>Ga0187871_10003581_pt1 | contig 11984 bp, 7 predicted proteins | sample June2016WEW_16_1_FD_132988 | JGI IMG/M metagenome (GOLD analysis project Ga0187871, IMG submission 132988) | Peatland microbial communities from SPRUCE experiment site at the Marcell Experimental Forest, Minnesota, USA - June2016WEW_16_10 | ecosystem: Environmental > Terrestrial > Soil >... | reverse complement strand
TCCGGCTCCCGGCCACCGCCGTCGTGACCGCCGTTACGGGCGCGCAGCGCCTGCCAGGCGGCCAGGAACGAGCGCTCGATTGGGTCGTTCACCGCGGCGCGCTGAGAGTCCAGAATGCTGCCGTACAGCGCTTCGGGAGATTCGGCGGGTGGCGGGTCGCCCGGTCCGGATGACGCAGCCAGGCCCTCGGGCTGGAGTTTCTTCAGCCGGTCCGCGGCCAGGTCCATCTCCAGCGTCAGGCTGGGCATCATCGAGTTGGGGATGCCGCGCACCGACCGGGACATGGCCACCAGGACTTCCAGCGGGATAGCCTCGGCGCCCACGCCGTCCGGCAGCGGCTCCAGGTCTTCCAGGTCACGCAGCTCGTCAATGGTGCGCAGGCCAATGTTCCGCTGAACGTTGTAGATGCTGGTCCGGGTCTGGAGGTCGGTCTTCAGCAGCGCGTCGGAGTTGAACCGCAGGTACCGCTGGGAGGGCAGCAGCGGGAAGAACGCCGTCTCCAGCCGGACCAGCCACGGGCGCAGCGCCTCGATCACCTGGAGGGTGGACTGCTCGACCGTGGAATACGTGAGACTGTCGCCCTTGGTGCCGCCCACCCGGTCCGGCGGCAGCCCGAACACCGCGGCGATCTGGGTGGCGTTCATCTGCATAGCCTGGATGAACTGCGCCTCGGACGGCGGTACGACGACGGGCTTGTAGTCCCAGTCACGCCCATAAACGAGGGGTTCGCGGCGGCGCATCGAGTCGACCAGCTGCTGCCGGATCTGCGCGGACTGGTCGGCGTCGATCTCGATCTCGTTGTTCTGGAACGTGCCGGGCGGAAAGCCGCCGCTCTTGTACCAGTCAGTGCCGTAGCGCTGGGCTTCCAGGCCGGACAGTGTGGTCAGCGCGAACGCGCGCAGCGGGGAGATGCCCTCGGTCTTGCCGGCGATGGAGAACGCCTTGATGTGGAACAGCTCATCGCGCCGCATCAGCCGGCCGTAGACGTAGATCCGGGTCCGCAGCGGGTTCCACGGCTGCTGCTCGTCGTCCTGGACGTTGACGTCCTGCGGCGGAATCCACTCGATGCCGGTGGGGAACCCGTAGCCGTCGCGGCCGGTGATGAAGCCCCAGGCGTTGCCCTGGAGGACCAGCGACGTCATGCAGGTGAACAGCCAGTCGTACAGGGTGCCGGACACCGATGGGGCGTCGAAGATGGAAGGGCCGTCCCAGCGGGCCGCGCGGCCATTACTGCTGGCCCGGGTATAAATCTTGATCGGCAGGGAGGCGAGGGATTCAGCCAGCAGCCGGGCACAGGCGAACAGCGCCGGAAGGCCCAGCGCCTCTTCTACGCCGTAGAAGGCCCGGGTCGGGTGGATCGGGCCGCCCTGGCTGAACTTGAAGAACGGAGAGTCCCAAGGGCGCCACGGAACGCCACCAATGACACGGGACTCAGAGCGCCTAGCCTGGATACGCTCGATGAGCCCCACGGGCGGGTGGTCCCTTTGCTAGCAGGAGAACCCGGCTCCGCAAAGGGCCACAGGCAAAACGATACGATCACAGGCTACGCCCTATTTGCTCAAGGCGCGCTACCTGCGGTAACGGATCGCGAATTCTCCGGTGCAGCCGGCAGGGCCCAGCCCGCCGGCACTGACCCGGAGACAGTAGCCAATCCGCGGTCAGCTACGTGGCCAATCGCACATTACCGGCCCGGCGGCGCCTCCGCGGGAGGCTGCCCGGCACCGCGCGGTGGCAGGCCCGCACCGGTCTGAAAGCCGACAATGACCGCGCCGTAGAGCAGGCCCGCCAGCCACGCCAGCGCGAAGAATGCCGCGGCGACGCTCACGCAGACCTTGGCCAGCGTCCAGCCGATCGCGGTGCCGATCGCGGCGAGCACGGTGGCGACGGCGTAGAACGGGCGCGCGGCGGTGATCCGCCTGGACTGCTCCCGGGCAGTAACGGGCGCGTGCTCAGCGGAAGTGGTCATGGGTCCAGGCTAAACGCCAGCAGGGCCCGGGGCGGCGCTTGCCCACCGTGATCCCGGGCCCTGCTGGTCCTGCGTCCCTCGCCTGCCCACGTCAATAGATCAGTGAAGGAGATTTTTTCAGATTAACCGTGGGTTAGGTGCCACGGGAACACTTATAAGCAAGCAGAACGCGCAGGTACACCCTGGGACACCGCGGGACGAATCCACAGCGAGAGCATCATCATTGTGCAGGCCAGGCGGGGATCGAACCCGCGCCCTGCTGCTTAGGAGGCAGCCGCTCTGTTCCCCTGAGCTACTGGCCTTTGGAAGCGGCAGTGGGAGTCACACCCACCTCGTTCGCGCTTTGCAGGCGCGCGCCTAGTTGCTCGGCCATGCCGCCGTGGAGCAGCAGGAGTCCCTTTTCAAGCCGCGGCCGGAGGCCCCTGCTGCCGTGTCCCGAGGGGGGCTCGAACCCTCGACCTTCGCCTTCGGAAGACGATGCTCTGTCCAGCTGAGCTACCGGGACGTGGGATGGGCGGCGCACAGAGGCGGGACAGCGACCCCATCTTTCCAGGCACTGCCACTACCCGCTGCTAGGTCAGCGTGGCGCGCCCTTAGCATGCTTGCGCAGGAACCGCCAGCGCGGCCACGCCACCCGCAGCCGGGCGAGGATGACGTCGTACCGATTGGGAATCTCCTGCTGCCATTGATTCACGTGGCGGAGCCAGGTGCCGGCCCTGGTCTGCCGAAGGCCACGGCTTTACAGGTGCTTCCAGGTTTCACCGGTCTTGATTCTGTTAACGGTGGTCTTGGACACTCCATACGCATCGCCTAGCGTTCTGCTGCTAACGCTGGATACCTCTTTGATTTCCAGCGCGTCAGACTCCCTTAGCTTGGCCGAACCGTGCCGCTCGCCTCGGGCTCTGTTAGGGTACGGCTCGTCGTCGGCCGTCTTCTCAACGTGGTGTGGACCACATAGGAGCTGGCACTTATCCACCTCGGCTACGAGCTGGGCTCGCGGACGATCCAGGCCACTTGAAATATCAAAGAGCTTAATCTTCGGGTCCTTGTGGTCGAAGTGAAGATTTTCCGTTACACCACACCAGGCGCACTTACCCCCTAGCCGAGTTATCATTTCTGCTCGGATGTGCGCCCTCCGCTCTTGCATGTAGAGGCGCATCTGTTCGCGCTGGTAGTTGGCCACTTTACAAGTGTACAGTGTGCCGGATGGTGGCAGGGCCAGGATTCGAACCTGGGAAGCCGAAGCAGACGATTTACAGTCGCCGTCCTTTGAGCCGCTTGGATAACCTGCCGCGCTAGTGAGACCGCTGAGCGTGCCGCCGCTCACCTCCGCCGAGGTCGTGCGTGGGCGATGCTGGGATCGAACCAGCGACCTGCCGGGTGTGGGCCGGCTGCTCTCCCGCTGAGCTAAGCGCCCGGGGTTGGTGACGGCGAATTGAACCCGCATCTCCCGGCTCACAACCGGGTGCCCTAGCCATTGGACTACACCCACAGCGTCCTCCGGGGGACTCGAACCCCCACTCTCCTGATTCGTAGTCAGGTGCGTTATTCCCTTGCGCCAGGAGGACCTGGATCTTGCGTCGCCGCGACTGGGTTTGAACCAGCGCGCTCCTGTTTGTCGAACAGGTGCTCTCCCGGGCTGAGCTACACGGCGGTGTACTGCACGGTGACGGCGGGATTCAGCTACCGTCGATCTCGTGCTGCTCTTTATCCTCCTCGCCCTCGCTGCCGGCATCGGCATCGGGCTTCGTCTCGGCGGTCTGTGGACGATGTGGCGGCTCGGGCAGGCCGAGACGCGCACCCGGCTGGAACGAGCGCGCAACTGGCACCCGTGGTAGCGGTGACGACGGGATTTGAACCCGCGGCGGCCGGCTTGACGGGCCGGTGCTCTGGCCAGGCTGAGCTACGCCACCATGCGCCACTAATTTCTGCTAAGACGCTACACTCCGGGTACCCAGAATGCACCTAACAAGAGTTAGTGACCAACTCCGCTCCGGTGGCTGGGATCGAACCAGCGACCCCCCGATTAACAGTCGGGCGCTACTGCCAGCTGAGCTACACCGGAATGGCGTCCTTGAGGCCGGACGCGAGCCAGTGGCGGTGGCAGGATTTGAACCTGCGATCTCTGGATTATGAGCCCAGCGGGGACACCGAACTCCCCCACACCGCGGTGACCCCAACGGGATTCAAACCCGTGTCTACCTGTTTGAAGGACAGGCGTCCTGGATCGCTAGACGATAGGGTCTCGCTATACTGCGTGGTCCTAGCGGGCTTCGAACCCGCGTCACCGCCTTGAGAGGGCGGCATCCTGAGCCAGACTAGACGACAGGACCATTGTTTTGCGCGCTGAGAGGGATTCGAACCCGCGACCTACTGCTTAGAAGGCAGTCGCTCTGTTCCGCTGAGCTACCAGCGCTTGGTGGGCTGCCAGGGATTCGAACCCTGATCCACGGGGTAAAGGCCCGCTGCATCGCACGTAATGCTTGCAGCCCTAGTTGCCGGATATTCGGATCGGTTTACCCATCATGTGCTTTCCTCCTGTCGCGTAGGCCGGGAGGGACTTGAACCCCCGACTGATTCCCGAGATATAAGCTCGGCGCTCTCACCAGACTGAGCTACCGGCCTTCGAACGAGCCGCCCCGGCAGCAGTGCCAGCCGCTACCGGAACGCCCGCCGCCCCCTGGCAGGGACTTGCCGGAGCACCAGGTTTTCACCCTGGGTCCAGCCAGCGTAGCGGTAGGGAATTCCGAGATCCCGGCCTCCTGGTTATGGGCCAGGCGCTCTGCCTGTCTGAGCTATACCGCCATGAGATGGGTGCACGTTTCCTGACCACCAGGCATTGCAGCCGGGCGATCCCAGGGATCGGGGGCACGGTTCCCGGTCTTAGGTAAAAACCTGCGTTTTCCGGCTGATCCCGTATAGGAGAGTGTCCCGCCTTGGAGGGGCTTCGTCGCTCGCCAGAATAACGTGCACCTCGTGGGCCGCGGTGGAATTGAACCACCTGCCAACGCCTTATCAGAGCGCTGCTCTACCGGTGAGCTACCGGCCCGTGTACACCATTCTTTTATGCGCAGAGAGGGTGGGTCTCGAACCCACACGGGAGTTACCCCTGACTGTTTTCTAGACAGCTGCCGTTAGGCCGAAGCTCGGCTCACCTCTCCGAGGAGCGTGTGGGATTCGAACCCACGGAGGACAGCAAAACCGCCTCGCCGCGCTAGCAACGCGGTGCCTTCATCCACTCGTGCCAACGCTCCATTGCCTTACGTGTCCGGAGAGAGATTCGAACTCTCACGCGCCTTCCAGCGCATACGGGTCTGAGCCGTACGTGTCTACCGTTCCAACCACCCGGACATAAGTACCGTGCCACCCCAGCGCCCGCTATGCGCTAGCGTTTATCCCACCATTTGAAGCTGGGTCTGGAGCGCATTCCCGAAGAACACTGACCCGGTACAGAGCGGATAACGGGATTTGAACCCGTGGCCCTCACCTTGGCAAGGTGATGCGCTACCAGACTGCGCCACATCCGCATGTATTGCGAGCCGGCACCGGGGACCGAACCCGGGACCTCGTTCTTACCAAGAACGTGCTCTGCCACTGAGCTACGCCGGCGTGTACATCAAGCTGGGGACTCAGGACTCGGACCCGAACTACCGGGGTCAAGACCCGGCGGGCTGCCAATTACCCCACTCCCCATCGAACCAGAGCCCCCACCCGGTGCTACCCCGGGCTCGCCGTCGCTACAAGGGACGCCTGGGCATTGGCCCCAGGGGCGTTGTGTCCTCGGTGAGACTTGAACTCACACTGCCCGACTACTCAGGTCGGTGCCTCCTGCCGATTGGGCTACGAGGACGTGGAGCCCCTGACCGGTCTCGAACCGATCACCTGCCCCTTACGAGGGGGCTGCTCTGCCTGCATGAGCTACAGGGGCGTGGTCGAGCCGCCGTTCCCGGGTTGAACGGGTACCTGGCCAGGTGTAAGCGCCTACCGCGCGCTAGCCGGCGACTCGGCTCCCGGAGCTGGACTCGAACCAACGGGGGCAAGGGTCAGAACCTTGCTGGGAACGCCAACGTCCCACCCGGGAATGAACTGCGTGGGCGAGGCGGGCTTCGAACCCGCACTCCGACCGCTTTTGAGGCGATCAGCTCTGCCAGTTGGACTCACTCGCCCTCGAACTTGTGCGCCGCGAGGGGATCGAACCCCCAACCCCCGCCTTAAGAGGGCGGAACTCTGCCAATTGAGTTAGCGGCGCGTATGCAGTGCTCCCACGAACCGGGCCGCCATGTCCGTGGCGGCGTGCACCACGTATTGTGCTCGACCTCCCGGTACGTTCTTCTCCTAGTAACCCGGCCTGACGTGTCACCCAGCTTCAGGCGTTTCCGGCCAGCCCCCAGCCCGGCTGTGGTAAAGCGCACTGCGGATCTTGCTGACCAGCCGCGGTCCACCCCCTGCCCTCGCCTCCATTTGTGATGGGACGGGCAGAAGCCGCGGCCGGTCTCGAACGGGCGAGGAGAATCGAACTCCCGTAGCCAGCTTGGAAGGCTGGAACCCTGCCACTAGGTCACACCCGCATGCCCGGTTCATTCCACTGACGTAGGAAGAACCGACAAGCAATCACGCTCCAGTGCAGCACCGGAGCTGGTACGAAACCCCGCGTCGTACGCCGCTGGGCTTACTGGTTGCTGTGGCGCCACAGGCCAGCCACCCCGCTTCCAGACGCGGAAGACGCTATCCGTTCTCCCGCCGAGCCGCTGGCCGTCGTACCATCGTGGCTACTCCTGGAGCCGAACCAGGGGCCTCCGGGGTTTCAATCCGGCGCTCGTTCCAACTGAGCTAAGCAGCCATGCGTAGGGAAGGCCGGATTTGAACCGGCGATCTCGTGCTTCCAAAGCACGCGCCTTGAGCCAAACTGAGCTACTTCCCTATGTGAACGAGAGGGCAGCCGTGCGCCCCGGAAGCAGGTACCCCTCCCCGCAGACCAGGGCGGGGGCCACTGCTGACCTCTCACGTCGGGACGGGTGGATTCGAACCACCGTTCTCTGCGTTCCGAACGCAGCGCCTTGAGCCAAACTGAGCTACGTCCCGTGGAGCCGCGGGGTGTTCCGGTCCGGGCGCTTGGATTCGCGCCGAATACCGCCGGTTACCGGTGTGCGCAGGCTGATCAGGCCCACTACGGATGCCGTGCCTCGGCCCGCGACGTCGGGATAGCTGGATTTGAACCAACGGCCTCCTGGCTCCCAGCCAGGCGCGCTCACCAAACTGCGCCATATCCCGATGCCCTGCTGCTCACCGCCGGAGACACCCGGCCTTCGGTTTAACCACCGCTGAGGTACCCGTCGCGGCCCTCTACTAGCAGCAGGATCGTGGAGTCTGTCGGAATCGAACCGACCGCAGCAAGTTTGCAAAACTCGCTCGCCACCTTGGTACATGAGACCCCATCGTGCAGGCCCGCCTGCTGCATACCGCCCCTAATCCAGAAGGGGCGTGGGCTCGCAGGCGGGCCCAGTCGTGCGCGGCACCCGGAGATCACCAGCTGGCGCTCAAAGCTGCCTGGCCAGTATCCGGGCACCATCATGCCTGGCGGGGGATGGCGCCCCCGCCGATGATGCTCTCGCTGTGGAGTTGTCACACCGCCGGAGCGGCAGCATGCGCTTTCACCCGTAGGTGGCGCTCGCGGGGCCAGCAGGATTCGAACCCGCATCATCCGGGTTGGAGCCGGAGGTCTTGAACCGTTGAAACGATGTCCCCTTGACGTGCGTATTTAGTTGTCTAACGTGAGAAAACCGCCTCCGGGAGGGCTTCTCCTGGGGCGGCTGCCGGGCCTTCTGGTCCCCTGGCTACCCCGGGCCGCTCCCATTCCACAGCACGGCAGGCTGCATGGCGAACGGGTGAATCCGCTCGTCTCGCCTGCACGTCGCTGATAGGTACATCACGTCTCCAGTATGCCGTACCGGGGAGGTTCCCGGCCACCGGATTTTCCCGGTACTTCCAAGCTACGGCAGATCCGCTCCCGTGTCAAGACGGCAAAATACCGCGTGATCCGGCGCGTCAGCAGGGCACGGCGGTGCCGGGAGCGTTATGATCTCCGCCATGACCACCGCCATCCCCCGTCCCAGCCGCGCCCTGCTGGCCGAATTCCGCAAGCAGGTAACCGCCGCGCGCACCCGCGGCGTCGACCCGGAGCTGGTCCGGCTGGTCTGGGAGCTGGACCAGCTGCCCGGCGCCGGGCTGGATGACCTGAACCGCGTCTACCGGGAAGCGATCGGCGCCAAACCGGCCTAGACTGCCAGCGGCAGGGCGTATCCCCCTGCTGCTCCTGCGGCCCCCGGGTCCGCCTGCTCCCCCCGGGCAGACGGTACCGGGGGCCGGCCCGTCAGCCGATCGGCTCCCCCAGGTCAGCTTGTAGATCAAACATGCGGCCTATCTTCTCGCGATCCGGATCGCAGCGACCTGCTTTGACATCCGCGAACCATTCCTTCAGGGCGGTCAGTTCAACCTGCTTGTCGTGTGTGCGCCGACTGCGCTCCTCACGCTGTTCAGCGGTCGGAAAGTCCGCGTTTCCCCGATTTCTGAACTCAGCGTCTGCCACGGGGGGTATCCTAACTAGGCGTCACTCATTACTGACTGCGCACCGCCGGGGTGGGTTCCGGAACCCGAGTTCGTTGTAACCCCCCGATCACGGAGCGTCATCATGACTGTCGCCACATCAGATCCCCAGCCCGAGCACATCCTGACCGCACTGCGGTCCATGCAGCGGCAGCTGAACGCACTCCTGCCTGCCGACCCGAATCCTCCGCTCGCGCCTTCAGTGGCGCTACCCGGCAAAAACGACCCCTGCCGGGTGATCATCGGCCGCTTTCTGCGCCAGGTGGTCGGTGAGGGAGGCACCTTCAAGATCCAGGATCTAATTCGAGCAGTCACCGCGGCAACCGGTGAGGAATACGTAGAGATTGACCGCCGGCTCCGCGAGCTTCGCCAAGTCGACTGGCAGATCCTTAGCTATAAATCTGACGCCCGGCTTTCCCGAAACCAGCTCAAACTCGTGAAAATCGGTCAACCCGTCGATGAGCCCGGCTGGAAATGGCCGCGGGAACACCGCTGCACTGCTCGGGTCCGGCGCGCAGTATTCGAACGAGATGGCAGCAAATGCACGATCTGCGGGATCGCTGACGGTCAGCCGTACCCAGATAAACCGACACGCCTAGCCAGGATGACGGTCGGTCGTGTCCGGCCTGGCTCTCACGGTGGGGCCTACACCGTAACTAACTGTAAGGTTGAGTGTGCAAATTGTAATGAGGGGACTCAGGATCGGTACGACTACGGAGAGGACCTGGGTAACGCCGCGTAGTCGCGCCGCCCCCGGGCAGACGGCACCGGGGGCCGGCCCGTCAGTCCTCTGGTGCCGGGCTGAAATGCACGGCGATCTCTGTCCCCAGGCGGTCTGTAAACCAGGTCGCGGCGGACTCGTTCTTGATCACCATCTTGATCTCGCCGACCGGCGTCGCTGTGGCCCAGATCTTGTTGTGCGCGCCACGGGACACCGCGTGCATCGTCACTTCGGTCGCACTGGGGTCGTAGCTGCGGCGCTGATAACCGCTGACGTAGAACCTTGCCTCAACTGCGGCCATGGCTGCTCCCTCGCTAGTGCGGGTAATAGGTGCCTGCGAAGGGCCTTCTGAGCCAGTCCGAGCACGCTCAGCTTACACCAGATGCCGGCGCACCCACTGATGATGACAACGGCGAGCGCGGAAGTGGTGCGGCAGGCTGATCGCCACGATCCGCGCCCACGCACCGGGCCCGTACCGGGCACCTTCGGCTGGCGGCTGGCACAGCGTGCATTCCCAGTGCCATACCTCATACGGCCCGTAGTGCGGATACCGGTAAATCCGGAAGCAGCGCCGCGTAACCACGCGCTCTAACCTATTGATCTAAGTGGGTCATAACTGCGGCGTTTCTTGTTCAGCCCCCACAGCGCGAGGGTAGCCGCGGTGATCGGGGTGATGTCGGCCTCGGACGTGCGCCGGGACCAGCCCCGGCCGCCGTCGCCGATGTCCCGGGTCTCCGCGCTGGCCACTGCCGCCCACAGGCCGGGCGCCAGCTCGTGACCAAGGTGGGCGACGGTACGGTCCCGGATGCCGGTGACCATCACGGTGAACGCCTGCGCCTCCTCCGCCGAGCCAGCTTTCAGCACCTCGATGCCGGCCTTCTCCGCGTCATCGATCAGCCCAGCGGCCGGGCCGTTCTTCGGCAGCACCACCGCCAGCGGCTTCCACTGCTTTTTCAGCTCGGCCAGGCGGGGGATCACCCAGGCGGTACCCTCCCGGGCGCATCCCCGCGGGATCTCGATCACGCTGCGGTGACCCTGGGCCCGCTCGCCCGGCCGGGCCGGGATGGCGCTGGGATTCTTCGCGGGCAGGTCCCAGGCCGCGGCGATGGTCGCCGAGGTCATGTCCGGGCTGACGTCGATGGCGAACGCCAGCGGCCGGGTGGCCCCGCCCGGCTCCGGCAGCGCGCACGCCTCCCACGCATCCTGGGTGACCACCGCCCAGGCTTCCTCCTCCGATGGCCAGTCACCGACGCCGAGGCGCTCGCGGTCGAAGACGGCATGGCTCATCGCGTTCAGTTCCTGGCCGATGTGCTCCAGGGAGATCCGGCGGGATAGCGCGGGGTTGGCCTTCGCCCAGGACCGCGGGTCGTCCCGGTCATCGTGCTCGGAGCAGACGACGTACTGATTGGCCTTGCGGCCATTGACCTCATCGCGGCGGCAGGTGGCGGTGTGCGCCTTGATCGACCACTCGGCGCCCATCAGGGTCTGGTCGTTGCGCAGCACCCGGCGGCGCACCGCGGCCAGCTGCACGCTGTCGTGATAGCCCGCCGAGGCCGTGTAGATCATCTGCGGATTCGGCACGGCCGACATGGTGGGCATGGACGCGCCGACCTGATCGTCGGACAGGATCATGGCCTCGTCGTAGACCACGCAGTCGGCGGTGAACGACCGGCCGGAACCACGCGAGCGGGCCAGGAACCGGAGCCGGGCAGAGACGGTCCGGCGGATGTGCCGGCCCTGGGAACCGAAGATGAGCGTCGGCTTCGGCCGCAGTTCGACCGCCTCGTCGCCGTGGCTGGTGGTGACGGATTTGACCCGCTTGCGCAGCGCGTCGTAGCTCATCACGGTGTCGCGGACCCGGCGGAAGTGCTCGGCCGCGGCCTTGAACTCGTGAGCGGTGTGGATAATCATCGACTCGCCGAGCACGAACAAGCCGCCCAGCTCGCGGACTTCCAGGTCCTGGTTCTTGCCATTTTGCCGGCTGACGATCAGCGCGCACTCGAACGCGGCCCACCGGCCGTCCGGCTTGGTCCCGCACGCCTCGGTCAGCCACCAGCGCTGCCACGGGTCCAGGGCATAGCCGAACCCGGCGGACCACTCCAGCAGGTCGGCGGACTGGAAGTCCCCGCAGCCGCACGGGTACTCGGCGCCGGACCGGCAGGTGTAGCAGTCCGGGTCTTTTTCCCGGTGCCGCGGCGGGGCGGTCCAGAACCGCGGCGTCTGGCTGCCGTACAGCGGCCCGGGAATGATCGTGCCGTCCGGGAGCCAGACGTCGGGGACGACAGCCAGTGCGGTCATAAAACGGAGCCAGGGCCTTCTACGGGGGAAGAAAGGCCCTGGCTCCGGGTATGGCCACAGGGTTCAGCTACACGCTACTACCCTGACCTGGTACCGCGGCGTTATGCAGCGTGACCACCAAATCGGCCAGCTCCGGCGTCTCCATCAGCCCAAGCAGGGGCTCATCGTCATGCGCCACGCCAGCGACCACTGCGAATACCGTGCGGCCGAGGGTGCCGCCAACTCGCCACGGCATCATCATGAACTGGTTTTTATACTGCGCCCCAGCATCAGTCACGCTCTCCCCCACAGGGTTCAGCTACACGCTACTACCGGCGCATCGCGCCAGCCGGTACGTCAGCGAGGATGAGGGGCGCCATCAGCCTTGCCTTCCCAGCTGTGGTTGCACTCCTGCCC
>Ga0187871_10003577_pt1 | contig 11998 bp, 10 predicted proteins | sample June2016WEW_16_1_FD_132988 | JGI IMG/M metagenome (GOLD analysis project Ga0187871, IMG submission 132988) | Peatland microbial communities from SPRUCE experiment site at the Marcell Experimental Forest, Minnesota, USA - June2016WEW_16_10 | ecosystem: Environmental > Terrestrial > Soil >... | reverse complement strand
GATCACCCACAGCAGCGCGGGCGCCACGACGTTCCGCGCGGCGACGGCGCCGACCACAAAGCGGCTCACGGTGATGCGCTGCGCAAACAGCACGATGCCGGTGGCGAACAATGCGACGCCGGTGGTCGCCGACCCCAGCAGCTTCATCGCGTTGACGAGCACCTCCGGGAGCTGGACCCCGGCCAGGACGAGGACCAGCGCCAGGACAGGCGCCCACACGACGGGTGCCTCCACCGCCGAGCGGACATGCTGCCCCAGGCCCCCGCGGGCGGCTGCGGATGCGGCCGGCGGCGGGCCGGCTGCCGATGCGGGTGCCGCCTGCGCCTGCATCGCGCTGGCCGTCTGCCCGGCGCCCCCGGCAGCGAAGGCGGGCAGGGGCCGCAGCGCCGGCCGGCGCCCCGGCTGTTGTGTGACCGGCGTGGCGACTCGCGGCGCGGTTGCGCTGGCCGCAGCCGCCGATCCCGCAGCGGCGGACAGCAGCACGAGCGTGATGGGAACCTCGATGACGTTCAGCACCAGCGCTCCGACGGCAACCGGAACCGCGCTCAAGGACGGCCCGTACAAGTAACCGAGCACCACAACGCCCGCAAACGGGATGGCGGGAGCGCCGACAGCAAGCGCGGTAAGCGCCGACACCCCCAGCCGGCCGGTGCAACGCGAACCGGACGATCACGAAGGTCACTAGATACGTGCCGAGCAACCCCGCGGTGATCGCTGCGGCCAGACCTAGATCGCTGGTCAGCGTGCTCCGTTTGATCGTCACCATGCCTGCGAACAACATCAGCGGCAGCGCGTACTGCAAGACCATCCGGTTAAGCACCGATGCCTGCGCCGGAGTGAAGTCGTGATGCCAGCCGGCAAAAAAGCCAAACGCCAGCGTCACGATCAGCGGCAGAAGCGCACCGACCACCGCATTCATCGCGGACCTGCCGCCTCCCGGCACCAGCCGGGAACGACGACGTCTGCCTGGGTCGCGCGACTGTCTGCCTGGGTCGCGCGACTGTCTGCCTGGGTCGCGCCTGTCTTTGTCAGGTCGATGGCGATCGCTGACATGGCTTGCTCCTAATACTGCTCCCGGCTGCGGGAGTAAGGGGGTACATGCTGCGTTTTAGCCGAGGGCAGCGCGGACGGCCGGACTCACACGCGGCTCGGGTACTCGCGGGGGTAGGCGACCAGCCAGGTTCCCCGTGAAGGGAGGGCAGCCCGGCGCGGGCGTGCGCCTGCCCGCCAAGGACCGGCAGGCCCTCGTCAGATCGGCGAAGTCCGGCTGCCGATCTTGTCGGTGGTCTCCAGCGGCACCCTCGTTCCGTTGAGGAAGAGGCTGAGCAGGTTGAACCAGGCGATCATGGCTACGTATCTCCGGGTGGTGGCCGCGCCGAAGGTGTCCAGCAGCGCGGTGAGCGTCTCGTCGGTGAGAGTGTGGGCCTGGGAGAGTTCGTCGGTAGCCCGGCAGATCAGCACGTATTCGGGGTCGATGCCGGTTACGAGGCCGTCCGAGGCAGCGGCGGAGATCTCGGCGTGGCTTAGTCCTGCGTTGCCGGCCATCGTGGTGTTCGCCCGCCACTCATAGGGCGTGTCGAGCACTTTGGCGGCCCGCAGGATGATCATCTCGCGGTGCTTGGCGTCGATGTCCTTGGTCGCGAAGATGGCGTTTACCATGCCGATCAGCGCCGGGTACAGATCCCCCGTGCCGGCGAACATCTTGATGACGTTCAGGGCGGTGCCGGGATCGTAGGTGTCGCCGACGACCGAACGGATGGCGTCATCGTCGGGAAGGGGAACGCTCACTGTCGAGGTGTAGCTGGCCGGATAGTTCATCGCACGCTCATTTCTCGCTGCTGTGCCGGGTGTGTCACTGCCTGGCCGGTCGTCGTGATCGGGTGGTGGCGTCCCTGCGATTGTCAGCTGGGCAGGGCTGCGCTCGCCTCCGTCAGTGACCAGGTGCAACTGACCAGGATCGGCCCGGCGGGTGCTGGGCGTGGGCCAGGCGGGCGGGGCGGCTAGCGCGGCCCGGCGGTGTCCGGGACGGCGGGCAGCACGCGGTCGAGCTGGCTCCGGGAGCTGATGCCGAGCTTGGTGAACACGTTGCTCAGGTGATACGCGGCTGTCCGCGGGCTGATGAACAGCCGGGCGCCGATCTCCGGGTTGGACAGCCCGTCCCGGGCCAGCCGCGCGACCTGCGCCTCCTGCGCGGTCAGCGTCTCAGTGGCACCGGCGGTGCGGGCAGCCGGGACGGTGCGCCTGCGGACGGTCTCCCCGGTGGCCCGCAGCTCACGCCGGGCCCGCTCGGCGAACGCCTCCATCCCCATCTCCTCCAGCATCCGGTACGCGGTACGCAGCTGCTCCCGCGCGTCCGTGCGGCGGCCCTGCCGGCGCAGCCACTCCCCGTACAGCAGGTGCGACCGGGCCAGCTCGGCGCGGACCCGGGTCCGGCCCAGCCGCTCGACCGACTCCCGGTACCAACGGTCTGCGGCTTGATCTTCGCTGAGCAGGGCGCGGACCCGGGCCTCGATCCCCAGCACCCACTCGGTGCGGGTCACCCGGGTACGTTCGGACAGCCAGTCCAGCGCCGCCCGGACGGCCGCGACGTCGCCGGTCCTGGCCGCCGCCTCGGCCAGCTCCGCCACGACCAGTTGGCCGAGCGCCAGTTGGTCGCGCTGGAATACCTCCCAGGTGGCGTCCCGCGCGGCGTCGTGCTGACCCAGGCTGTTGTGCAGCACCGCGCTCGCGCACGCCGCCATGTCGGCCAGCCTGCCTGCACCGCGTCCGGCCGCCTCCTGGGCGGCGGCCTGGATCAGCTCGGAGGCCTCCTGCTCGCGGCCCTGCCAGGCCGCGAGCAGCAGCGCGGCATATGGAACCGGCGAGTTGCCGGTCGCCTCCGCGATCAGGCGATCTTCGTCAATCAGCCGCTCCGCCGCACGCAGCTCGCCCGCGAGAATGTGGACTCGGGCGAGCAAGCTGAGCGCGAACTGCAACTGGACGAGGGCGCCCGCCTCACGGGCGACCTGAACCTGGCGGACGGCCAGGGCACGCCAGGACTCGAAGTCCCACAGCTCAAGCGCGATGAAGCTGCCGACTCTCCCGCCGGCCAGCCACAGCCAGCGGCGGGCTTCGCCGACGTCGGCGTCCAGGGCAAGAAGCAGTTCAACCACCCCGGTCAGCGCCGCCGCGGCGGCGTGGTACCCCTGTGTCACCCGCAGCGCAACCGCGTCGAGCAGCACGTCGACCGGGCGCAATGGCTCGGGGCCGGGCGGTGCGGCGCGCGCGGCCTCGGCCGCCTCCCGCACGCCGCCGGGCCGGCCCAGATGGCCGGCATACATCGCGGCCCAGATCGCCTCCAGGTACGTCTCGCGGGCCAGGGCGGCGTCAAGCGGGTCAAGGCGCCGGGCCGCGCTGACCAGCAGCCGGGCCGCGTCGCTGTCGCGGTTCTGGTCGGCGGCGATCTGCCCGCGCAGGCGCTCGACCTCCGCGACCTGCCGCGCGTCCAGCGGCTCGGAACCCTGACCCTCGGTCGCGACGAGCAGCCCCAGCGTCGCATCCAGCGCGCCGGAGTCCCGGCTGGCCCGGGCCGCGGCGAGCAGCCGCTGCGCCCGGCGCACCGGGTCGGGGGTCAGCAGCGCCGCCCGTTCCAGGAACGCGGCCGCCGCGGCCAGCCCCCCGCGGTCCTGTGCCCGGCCCGCGGACCGCTCCAGGTCGGCCGCGACGTCCTCATCCGGCCCGGGTGCGGCCTGGGCCCGGTGCCAGGCCCGGCGATCGGGATCAGCCGCCGGGTCGGTGGCCTCCGCCAGCGCCGCATGCACCTGTTGCATCTGCTGCACCGGCGCCGACCGGTAGGCAGCCGACCGTGCCAGCGGATGCCGGAACCGCACTCGCGCGCCGAACTGCACCAGCCCCGCCCCCACCGCCGGCGCCCCGGCCCCGACCGCGACCCCCAGCCGCCCCGCCGCCCGCCACACCAGCAGCGGATCACCTGACGGATCCGCCGCCGCCAGCGCCAGCAGCCGCCGCGTCTGCTCCGGCAGAGCCTCCATCTGCCGCCGGAAACTGTCCTCGATCCGGCCCGGCAGCGACACCGTCGCGGGCAGCCCGAAGCCGCCCGCCAGCTCCGCCGGCGCCACCCCCCGCGGCAACCCGGGTCCCCAGCTAGCTTCAGCTCGCCGGCGCCTGGCTGGCCCGCGCGCCGGCCGGCCCGGACTCCAGGCGCTCCTCCGCCAGCACCACCGCAGAGCAGTTAACAACAGGACCCAGGCCCTGCGCGCCGGCTCACGGCAACGAGCCGGCGCTCCCGCCGCCCACCGCGGTAACGACCCCCTTGCGCTGACCACCCAGACCCGCACCCCAGGCGATAAGCCGAAACCCTCAACCACCCGGGATGGCACCCATAACCGGCTATAGGGACGGCGGCGAACGCTACCTGGACCCGGTAACCGCAAAGCGCCGAATCGGCGATCTGATTTCCTACCAGAACGATGGAGAATACTCCACGACTAACTCCCTCGAGGCGGGCAGATCGTGAGTGAGTATTCCAAAGCATGGATAGATATGCGCCACGACAACGCCCGCAATTCGGCAGAATAGTGTGAGCGGGCGGGTAGGCTGCGTCGCCGCTGGGTCTCATGCTTGTCTGGGCTGGCCGGTCGTCGCCCAGATCATGATCATCGGGCCAGAGCCCGTGATGGCCGGCTACAGCTGAGACCGGAGAGCAGGCTCCAAGAGCCTCCACTACCCGACACGGATTCGCCGGAGGCTCTCAATTCTAACATTCCGACTAACATTGCGTTAGGATTTAGATGGATACGATCCGTAGAGGCTCAGGTCCGCAGGCCGGTGACCTCGCGGGCGATGATGGTCTTCATGATCTCTGAGGTGCCGCCGTAGATCGACCGGACACGGCTGAGCCGCCAGAGGTCACAGTCGTGCCGGAGAGCAGCGGACTAGTCCTCACGCCGATCAAGGCCGGGCTCCATCTCGTCAGTGCGAGCCGCGGCGTTCGCACGGTGCGATCTGGGCGGCGATAACGCGCCATGGGATCGTCTCACCGCGTCGCAACTCCCCGAGCCGCGGCGTGGCTCCGACGACCACGCCAAACCAGCGGCCGCGGATATCCCAGCCGTCGATGCGGACGTCGGCTCCGGTGAGCTCATCGCGGCACAGCTGCCACAGGTCCTCGTGATGCACGATGCCAGCGACGGCAGCCAGGTGGGGTCGTGCTCCCGCAAGCCGCCGCGCAGCGATCAATATCTCGGCCGGGGTGAGGACGCTCACCACGACAGCATGGGCCCGTGCGACGCTCGATGACCACCCCGGCGGCGAGACCGTTCCCCCGCAGCGAGGTAGCCCAACTGGGAGCCTAAATGGCTGCCAGCGGTCACAGTTGCCCAGCCACACCCAGCTACATCCAGCCTCGTAATACCTGGCCAGACGGCACGTCCAGCTTCGTCTGGCATCACCCGGCCACGCCGCAACCTCGACTGAAACTCAAACAGGTCGTCCGCACCGCCGAGGTGCAACTCGGGTTCTCTCTGCTCGGCGCGCGAGGACGGGTCAAGTCGAGTGCCACGCCTATATGCCGGGCCTCGAACTCGGGGAACCGCCATACGACGCCGGGCCATACTCCGCAGGCACGGCGGTCAAGATGGCTCAAGCGAGCTGGCCCGGTACAGATCAAGCCGTCGGCTCCCCGATTGTCAGCTCGCCGACACTGCCCCGGCTGGGCGGCGCGGCATGATAAGAGCATGGCTTTGCAGCTAGCCCCGGAAGAGCCCGAAGCCGGACCGTGGCGGGTGGAGTTGCTGAGCACGGTCGTCAACGCGGTGACCAGGCGCAGACCGGACCGGAGCAGCGCTGGCCGTCCGGCCGTGCTGGCCATCGACGGGCGCAGCAACAACGGCAAAACTACGCTGGCGGCCCGGATCAGCGAGCTGGTCCCCGGATCTGTCGTCATCCACACCGACGACATCGCCTGGGAACACTCCCGCTTCGGCTGGGCCGGCTTGCTGATCGACGGGATCCTGGTACTGGTGCACCACGGTCAGGCGGTCAGCTACCGGCCGCCGCGCTGGGACTCCCGCGGCCGGGAAGGATCTCTCCAGGTCCCGGTCGGCTGCCCGCTGCTGATCATCGAAGGGGACGGCGCCGGGCGCCGGGAGGTAGCGCACCTGATCGACACCGTGATCTGGGTACAAGCGGACGAGCGGGAGGCAGGACGGCGCGCCGCCGCCCGGGCAGCCGATCGCCCTGCGGCCGACCTGGCCAACAGGCCCGCTGACGGAGCGCCGTTCGACGAGGACGGGTGGACGGCCGAGGAAATACCCTTCAACACCGCCCAGCGGACCTGGGAACGCGCCAGCATTATCGTCTGCGGCACCCCGGAGATCCCCTACGACCCGGGCACCCAAATCGTCATCGCACCGCCTCCGGCGACGGGCCGTCCGAGCCGTGCCACGGAATCCGCGTAAGGGTGGGTTTCGCCTTTCCAGCCCAGCTTTTACGCCAATTTATGTCATTACATGAGCGGCAGAACCTGTGGTGCCCTCCCAAGGCCGAATAGGTGCGCCAATCCCTGAAGAATCATAATCAAGGCGTGCTGTGCGACTTGCGGGGGCAGGGAATCCGTTACAATCAGGCTCGACATCGTACCGGTAAACAATAGAATCCAGTCTTTTCTGCCAATACGTTCGCCCGCCTTCGCCGCTTCTTCGAGCCTGGCCTCAATATGGGATGCCTGCTCATCAGACAAATCACAATACTTTTCTATGTAACTTTGGATCTCCCGGATTCTCTTGATTACCTGCCCTTGCTCATCCGGCGTGAAAGGCGTGTTCTCGCTATTTATATAACGATCATCAGAAAGAAGCTTCCTGTAGCGCTGGAGATCTGACCAAAGGTCAGGTATCTTAGCATCCTCAACTACAGCTTGGACCCAAACTATAATTTCATCAAGCACGGCAGCATAATCATGTACCGTGATATCAGACTCTTCCCCATGAGACACTTCAGCCGCAATATTATAGTCAATTAATCCAGGCTCGACATAGAACTTAGATCCAGACGGCAGATGCTTTATTGTTATGCCAATTTTACCTATACGAAGGTCATACTGGGCGGGATCGACACCACTAGTGACAATAGCCCCAAAGATCGCGTTCCTCTGAGCCTTTCGTGAATGACATGAGCAAAGACTACTCTGGAGGCTGGCCTACGGCCGATTGCTGAGCGGCAGGATTGGATCGTCCTTTGGGCTCCGCTGGGAACGCCGCCCTGTCGCTGACAGCCCGGATCGGCTTGCTGGGTGGCCAGGCCCCTCCAACGTGCTGCCCGAGGTCCGCTGCGGGCGCCTGGGCGCCCCCACAAAAACCCCGCAAGTGCGAGCCGCGGCGACTTCCCCACAAGAATCCCACGGACGAAACGGCACTATGCGGCACACGGCGGCACGACTGCTAGCATGGCCTCGTTAGCGCTTGATAAGCCTTTATGCAGGTGAAGCGGGCTGACGCTGTTCACGGCCCCGGCTGGCCCCCAGTGCGACAGACCTTCTGTTAAACGGAAGGTCGACAGATCGATGCCGCCCCGACTGAATCCTCTGCACGACGAAATTGGCTGCATATCAGGTAAACAGCCGGTCCATGACCTCGGCACCGCGCCGCAGTTCGGGCACGATGACCTTCCGGTAGACCGTCTCGGTCGTTGCTGTTCCCTTGTGCCCGACTAGGTCGGCTATGTCCTCAAGGGCTGTCCCGTTGGAGCTGAGCAGAGATACGAAGGTGTGGCGCATTTCCCGGGGCACCCAATCGGTCCCGAGACCTGCTGCGTCGGTAATCCTCCTGAACTCGCGGCGCACGTTGTGATGATCAAGCGGCGTGCCGACGGAGGATGCGAAGACGAGGCCGTGATCATGCCAGAGCGCTCCGGCTAGCAGCTGATCCTCAGCCTGACGGTCGAGATGTTCCCGGAGCGCCTGGACAGCCAGCCGCGGCAGCAACAGCACGCGCCGGCTTTTCGGTGTCTTGGTGTCTGTTGTGGCCCGCACTGCCCGGTACACCGCGACAGTGCCCGCGCCGAGGTCCACCTCGGCCCACCTGAGCGCCCGAAGCTCTTCGGTCCTTAGGCCCGTCATGACCGAGAGCACGACGTAGGCGTACAGGCGAGAGCCCACGGCCGCCCGCAGGAGTTCCTGAGCCTGCTCCAGGGTCAGGCTCTTAGAAGGGCGGCCTGCCCTTCCGGCAGGAGCCTTGACCAGGGCAGCCACGTTCCGGCCGACCAGGTCGCGGACTTCAGCGTGCCGGATGGCCCGCTCGAGGCAGTTCCGGGTGATCTGCAGACTGCGGGTGGAAAGCCGGGTGGCCAGCGCGTCCAGGGTCTCCTGGACGTCTCCTGCGGTGAGCTCCTTGAGCTTGACCTCACCCAACTGCTGTCTCAGCGGTTTGACGGTGTCCGTGTAGAGTTCCCTGGTCCGGTCGGACCTGCCGCTTAGCCCGTTAGCCAGCCAGTCGTCCAGTGCCGCACCCACCGTGTAGGTCGCATTGGGCCGGACGCCGTTGTCCAGGTCGCGGCGCAGATCCCGGAGTTTGGTCTTAACTTCGGTCTTCGTCCGGCCAGTCACCTTCCTGCGGACACGCTTCCCCGCCTTGTAACCGAGGGACACCGCGGCGACCCAGTAGTTGTTCGCATGGTCGAAGTACATCGAGTCTTCGCCGTGGCCACGTCGCGGCCGGGGTTCTGCCATACCCCAAACGATACGCAATTGGCTCTTGATTTGGCTCTTACCTGGAAGGAAGGGAGTCCTTGCCAGCCATCAAAATAGGCCTCTATCTGGGAAAACTTAGTGGGCGCAACTGGGTTCGAACCAGTGACCCCTCGCTTGTAAGGCGGAATGCGGTGAGGATTGCGTCCAGCTCCGCGTGTTGGTTCATGTGCTTGAACTGCGAAAACCATACCGGGAGAGGCCCTGGGGTGCCTGGGGTAGTTTGCACGGTGGTTCCCGCAAGTGGTTCCCGGAGCAGTCTGCTGACCCCTCGCCTAAAGAGCGAGTTGGGATGGGCCTGACGCGCTTGACGCACATCCATCATCAGGAGTTAGTAACCGGAGGGGTGTCCGATGATACCATAGATGCTATCATCGCTGTCAGGAGGTGATAGCAGTGGCGGCACTGAACATCCGCAACCTCAATGAAACGGTGAAACAGCGCCTTCAGGTCCTCGCGGCTCGTCACGGCAGGTCGATGGAGGCGGAGGTGCGCGCGATTCTCGAGGAGGCCGTTCGCGAGCCCGCGGACTCCGCCGGGCTGTTCACTGCGCTCCTCGACCGATTCGGCGCGCTCGGCGGAGTCGACCTGGACCTGCCCGGACGCGACGAACCGGCGCGCGCCGCAGATTTCTCCGCATGATCATCCTCGACACCAACGTGGTCTCCGAGCTGATGCGCCCCGAACCCGCGCTTCAGGTCGCGAGCTGGGTCCGAGACCGGGACAGGCGTGAGCTACGCACCACGACCATCACGCTCGCAGAGGTCCGGTACGGCATTGCCCGGCTGCCGGACGGACGCCGCAAGCAGGTCCTGCTCGCCGCAGCCGACGATATCTTCACGGCCTTCGAAGACCAGGTTCTGCCGGTCGACACCGCGGCCGCAGAAAACTACGCCGTCATCGCCAGCAGCCGCGAGCGAGCCGGGAAACCCATCACCAGCTTCGACGCGCTGATCGCGGCCGTCTGCCGCTCCCAGGGCGCCGCGCTGGCGACTCGCAACGTGTCCGACTTTGAAGGCACTGGCATCCAGATCATAGATCCCTGGGGAGCCAACAGCGGCAGCATCTAGGCGACGCCAAGCCATCGCCGGCCATCATCTCTGCACGTGAGCGTGTCAGTACCGAAAACCTTGCCACCCTATGCGACCTGAGCGGGTTAGGGCCTGGCGGCAAGGCTACCGAAATCGCCCGCCGGATGGCCGGGACTCCCGTCATAGCGGCCAGCTCGCTATCGCCCTGCGCGAGCGGCCCCGGGCTGCTGCAGGGCTGACATGGCCGGACCGGGCGTGGCTGGCTCTGCTTGCCGGGACGCTGCCCATCGACCGGCTCGGTCGGATATGGCTGATCGTTACCCTGTGCATGCCGAGAATCCCGTCCACGGCTCTGACCAGCAGAGTTGCTTGCCCGGCGTCCCGCCCATGATGATCACCGGTCATGTGCCTGCGGTTCGCCTTCCTCCTGATCACGCGGATGATCTCATGGTTGCAGCTGTCGCGGCGTGAGGGGGCGTGGCAGGCTGCAGAAATCTTGATCCTGCGCCATCAGCTCGCTGGGCTGCAACGGCGGCAGCCGCGCCGCCCGCTCCTGACCTGGGCGGACCGGGCACTGCTCGCGGCCCTACTCAGCGTGATACCGAAAGCGCGGCGCCAGGGGCTGCGGCTGCTAGTCACCCCGGACACGATCCTGCGCCGGCAGGCGCTGAAGATCCCTCTGGCGCCGAAGCGGCACACCGACACGACCTGGCGGCAGTTCCTGCATGCGCAAGCGGCGACGATGCTCGCCACCGACTTCGTCACGTGGACCGCGCCGTCAGCCTCCGGAGCCTGTACCGCTTGTTCGTCATGGAGATCGGCTCCCGCTACGTGCACATCCTCGCGGTGACCGCCAACCCGGACGGGCCGTGGGCCACGCAGCAGCTCCGGAACCTTCTGCTGGATTTCGGCGCACCGACCGGATGCTGATCTTCAGCGAACGGCACCTGCGCATCGTGATGGTCCAGTACGCGCGGCACAACAACGGGCGAAGACCGCACCGCGCCCTCTAGCTCCGGCCACCCAGGCCCGACCACCCCATCGCCGATTTTTCCAGGAACGAATCAAGCGCCGGCCAGTCCTCGGCGGCCTCCTCAACGCATACAAGCGAGCCGCCTGAAAGCCTAGGTCACGGCCACCGGCACAGTTCCGACACCCCGCAGGAGTCCGATTCCGCCGTTATGCCGTCGCGGCGTGTGCCGGCGCGGCCAGTTCATCCGTTCTCATGTCCCACCAGTCCGGTGGCACGACACGGAGTGCAATCGCCCAGGTTTCACCCTCGAGGCGAATCGCGATGCGGGTCATCGACAGAAGGTTGTCGACGAACCAGTCGTCGCTGTGGCTGCCTCCCGGAGACCGGAACCGGCTTCCCCGGCGCGTCCCATACGCCAGGAAGTACCACAGCCCGTGGATACGTCCGATCATCTCGACGTGACGATCGAAAAGCTCGGAGAAGCTGGAAGAGCCGGTTAGTACGGCTCCCCAGCGACTGATGAGCTCGCGGGACGTGTCAAGGGTGCGTTCTAGCGATTCCCGGAGCTCATCCCGCTTGTGCGGATCAGTCAGGATCGCTTCTATCTTGCGCTTCAATACTGGCGCCCGCTCTGGCGAATTAAGAACCTGCGTGACGCGGGAGGGGTCAGCCATGACGTCGCTGCCGCTGTTCCCTTCGTCAACGACACCAAGCAGGACGGCCCAGGCTCCGCGAGCGGCCTCGGCCAGCTCCATGAGCGCGTACTGGGCGAGCAGCCGCCATCTGCGCTCGGATCGTCGGTTGACGATGACCTCGATCACGGTGACCGATACCAGGACGACGGTGAAAGAGGCCAGGATCGCCGTCGTTACGGGATGGTCGAGCCAGAACCGACCTGCATAGAAGTCGGAGGAGATCAACACGACTACCAATGCAACTGCGACCGGAGCAGCTCGATTCGGATGCCGTCGCCCTTTCGGCGAAATTTTGCTCAAGCGCTCCCCGCTCCTATTGGTCAAGGATCTGCCGAATCACACCGACGACCATGTCTCGCCGGTCGCGACGATCGGATGGGAACAGCGAAGCGAGTTCGGGTATCTGGTATGCCAGATCATGGCGGTTGAGCGCGCCAGGCCGAGCAGCGCAACAGCTGGGTAGGTCCTACTCACCTTTCCCTCCCGCTGGGCGGCTGCGCTTCGTCCGACCTGGTCCTCGTTCGAGTCGGGGATGACTTCGAGCGGTGGCCCAGCT
>Ga0187871_10003576_pt1 | contig 11998 bp, 8 predicted proteins | sample June2016WEW_16_1_FD_132988 | JGI IMG/M metagenome (GOLD analysis project Ga0187871, IMG submission 132988) | Peatland microbial communities from SPRUCE experiment site at the Marcell Experimental Forest, Minnesota, USA - June2016WEW_16_10 | ecosystem: Environmental > Terrestrial > Soil >... | reverse complement strand
CTCTGGGCCTCGATCACCGCCCACAGCCTGTTCAATTTCACCAATTTCCTTTGCGCGACGCTCGCCGCCGGCGCCGGCCACCCCATTACTGTCAAATGAACGAATTCGATCTCATCGCCGCTCTCTCCCCTTCCCTCCCCTCCAATTCCGCCGTCATTGCCGGCGCCGGCGACGATTGCGCCGTGCTCGATTCCGGCCGGCCGGGGCGCGCTCTGCTCTTCAAGACCGACGCGGTGGTGGAAGGCATCCATTTCCTGCCCTCGGCGACGCCGGAGAGCATCGGCCACAAGGCGCTGGCCCGCCCCCTGAGCGATATTGCCGCGATGGCGGGCCGTCCCCTCGCCGCGCTGGTGACACTCGCGCTGCCAAAGAACTTTGATCCCGAATTCATCCAAGAAATTTACGCCGGCATGAGCCTCCTCGCCCGCCGCCACGGCGTCGCCATCGTCGGCGGCGAAACGACCTCCAACCCGGAGCGGCTCTTGATCTCGGTCTCGCTTTTGGGCGAAGTGGTGCGCGACAAATGCGTGCTGCGGTCCGGCGCAAAGGACGGCGACGCGCTGTTTGTCACCGGCGAATTGGGCGGCTCGCTGGCGGGAAAACATTTGCAATTCGAGCCGCGCCTGGAAGAAGCCCGCTGGCTCGCGGAGCATTTTCCCATTCACGCCATGATTGATCTCAGCGATGGATTGGCCGGCGATTTGCGGCATCTGATGGTGCGCGGCAAAGTCGGAGCCGAACTTCTGGTCCGCGCCATCCCCATCAGCCGCGCCGCCCGCCGTGCCGCAAAGCCAGGTGTGGCGTCAGGCCTCCGGCCCGATCCGAAATCCCCCGAAAAAACGCCCCTCCTCGCCGCCTTGACCGACGGGGAGGATTACGAACTGCTTTTCGCCGTGGCCGCCCGCGACGCCGTGCCGCTGTCCGACGCCTGGCGCAAACGCTTTCCCAAACTCCGCCTCAGTTGCATCGGCAAAATCACCGCCGCGCCCGGTTTGACATTGCGCGACGCCCACGGCGTTCGCCCCCTCGAAGCCCATGGTTACGTCCATTTCTCATAAGCAATTCACTCATTCACTAATTCACTGATTCACTGACTCACTAATTCACTAATTGCCAATCCCATGCCCACATTCATCTCCCACACATCTGCCGAGACCGAGGCGCTGGGCGAAGCCTGGGCCGCCGAGTGCGACAGCGGATGGGTCATTGGCCTCAGCGGCCCATTGGGCGCGGGCAAAACGCAATTGGTCAAGGGCCTGGCCCGCGGCTTGAACGCCGCCCCGCGCGTCGCCTCGCCCGCCTTTGCTCTGGTCCATGAATATCCCGGCGGCCGGCTGCCCCTCTTCCATTTGGATCTCTACCGCCTCGACACCCGCGACCAAATCATCGCCGCCGGCTTGGAGCAGTATCTCGTTCGCCCCGAGGGTGTGACGGTGGTGGAATGGGTGGAACGATGGCTGGACGCGAGCCAGATCCCCTGGATTGCGCCCGGCCCCTTTCGCCGCGCGCAATTCAAAACCCTCGGCGAAACCGACCGTGAAATCACCTATGAAGATTTTGGCTGTTGAATTTTCCTCCGCGCAACGCAGCGTGGCCGTGTGGGACGACGGCGCGTCCGCCGCTCCCGTCCTCTTGGGAAGCGCGCTGGAGCCGCCGCTGCCGCGCCTTTCAAATGCAAAATGCAAAATGCAAAATGCAAAATCCGCTTCCCTGGAGCCATGTAGCGTCGGGCCTCCGGCCCGAACCCAAGAACGTAGCGTCCGGCCTCTGGCCCGATCCCAAGAATGTAGCGTCGGGCCTCTGGCCCGAACCCAGCGCAGCCTCGGTCTCGTCGAAGCGGCCTTGGCAGAAGCAAACTGCCGCCGCGAAGAAATTGGCGCTCTTGCGGTGGGTCTGGGACCCGGTTCCTACAACGGAATACGCGGCGCGATTGCGCTGGCGCAAGGATGGCAATTGGGCCGCGGGATCGGCCTGCTGGGCATCAGCAGCGTCGAATGCCTGGCGGCGCAGGCGCGGGCGGACGGCCCGCGCGGCGCGGTGTATATTATTATTGACGCCCAGCGCACCGAATTCTACCTCGCCCGCTATCAAATCGCCGACACCGATTGCCGCGAAACCGGGCCATTGCGACTGGCGTCCAAGTCCGAAATCCAGGCCCTGGCCGCCGGCGGCCAAACCCTGCTCGGCCCCGACATTGCGCGTTGGTTTCCCGCCGCGAAGGATCTCTATCCGTCCGCCGCGATACTGGGCCGCCTGGCCTGCGGCCGCCGCGAATTCGTGAACGGCGAAACCCTCGAGCCGATCTACCTGCGCGAGACCGCGTTCAAAAAAGCCCCGCCCCCCCGGCTGAATCCCTGAAGCCCGCAATTTGCCATCTGCGCGTGTTTCCTAATCTTAATCTTACTCTTAATCCTAATCTCTTCTTTCCTTCCTGATGGCCTCTTCTTACTGCCCCGGCAAAACTTGGTAGAAATGCGTTGGATTAAACGGCGACGATGCATCCACGTTCGTATCCACCCAGATTTGCACCGGCTCCGTCAAGGTCAAATTCGTCACCGTTGCCCACGCGTTTGTATCCGTCAAATTCGTCGAGCCTTGAATAATATAGGAGTACCCAACCACCCCGCTGATTGTCAGTGTTGGTGAAAATCCCAGGGAAACCCCGGCCGGTTCCACAATCATTTGAGCTGCGACATTCGTCACGGTTCCGAATGGGCTGGTCACCACCACCGAATACATCCCTCCGTTGGTGAACTGGACGGTGGTGAAATTCAGCGTAGGGTTGGTTGCTCCGCCAACCGCCAACCCGTTCTGATACCACTGGTAACTCAATTCTCCAGACCCAATCGCTCCAACCGAAAGGGTGGCGTTCTTCCCCCAATACGTTGTCGCGCCAGCAAATGGTAAAGTGAGGCTTGGGGACATGCTCAACGTCGCAATATAACTGGTCGTGCAACTGTAAGCGTTGCTGACCACAACCTGATAACTCCCCAGGTTCGTCAGCTCCACATTCGTGATGGTCAGGCTGCTCAACGTTGCACCGTCAACATTCGTCCCGTTCAAACTCCATTGATATGAGATGGGAGGCGGAAAACCTGAAGAACTCACGGCAAACGTTGCCGGAACATAGGCGGGCACTACAAGGCTGTTGGGTTGCGACTGAATGCTGACCGGGGCATAGACAACCACTGCCGCCACCTGGCTGGTCACGACGCCATAAGAATTCTCAACCACGACCGAGTAGTTGTCGGTACAATTGGTCAGCGCCGGGTTCATGGTCAAATTGCTGCTTGTTGCGCCTGCGATAGCCCCGGCGGTATTTTGCCATTGATAAGCCAGCGGCGCCGTTCCGGCCGCTGAAACGGACAGCGCAAGGCTTGAACCGGCAGCCACGGCCTGCGGAATCGGCTGCAATGAAATCGAAGGCGGAAAAACCACCGTTACCATTGCCACGGCGCTCGTCACCGAACCAAATGGATTGGACACCACCACCGAATAATTATCCGTGTTGGTTGCCTGGGCATTCGTGATTGCAAAAGTGGCGTTGGTTTGGCCCGCGATCGCTCCCTCACTGTCCTGCCATTGATAACTCAGCGGCGGAAGTCCGGCGGCGTTCGCAGTCAGAACCGCGTTGCTCCCGCCAAGAACGATCAGATTTTGCGGCGTGATGTTCACCGAAGGCAATGCCCCAAAGTTCGCCTGGACGACCATATTGCTGCTGACGGTTACGACAAGCGGATTGTTTGATCCCGATGCGTTTCCCGTCCAGCCATAGAAACTCGTTCCCGCATTCGTGGTTGACGCGCTTATCGTCACACTATCGCCCGGATTGTAGTAATTCTGCTGCGGGCTGATCGCCACCGCGCCATTTCCCGATACAACAACCGCCAATGCATACTTTCCACCGGGCAGGGTTGTGAACAACGCATCAACCGTCGGAATGGCATTTGTTACGAGGATTGTTGTCGGTGACTCCGTGCCACTGGCCGACCCGCTCCATGTCACAAAATATTCTCCCGCGTTCGGCACTGCCGAGGCGGTCAGAGTCGTGCCGTAGGCAATCGGATTGGGCGCATTAAGAACAATGCTGCCACCACCGACAGGACCAACGCGCACAATCGTACCGAAGATGGCCTGGATATTGTTCGTCTGGTCCATTGTCACATTCAGCGGATTGTTCGTGCCTGTGGCATCGCCTTCCCACCCGAGGAAAATCCACCCGTTGCTTGCTGTGGCACTCAGGCTCACGACATCGCCGACTGGATAATAAGTGCTGGGAGAAATGACTTGCCCGTTCACCGTCACGCTCCCGCCACCGGCTGTGCCCGCCGTGAGTGGGAAAGCGGTGGGTATGAAAACTGCCTGAACATTGAGCGGTCCGTTGATTGTCACGCTCGCCGGATTCTGGCTGCCAGTCACACCCCCTGTCCAATATGCAAATGCCCAGTTGGCAGCCGCAGTCGCAGTCAATGCCACGACGGAGTTGCTGGCGTAGGGGCCGGGGGCAGGATTTACACTGACGTTGCCGCTGCCGCTCACAGTCGTCCGCAAATTGTACACCGGAATGATCTGCACGGTGACAGGGGAGCCTAATGTGCTCTGGCTAAAATTTGCGCTCACAGCGAGTGCTTGCAAAACCGCTGAATTGGTCAACGTGAATGGCCCAAGATAAAGAGCTGAACTTTCGGTTGGCGTACTGCCATCGAGCGTATAGAATATGAATCCGTTTTCGTACCCACTGGACAAGGTTACCAGCCCCGAACCAACGGCAGTGGTCGCGCCAATGGCAGGCTGCCCGTTAACCGTGGCTAAAAGGAATTGCACATCTATTTGGACAATGGAGCTTGTTACACTTCCAGAACAGTTCGAAATTATCACGTCATAATATCCTGATTGACTCACCACAAGGTTTGAAAGTAATAGCAAACTATTGGTTGCCGCCGGGAGATTGGACCCGTTTAATTGCCATTGATAAAAAAATGGACATTCAGGCAATGTAGGCTGAGGAGTAACCCGAATTTCCAAGGTGACAGACTCTCCAACCACGTTAGTATTACCAATTGGTTGAGCAGTGATGATGGGTAGCGATGGTGGCGGAAATGGAGTTGCGTTCGTCAACACCGTCAGCGTTTTGTCATGATAGTTTGCGGTGATCAAATCCACCTTGCCATCGCCGTTGACATCAGCAGCACAGGCGGAAATAGGGGACAATCCAACGGCGTATGTGCCGGCCAACACAAAACCGCCACTCCCATTGTTCGTCAACACCGTGAGCGTGTTCTCCTGTTGGTCTGCGCAGATCAAATCCACCCCCCCATCCCCGTTGACATCCGCTGCACAGGGCAGGCAAGGTCCGATGCCCACGCTATATGTGCCGGAGAGCACAAACCCGCCTCTCCCATTGTTCGTTAACACCGTCAGCGTGTTCGCACCATAGTTTGCGCAAATTAAATCGACCCAGCCATCCCCGTTGACGTCCGCTGCACAGACATTGCAAGGCGGAGAGCCTACGGTGTAGGTGGAAGACAGCACAAAACCGCCGCTCCCATCGTTTGTCAAAACCGTCAAGGTGTTGTCGCCAGCGTTTACGCACATCAAATCCACCCACCCGTCCCCGTTGACATCCGCCGCACAGACGGATTCAACGTTGTGTCCAACTGTGTATGTGGAGGACAGCGCAAACCCGCCACTCCGATTGTTCGTCAACACAATCAGCGTGTTGGCGCCATAATTTGCGCAGATTAAATCCAACTTGCCATCCCCATTGACATCCGCCGCACAGACGCATACAGGGTTGCCTCCTACGGTGTATGTGGAGGACAGCGCAAACCCGCCACTCCCATTGTTCGTCAACACCGTCAGCGTGCCGCCATTAGCGTTTGCGCAGATCAAATCCATCCACCCGTCCCCATTGACATCCGCCGCACAGACGAATTCAGGGTTGATTCCTACGGGGTATGTGGCGGACAAAGCAAACCCGCCACTCCCATTGTTCGTCAACACCGTGAGCGTGTTGTCATCAAAATTGACGGAGATCAAATCCATCCACCCGTCCCCGTTGACATCCGCCGCACAGACGGAATAAGGTCCGTTGCCAACGGTTGGGGTGGAAGAAAGATTGAAGGAAACTTGAGCGTTGAGTTGGAGGGTGAGAACGCAAAGAACACTTAATGCGAAAATAGGCTTCATATAGTTTTCCCAAAAACCGAACATTACCCTTGTTTTCACCGAATCGCGCCCGAAAGTCAATAAAGAAAACTAATCAAAACACGCCCAGAGTGTGAGCCAACGCTCTTGAAATTGCTCGAATGCCCTTGTTTCAAGGCCAAAGCGGCGCTGGCGCGCCGCAGTCCAGGGCGCTTCGCGCAGGGCATGCGGCCGATAGGCCGCCGTGGAGCGCGCGCGCCAGCGCCGCTTTCCCAATTCGCCTGTGCCATTTTGCCTGGCACCCCATGCCCCAAGCTCGCCCTGTTCCGAGCCGAGCCAAACGGCGCGAAGAACTCCGTTCCGCACACCCATCCTCCCAACCCGGCAGGGCGACACTTTCACCACGTATTACGTGGCTTCGAGGCGTAACTCGATTTCTCCGGCCTTAATCCCGCCCCGCCAGCAGCCTCGCCCATGAAGCCGCAACTTAGCGGAAATGGCTCAACTTTCCCGGCAAGAGCGATTTCCCGGTAATTCTTATGACCCCATCTTTCTGACTTGAACCCTGCCAATTGACAGAGTTGAAAGGCGGGAACGAAGTCAGAAAAATAGGGTCAGAAAAATGGCTGGAAATTAGGTGTGCGATTGATGGGACAACGGCGGCTTTCTTCCGAAAGCCGCTACGCATCTCCGCGGGAGCGTTGCCCTACCCTGCACGGCTGACGCATTGCTTTTTTCAGGATTTTTGGCTTTCCATTGGGGCGGGGGGATGTTAGGTTTCGGGTGTGGCCGGAAGGTGAATTTCTTGAAATCGTTTGAATGCTGGCGCGGACATTTTGCGGTGGAAAGTTTGCCGGGATACCGTTGTGAGCGGGAGGTGTTGCGCCAAAGCCGGGTGGCTCTTGTTCGCGGCTTTTTTGGTTTTCGCGATGGCGGCGCGGGCGGCTGATCCCGGCGTGTCCGTCGCCGCGCCTTCGGCTTGGATTTCCCCGCTGCCGTTCCAGCGGCTGACCAAGCCGGAGGATACGGATTCGGGCCTGGGTTCCCGTCTCCTGTTGCGCGATCTCCAGATCAATGCGCAGGCGCGGGAGACTTTCCAGCACGAGGCGCGCCAGTTGTTGAGCCGCGAGGGCGTGCAAAGCGGCTCCCGTCTCTCCATTGATTTTGATCCCACCCGCCAATCGCTGGTCTTCCACTGGGTCAGAATCTGCCGCGGCTCCAATGTCTTCAACGAACTGGACCCGGGAAAAATCAAAGTCATCGAGCCGGAACGGGATGTGGACCGGTATCTTTTCACCGGGGAAAAAACGGCGCTGCTGCTGCTGGACGATGTGCGGGTGGGCGACATTGTGGATTTTGCCTGGACGCTTCGCGGCGAGAATTCGGGCGGCGGGGGGAAAACTTCCGGCGCGGTCCTGGCGCGGGAGTACGAGCCGGTGGAGCGCCTGACCACCCGGCTGGTCTGGCCCACCAACCGGCCTCTTTACCTCAAGAACCACGGGACGAACACCAAAGCGGTTGCCGTCAGGATGGGGGATTTGATCGAGTACACCTGGGATTACAAGAAGGTGCCGGGACTGCGGCGTGAGGACCCGCTGCCGGCGGGATACGACCCGCTGCCCTGGGTGCAATGGAGCGAGTTCCAAAAATGGTCGGATGTCAACCAGTGGGCGCTGCCAATCTTCACCAACGCATTGCCGCTGGCGCCGGACTTGACGCGGCAGATCGCGCTCTGGCGGCGTCTGCCCGCGGGGGAGGAACGGGTGCTGGCGGTGCTGCAGTTTGTGCAGGACGAAGTCCGCTACCAGGGAATTGAAACCGGCGCGGCGTCCTACACGCCGTCCGATCCCTCGCTGGTTTTTGCCCGCCGCTTCGGCGATTGCAAGGACAAGACGCTGCTGTGCGTGACGGCGCTTCGCGCGCTGGGGATCGAAGCCAATCCGGTCTTGGTCTCCACGGAATTGCGGCAAGCCATCCAGGACTGGCAACCCACGCCCACGGCGTTCGATCACGCCATCGTCCAGGTGTCGGTGGACAACCAGAGCTACTGGCTGGACCCGACGGCTGGTTTCGAACGCGGCCCGCTGGCGGCGCGCTCGTGGCCCAATTACGGGTTTGGCCTGGTCATCCGCTCAAAAGCGACCGGGCTGACGGCCATACCGGAATCGCCGGTCCAGCCGCGAACCACAGTGCTGGAATACGTCTTGATCCGGGGCGTGGGCCAGCCGGCCGATCTCAAAGTCGTGACCATCGCGGACGGGCCGGATGCGGTGGCGTTGCGGAGACGGTATGCGACCACGGAACATCCGGCCATTGCCACGGAGGATTTAAACGCGTTCGCGGCGCTGTATCCGGGCATCGTGGCCGCGATGCCGCCGGAGTATGCGGACGACGCAAAGGCAAACAAAGTGGTGGTGACCGAGTATTATCAAATCCCCAATATGTGGAGTCCGGTGCCGACGGCGCCGGGTTTCGTCTGCCGGTTTTATTCTTACAACATAGACCGCGCGGCGCGAAAGCCGGCGGTGTCCGCCCGCACGATGCCGCTGGGTTTGAGCTATCCCGAACACGAGGTGTTTCGCGCGGAAATCACCCTGGCGCCGGCCATCCCGGTGGAACCGGGCGCCTGGGCTGTCAATAATCCGGCCTTTCATTTCCACAAAGCCGTGACCCGTTCCCCCGGCGGTGTGCTGGTGGAGGAGGAATTTGATTCGCTGGCGGAAGCGGTGCCGGTCGAGGCGGTGCCCAATTATTTGCTGCAATTGGACCGGGTCTCCGCCCTCCTGGGCTATACACTGTATGCCTTGTGATACTGTGGAACCCCTGGACGGTAGGGCGAGACTCTGTCGAGCCGTGAAGACTACCCGGAGATCGAGTCACGGCTCGACAGAGTCTCGCCCCGTGATGACGGCTCCGCGGGAGCGTCGCCCTACCATTGGTCACTTGCCCAGGATGACATGCCAGGCGGATTGAAGTGAGTCCGGCAACCCCCACACGTCCATCGCGGTAATCAGAATGGCGCTCCCCCAGCCTGTGATCAGCAGGAACCAGCCGTTTTTCCAGGCGCCCATGCGCTTGCGGGAACTGGTGAAATGGAGCAATGGAAACATCGCCAGCGGAAGTTGCAAGGCCAGCACGACCTGGCTCAAATTCACCAGGTCGGTCACGCTGCTGTCGCCGCGTAGCCCAATGATCAGGACCGCCGGGATGATCGCCAAAGTGCGCGTGATGATCCGGCGCAACCAGGGCCGGATTCGCCAGTGCATAAAGCCTTCCATCACCACCTGCCCGGCCAGGGTTCCCGTGATGGTGCTGCTCTGTCCGCTGGCCAGCAGCGCGATCACGAACAGCGCGCTCGCAACGGCGGTGCCCAGCAAGGGCGCCAGCGTCAGCGACGCGATGCGAATCCAGTCGCTGTCCGGGCTGAAATTGACGACTTGCCCGCCGGCGACTGTGACGCTGGTTTTTCCGAAGAAAACCATCGCCGCCAACACCATGATGGCGGCATTGACGAAGAAGGCGACCGTCAGGGCCGCGACCGAGTCAATGGCATTAAACCGGACAGCGGTGCGGGTGGAAGCTTCGTCTTTCTTCAGGTTGCGGCTTTGCACCAGGGCCGAGTGCAGGTAAAGATTGTGGGGCATGACGGTCGCCCCGATAATGCCGATGGCGGCGTAAAGCATCCCCTTTTGGCGAATGCTGGGGGTGAACAAGGCGGTCCCCATCTCCAGGAAACTGGGGTGAAACTGGGGCAGAACAAAGATTTCAATGTAGTAGCACACGCCCATAGTCGTCACCAGCAACAGAACAATCGCCTCAATGGTCCTCATGCCAAAACTTTGCAGGGCCAGGAGAAGCAGGACATCCAGCCCCGTGATGATGACCGCCCAGAAGAGCGGGATACCGAACATGATATTGATGGCGACGGCGCTGCCGAGCACCTCTGCCAGGTCGCAGGCGCCGATGGCCACTTCGCAGAACAGCCAGTTGGGCCAGCGGGTCCACCGGGGATCCCAGTCCCGGCAGCACTGGGCGAGGTCCTTCCCGGTGACAACCCCCAAACGGGAGGAGATGACCTGCATGAAAATGGCCATTAAGCTGGCCAGGCCGACCACCCAGAGAAGCCCGAATTTGAACTGCGCGCCGCTCTGCAAATCCGTGCCCCAATTGCCGGGGTCCATGTAGCCGACGCTGATGAGGACCGCCGGCCCGGCGAACGCCCGCCATTGCGTCCAGAAGCCGGCGGCATGGTGCGGCACGCCCACGCTGCCGTGCATCCCCTCCAGCGACAGGGAGCCGGACGGCGGCGCGACGCCCTCCGGCGCGCTCGCGGGGCGGAGAGCGATGGGCGGCGGCGTCTCCATTTACCGTCTCCGGCTTCCGCCGGGCGCAAAAAAGTTTTTTCCAGTCACATCTTTGTTTTACCTCATAAAATATATTGGCGCAAATAAAATGTATTGATGATAATAACTTTGCCGGGGGGGGCTGCTTTCATAATCTTAATCTTAATCCTAATCTTAATCTCAATCTCAATCCGGTCGTTAGAAGAGATTAAGATTAAGATTAGGATTAAGATTAAGAACTCTTTGAAGTCCGGTTGCGGGAAAAGCTGGCCATTCGCCGCGCCTTTGCTATAAAACAGGCGGTGAAAGGAAAACAAAACATGACACAGCCCGCCGCCCGCGTCCGGTCGGAATCCACGGAGGACCACCTGGAGCGGATTCAGGAATTGGTGGACCGGAAGGGCTATGCCCGCGTGAGCGATATTGCCGATTCGCTAGGCTTGAGCAAATCGGCCGTCTCCAACATGGTGCGCCGCCTGGCCGCGCGCGGATTTGTCAATTACGAAAAATACCGCGGCTTCACCCTCACCGCCCAGGGCCAGGCCGTGGCCAGCCACATCAAGGTGCGCCATCAGATTCTGACCGAGATGCTCAATCTTCTCGGCCTGAGTCCCGACACGGTGCAGGAGGAAGTGGAGGCGATCGAGCACCATCTCAAAGCGGAGACGCTGCAAGTTTTTTCCCGGCTGGTGCGTTTCTGGCGCACCCATCCCGCGCAGCTCGAGGCCTTCCTCAAACACAGCCGAACGAAGTAGCCTGGCGCATGGGACTTTGGGGGCGGTTTTCGGTTTCGCCGCAAAGCGCCATAGGCGCGACATCTTTGTAGTACAATATCGAAAAAGAGCTTCAAGCTCCGTTAGGAGCGAAATCAAGGATTTGCCGAATAGGCCGCTCCTACGGGGCTTGTTGGATTTGGATGCGGGGTTCTACAAAGAGGTCGCGCCTACGGCGCTTGGCTTCGCACGCCAACATGTTCGTTTGAAATTTGGGAATTAGATTATGATTAAGAGACGAACGCCAAGACACGAAATGCGCACAAAGTAGCTTGGCATTCGGCGCCCGATTGGCTTAAATAAACCCATGAATGCAATTTTATACAATCATTGCCGCTACGGATTGTCGCTCTGCTTGATGCTGGGGCTTGCCTGGCTGGGCGCGAGTCCGTGCTCCCGCGCGCAAGACCTCGTTCCGCTGCCCATTACTGTGCCCCCCGCAACCTTCAAAGGCACCCCGACCGATGACAAGCCGGATCCCAAGATTGATCACAACACCAACCGCCCGCCCTTCCTCGCGCCAGCCGGTGTGACCAATGTCGCCCTCCATAAAAAAGTCACCAGCAGCGCCGGCAACGTCGGCCCCGAAGACTTGGTCAAAATAACCGACGGCGCAAAGGAACCTACCGAGGAAAACATCGTCGTGCTCAAGCGCGGCAGCCAATGGGTGCAAATTGACCTGGGCAGCCCGCAGGAAATTTTCGCCATCGTCGTCTGGCACAACAACAGCTCGGT
>Ga0187871_10003575_pt1 | contig 12004 bp, 9 predicted proteins | sample June2016WEW_16_1_FD_132988 | JGI IMG/M metagenome (GOLD analysis project Ga0187871, IMG submission 132988) | Peatland microbial communities from SPRUCE experiment site at the Marcell Experimental Forest, Minnesota, USA - June2016WEW_16_10 | ecosystem: Environmental > Terrestrial > Soil >... | reverse complement strand
TCGTGAATCCCGAGACGTTCGAGCCGCTTCCACTGGGTGAAACCGGCTTGCTGCTGGTGCGCGGCCCCAACGTGATGCAGGGATATTTAAATCGTCCCGAAAAAACAGCCGAGGTGTTGCGCGACGGCTGGTACAACACAGGCGACATTGCCGCGTTGGATGAAGACGGGTTCATCCGCATCACGGACCGCATGAGCCGGTTCAGCAAAATTGGCGGAGAGATGGTGCCGCACATCAAGGTCGAAGACAAGTTGCACGAGTTCAGCGGCGCCACCGAACAAACCTTTGCGGTGACCGCTGTTCCTGACGAGAAAAAAGGCGAGCGGCTGATCGTGCTGCATACTCTGCCAGAGGACAAGCTGGAACCGTGTCTGGCTCTGCTGGCCAAGTCTGATCTGCCGGCGCTGTGGAAGCCACGGCCCGATCAGTTCGTGCACGTGGAATCGTTGCCGTACCTGGGCACCGGCAAACTCGATCTGCGCCGGCTGAAGGAAATCGCGATCAAGGCAAAAGAATGAGCCGGTGCTCTCTGTCGTTGGGGCCCGAGCCTGTATCGTTTTAACGGGCCTCGTTTCGCGTGCTAGTTCGCAGCACTCGTTCCGGCGGGCTGCAGTATGACCTCTTGTTCGTCACTTGTCCTCACCGCTTGAAAGAAAGTGCGTAATGGCGCGTAGTACTTCCGGTCCAGCAGGACCACGTTGATGTCCAGTGTGCGGTTCAAGTGCAAGGTTCCCTTGTCATTTTCCGCCCGCATGCTGTAGTCGACGGCTCGAGCGTCGCGCCTCTGCGGTTCGGGGAGCGTGGAAATCTGCCAGCCTAAGGGCATCTCGATGCTTACGTCGTCGACGCGCTGGAATGGAAACTTAAAATAAATTGGATGCACCCGTTCAGAATGATCAAAAAGGTGTTTTTCCGTGGCACTGAAAATCCCAACGGGAAGCAGGGTCCGGCGCCCGGTTCGTGAAGCCCAGCCTGGCACTTTAAGCGTGTATTCCGCGACCAGAGGCGGTGTTGAGCTTTTCCAGTCCGGCTGCTTTATCAGTTCGGCGTCGCTCGCCAAGGGAATCGCGGCTTTGACTTCGTTCTCCAGAAATTTCTTGCGATCCGCATCGTCAGTGAGGCGTTGCTCGACACGGCGCTCCGACGCCTCGAGCCCCGTATAGCTGACTGTTAACTTGCCCTCCAGGTCGCCGGCGTCGCTGAGTTTCAACGCTGCGGTTCGGTGGATGCCAGACTCGGCGCTGGCAGGAACAGTGGTTTGAAGCCATGTCCCGCCATCTTTATCGAGCTTCAATCCCGTTACTCCAGTTTCAAACCAGGGCAACATGCAGAAGGGAGTGAAGGCTGCTCCAGGATCGCAAAAGATGTTTTTGCCATTTAGGTTCACTACCACAATGTTTTCGTCAAGTCGTCCAGCATCCATCGTCTGCGGCGAAAAGAAATAGTTCTGGCGATCGGATACCCACATCCCGTTAGCTTCAAATCCCGCAGCTCGCACCAAGGCAAGAAACAGCCACGTCAGATCTCTGCCGTTGGCATATTGTTTCTTCCATATATCGTCGACGTCCTCCGGGTCTTTCTCCTTGCTGCGCTTTTGTTCTTCTTGGGTCTTTTCCAATTCGTACGAGGTGTTGCGAAGTTGCTGCACCCGGGCATAGATCTTGTGCAGTTTCTCTTCCGGGGAATCGCTCACCGCAACGATCTCCCCAACGGCTCGCTTCATGCCCCTACGCCCGCCACTGAAGCTTTCGAGTTCGTCATTGCGGCTCTTGCCAATTATTTGCCAGTATTTGTCCGGGTCCTTCCCAACGATCTCCTCGCTATAGATAAAATCCACGCGCGACTTCAGTTCGTTTTCAGGAGGCATATAGTCTTCGGTCTGGAAGGCCGGGATATCTCTCGCCTCCAGCGTGAAGAGGTTCTTAGAAGTCTCCGCCGGTTCGGGCGTTCCCGCTGGCAACTGGTTCCAGGACCACCGCAGATTCATCCGGCCGAGGTCATAGGGTCTCAGCGTGAACTTGGCACTCTTGGTGAACAGTTCGCTGCTAAGGATCCAGTGAGAATTGAATACGTAGTCGTTGCTACCAAGGTCGGTCGTGTAGTAATACTCGATAATGGCACCGGCCTGAACGTCAGGTAATGCGAACGTCTTGGCCATGTATTGCTCCCCGCGAGCCTTCTCGATCGACTTTTCGAAAATCTGACCGTCGAAGTTAACAATCGAGCCATCCGGCTTAATCGTGCGGGCGTGAATATTAGATACGGGCTGGAAGGAAGGTATCTCGACGTCGCCGTACCTGCGCCCTTCTTCCGTCAAGACTTTGATACGGATATAGACATCTTCGTGGGCGCTATTCCCTCGGTCGTCACGGTCCACTTGACGGAAAAGAATAATTGCCGGGGCCCCTGGGGCCTTGGGCTCGTCCGTCATCTTCAACTCTTCCGGAGAAACGGGCTGAAACTTCACAGCCCGAGCAGGAGTCGGAAACAGGGTGGCCGTTGCTACAAGAATCAGAGCAACTGAAATGCATGGAGAGAAATGAAAACGAAGAGCCGACATGGCGTAATTCACCTGAGGGGGTCCTCGATGCCTCCAAAACGGTCGGCATGGGAAAACAGAGGCCGAACAAGCCACCGACGTGGCGAGCTACGGATGCGTTTGTCGAGCGCGTCGCTCACGGGTCGAGACGATACAGTGGCCGCCCGTGCCTGTCAACCGAGTTTCAGAGCTGGTAACTTTGTCCATTTACGGACTTACTACGTCCGCGCTAGAAAGAACCGACCAGAAGGACGAGCGTGCTAGACTAACCACAATCCCCGCAAACCGAGGCCCGCATGAAATTCGGCGTCATCACATTTCCTGGTTCGAACTGCGATCACGATGCCTTCTGGACGATTCAGCATGTAGCCAAGCAGCCAGTTACGTCCTTGTGGCACGAATCGCATGACCTGGAGAACTGTGACGCCATCATCGTGCCCGGAGGTTTCGCCTACGGCGACTACCTGCGAACCGGGGCGATTGCCAGGTTTTCGCCGGTCATGGAGTCGGTGCGCAAGTTCGCCGACGGTGACGGGCTGGTGCTGGGTATCTGCAACGGCTTTCAGATTCTTTGTGAATCGGGTCTGCTGCCAGGCGCTTTGATGCGGAACGTCGGCCTGAAATACGTTTGCAAGCCGGTGCAAGTGCGAGTGGAAAACGTTGAGACGGCTTTCACCAATGCTTGCGCGCAGGGGGAAGTGCTAACCATTCCGATTGGCCACATGGAGGGCAACTACTTCTGCGATCCTGACACGCTGAAAGAGTTGCATCGGGACAATCGTGTGGTGTTTCGTTATTCCTCTCCGGGCGGTGAAATAACGGCGTCGGCCAATCCCAATGGTTCGCTGGAGAACATCGCCGGGATCTGCAGTCCCGGGGGCAACGTCCTCGGCATGATGCCGCACCCGGAGCGCTCGGCCGAGCCTGAACTGGGGTGTACCGATGGCATGAAGGTATTTCGGTCGATGGTCGGAGCGATGGCTGCGCGGTAGGTTGCCCAAGATTTAACAAGAGCTTAATCAGGGGCGAAGAATTTTCTTGGTTATCAACAGGCCCCGGGTATATTGTCGTTGCGTCTTCCCCTGTAGTACGGGTCCCCAAACCTAGTTGTGTTTCGCACGCACACGCGGGGAGGCGTGTCTCTGATGACACCGAAGCAGATTTTAGATTCCTTTTCAGAAACGTTGATGCGGGACGAGCGGATTCTCAGCGCGCAGGAACGCGCGCTGGTGGGCACTCTTCTGCAACATGCCAAAACGGCCAGCAGCCAGAACCATGAAACGCAGGAAGCGGTCCGGGCGGTGATTGCATCGGCCGTCGGCGAAACCGTAGCGCAACGCGCTTTCGCCGTGCTCGGCGGGAGCATTGTCGAACGCATTCTGGAGGGCAGCAAACCTTCGCAGGACGACTCTGTCCGCAGCACAGAGATCTACCCCACGCCACATCCTCCATTCGAGCCTGACCCTCCGACAGAACTGTTGCAGACGATGGCAGGGGCCCGAATGAAAACAGAACCGGAACCTCCCTCGGGACAGCCGCACGGGCCGGGTGTCCGCGCGCCGCACAAAGCGCCGCAACCCCCGGGAAGGCCCATGGGAGAGCCCGAACCACCATCGAACCAGCCGCCATCGCCGGGACCGGGCGTTCGCGCGCCTCGCAAAGAGCCGGACCCGCCGAGTCACGCTCGCACTACGACGGTTTTGGAAACCGGCTTAGCCGTTGCAGATCGCCCGGTGGTTTTGCCGGCGCGCTGTGTCGTCCTCGACGAATTCCTTGCGCCTCAGGAACTTGAAGCCCTAACGCGTTTCACGCTGGAGCACGAATCTGATTTCAGCACCAGCTCAGTGGTTTCTCCGAACACAGAGGGCGGCGTGGTCAACTATGACCACCGGCGCTCCCGCGTTCTGATGGACCTGGCTCACCACGAGGATGTGATGCTCGACCGCATCAAGTCAGTGCTGCCCATGGTGCTGGACAAACTCGGCATGGAGGAGTTCGCCATCTCCGGGGTAGAGGCTCAAGTCACCGCCAGCAACGACGGAGACTTCTTCCATTTCCACAGCGACAACGGCAGTGACCGCGTGAGGTCGCGACATCTCACGTTTGTCTACTTCTTTCATGGCGAACCGCGACAGTTCGAGGGCGGTGAACTGCGCATTCACGACGCTCATCTGCAAGATGGGTCTTACGTGAGTGACGACACTTACCAGACGATCGTTCCACGGCAGAACCAGATCGTTTTCTTCCCATGCGAACTGCTGCACGAGATTACACCGGTGAGGTGCGCATCGCAGCATTTCGCCGATAGCCGCTTTACGTTAAATGGATGGCTACGTCACTAAACAACCCGGCTTGGATGGAGTGGATGACGACCCTGATGGAAGAGTCGTCGCCGACTGGAGCGTCACAGGGAGGAGTGTCGCGGCATACCTATACCGCGACATTCCCTCCCGGTCGTTTCTATTGCCTGCTGGATGAACTGCCTCTGCACTTGCTTCCTCGGCGCATTTTCAAGTCATTGCAGCTTCGAGACGACGGACAACAAGACCTGTATTTGAATCCCGAATGCGTCTTGTGTACCGGCGGGCAATTGCCGGAGGAGTTGGCTTCGTGCAAAGAACTGCTCTCCGGATTCGCTCTGCAGGGAACGATCGCGTGGGTGCGAAGCGCGGCGACTGGAAACCTGCTTCCGTTTTGGCTGGGGCCACAGCTTTCCGCTGTGGTGCAAAGCCTGCGTCCGCATGAAGCTGTGCCATCCTCTTTACCGAACGGCGCGCGGCGGGTGTTGGCGGCGGCCGGCATCCTGGTTCCCGACGATCGACCGTCTTATGTAGGACCGGGTCTCAGACCTGGTCAGGCCGCGGAAGCGGCCTCGCGACCGCTGACCGGGTCTGAGACCCGGTCCTACACGGACCTGAATCGCGACGAGAGAATCGCGAAGGCATCTTCGATGTTTCGCGAAAAGGGATATTCGCCGCTCGGCGACCTGATCCACCCGTTTCATGTTGCAGCCTTGCGACGTTACTATCGCTATCTGATCCGCTCCGGCTCGGTCAAACTCGGCGACGGCCAGAGTCCTCGCCGCTATGCCGCTTACAACGAAGCCGTGGCGCGCTTCTTCCATCGAGACATTGCCGCAACCCTGAGCGCGGTGGCTGGCGAATCTCTCAAGCCCTCTTACGTCTACATGGCTTCGTACTTGAGTGGAGCGCAACTCAAGAAACACACCGACCGGGAGCAATGTGAGTTCAGCGTGACGCTCTGTGTGGATTTTTCTCCCGAGCCCGCGCTCGAAACCCCTTGGCCGATTCTCCTCGACACTCCTACGGGCACGGTGACGGTCTATCAGGCTCTGGGCGACGGACTGGCTTATCGTGGAACTCGATTGCCCCACTATCGCGATGCCCTGAGCGACGGCCAGACTTCGACTTCAGTTTTCTTCCATTATGTTGCGGCAGACTTTTCGGGGCCGTTGGATTGAAGGTGCTGGATTCAACCGAGAAAGTTTTTAATGCAGGCCGGAGATGAGATATAGCACGGACAGGGTCTGATTGTAGCTGTACACGAAGTGAGTGCCATCACGGCTCGCAATGACCGGAGATACAGTAACCACACCCGCTGGCGCTTCCGGCCTCAGTTGCTGCACTACGGTTTGTTTTCCCGTACTGATCTCGACCTTGTAAACCTTGCTGGGAAGTTCGCCTGGGCGATACCCGTACAAGAAGGACGAGTTGCTCGACCATTGCACGGGCACGAATCCGGCTTCCAGTCCTGGAACGGATCGCGGTAAACCGTCCTCTACGGGATAGATTGCCACGGCCGAGTTGGGTCCGACGCCAACCACGAAGCGGCCGTCGGGCGACGACGGACCGCATGCCGTTCCTTCGGGAGTCACGGCTTTGGGTTTTCCGCCGGCAATGTCCAACACATAGCAACGATTATTCGTGTGACCGGATTCATTGCCATTGACGATCAACCTTTGTCCCTCGCCGAGGAAGCGGGCCCATCCGTTCTGAATGTGTTCAAGTCCGCTGATATCGACGGGGCGAGGCTGGCCGGCGCCGATGGGCAGCAACGTCATGTGCTGCGGAGGGCCGTCTGAAACTGAAATCGCCCATTTGCCATCCGGCGAAAGGCCGCCCGCGGAACCGTTACCAAGGCGAGTTGGCAGAGAGCCATCCAGCTTGCGCCGCTCAACCGCATAGCCCGGCCCCGCGGCTTCGCTGGCATCCTCAAACAGCACAAACTGACCGTCACGGGAAATATCTTTCGCGACATTCCAATCGTGCCACGAGAGTTCCGTATCTTGGCCCTTGCCCAGAGTTCCGAGCGCCATAGCCAGGCGCTTCGTGTTCAAGGCGATCAAGACGTGGCCATCGGGAGAAATGTCCTGCAGAGTAATTCCCATGGGCAAGTCCAGCAACGTTCTGACCTTGCCGGCCAGGGTCACGGCCATCAGATTGAGGTTGGTGCCTTTCTCGATCGCCGTGAACCAGATTTCTTTCCCGTCGGGGCGCCAGGCAACACCCTGTTCGGACTCCCATTCATGGGTGAGAGTGTGAACAGTGCCCGCGAGGTCCACTACACAGACTACCCCGCGGTTGTCCCAAAGCCCAGGGTGATTCATGAAAGCGATCTTGTCGCCTTGGGGGGAGAACCGAATATTGCTGATCGAGCCGGTGCTCTGATAAAGGACGTTGCCAATGGGATATTCCAAGCGGCTGTGGCCGTCGACATCGTGTACGACGGCGAGTTCGCTCCGTGAGTCCCAGTCCGCCCAGCGCACGTCGGCCTGCACCTCCTTGGGAGATCCTCCGGCCAAGGGAGCACGCGCCAGCATTCCGCCGACGGTTTCGAGTTGGCCATTATGGGTGCCGCGCAGCACGACCGCGAGTTCATTGCCAGAGGAAATAGCCAGCAGGTTGGCGTCAGTTAAATTCAGCGGCTGGGTGAGCGTGGAGTCACCGACGGTAGTAAAAAGCTGCACTGGCTTGCCATTCCATGCCGCGCTGTAGACGATGGACTGGCCGTTGGGGGCGAATCGCGCCGTATAGACGGTGCCCGCGTCGAATGTCAGCCGTTTGTACCCCGGAGGCTTGACCGCAGGATGCAGTAGTTCTGCAAGCGCCAGCAGTGCCGTCGCGGCGGCCACCGCTGCTAACGCCCACGGCAGCGCGGAAATCGTGCGAGTCTTCGGTCGAGGCGAGGGAAGCGTTCTCACTGGCGACGACCCCGAAAGGGTTTGCAACGCGAAAACCAGATCCTTGGCGGACTGGAAGCGGTTCTCCGGCTCCTTCTCCAGACAATGCCGGATGATGTCCTGATATCCGGCGGGGATCGCGACGTCATCCAGTTGCGCGGCGGGTGGTTCCTCGCGCAGAACCGCGGTCATGGTGTCGACTTCGGTTTCGCCACGAAACGCGCGGCTTCCTGACATGATCTCGTAGAGAATTGCGCCGAAGCTGAAGATGTCGCTGCGGTGGTCGACCGGCTTGGCGCGCAGTTGCTCGGGAGACATATAGGCGACGGTGCCGATCAAGGCGCCATGCTTGGTAACCGTGGTGAGGCTTTCGATGGCGCGATTGTCTTCGGCCGGAGCCTGCAGCTTGGCCACACCGAAATCCAGAATCTTGACGCGCCCGTCCCTGGTGAGAAACAGATTTTCCGGCTTGAGGTCGCGATGCACAATCAGCCGCTCATGCGCGGCGGTCAGGCCCTGGGCGATCTGCAGAGCGTAGTCTGCGGCCTCACGCACGGGAATGGCGCCTTCGCTCAGACGCTGCCCGAGGTTCTTACCATCGAGCAATTCCGAGACAATGTAAGGCGTCGTCCCTTCAAAACCGACGTCGTAGATAGCGAGAATGTTGGGATGATTCAGCGCAGCAGCCGCGCGCGCTTCCTGCTCGAAGCGGCGCAGATGGTCCGGATTATCGCTGGAAGCGGGGCGGATCAACTTAAGTGCAACGTCGCGCCCCAGCCTTTCGTCGCGGGCGCGGAAAACTTCGCCCATCGCCCCAGCACCGATCTTTTCGAGGACCCGGTAGTGCCCCACTAACTGGCCAGTCATAAATAGAAACGAGCGCGCCTGTTGCATGGCATGTTAGGGGCGAAGGCCCTCCCCGTCAATAGCTCACTGGGAGAAGGGAAAGACGTGGTCCGGGAGCGCCCCCCCATCTGAAATCGTGTTGGATGGGGACTGGGGCTCTGCTCATGCCTGCTCTGGCCATCGCAGCTCGACTCGTTTTGTGTCCGGTCTGGGGCGCGGGGGCGACGCGGGGGGCGGTTCGTGTTAATTCGCACTCCATAAGCTGTGCTTTGCCGCTCGGCAGCCCGCCTAGCGCCAGCCATAGCTCAGTGTTTCGGCGTAATTTTGGCAGCAAAGGATTGCGCGAGGATTTCCCCATTCCGAATAACAAAGGTGTCGGTCGCGGCGTCGTAAAGATTGTCCGCTGTCTCTGCGCTCCATAGGATGTAAGCGTAGTCTCCCTCGACAGACTGCCGATGCAAGGCGAACGTGGTACCGGGCTTCCCGAACTCTGAGAACATGGCTTGGAAGAGAGGCTTGATTGCACTAACACCTTTCAACGGTCCGGTAGGCATGAACAGGACGGCGTCCGATGCGTAATCTTCGAGGATGCCTTCAAGGTTGCCTTGGCCGAAACACTTCAAATGGTGCTCAAGCACATCCTTCGTAGACGCCATTCCACTGCTCCTTTGTTTACGCTGCTTCTCAGGTCTGAGGTGAATGAGAACGACCTGAGAGCGGAGATCATAGCACCTTTAAGTCGACTGCTGACGTTCCCAATCGGTCACTCATCGACAGGTCAATGAGCGAATTGGCCTGCTAAACGCCAGTTATCCCCTTGGAGGTGCTTTGCTTCAAAAGGAGTTAATTGGGGTCAGGCTCGAGCGCTTCTAGCCATTGCAGCTCCTATCTCAGGCTGTTGGCTTGTCCCAAAAAACGGGGCACCCGCTTCTTGTACATAAGATAGGCCTGACCGAATGCTGCTTCCAAAGTCTTTTCTTCCCGAGGCACAAGTACGAGATTCACAACTAGCAGCAGTGCCATACATCCCAGAAAAACGGCTAGGCTTCCAAAGAACAGCACCCATCCCAACCATAATGCTAGTTCCGCGACATACATCGGATTCCGCGTAAATCGATAAGGTCCATCGGTGAGCAAGACCGAGGGCACCAGCCCGAGCCTCGCGGCATTTGGTGCATGCGCAATTCCTGTGATCAGTGTCCAAATAAGGAGAGCCGTGGCAACGCCAACCGGGATCAGTCCGAGCAAATTCCAGAACCCGGGCGACCCGTGTACCCAACCATAGCGATGTGTCAGCTTGGAGATCGCCCACGGAACCGCTCCATGCGCAAGCGGTATCACAATCAGACAGACAAATAGCGCCAGCAGGATAGCCATCCATCGGGGAATGACAATTCCGTTCGGCGGTCCGGTTTTAGGAACTCCAGACGGACTCATAATGGGCACACAAAAGGAAAGTGCTTACGCCGACAGTATAGGCGCGAACCCGAACGACTGAAACGACTAACGTTCGTCGGGCTCCAGCAAAGAAATGCCAGCGGGATTGCGTCACGCTCAACGGTGGCTGCTGATAAATCTCCCACACGCACTGACTGGAATCGGGCAATTCTCAACGAGCGAAATCGCTGGTTGTGTCAACTGACTAGCGGCATGAAGGCTGATTTGCCGCCGTCTCAGTTTCTCGCCCCTGGATCTCTCAAAACACCAACGAAACGATTACCCCTTGGAACACTTCGCGCCAAAATGATTCCCTTTTGCGTGATCCTTTGATATAAACCGGGCTGGCAGAGGCCATGCGCTATGAAACCTAACTCGACTCGAGTGGTCTTCGGCGGGATCGCTGCTGGCCTGGTCATTAATGCGATAGAACTGCTGTTCCACCGAGTGCTGCTCGACAAACAGTGGACGGCCGCCTTTGCAGCATTGGGCAAAAAGCCGACTGGCTGGACCACTTTTATCCCGTCGAACTTCCTGCTGGGCAGCTTTGCAGTGGCGTTGTACGCGTGGCTTCGCCCGCGTTACAGTCCAACTTGGAGGTCAGCCGCCCTGGCTGGCAGCGCCATATGGCTCGCATTTTGGGTGATCCCGACGATGGCCCTCATGCCTTTGAACCTCTTCCCTAACGGCCTTCTGCTTGCGATTATCGGAATCGGTGTTTTTGACCTCCTCTTAGCAGTTCCCGTCGGCATTTGGCTCTATGAGGTACGATAGCGTCGGCTGCGTCCAAAAGCTTTCCTTTTGCACGAGACAAGGGAGCAGCTTGCCGTGGTTGTGGTGTTACGCGCGATGATTGACGTAACATCCCCATTACGCTCATCATCGTGCGCGCGTCAATAGCACGAACAGGTTCTGAATCCGCCGATAAACTGGGGGACAAGGGAGGTTAATGGCGTGTTAAAATGTGGCCGCTGTGGGCCAGAATCCGCCAACACCGCCGCCTGCGCCGCCCTCGTGTTCTGAGTGCGCCTCGAAGATGCAGCCGGCGGGCGGAGGACCTCCAACCCAGTCGGCCTCGCGCCTGTGGCGTTCGAGTGACGGCAAGACGCGCATCGACCTGCCGCAGACCAGCGTCATTTCCGATCCAGCATCGCAGCACACAATCGTGCTCGATCACCTGAAGAAAGAGGCCAGCATCATCCCGATGACACCGCCGGGAGCTCCTCCCCGTCCGGGTGTGCCGGGAGCTCCAGCTGCGCCGTCTCCTCCGTCGGTGCATGTGCAGGACCTGGGTAAGTCGATGATCGATGGCCATGAGGTCGAGGGCAAGCGCTTCACCATGCCCACGCCACCAACGCCTCCCAAGCCGCCAATGCCAGCGATGCCGGCTGCAAACATGCCAGCTGTGAAGATGGCAGCGCTGAAGATGCCGGGGCTAAAAATGCCCGGGGTGAAGATGCCTGGGGCTCCGGACGCTCCCAAGCCGCCTGCGCCGCCAGCGGCACCCAAGCCGCCGAGCGTAACCGAGATGTGGACCAGCGTGAAGTTGAAAACTCCCGTACTGACCAAAGTCACCACGCCTTCGGGCGAGCTGACGACGTACTGCAAACCCACATTAACGGCGGAGCATCCACCATCGGTATTTCAGATTCCGCCGGGGTATACGATCAAACCGCCTGACATCAAGCCGCCTACCATCAAGCCGCCCAATATCAAGCCGCCGAAACCCTAGGGCCTCCGACGTCGGACTCATGCTATAATTCCAGTTCGCCTGCATACGAATCGAGGCAATCTGTGATCTCCTCCGAGGGCGACGGCGAATTCTGCGCCATCCAATGCTCTTTAAAGAAAGATTTTTAAACACGAGGTCGAACCATGTCCGGCCACTCAAAATGGGCCACAATCAAGCACAAGAAGGGCGCGCTCGACGCCAAGCGCGGCAAGATTTTTACCCGTCTCATCAAGGAAATCAGCATTGCCGC
>Ga0187871_10003574_pt1 | contig 12004 bp, 9 predicted proteins | sample June2016WEW_16_1_FD_132988 | JGI IMG/M metagenome (GOLD analysis project Ga0187871, IMG submission 132988) | Peatland microbial communities from SPRUCE experiment site at the Marcell Experimental Forest, Minnesota, USA - June2016WEW_16_10 | ecosystem: Environmental > Terrestrial > Soil >... | reverse complement strand
GTCAATGTGAAGATTCCCGAAGGCGCCGCGCCCGGAAACAACGTGCCCGTGCAGGTAACCGTGGGAACCGCGGCCAGCCAGCGCAACGTGACTATAGCGGTTCAGTAGGCGGGGGCGCAGCGGGCCAGTCCCTTTTTCAGCGCTGACAGCGCATCGGGTGAACTCGCCGTGCCCTTTTACAAACATGGGAAGTCTCTGCGTCACGGGCTTCATCGATGAGAACGTGAACGATAACACATCCACGGGCGCGCACAACGTCATGATCCGCCCGCGATCGACAACCACCAGGCTTGATCCAGCCTGGCGGCCTCGACACCCCAAAGGCCGAGCGAATCGCCCCGCATACTTTCATCGTCATTCAGGATTTCAGCCGGAGATTGCGCGAGGGCGTCGGGGCGGATCCCAGCGCCAGCGGATCTCACCGCCAGTGGGTAGGTCCGGTAATTGATAGGATGGAACGAGGGGTTGGCAATGAGCATCGAAATCCAGGCGCCTGAGCTTGAACGCCGGCTCCGGGAAGGCATCCAGAGCGGCCGGTTCCAGGACGTGGATGAACTACTCACCAAAGCGCTCGACGCGCTGTCGGCGTCCTTGGGCGGCGGTGCGGGCGCCCTCGATTGGTCGCAGTGCCCAGCCGTGGAAAGCGTCCCCGGCAAAGTCAGCGGCGCCTGGGTGTTCCGCAACACACGGATGCCGGTTGCCGCCGTATTCGAAAACCTTGAGGACGGCGTTACGATTGACGAACTGGTCGACCTTTACGCCGGTCTAACGCGGGACCATGTGAAAGCAGTCCTCGACTTCGCGGCCCGCGGCCTGGGAGCGCCCGCGCCTGCACACTGATGCACATGACCTACACGGACCATGGTTCGATTATTATACGGGGCGCGCGGGAGAACAACCTCAAGAACGTCTCGCTCGATATTCCGAAGCGTAAGATCAGCGTATTTACGGGGGTGTCGGGCTCGGGCAAATCCTCGCTGGTTTTCAACACCATCGCCGCGGAGAGCCAACGGCTGATCAACGAAACCTATCCGGCATTCGTGCAACAATTCATGCCGCATTACGGCCAGCCCGACGCCGATTTACTGGAAAACATTTCGGCGGCCATCATTGTCGACCAGCAAAGGCTGGGGGGCAACCTGCGTTCGACGGTGGCGACGGTGACCGATACGGCGCAAATGCTGCGGGTTCTGTTTTCGAGGATGGGCAAGCGGCGGCTGCCCGCGCCGGGCTATTATTCGTATCACGATCCGCGGGGCATGTGTGCGACTTGCGAAGGCGTGGGCCAGGCGGCGGCTATGAATATGGGCGCGGTGGTGGACGAAAGCAAGTCGCTGAACCAGGGGGCGCTGATCGCGCGGGGTTTTGAAGTGGATGGCTGGTGGTGGGCCGTCTATGCCCGGTCGGGCATGTTCGATCTGGACAAACCCATCCGCAAATACACGGCCGAGGAACGCGCCAACCTGTTCGATCTGGACGACGGGCGCAAGATCAAGGTGGACAAGATCAACCTCACCTATCTGGGCGTGGTGCCGAAGCTCAAGCAGTCGTTGGGCGGCAAGGACCCAGAGGCCCTGCAACCCCATATCCGGGCGGAATACGATCGCATCTACACGCGCACGATCTGCCCTACGTGCAAAGGGGCGCGGCTGAAGGCGGAGGCCCTGGCGAGCAAGATCTCCGGCAGGAATATCGCCGAATTGTCGGCCATGCAGGTGAGCGACCTGGCGCGGCTGGTGCGCGGCATCGAGGCGCCGCAGGTAGGGCCGATGCTGGCGGCGCTGGCTACGCGGCCGGAAAACCTGAACACCATCGGGCTGGGCTATCTGAGCCTGGACCGGGAGAGCTCGAGCCTGTCGGGCGGAGAGAGCCAGCGGGTGAAGATGGTGCGGCATCTCGGCTCGTCGCTGACCGATATCACCTACGTATTCGATGAGCCTTCGGTGGGGCTGCATCCGCACGACGTGGGGCGGATGGCCGGATTGATGCAGCAACTGCGGGACAAGGGCAACACGGTGCTGATCGTGGAGCACAAGCCGGACATGATCGCCATCGCCGACCATGTGGTGGACATGGGTCCGTATGCCGGCAGCAAGGGCGGCGAAGTGGTCTACGAGGGCGATTTCGCGGGGCTTTTAACCTCGGGCACGCCGACCGGCAACCACATGAAGAAGCACCAGCCGATCAAGGAGAAGGTGCGTAAACGCAGCGGCGTACTGAAGGTCGCGCACGCCCGGCTGAACAATTTGAAAGACGTGTCGGTGAGCATTCCCAAGGGCGTGCTGACGGCGGTTTCGGGGGTGGCGGGCGCGGGCAAGTCGTCGTTGATCGTGGGCTGCCTGCCGCAGGCCTATCCGGAGACCATCATCATCGACCAGAACCTGGCACGCGGCTCGCGGCGGTCGAACACGGCGACCTATACCGGCATTCTGGACAACGTGCGCAAGGCCTTCGCCAAGGCCAACTCCGTGGACGCGGCGCTGTTTTCGGCCAATTCCAAGGGGGCGTGTCCGGACTGCAACGGGCTGGGCGTCATCTATACCGACCTCGGCCATCTGGATCCAATGGCCACCACCTGCGAGACGTGCGAGGGCAGGCGATTCCAGCCCGAAGTGCTGGCGCACCGGTTGCGCGGCAAGTCCATCAGCGACGTGTATGAGATGAGCATCGCGGAGGCGCTGGAGTTTTTCATCGAGCCGGGCATCGCCAGGATTCTGCAGGGGCTGGACGATGTGGGTTTGGGCTATCTGACGCTGGGCCAGCCGCTCTCGACGCTGTCGGGCGGGGAGCGCCAGCGGCTGAAACTGGCCGCGGAACTGGGGCAGAAGGGAAACATCTATGTGCTCGACGAGCCCACGTCGAGCCTGCACATGAACGACGTGGATACGCTGATCGGGCTGTTCGACCGGCTGGTCGACACGGGCTCCACGGTGATCGTCATCGAGCACAATCTGGACGTGATCGCGCGGGCGGACTGGGTAATCGATCTGGGGCCGGGCGCGGGGCACGAGGGGGGCACGGTGCAGTTCGAGGGCGTGCCGGGCGATCTTGCGCGGGATGGGAAGACGCTTACGGGACGTTATTTGTCGGAGCGGCGGGGCTGAAGAAGGGAAAGCTATGAACCTGGAGCGGGACTGGAGACCCTCTGCAGGCGTAGACGCCCGCCCCGGCGACGCCAGGCCCGGAGGATAGAGAGTGAAGCATCGAGTAACTTCGGGGTCATGTTTCATCTTCAAACGTGAAACATACAGAACGCAAGAAAAAAGAGCATCAGGGCTCCGGGCGCAAAAGGGTTTGATTCAACCGACAAACTTCCTCGATCTGGTCCTTCAATCGATAGTAATTTGCAATCCACTGCTCCACCCCGTGCTCTGATCCGGGCGAAGGCCGATGTGCCGGACTTTGCCACCCGGTCCGCTCACCGCCAGCACCGAGACGGGATGGCCTTCGGGAGGTTGGCCGCCAGCTTGTCGCGCCGCCGTTCGGCGTCCTTATGTTTCACTACATGAGATGTCCAAATTCCAGAGCGGGACTTAGAAGTCCCGCCGGCACGCTGAAGCGTACGCCACGGGGAAGCGGCCAGCGATCACGATCCGCGTGAAGTTACTTCTCCTTGACGGGGAGCAGCGTAGTTCCCATGTCGCTGGGCGAGGACTGTACACGGATGCTGCCGGCGGGCGGCTCGGGCATGCCGCTGCTAATATCCGGCGGCCGGACGGCCGGGCCGCGGGCGTGCGGGCGCTGTCCCACTTGCCGTTGCTGGAGGGCGGCGCGCAGTTGTTGCTCGGGCACTTCCAAGGAGAGCGAGAGGCGCTTTCCATCCACCTTGAAGTTCATATCCTCGAGACTGAGGGCCGTTTTCTCCTGGGTCTGGACGACGCCGGCGAACCAGCGCAGCCCATCCGCCATATCGGCGACGTCTTTCTCGTTGCGCATGGTCATTTCGGCGGAAAGTTCGAAATCCGGACTGAGCCGCACGCCGCCGGTGAAAGCATCCGTGCGCTCCAGCCACTTCAGGGACAGGCCGATGGGCGCTTTGGCGGGGGCGGTGAGCGCTCCGGCCGAGACCATCCAGGCGTCGAATTGGCCTTCAAAACGCGCCAGCCCCTCGGCCAGCACGGGTGAAGGAGGAGTATTCTGGCCGCGGCGGCGAATGGCGGCCTTCACGTCGGCAGACTGCCCGATCACGGCGATGGATCCTTCCAGGAAGGCCACTACCATGCCATTTCCGGAAGACAGGATCGGTACGCCGAGGTAATCGCTCTTGACGCCGCGGAAGGCGCTCATGGATTCGATCCAGGCGGGATCGAGCAGACCGCGGACGATGACCAGCGAGGGCGCGGCCTTGCCGGGCGCCGGGGGCGCACCGCCGGCGAAGACAACCTCCTGCGCGTAATGGCTCCAATCGAGCGCGCCGAGACCGCCCTCGGGTTCCTGCCAGGTGGGCCGGAAGCTGGCCACTTCGGCTCGCATTTGCGGGGACATCGCCTGGCCTATCGGGGATGCGGCGATGCGGTCCATGTTGACTTCCATGACGACGCGCGCGTCGGGCATGATGAGTTCCAACATGGCTGGATCGGCGGCGGCTGCCAAACCGGGCAGGAACGCCGCAACTGCAAACAGACTACGCCAATCGGCCATACACGTTTCCTCTCTTATGGAATTAGCATCCTGAAGTTATCTGGAACAAGTCCACGATAGTTAGTTGCCGTGCGGCTGTCCGGTTACGCCGCCAATTGCGGCATACAAAATGCGGCACAGATTTGTGGCTTACAACATTCACCGTCGGGCGGGGTTTGAAATCATAGCGTGGGGAGGGAATATCGTGCCTAAAACTTCTGTTCGGCACTTTTGCCGGCATTTCGGGTCCGTTGCGGCTATCGCATTGGCGATGCCGGGCGCCTGTGCCGTGGCGCAGGGCAACCCAGACGCCGCCTGCGGGAATCCAGGTGTATACATTTTCGTCGGCGGGACGGGCGGTTTTAACGGCCTCCAGAATGGCGGCCAGTTCACCGAGCTTCTGCAAACCGGCCATGTGGGTCTCTACGAGCATGCCACGGCGGTCGCCGCGGCCGAAGAGCCACCGGCCGTCATGCAGAACATCGAGAGCGTGTTCGCCGGAACCGGACCCGGCCAGGCTGAACTCGGGCAGGTCGGCTGGAATTACTTCACGCTTCCGCCGAGCTACGGTTACTATCAGGCTGTGTACACACAAAACGGATTACATCCATCGGAAGCTAATGTGGACACACCGTCGGATGCCGTCCGTCCGGGACAATTGGAGGAGGCGCTGGAGGTTTGGCGGGAGTACGTGGAGGCGGCCAGGAGTGTGGGGATCGAAAGCGTCGCTCCGATCGTGGGCCCGAACGGCGCGAATGAACCAAAACTGGGAGATCACGTCTTTGCAACCAACCCCTACTACGCGCTCGAGCGCGGTGAAGCGCTTTACGGCAAAGCCATCGCGTTCGATGTTCCGCCCAACTTCTTCCTGACGGGCGGAAGCGGCCCCGGTTACCGGAAGTTCATTCTGCAGGCCATCCAATGGGGCAATGAACACGAGTTGCGTACCACCATGTTGCTCTCTCCTTACCCCTGGCCCACTAACTCCGAAGGCCAGCCGGACACTTTCCGTCAATTCACTAACAACACTTTCGGTAAGGATACGCAGACGTTTGTCAACCTGCTCGCCCAATATCCGGCAATCCCGTCACAATGGTCGGTCGACAATTACGAGGATCCGTATCCTCGCGATGCGCCCGCCGTGGTGCCCGAGAGCGCGCCAAACACCACGACAGCCGTTGGTCTTTGGCTGGCCAAAAATGCGCCGGTTTATGTTCACGGGCCGGACAACGAGGGGGTTATCTGCATACCCGCGATTGCTACAGCGGACAGGCCCTACTAGTCTTCTGGGCGCCCTGCGCGGTAATCTTGGCGCCTTGGCGAGAAATAGAGGAGTAAGATTTCACGCAAAGACGCAAAGATAACCCGCCAAGATCGCCAGGAGCCCTTAGTCTCCGACATGAGTCTTCTGGGCGCCCTTCGCGGTAATCTTGGCGCCTTGGCGAGAAACCGAGAACCAAGATTTCACGCAAAGACGCAAAGATAACCCGCCAAGATCGCCGGGAGTCCTTAATCTCCGACCTGAGTCTTCCGGGCGCCCTTTGCGGTAATCTTGGCGCCTTGGCGAGAAACGGAGAACTAAGATTTCACGCAAAAACGCAAAGATAACCGCCAGGACCGCCAAGAGCCCTTAATCTCCGACATGAGTCTTCTGGGCGCCCTTCGCGGTAATCTTGGCGCCTTGGCGAGAAACCGAGAACCAAGATTTCACGCAAAGACGCAAGATAACCGCCAAGACCGCCAAGAGCCCTTAGTCTCCGACCTGAGTCTTCTGGGCGCCCTTTGCGGGGAGAAACGGAGGAATAAGATCTCGCGCAAGACCGCCGGGAGTCCTGAATCTCCGGCCCTCTAAGGGGACTTAGAGTAGAGCAACCAGCCGGGCAGCTCCGGATCGTTAACCTGGTATTTATATTCGGGCAGATAGCGCATCAAGTCATATCCGAATACCAGCGGGGCGCCGTCGCTTGAAAAGGCGACGATGCGCGGGTCGCGGGGAATGTAGGCCCGGAAATCGGCCCCGCTGAGAGCTTCTCCGGCCAGCAAGCGGTCGGCTATGCCGAAGCCATAATGCCGGAACTGGTGCTCGGCGTAATAGTGCGACAGCGGGAACCAGGGAAAGTACGCTTCGCCCGGATGCCGCTTCAGGTATGCGAAGGCGATGGTTTGCGGAGATTGCGGCAACTGCCTGGCGCGCGCGGGGATATCGAGGATCAGAGGAGCTTCGGAAACGGCTACCGACAGCGTGATGGCTACTAATGCCGATAACGCCAGCCGCCGCGCGGAACCGCTCGCGGCGGTATGGGATGCCTCCGCCAGCAGGACGGTCAGTCCGCAAGTTAGAAAGAACAGAGCAAAGCTCAGGCTATTCACGTCGCCGCCGGTTTTGGCGCGGCCGGCGATCGAAAACGGCAACAAGGCGATGCCTACCAGCAGCAACGGCGCCGCGCGGCTCGACGCCAGGGCGCGCAGGGCGGGTCCGTTAAAGCGACCGCTGGTCCATAGAAACACCCCGCACGCCAACAAAAGGACGGGCACCGGCATGGACACGCGGATGAAACTCCGCCAGGCCTGGATGGCGCTCAAGATACGCGACGGTTCATTCCAGGGATGGTGCGCGGGCAACCAGATCAAACAGTGATAGAGCCGTTGGGGACCTTCGGCAAGCAATGCCGCGGCACCGGCCAAAGTGCCGGCGGCAACCAACCAAAGCAGATAGCGCAGGGCTCGCGGGCGCCCGTCGGCCAGCCATAGATAAGCGAGGAGCGCGATCGGAACCGGGAGAAACGGCTGCTTCGAGAAAACGGCCAGAATCGCGCACAGGGCGGAAACGGGCAGCGCCGCGCGCCATTTCTCCGGCGCGTAGACAGCGGCGCAAGCGAATGCGCCGAACGCCAGACCCGGCCCATCGGCATGAATGTTGAAGCAGGAGTATTTGAGCGGTTCCAGATAACAGATCAGGAATCCTGCCGTCAGGAAAGCGAGGGGGCCGGGTGAACTCCGGCCGGGTTTGGATGGCGCAAAGTGCAGGAGAGCCACCGCGGAAAAGCAGAGCAGCGTGGTGATCGCGGCGCCTGCCAGGACCGCGCTATTCGGTGTGGAAAACCAGGTGGCAGGCAGATACACAATGGCGACCAGGGGGCCATAAAGTGTACTATAAAGCGGTCCCCCGGGAGGGAACATGACGTAATAGTCGATACCGTGGGCGAGCGCTAACGACGGCATGAGGCGGGCGGCGTTGACATTCCAGAACGGCGTCTCGAGCAGGCGGTGACAGACGACCAGGAACAGGATCAGGGCCGCGGCCGCCACGCCGATGCGATACGGAAGGCTGTGCGTTTCCGAATCGCGGGGCAGGATGGTTGGGTTTGAGACGAGATCGTTGGGCATGCGGTGATCGGCGCGTATGCGGACGGTCCGTAAAGATATGGACGCGGAGGCCCGCCGTTCAGCTTATGGTAAGGCATGCCCCCGGCCGCCGCAAGCGCGCTACCCACAAACGCGCGCTACCCACACGCGCGCTAGCCACACGCGGGACTTAAAAGTCCCGCCGGCACGCTAAAGGCGTGCGCCACGGAACAAAAAAAACTGTGAACAAAATGGCGTGCCGGGGAATGTACAATATGGAGGCCTGCATGTCGTCTCGTTTGGCAGATCCGATTGCCCTCCCCGTCCGCCCCCGGCCTTTGGCGGATCGGGACGGTAACCGTGCCAAGCTGGAGAACGAGGTCAGCCGGCTCTTCGATCAGTTCAGGGACCCGCTGCTTCGCTACATGTGGAACTGCGGCTTGCCGGTGCAGGAGGGCGAAGAAGTTGTACAGGATGTGTTCCTCTCGTTGTTCCAGCATCTCGGCCGCGGCAAACCGCTGGACAACGTTCGTGGCTGGCTGTTCCGCGTAGCCCACAACCAGGCATTGCGACGACGCGATCGCCGGCGGCGGGCGGCGGAAGTGGGCGCGCATGGGATCGCCGGGGAACTGGGCATCGATCCGGCCCCCAATCCTGAAGATCTGGCCGTCCACATTCAAACGCGGCAGCGTCTGCTGGCCATTGTGGCGGCTTTGCCGGAGCAGGATCGCCGATGTCTTTTTCTGCGGGCCAGCGGGCTACGGTACCGGGAGATCGCCGGCATCCTGGATATGTCCCTCGGCGCCGTATCCCTCTCTCTGGCCAAAACACTGGCGCGCATCGCGCGCTCCTTGGAAAGCGGCGGCTTATGAAAGACGCAGATTCTCATCTTACCGACGAGCAATTGCTACTCCATATCGACGGAGAACTCTCGAAGCGCGACGAGCGGTGCGCGCGGACGCATCTGGCGGCCTGCTGGCAATGCCGCACCCGCAGACAGGAATTCCAGGATGCGATTGCTCATTTTGTGCATGCTTATCAAGGGGAATTCGACCCCAAACTGCCGGCGATCGATGGCCCGCGAGCATTGCTGCAGGCCCGCCTGACGGATCTTTCCGCCAAGAAACTCCGGCCCGGGCTGTTTTCCGCCACGCGACTCACAATAGCAGCCACAGTGTGCGCGGTTCTGGTTCTCGGCTTCATTCTCGCGCGGCCGGAGCCACGGCGGCGGAACCGGGGGAGGATGCAAGGCGCCGTGATTCCGATTCCCGACGCCCGGCTCACGCCCGGCGCCGCCCTGCTCGTCAGTCAACTGGCCGTATGCGCAGAGCCGAACACCAAGAACAAGGCCGTGGCGCCGGCCATGCGGGAGCGGGTTTTCGAGGAATACGGGATCCGGGAGGCCGATCCGCGTGCGTACGAGGTGGATTATCTGGTGACGCCGGCCTTGGGCGGGGCCGACGATATTCATAATCTGTGGCCCCACTCCTACTCATCCACTGTCTGGAACGCGCGCGTAAAGGACGAGTTAGAGGACCGGCTGCGCGAGATGGTGTGCGATGGCACGGTCGATTTGACGGAGGCACAACGGGAAATCGCCTCCAACTGGATTGGCGCCTATAAGAAGTATTTCCACAGGGAGACGCCTTTAGGCGACAGGTAGGGACAGAGAATTTAAAATGGGTTGCTGCGCGGACCGATCTTAATCCCACGCACCAGCGGCTGGCGCCTGCGCTAAGCTAATGTTGTGCGACTCCTGGTAGTAGAAGACGAAAAGCGGATCGCGGACTTCCTTTGCCGGGGCCTGCAGGGCGCCGGCTACGCCGTGGATGCGGCCCCCAATGGCGGCACCGCGCTGGAGTTCGTGCACGCCACAGATTACGACCTGGTGATCCTGGATATTATGCTGCCCGATATAGACGGCCTCCAGGTGCTCGAAAAGATCCGCAGCCGTAAGGCGGGTCCTCCGGTTCTGATTCTGAGCGCGCGGGGGGCCCTCGACGACCGAGTGCGCGGGCTGGAGCAGGGGGCCGACGATTACCTGGTGAAGCCCTTTGCTTTCGTCGAGCTGCTGGCGCGCGTACGCGCCCTGCTGCGGCGGGGGCAGCCCGCACCGGAACGCCTGCAGGTGGCGGACCTGACTCTCGATTGCATCCGGCGCAAGGTCACGCGCGCCGCCGAGCCCATCGACCTGGCCCCGAAGGAGTTCGGCATTCTCGAATACATGATGCGCAACAAGGGCCGCCCGCTGAGCCGCACCATGATTGTGGAGCACGTCTGGGACATGGATTACGACGGTCTCACGAATATCGTGGACGTCTATATCCGGCACCTGCGCAGCAAGATCGACGATCGGTATCCGCAGAAGCTCATCCAAACCGTGCGCGGAATCGGGTATATGATCGAAGCGCCCGATAAAGTGGCTGAAAAGCCGGCGGAGCAACCGGTGGAACGGCAGGTGTAGGGTGTCCGCGAAGCGTCACCTCACGCGCGGCTTGCGTTTCCGCCTGACCGCGGGGTATGCGCTGCTGTTCGCGCTGTTGCTGGTGGGGACGGCGGCGCTTTTCCGCGAACGGCTGGCGTACACGCTGAACTCGGAAGCTCACGATTTGCTGGATCAGGAGTGGGCCGCCATGAAGGGCTACCTGCACGTGGTCAGGGTTCCCGCGCGCGGACACGGCGCCGAGCATGAACCGTGCGGTCCCTACAAGCCCGCCTGGGAATACGACAAGAACGATCCCGACGAAGACTTCGCGGTGGAGCGCTTGCGGCGAGTCTACGTGCTGGCCGATGCCAAGGGTTGCGTGATGCAGTTCTCGACGATCTATGAATCGCTGGGGATCGAACAGCCCAAGGAAATCGAGGCGGCCGTCAAGAGCGGCCAGCCGGTCTGGAAGCGCAAGGTGAGCCCACATGGCATACCGTATCTGGTGCGCGCGGGCGTGGTTTTCGAAGATAACCCGCACACCCCGTTCTACGTGGCCGTCGGGCGCCCCATGGACGAGGGCGAAAAGATCCTGAAGCGATACACGTGGATGTATGCTGGTTTGATCCCGTTTTCGCTGCTCTGCGGCTGCCTGCTCGGCTGGTATCTGACCGGGCGGGTGCTGCGGCCGGTGATGGAGGTTTCGCAGACGGCGCAACGCATCACGGGATCCAACTTAAGCCTTCGCATTCCCTCGCGCGGTGCTGGAGATGAGCTGGATTACCTCATCCTTACCTTTAACCGTATGATCGAGCGCCTGGAAAGCTCGTTCCAACAGATCCGGCAGTTTTCGACGGACGTGTCGCACGAGTTGCGCACCCCTATCACGGCCATTCGCGGGCAACTGGAAGTCGCGTTGTTCACCGCCAAAACCGTGGACCAATACCGCGACGCTACCCTGAATTCGCTGCAGGATATCGAGCGGCTTTCGCAGATTGTGCGCGCCTTGCTGCTGCTTTCGCAAGCCGAGTCCGGCCAGCTCGCACTGCGGAAGACGCGCCTGGACCTGGCTGCGGTGGTGCGCGATATCGTCGATCAATTTCAGATCCCAGCGGAAGGCGCGCGCGTTGAACTTTCCGCCGATCTACCGGCGGAGTGCGCCGCCGAGGTGGATCGTGTGCAGATTGAGCGAATGCTTTCCAATCTATTGTCGAATGCCCTGAAGTTTACCCCAGCGGACGGACGGGTACACGTGGCGCTGCGCAGTTTGACGGATTCGATTGAGATTGAAGTGGAAGACAGCGGCTGCGGCATCGCGGAGGAGCACATCCCGCACATTTTCGAGCGCTTCTACCGTGTACCGGCACAGGAAACCTGTGCGAATCCGGAGCCAGGGCTGGGGCTCGGGTTAAGCTTCGTAGCCTGGATCGCCAAGGCTCATGGGGGCACGATTCGCGTGGACAGCGAGCCGGGCAAGGGCACGCGCTTTACGGTAACGCTGCCCCCGGCCGCCGTCCAGCCGATACCGCCGGAGCCCGCGCCGACCACGGCGGTACTGGGATGAATGAACTTTAATCCGAAGTTTACCCAGCCTTCATTCCTTTTTCTTAATCT
>Ga0187871_10003573_pt1 | contig 12006 bp, 9 predicted proteins | sample June2016WEW_16_1_FD_132988 | JGI IMG/M metagenome (GOLD analysis project Ga0187871, IMG submission 132988) | Peatland microbial communities from SPRUCE experiment site at the Marcell Experimental Forest, Minnesota, USA - June2016WEW_16_10 | ecosystem: Environmental > Terrestrial > Soil >... | reverse complement strand
CCGTCATGGCGATTTTCCTGCAAACTCAAAGTCTGGGGGAAGATGGGCGAGATTCTTGAATCCCGCCAGCAGCTGCGTGGTGCGAAGAGACCAAAGAGGCGGTTTTGAACCGGTTAAACCTGATTCGCCGCAGGGATTATGAGACGGAACGGGCACTGGACCCTCGTACTGAGTAGGTCGGAGCTACAGTGGCTGCGATTCCTTCCCTCCGCGTTAAGTACGAAGATCTTATCGGTAACGCCGACTCCGTGTAGTTATTCTTGTTCGGTCCGCGGATTTGCGCAATCAGCTCCTCACCTAGGCATTACAGTCAGTGTGATATGAGCTTCGCAATCCGATCGAACCTTAGCACATAATAATGGAAGTACTACTCAATCTGTTTTGGGCGATGCTCGCTGTCCCCGCTGCCCTGATCTGGTGGCGCGAGCGAAGATTCGCTCAGAATTTACGGCATCGTTGTTTCTCTCCTTCCCTCGTTTCGTTGGTCTGCCTTCTCGCGTTGTTGTTTCCTGTGATATCCGCTACGGACGATATGCAGGCCATGCGAGGGGAGGTAGAAGAATCCTGTCCCACGAAACGTGTGGTGATGCATTCGGGCAGTTTTTGGTCGTCAACATGTGTTAGCGATGGTGGACCACCTGCACGACTGATTCAAGATGTTTTGTTCCGGCCTAGCGGCGAAACTTGCGGAAAAATTTCAGAATACCTCCCTCTTTTTGCTCAGCAACCCCAAGCCAACACGACTGGTTGTCGGGCTCCTCCTGCATCGTAAAGTCCTTAACCTCGCTCGCGCTGCCATCAGCTCGGCGTTCCCTATGTCACTGAACTGGACTTTATTTCCGCTGTCCCTGGCGTATTCGCTATGGGGTACAGCTTTGGCCGCCGCGATTTCGAGCGGCGACGGATGCATGACGGAGCTTCGAATGCAAAAGATTTTCGTTGAAAACAAGCAGAAATTTGCCGGGAAGAGAGATAAACAAGGATCCCCCCCGCTCACGGGAGACCGAAGGCTGGGCGCGAGGGTCGTTGCCGCCGCGAAAGGCGGCGGGCGCAGATCGTGGGCCTGGGCACGCCGAAGCCCAGTGCGGGAGCTTTGGGAGTGGGCACGATGTAAACGGATGATCCTTCCTAGTGTGCAGCAGATGGCCGAATCGGTGGCTGCGCTGCAAATAGGGGATTCAGGTGCAATTAACGCGGAAACGCGGCCCGAAGCCCCAATTTTCCTGCTTGCCACCGGTTGGAGGGCAGGATCGACATTGCTTCAGCGCATCTTGGTGACCGACCCGCGAGTTCTCGTTTGGGGAGAACCGTTTGGCGATCTTGCATTTCCGTCCAAGATTGCCGAGATGGTCGGGCACATCTCGGAACTGTACCTGCTCAAAGAGCGCTTCATCCAAGATGGTCTCACTTCAGCAACGATGACTACATCTTGGATCGCTACTCTGTATCCTCCGGGCGATGATTTCCGATTGGCCCTTCGAAGTTTTTTTGATCGATGGCTCGGTGATCCTGCGCGATATCGCGGTTTTTCCCGCTGGGGTTTCAAGGAAGTTCGACTCGGCGCCGCTGAGGCTACGTTGCTGCATTGGCTCTATCCGGACGCTAAGTTCCTAGTCTTGTCGCGCCACCCCTATGACTGTTATCGGTCGTTGGCCGACTCGGGTTGGAATCACGTTTACTATCAGCGTCCTTCTGTGCGTGTCGACTCCGCCGCTGGATTCGCTCGACACTGGAATCGCCTGGCGCTGAGTTGGTCCGAGTTGCCGGAGGGGTTTCCTTATTTGCACATCCATTATGACGACCTCATTAACCATAAGGTCGACTTCCGAAGACTCGAGTCGTGGCTAGGTATCGAGATTAAGGAACAGAACGCGCTCTCGGTGTTCGTCGGTAAAACCGCGGTACGTCAGCGCCTTAACTGGTGTGAACGTCTGATCATCTTCCACGAGGCGGGGGCCGGAATGAAAGCCCTTGGCTATTCCGAATAATTCTCGTGTGAAAGGAATTAGAAGGACTCCGCGGATCCAATTTCCTCTACCCTGCTTCAGTTCGTCAGTATGTACTTCGACTACTTGGTTGGACAGAAAGGACTGGCCATGAGCACAACCTGTTTGCGGTGCAAAACCGAATTCCGTGAATATTTATTCACACGATTGGCGTTCTTGCCTTACGGTTATCGCGAGTCTCATGTGATGCTGGAATGTCCTAAGTGCGGACATGTCGAATTTCTCGCGAAAACCAGCCCACTTTTGACAAATTTGAGACCCATCGAGATTTACGCTGGGGACGGCGACTAGAATCGAAAGGTGGGCCAGTAGTTGGCAACGCGAGCTCACACGAGCCCGGCAAACGAACGAGGTAGATCGAAATGTTGATTCTTGGATTGTCCCCCTTCAGACACCATTCCTCGGCAGCACTCCTGCAAGATGGTGTCGTCCGGGCGGCTATCGAGAACGAAAAATTGTCGCGTGCGAGTTCCGCGGGACTTCCTAACGAAGCAATACGCTTTTGTTTGGAAAGTGCCGGCGCGAACTGGGGCGATCTGGATGCCGTTACTGTAGCCACGCGTCCTCTGCGTGCGTGGATGCGCCGATCCTGGATGAGGGCAAAACTATCCACGCGAGCTCCTTTAGCTGGGGTGTATTACGAAGTTAAAGAAAGCGGCAACCTGGCTCGCGAATTGAAAGACCTGCGAGTTCTGCGAGAGAAGGATGGAATACGCGACAAAACTTTGTACTTTGACCATCAGCTTTGCCACGCCGCATGTGCGTTTTTCCTGTCCCCTTTTGAGCGCTCTTTGATCATCACCATGGACGAATATGGGGATGGCGATTCGGGAATGATCGCTATTGGCCAAGACAAAGAGATTCGCGTGTTGCGGAAAATCAGTTTTGCAGATTCGCTCGCCAGAGTCTATTCGGAGATCACTCGTCTGGTAGGTTTCTCGCCACGCCAGGAGGAGCAAAAGACCCAATGGCTCAGTCTTGGAGGCGAACCGGAACTGAAGTCGACATTCGTGAATATGTTTCGCAATCCGCGCAGCGCCGTACCGCGGTTGGACCACAGTTTCGTAGAGAAAGGTTTCGCGAAGCGGCTTACTCTATCTAGGAAGTTCTATCAGCAAACTGGCCTGCCGCTTGACCCGCGCCAACTAAGCGAAGATCAGCGTAAGACTGTCGCAAGCAGTATCCAGGCAGCATGTGCCGAGATCGTGAGCAATCTGGCTGAGCAGTTGCGTCGTCAACACGGCATCACGCAGGTTTGTCTGGCAGGAGGTCTGTTTCAGAATCCACTGCTCGTTGCCTCGATTGAGAAAACCTTAGGGATGAATCAGTTGTTTGTTCCTCCGGCACCGGGCAATGCCGGAAGTGCGGTGGGCTCGGTTCTACTTCGCTGGCATCAGACCCTGCGAAAGCCTCGTGGAGAACCCGTATCGAATGTGTACTGGGGGCCGAAGTTCTCCGGGCAGCAAGCAAAAGACGTGCTCGATAACTCTAAAGCTCGATACTTTCTCCAGACAACCGAGGACCGAAAACTCGACACAACTATTCAACTATTGATGGCGGGCAAGATCGTGGGCTGGGTTCAGGGCGCTTGCGAATTTGGGCCGCGGGCCCTGGGGAATCGGAGCGTCCTGGCTTCACCGTGGGCTCCTTACGTTAAAGAAAACCTCAACGACTATATAAAATTTCGCGAGTGGTTCCGTCCTTTTGCTATTTCCGTGCCCGAAGAGGATTGTCCTCAATATTTTGATAGCTCCCACTTGTGCCGTTTTATGAATTCGCTTGGATGGGCGCGCGACGGCTCCAGTGTTTTGCCCGAGGGATTTCTCCTTCCTGGCGGCCGTGTGCGTCTTCACGTTGTCGAGCGACGGAGCAATCCGCTGTTCTGGCGTTTATTGAAACGCTTCGGGGAGCAAGCGCCTGCCCCCATGCTGGTCAACACATCATTCAATTTGTTCGGGGATCCGTTAGTCGTCGGCCCTCGGGACGCAATTCGTAGTTACTTCTGTTCAGGAATCGATGCTCTCGTCATCGATAATTTTGTGCTTTCGAAAGCAGGAAATCCCCAGGCCCTCAAACCTGTGTCCGAGGTCCGCATCGAGAGCAGCACGTAGAGGCGCGATTCCGGCCGAACTTCGAAATTGGCGCAAGCTTTTGTCGACACCGAACGGAGAAATCGTTGGAGTCCAAAGAGAGCCTGCGAGCAGGAAGGAGTGGCAAAATGCGGTGCGTTTCGGAGTCAAGCAGAATTTCCGAGACTTTGTGGAGAGTAGCTGTCGTGACGGCAGCGATCTGCATTTCGACTGGCGGCTACAGTAGCCAAATCGCGGCACCAACCGGCGCTGTCTCCTCACCCGCTCGGGATGCAAGAGCAACCACGCAGGTGGGCGCGAGCAGTAACCACAGCGACACATCGACAGTTGCAGCCGCGTTAAGCCCCGGAAACAGCGCAGCGCAACCCCAGCGCCCTATCGTTCTGACATGGAAAGCGAGCACCTCAGTTGGCGTCAAATATAATGTGTATCGCAGCGCTACGAAGGGCGAGTGCTTGAAGATCAATTCTGTGAACTGCCAGAAAATAAATCTGTCTCCCGTCCCCAACACTACCTACACAGACAATACAGTCCAACCAGGACAGAGTTACTTCTACGTGGCTAAGGCGGTTGATTCGCGTGGAAAGGAAAGTAACCCCTCGAATGAAGCTCAGGCCGTGGTTTCTCCGCCGAAACCCTGAACCTCACGCGGTGAGAGTCCATTGCTCTCGGTCTGCGCTTCTATACACCGCGTGGATCTACGCCACCATCTTCATCGCGGTTGGCTCCTTCAGGATGATTCCGAATAGCCCTTTCTTGTTGAAGCGTCTGAGATCGGGGCGGAGCGGTTCAGCCTCACATACCATGGATTGATGACCGGAAAAAGCGCGGGTGAACGACTGGAACCCCCAGTTGGCATCGACGTCATCCACAACGAGCGCTCCTCCCGGTCGCAAAGCGGCCCAGGCTCGATCCAGTTCGAATCGTACGTTGCGCTCGCTGTGCAGGCTATCGTGGATGAACAGGTTGATCGTTCCGAGTTGAGCGAGCAACTTCGGAAGACGTAATCTGCTCGGACCCTTGACATAGGTCCATCGCTTCGCATAGCGATCGCCGACTGCGACGCCGACTTGCTCACGCCAATCCTTCTCAACTGGTGGCAGGTCGATGCTCGACAGTTGGCCCCTTCCATTCCTCTCGAGCGCTTCGAGAATAAAGCGCGAGGTCACGCCGTGAGCCACCCCCGTCTCAACCACATTCTCTGGGCGCAGATGACGCGTTAGACACCACACCGCCCGGACCAGTCCTGCGTCACCATCATTCCACGACCCGAAGCTCTCGGGGCCCGCCTGAATTCCTTTTGCTTCCATCTCTTTCATTACCTGGGGCCAGAGGCTCCAAAATTCCGTAGCGATCTCACACGGCCACTGCACACCAAGATGGTCGTGCAGTCGTCGTTCCCATTTTTCGTCGGATTCGTACGGGCACTCAGGCCGACGCTGCTCTTGCTCCGCCACGTAGGTGTCCACAACCTTGGTTCCCAGTTCAAGGGGATGGGATGCCAGGTCTACGATCGAAAGTGGATGCCTCAATAAATAACGCACAGGTATGCCCAACATCAGTCACCGTCCCTTAAATCCAGATCCTGAATCATCGCCGCGGGACGCGATCCCGAGGAAGCCAGCCTTCCTCGCCCGCAAATCGAGCCAAAGCGCCGCGTGAGTCAGCGTCGTAGAGTGTAGCATGGGATTGATTAATCATTGGCCAAAGGTTCCGGCAGGCCCTGTCTGACTAGGACGTGATGCAGCGCCTGAGACCAACCGCGCCGGCGAAGGCAAAGGCGACTGCAGCCAGGAAGTACGCGATTCCAACTGAGATGGGCAGTCCCATCGATCTCAGTTTTACCAACATCAGATTCGGCGAAGTCATATTCGCTGAGTTGGGGAACCGGTCGAGATATTCTTCTTCCGTGGCCGCAGAATCGACTCCTGCGGAAGCGCGGTCCTGTTCGTGACGAGCCGTCATCTGGTCGAGCTCGACTTCTCGAGCCATTTTTCCCTTGGGTATGCTCATTCGCGACAAGAATTCGATGGAAGCCAGCGGCACGGAACCAAACCACGACGGTTTCGCTGGCTTATATTCGTAGAATTCCCGAAGTGCGTAATAACGTTCGTCCGGAAACAGTGTACCCACGGATTGAATCAGAAAGCCTGCGCCGACCAGTACCACCATCGACGGGCCGATTAGGACCCAAGGCCTTTGCCTCCAGGCGGCGGATTGTTGTAGGCGTTGGATGGCAGGTGCCATCGCCATAACTAAGAATGGAAGGATGGGAATAAGCAACCTTGGGCCAGCTACCCACCCACCATGCCAATCAGCGTATTTCGCAAAGAACAGGAGATAAATCAAGAAACTCGTACCACACAGCACCGACTCCGGCAGATGCGCCCGGACGAAGTAAGGGAAGCAGATCACCGCTATAAGAACCCATGGCGCGAAAACCAATAATCCGACCTCACCGTTAAGCAGAACTTCGAAGAGCCCCCGGAGCAATGGATTAGAAAGTAGGATCGAGATCGACGGAAATGCCAAGTGGTAGCCTGTCTTGAAGGGGCTTCCAAAACGGGCGTAGTTCGCTAAGGCGATCAGTAGCGCCCAAACGGAAAATGAGGCGGAAAAACGCACGGAATCGCGGAAAAATTGACCTATAGAAAGTTTCTGCGCTCGCGTGTGAAACCACATCGAAAGAATAAAGGCTGGCAACAGTATTACGCCGTTCAAACGTACGCAGCACGCCAATCCGAAGGCAAGCCCCGCAAGGGAGCATGCGAACTTTCGTCGAGGACCGGAGAGTAGGCAAGCGGCCATCAAGAGTGCCAGAGTGAAATAGGGTTCAGAAAGAAGGCCCTTCACACTGTTATGCCAGAAGGGCGAGGCGAACGCGAGGATGCAAGCTCCCGCAACCGCCGTACGTCGGTTGTATCCGAGCTTCAACACCCACGCGGCTAAGACTACGCATACCAGTGGGGCGACCAGAAGGGTAAAAATAGACACGGCCGTTTTGGAGGTCACCAAGGAGTTTACGTGAACGATTTCCGAAACAACCCTGGCGGTCAGGATTACCGGGACAACTAACAATGATGGCAGCAATCCGTAGGCCGCGTAGTGCCGTCCGTTAGTACCAGGAATGCAGCCTACTGAGGAGCCTGCTGTGGGTGCGCGCATGTCATATTCACAGGGCTCAGAGCTGAACGATCCATCGTTTAAAACCGACTGTGCGACGTTTAACATGGCAACGCTGTCGGATAGACCGATTCGACCCGAGGCGGTGAGCAAATAGAATCCTGCAACAAACAGATAAAGACTCGCGTAGAAGCGCAGACGCGATGGCCGCGTCCCCATTGTGGTGGGGCTTTCTCTTTCCACGGGAATGAGTTCTTCACGGGTCATCTGGAAGTTGTCGATTGGTCTGGCGCAGAAGCTACATGTGCAGGCGCAACTCTAAACCTCGGCTCCTTAACGGAATACTTCATCAAGCAGTACAATGCGCGAAAGCCGTCCTTCCATCCAATCTTCTTGCCTTCCTCGTAGGTACGTCCCCAGTAGCCAATCCCTACCTCATAAATCCGCAGGTTGCGTCGGGCGACCTTGACCGTGATCTCCGGCTCGAAACCGAAACGGTCCTCCTCGATCGGGATCGACTGGATCACATCGCGGCGGAAAGCCTTATAACAGGTTTCCATGTCCGAGAGATTAATGTCCGTGAGGCAATTTGAGAGCAACGTTAGAATCCGGTTGCCGACGGAATGCCAAAAGTAGAGTACTCGGTGTGGGCCTGCGCCCAAGAAACGCGAGCCGTAGACCACATCGGCTTTATCTTGGACGAGCGGTTCCAGCAACTGCGGATACTCGTGCGGGTCATATTCGAGGTCGGCGTCCTGAATAACGACGAAATCTCCTTTCGCTTCTTGAATGCCCCGACGTAGGGCAGCACCTTTGCCCAGATTCTTCGGCTGCAGAATGACGCGTATTTGTGCGTTTTCGCGCTGCAACTCGGCGAGGATCTCTCGCGAACCATCGCGGGACCCATCGTCCACACATATTAGTTCGAGATCGATCGGCACGGCCAGCACCTTCCGGGAGATTTCACGTAGAGTCGCACGCTCGTTGTACACCGGCATGACGACGGTGAGTTTCATGGCAATTGCGCGACAGTGTAACAGCTGCCTGCGATCAATGCCCAGTAATTCCGCAGAGTTTCTGGTCCGTATTGTTCCCTTTGGCAGAGAATCAGGCAGAATAATAGTCAGCACCCCCAAAACTTATTGACATGGCCTACGCCATGGCGTAGAGTCGGTCGCGTAACATTCCCCCGGTTTGCTCCCCGTTGTGAATTTGTGTGGACTCGATGCGTACTTCTGCCCCCTCTGTACGGGTTCGGATGGCGAGACAGTCCTCGCGCTGTGTTCTCGGTTTCGGTGTTCACTCGTGTGCACCGGTCCCTAATCTAACCTGTCCGGAACGGCTCAAGCTGGGCGCCCATCCGTGGCCCATTGTTTCCATTGTGGAGAACGTTATGCGCGGAAAGAAGAGGCTGGCCTTTTATGCGTGGCTGGCTTTGATGCTAGCGCCGCTCGCTCCGGCACAGCTTTACACAGTTTCAGATTTGGGGACATTGGGAGGTTCCTCCAGCGTGGGCATGGGGGTCAATGACTTCGGTCAAGTAGTGGGGGAGTCTTCGACCGTTAGCGGCCTCGGAACTCATGCCTTTCTGTGGACAAAAAACAAGGGCTTGCGGGACTTGGGAACGATCGGCGGGTCTTCCAGTCAAGCTTTCGCGATCAATGATCTGGATGACGTCGTCGGGCTATCCACGACCACTGGCGACCTCACTACCCACGCCTTTCTGTGGACAAGAGCCAAAGGTATGCACGACCTCGGGACGCTCGGTGGCTGCTACAGCGAAGCTGAAGCCATCAATGTCTTCGGACACGTCGTAGGCGGATCAGTCACTTCAGGATGCGACTTTTCCGAGTTCCATGCCTTTCTGTGGACAAAAGCCAATGGGATGAAAGATCTAGGTACGCTCGGCAGTCCTTACAGCGAGGCGACAGCCATCAATAGCTTCGGTCAAGCCGTTGGCATTTCCGCCGTTGACAACTTCACCGCTTACCACGCCTTTCTTTGGACCAAGACCGACGGTATGCAGGACCTGGGTACCTTGGGCGGTTGCTTCAGTAGCGCGGACGCCATCAATGACCTCGGCCAAGTCATAGGGGAATCAACGACAAGTTGCGATAGTTCTCCTGCCGAACATCCCTTTCTGTGGACGAAGGCTGAAGGCATGCAAGACTTGGGGCCGCCGCCAGGTGAATTCGGCGGGCTCAGTGCGATCAATCTTTTCGGCGAGGTTGTTGCTACCTTTTGCCTTCAACCTTGTTCTGGGATCGAGCACGCGTTTATCTGGACGAAGGAAACTGGCTGGCTGGACTTGAATAATCTGATTCCCAAGCGCTCGGGTTGGGTGCTGACAGTTGCATATGACATCAACGTCTGGGGCCAGATTTCGGGTTACGGCTTCATCAATGGCGAGCCGCATGCGTTTCTCTTGACGCCCGCCCTTGCTCGCAGAGGTCGTACGGCCGTTTTGCAAAGATGAGCAGGAGGATGAGTACTTTTTGGGTGTAATGGAAGCGTCTCAGGGGACTACAGCTTGCACCTGCTTTGAGTACTTGCTCTCCAGACCATTCAAGTTGACCGCCGCGGCGACGTAGTAATATTTGTAGCCTGCAACTACATGAACGTCTGCGTAGGTTGTGGTCGGATCCAGAGAGCTATTGATCTTCTTGTACGGCCCACCTGATTGGGTGCCCCGATATATGTTGTATCCAGCGATATGCTTAGAAGTACTCGCCTTCCATGACAGCTGCACCTTGTGCTCAACTGGGCCAAGCTTGCGGGCCGTAACGACTTGCTCGGTGGGTGAGTTCGAGGCATCGCTCGTAAACGACAGAATGGCAGACGAATTCCAGCTGTCCCGTGGAACAAACGTGATCTTGAAGGGCACACTATGCTCTGCTGGAATCGTGACGGGGAGTGCTGGCCCACCGAGTTGAAAGTTTTCGCTGCTGATTGCCGCGGAAACGACGATTACATCAGCACCAATGGCAGTAAGTTGAACGGTTTGAGTTCTGGCCGATCCCGCGCTCGCATCGCCAAGATCGATTGCCCCCGGGGTAACTTGCAACTGCCCGGCCGCCTTGCCTGTCCCGGACAGCAATACCGTTAGAGCCTGTTTGGGTGACTCAGCAACAATGGAGATGCTTCCGTCAGCAGGGCCGCTCCTCTGCGGAACAAAAATGACACGGAAGGTAAAGCTTTCACCTGCCGCCAAGGTTAAGGGCAAGTCTAATCCGTTCAAACCAAACTCCGTGCCCGTCGACGTGGCCGAAAGAACAACTAGCGGCGTTCCACCGCTATTGGTAATCGTCATGAGTCGATCGCCGGTTTGCCCAACAGCGACTTGACCAAGCTGCAGCTTCGCGGAAACACAAATTAATTGTGCCCTCACAGCATGAGAACCCGGGGCGGCTACTGGCTTGTCGCCCGCGAGTGCGAGCGGCGGGGGCGAAAAAATAGTTGAGACGCAGATTGCTAGGGAGAAAAAGGTCCGCCATGTAAATTGGGGGAGGAACATTCATAGATTCTGTTAGTGTTTGGGTTGTCGCAGAAGATGCCAGTAGTACATCTCTGGTGCAGCTCCGCATGAAACAATACGTGCGATGTGTTCTCGCTGCGGAACCGGAAATGGCGATGGTCCCCAGAAGGCATCATGCTGCAAAACGGTTGGGCACGATCGACAATCAACTGCTCAAGTATTCGCGCACTTAGCAGCGCATAGAGCTGTGCGGACTGAAATCGATTTGGAAATGAGAGCGGTTCGGGAGCGTTCGAACTGATATGTGTGGAATCTGCGGAAAGCTTGAATTTGATCGAGATGCCAGGGTCAGCGATCCTCTCATTCGGATCATGCTGGATACGATCCGTCACCGTGGGCCAGACGATCAAGGAGTTTACATCTCGCGGCAAGTAGGATTAGGCCACGCGCGACTCTCGATCATCGACTTGAATGGTGGCCACCAACCCCTATCGAACGAAAACGGTACAATCTGGATCGTTTTCAACGGAGAAATCTACAATTTCCATGAATTGCGCACTTTCCTTTCCGGTAAGGGTCATGTCTTCAAGACGCGGAGCGATACTGAGGTCATCGTCCATCTCTATGAGGAATTCGGTCATGGCTGTGTCGAGAAGCTGCGCGGAATGTTCGCATTTGCGATATGGGACGAGCGCAAGGAGTCTCTATTTCTCGCTCGCGACCGTGTTGGCATCAAGCCGCTCTACTACTGGCTTTCGGACAAGTCTTTGATCTTCGCTTCAGAGATCAAAGCAATCCTGGCCGATCCCGAAGCGCAGCCGGAGGTCGTTCCCGGCATGATCGACAGATTCCTCACCTTCTCTTTCGTTCCCGGCGAGGAGACTTTACTGCGAAATATTTATAAACTGGCCCCCGGGGCATACATGGTCGTGCAAAAAGGGAAGACTCGAATCAAGCAGTACTGGGATTTGCGTTTTGACCCGACTGAGTGCAGCGTGCAGGACGCCCAGACAAAACTCCTCACTTTGCTCGACGAGTGCGTTCGCTTGCACATGATCAGTGATGTACCGGTGGGGTTCTTATTGAGTGGCGGCATTGATTCGACGGCCATGCTTGGGATGGCTGTGGGCAAGATCAACCACGATCTTAGGAGCTTTACGATAGGCTTCTCCGCCCCAGGGCTAGCGGATGAAAGACCCTACGCAAGGCTGGCAGCAAGCCGCTATGGATCTGAACACCATGAAATGACTATCAGCGCAAAGGAGTTTGCTGATTTTCTCCCGATGTTTGCCTGGTATATGGAAGAACCGGT
>Ga0187871_10003571_pt1 | contig 12014 bp, 6 predicted proteins | sample June2016WEW_16_1_FD_132988 | JGI IMG/M metagenome (GOLD analysis project Ga0187871, IMG submission 132988) | Peatland microbial communities from SPRUCE experiment site at the Marcell Experimental Forest, Minnesota, USA - June2016WEW_16_10 | ecosystem: Environmental > Terrestrial > Soil >... | reverse complement strand
GCCATGGACGTGATGCGCGCTGAGGCTGAAGTCTCAAAGCGCGATCAGGACCTGACGGTCGCCAAGACCACCCTTCAACTCCAGGAGTCGTTGATCAAGAATGCGCTGACCAAGAATCTCGACGACCCGGTGCTGGAAGCCATGCCGGTAATTCCTACCGACACACTGGACTCGTTTCAGGAAATTCCGGAAAAGCCGACCCAGGAGCTCATCGATGCGGCGTTACTGCAGAGGCCGGAGCTGTCGGAGTCGGACGTCGACCTGAAGAACCGTGAGATCACGCGCAAGGCCGCTGCCAATGCGTTGCTGCCAACGCTCGCGTTGGTGGGTTTCTATAGCGGCAACGGACTCGCCGGCCCGCTGAATCCGTTGTTCGGCGGAGGGTCGAATTCTCAGTTGGTTCCCACCAACTGGTATGGGGCGTTTGAGAATGCCTGGAACGGCTCGTCACCCGACTATCTGGTCGGACTCAACTTGAACGTACCGATTCGCAACCGCGTCGCGAAGGCCGACCAGTACCGTTCGGAGCTGGAGTATCGTCAGGCGGAACTGCGCGAGCAGCAACTGAAGAAGCAGATTCGCATCGAAGTGCGCAATGCCGAGTATGCTCTGGAACAGGGCAGGGCGCGGGTGGACGCGGCGCGCAAGGCGCGCGACCTGGCGCAGAAGACCTTTACGATTATGCAGAAGGAGCAGGAACTGGGCGCGGGATCGAACTTCCAGACGCTGACCGCGCAGCGCGATCTGGCGCTGGCGGAGTTGGACCTGGTGAACGCTAGCACGGCCTACCAGAAGTCTAAGCTGGAATTACAGCGGGCAACGGGTACGACGCTGGAGGAGAACAAAATTCAGATACAGGACGCAGTGGACGGCACTGCACATTGATGGAGAGTCTCTTGCCACGCACACAAGCTGAGCGAGCACGCGACGGAGCGGCGGATGCACGCGAGCGCCAGCGCACCGGTCGCATTCTTGCCGCCGACGATCAGCCGCACATCCTGGAAGCGCTGGAGCTCTTGCTGCGTCCGGCCGGCTTTGAAGTGGACACGGCGAAGTCGCCCGCGGCGGTGCGCGAGTCGCTGGCCAGCGAATTCTATGACGCGGTCCTGATCGACTTGAACTATACCCGCGATACGACGTCGGGCCAGGAAGGCCTCGACCTGCTTTCAGAGATCGTGGCGATCGACAGCAGCATACCCGTGATCGTGATGACGGCATGGGGCAACGTTGGGTTAGCGGTTGAAGCCATGCGGCGCGGCGCGCGCGATTTCGTCCAGAAGCCTTGGGAAAACGAGCGCCTGCTGGCCATTCTCCGCACGCAGGTGGAACTGCATCGCGCGCTGCAGCGTACACAACAGCTTGAAGCGGAAGCGCGGCTGCATCGGGCCGAAGGCCGTCCCGAATTCATCGCCACTGCTCCGTCGATGCAGCCGGTACTTCAGACCATCGCGCGCATCGGTCCCTCCGATGCCAACGTGCTGGTGACCGGCGAACACGGCACCGGCAAGGAAGTAGTAGCGCAGACGCTGCACGCATTGTCGTCGCGCGCCTCCATGCCGCTGGTCGCGGTGAACACCGGCGCGCTGCCGGAAGGTACTTTCGAGAGCGAACTCTTCGGGCACGTCAAGGGCGCATTCACCGATGCGCGCATGGACCGCATCGGACGCTTCGAGCTGGCCGACAACGGAACCATCTTCCTCGACGAGATCGGCAACGTGCCCATGCGTCAACAGGCCAAACTGCTGCGCGTGCTGGAGACCGGCGAGATCGAGCGCGTAGGCTCGTCTCGCACCAAGCACATCAATGTCCGGTTAATCTCGGCGACCAACATTAACGTTCAGGAGGCGATCGCTGCCGGCCAGTTCCGCGAGGACCTGCTGTTCCGCCTCAATACGGTCGAGATTCACGTCCCCGCGCTTCGCGAAAGGCGCGAGGACATTCCGGCGCTGGCCGCGCACTTCCTCAAGCGCTATGCGACGCGCTATCGTTCCCCGGTGACGGGCTTTGCCGCACCAGCTCTACAGGCGATGATGCAATACGGCTGGCCGGGCAATGTGCGTGAGCTGGAGCACACTCTGGAACGCGCGGTGCTCATGTGCCATGGCGAGGAGATACAGGTGTCGGACCTCGGACTGAATGTCCAGCAAAGGCCGCAGGGACTGAACCTGGAAGAGCTCAGCATCGAAGAAGTCGAGGGCATCCTGGTGCGCAAGGCGCTGCAGCGCTTTCACGGCAACGTCAGCCAGGCGGCGGAGGCGCTGGGCTTGAGCCGCGGTGCTCTCTACCGCCGGATGGAACGATATGGAATCTAGTTCGGGTGGCGAACCCGGACCCTCCACCCCCAGACACGCGCGGGCAGCGCGTTTTGAGGACCGCGGACCTTCCCTCCCATCGCGCGGGACGGCAGCGTTCGAGGATGACTCCGGGCTGATCCGGTTATCGGTCGCCAACCCTACGCTAGACGGGCAGCCGCATTCGGCGAAGAAAAGTTCCCGCCCGCGAAGCCGTCTCAAACTGCTCTATGAGAAACGCGTCACGCTGTTCGCCATTCTGGCCGCGCTTCCCGGCATCGGCTTCGGCACTACGCTCATCTGGACCAGCACCTGGTCGCAGGACGCGAAGATCTCGCTTACCGTGCTGGAACTACTGCTGTGGCTGGTGTTGACGCTGGCGCTGCTTGACCAGATCGTCCACCCGCTGCAGACGTTGACTAACGTTGTCGGCGCGCTGCGCGAAGAGGACTACTCGTTTCGTGCGCGCGGGGCCGCTCCCAACGACGCCATGGGCGAGCTCGCGCTGGAGATCAATGCGCTCGCCGACATCCTTACCGAGCAACGCCTACAAACCATCGAAGCCACCGCGCTCCTGCGCCGCGTGGTGGAAGAGATCGACGCTCCGCTGTTCGCCTTCGATCCCGATCACGTGCTGCGGCTGGTGAATGCGGCCGGCGAACGCCTGCTGCAACAGCATGCGGCGCGCCTGCTGGGAAAGACCGCGGGCGAACTGGAGTTGAATGCCTGCTTCGAAGCGGCGAACGAGACGCTGGTCGCCTTGCCCTACTCGGCGCCCAACGCGCGCTGGATGTTGCGCAAGAGCTCGTTTCGGCAGAGCGGGGTTCCGCATTCGCTGATCGTGCTGTCGGATGTGAGCCGCGCGCTGCGCGAAGAAGAGCGCAGCGCCTGGCAGAGATTAATCCGCGTGCTGGGCCACGAATTGAACAATTCTTTGGCGCCGATCATCTCGATTGCCGGCAGCCTCTCGTCGCGTCTGCCGTTGCCCGAGTTGCCGGAGGCGCAGAATGCGGATTTCCAGCGCGGGCTAGGCATCATCGAGTCGCGCACGGCCGCGCTGCACCGGTTCCTGCAGTCGTATCGCAGATTGGCGCAGATGCCTTCGCCGACACTGCAGCCGGTCGAGGTGCGGCCCCTGATGGAGCGCGTGGCTGCTCTCGAGATGCGTCTGCCGGTGGAGATCGCGCCCGGCCCTGACCTCGTGCTGATGCTCGATCCTGACCTGATCGAGCAGATGCTGATCAATCTGGTGCGCAATGCAGTGGATGCTTCGCTAGAGCAGGCGCAATCGGGCAAGCCTGGCGATGCTCCAACGGTGCGCATGCGATGGGAACAGACCAACAACAAGGTCACGCTGATTGTCGAAGACAACGGGATCGGGCTGCTCAATCCGAGTAATGCGTTTGTGCCGTTTTATACGACCAAGCCGGGCGGCTCTGGAATCGGACTCGTGCTCTCGCAGCAGATTGCGGAGGCGCACGGCGGCTCGATCGAGCTGGCGAACCGTCCGGATGCTAGAGGATGCCGCGTGAAGGTGAGGCTGCCATATCGGCATGAGTAGAGCGGCGAAAAATCCTACTCGAACAGATTCTCTTTCACCAGCTTTTGTCCGGCCAGCGCGGAGTAGCATCCCCAAACCGCCATCGCGGCAATGAGCAAGACCACGAATATCAAATTTCCGATGTACCAACTGGACAGATCCGTGGTCAAGGGCAAATTCGCCAGCAGATCGACGGTGAAGATCCCGACGGCGAGGGCGATAAACCCGAAGCGCAGCACGACAAACGCCGCGATGCCATACACCGCGAGGTACGCCGGAACAATGTAGACGAAATGGTGATTGTCGTACGACTTGAGGGCCGTCCAGAAGGCGACGAACGCAATCGCTGCCAGCCACGGTTTGCGTAAGATGACGCGGAAGACAAACATCAGGAAGAAGAAGCCCAGCGCTCCCACAAGGGACGTCGTCAGATGCGCGGTGCACGCCCCCAGCACCTGCCGCGCGCCCAGGAGGAACTCCGGCGAGCCCAGGTCGGGCGTTGCGCCAATATGCTTCAGCGCCAGGAACATGAACTCGAAGATGAGCGTCCAGGTGACGCCAAGAATCACGCCGAAGAGCGCATCACGGCCGACCAGCGGATCGCGAATGCGCCCGGCCAAAAGCCGCGACCACGAGATGATGCCGTGCGGCCAGTGGCGCCGGACATACGGCTCAATCGCCAAATACACCACATAGAAAACCGCCGCGAGGAACAGCGAGTTGCTGGTGGCCAGAATGAACAGCTCGAAGGTTCCAAGGCTGGGCACAAAATGCGCGGTCAGCAGCCATGCCAGCATCTCCAACCCGAAGATCAGAGCGCCCGTGCGCAGCGCGCCCTGGGGGTCGCTGCGCTGCTGGAGATAGTTGCGCCGCGCCAGCCACACGGCTCCGGCCAGCATTAGCAGGAGGAAAATCACCAGTAAGACCTGCGGCCACTTCGCTCCCTCCTGCTCGGTGACCATGCGATCAGGCTCGGTCCAATCGCCGATTAACTGGAAGTAAACCGGCTTGCCCTGAAAAGCGGCGGCTTCCACCCGCAACGCCTTCGAGGTTCCCGGCCATACGCCGGTCCATGCTGCCCGCTGGTCTGATGCTGCCAATGAGTTCCAAACGGGCGAGGCCGGCTGGAATTGCGGCATATCGAGGCCGGCGAGCGTGAACAGCTGCTTCCAGTCATACGGCTGCGGCGAGGCCGGCGCGTCTTTGGTCTTCTGCGGCGGAATAGCGTCGAAGCGTACCAGGCGGCCTTCGGGGTCGAGCATAACCGCCGTCATCCCTGACAGTGTGGGAGCCGGGTCCTCGAGATCGACCACTCCCGGGGTCATCAAGGGAAAGTTCTTAATTTCTGTTGCGATCAGGTAATCCGGGCTTCCACGTTGCCAGTAGTTCAACACGGCCGGACGGCTCTTGAAGACGGCGTCCCAGTCGGGATGCTCGCCTCCGGCATGGTCGAGATACTCGAGGTAATCGTCCTTGTACGACATGCCGTACGCGGTATCGACTGGCGCAGCGGTGTATCCGAGCTGCCGCACGATGTCGCGGGCGCGCTGCGAGAGCACCTCGGGCGAATACGGCAGGTCCATTCTGGCGGCGACGCTGATGCGAGCTCCTATGACGAAGCACGCAATCAAGCCGACCAGAGCGATGGCAGCCGCGATCAATGCGGCGCGTACCGGCATGCCCGCCGTCTCGCCGGCCGCGGCGACCAATTGCGGCGACGGCGTCTCGCCCGCAGCCAGGGCGGCGGCCAGCGGATCGCCTCCGGGCAAAGCTGCCGCGACCATCAAAGCCGATGACGGGCGCTCTTCCGGCGCTTCGGTCAGACAACGCATAATCGCGCGCTCGACCGTCGGGTCCATGTCGCGCACCAGAGTTGACGGGCGATGTACCGTGCTGGTGCGGCGCACGCGCATGATCTCGTCGCGCGTATAGCCCTGGTATGCGGGCTTTCCGGTAAACAGCTCGTACAACACCAGGCCGAGCGAATAAATGTCGCTGTGCGCCGTGACCTCTTTGCCGCTGAGTTGCTCGGGCGCCATGTACGCCGGGGTGCCGCTACGGACGTCGATGATTTCGTGGGCCAAGCCGGCGAGGCCGAAATCCATGATGAGGATTTCGCCGCGCCCGTCGAGCATGATGTTCGCGGGTTTGAGATCGCGGTGCAGAACGCCCTTGTCATGTGCTGCCGCCAGGCCGGCGCAAATCTTGCGCGCGATCTCCAGCGCCTTGTCCGCGGGCAGACGGCCGATGCGGCGCAGCAAGGAAGACAGGTCTTCGCCATCGACGTACTCCATCGAGAGGAAGACCTGATTATCGGATTGGCCGATATCGTAGACACGACAAACGTTGGGATGCGAGATGCGGCGTGCGATTCGAACTTCGTTGCGGAAACGCTCCAGGGTGTGCTCGTCGGTGGCAGCTTCAGGCAGGAACTTGAGCGCGACCGCCTGGCCCAGGCTGAGGTCGTCGGCGCGATACACTTCGCCCATGCCTCCGCGGCCCAGCAGCGAGATGATGCGATAGCGGCCCGCTACCAGCATGCCGGGCACGAACCGGCCTTCTTCCTGCGAGGAACTCGACGAGATCGGGCGCCGGCGCGGCGATGACGGCGGCGCAGTTAATGCCGTTGCCGCCACGGTAGGAGAATCAGACCCGCTAGGCGCGCCCGATGCCGACTCAATTCGGCTTCCACACTGTGAGCAGAAGGATGACGAATGCTGGATCTCCGAACCACATACGTTGCACTGCTGCATGTAAAAACTCTACCCCAGGAGTTCGATCAGCTTCCGGCACATCTTTAGGACTGTTACGCTTATCTTACGGCAGTTTCCGAGTTCTACGGCAGTTTCGAGTTTCAAGTTTCGAGTTGTCGGCTTCCAGCTTTCTGTGTCGAGTGATTCGGGGGCCATCTCGAAACTCCAACCACCCTCACAAGTCGATCAGATTTTGGTTCAGGGCACGTACTTGATCTGCCCTGGTAGCCACTGGAAACTCGAAACTGCCTTTTCGCGGGAATGGCACTCAACCACAAACCCGAATTTTACACAAGGGACCGTTGCATATTTCTGTTGACATTCCCGAAAAGTAACCGCAATATCTTGTGTAGCGGTACTGCCTCAACCATTATGTTGGGCAAGTGAAGTTTGGGCCACAAAAATTCAAGGGAAGTTCCAACTTCAAAGGAGGAAATCTGATGGCAACAAAAAAGAAGGCCGTGAAGAAGGCCACGAAGAAAAAGAAGTAGCTACGGCGATGCCGATTGGGCGTCGCTAAATTTTTCAGGGCAACGAAAAGGCCTCCGCAACACCCTGTTGCGGAGGCCTTCTTCGTGCAGTCAACTTCTTGGGGCCGCTTGTGGCAGCAGGCGACCTGTTTACGGATGACCCTCCAACTGATAGTTGCAGGTGCCGTTAGTCGGCTGCGTCGGCAGAGCCGGCGGCGTCAACAGTTGCGGCGAAGTGAAGTCGAAGAAGCCACTCGTGGGATCGGCCATGTCCGCCGCAGTCGCGTCTCGCTGAGTCAGTGCCGGTACGTTGAAGCGTTCCTCGATAAAGTGCAGGATTGAAGTGGTATCGGCCTGCAGATGGACGACAGTTTGCGGTTTCACCCAGGGCGAAACCACGACGATCGGGATGCGGAAGCCCGTCACGTTGAACTCGCCCGTCTGGTCGCCCGGCTTGAGGTCGGTCGGCTGCAGGTAATCGCCAGGAGGCGTGACCAGGATCGGGCCAACGTGATCGAACAGTCCTCCGCCTTCATCCCACGTGAGGATGAACACCGAGTCGGGCCACGCCGCGCTGGCGAGCAGGGCATTGACGGCGTTCTCGGCGCGCACCGAGCCGGTCTGGACGTTATTGCCCGGATGCTCGTCGTACCCGGTTGAACTGGCGCGCTCGATGAAGACCACCTGCGGCAGCATCTGATCTGCGTTGGGGCTGGCCAGAATGTTGTAGTACTCCTGAATGTTGCGCACGTTGCCCTGGATCTGGGGATTGTTCCAGTCCGCCCACTGCGACAGGAAGACGCTGTTGTCCTGGTAGTAGTAGCGCCAGGTAATTCCCGCCTCCGTCAGGGCGCGGAAAAACGTCGGCCGCTGCCACGCTGGATCGTTGGGATTGTTCGGCGGGAAGGCGTGTCCGTATGAAGTTGCCGCGAACAGGTACATACGGTTGGGGACGGTGTTCGCCGGCTCAGGCGAGTACCAGTAATCGTCGGTCGCGAACTGCGTCGCCAGTTCGTAGTAGTACGGCAGGTCGGTCGAATCGTAGTAACCGAGCGGCCGTGAGTGCGTGGGATCGTATTGATCGCCGGTGCCTCCCGACAAGGTCGTGGTGAGGAAGAGGTCCATCTTGTACTGCGAGTCCTGCGTCAGGTCGAGCCAGTTGTTGCCCACCAGGTCCATGTCGTGGTGAGTTTCATCCCACGACGGCGACAGGTTCTCGATGCACTCCGTGCGTGCGTGGAAGGGGCCAAAGCACTGTCCCTGCGAATTGCAGATCTGGTAGTCCGAGGGCAGGGTGTGCAGATCGTTCACGTCGCTCAACTGCGCGCCCTGTATCGGTGGCTGGTGATTCACGCGATACTCGGCCAGTTCTCCAAAGTAATTGTCGAACGCGCGGTTCTCCTGGACCATGTAGATGATGTGGTTGATATTGGATATTCCGCCGGTGCTCACGGTCACGGTCGTCGTGGCGGTCACGGGCGGGGTGTTGGGATAAATCGAGGTCGCGGTTGCGGTGTAGGTCGTGGTCTGCGTGGGATTGACCGTAACCGTGCCCATCGTCACCGGGGTGACCATTCCCACGCCAGGACTGATGCTGATGCTGGCGGCGTTCATCGTGGTCCAGGACAGCATGACGGATCCGCCCGGTTGCACCGTCTGCGGCGATGCAGCCAAAGTGACTGTCGTAGGCTGTTGCACGGCGACCATCACCTGCGGCGAAAATGCCTGGCCACCGGTCGGAGCTGGGCCGTTAATCGAAACTTGAAATGTAGTGTTGGTGTTGAGCGCGCCCGTTTGATAAGTACCTGAGCAGGTGTTTCCGCTACAGTTTGTCGCCATCAGCGTAATCGGCGTATTGCTGGTGCTCTCCATCAACTGCCATGCGGTGCTGCTGTTGTTTGGGCCGCTGAAGCTGAGTTGAACCGTCTGCCCGGCCGGAATCATGGAGGCCGAGGCCGTCAAAGCGACGGGCACAACGGTCAGGGTTGCCGGCACCGGGGCCGATGTGGTGGTGCCGGAGGTGGCAGTCGCCTGAAAGGCGGTAGTCTGCGTCAGCCCTTGCGTGTTGTACGAGTACGCCGACGAGTTTAATGGCAGTGTCTGCTCGTCATCATTGGCGATCGTCGGCGTTACGGAGAACGCCGTGGCATTGGTTGTTGCCCACGAAAAATTCACAAATTCGCCGGGAGCTACCAGCGCGGGCGACACCGCAAAAGTGGTTACGGTCGGGGCGGACGATCCTCCGCTCCCGCCACTTCCTCCACTTCCTCCGCTGCCTCCGCTACCGCCGCTTCCTCCACTGCTCCCGCTGCTCCCGCTACTCCCGCTGCTCCCGCTGGAGTTATTGCTGCTTCCACCGCCGCATCCCGCGGCAATCAAGAGTGACAACAAACCTAGTAAAGCTGCAGCACTGCGTAACCGAGACATAGATGCCCACTCCACCTTATGTTCTGTGCGACCCCGGAGATTCGCTTCGCATTCTTGAGACACAATCATGTTCTGTGATCTTGAATGACGCCGGACGAAGGGAACCACAACGTATGATTCAGCGGTTCACGCCGGAGTTGTTCCGGGACGGAGCTGCAGATTTTTTAACTTCTTAACCGATTTCTGGCTATTGACTAAGGTTGAGCGGCCCTTTGGCCCTTGGCCGACGCAGGAGAGAGCTGGGATGGGCTGGAGGTTGCGGCGAGTGGACGCGGCAGGTCGGGGGTTATCGCGATCCAGGTTCTCCCGTCTGGCGCCAATCCCGAGTTCCAGAGGCCGTAGGCGCACCACGCCCTGAATCGATTCGAGAAATACGGGGGCCAGCGGGGCCAAGGCCGGAGTAGCTCTTCCAGAGCCGGAGGTTCAACCGTGAGCGGATCGGCGGCCTGTGCGAGTACGTCTTTGCCGGGCACGAACGCGGTGATAAGAAGTGGATCATAATTGCGCGGCCGCTCGGCCTGTTTGACCGCGCCGCGGCTCTCGATCTCTCGATCCGCTTCAATCGAAATGTCATCCGCAAGGAAGCGGATGGTCGCCGTGTACAGCACCCGACCAGTTAATAGGCCGGAGCGGTACCACAAGTAGGGACCGTCCAGCCGGGTCCAATCATGCTCGAACTTGCGTGCAGTGAGAGTACTGTCATTCACCTCGTCCCTGGGTTGAATCCAGTCCGGGCTCCACTCTTTTTGCTGGACCGTGAGATAAACCGGATATTGTTGCACTTGGAACACATTTGCGCTTCGGGAAAGCAAAACCACGTCTGCCCGTTCTTCAAACTCCTCTTTGGACAATCCGTGAGCTACGGTTCCCGGCCGATATAGGAAAAAGCCAATGGTTTCGCCGTCGCGGACCTCGCGTGGCAGTTGATGACTGAGGCGATTGCTGAAGTCGGCCATATCGGGCGGAGGCGAATCTGCTTTGTCAGCCCACTTGGTCTCCATCCGTAGCAACGCAATGGTCACAGCGTAAAGCTGTACCGATTGCTGGAAGGTTAAATTGGATTTTGGCGTCCGGTACTTCACGCCTTGCGTCGTTTTCGCCGCCGTCGTCAGCGATTCCACCGTCTGGCGAAGTTTATCCAGCGGCCATGCCGAATAGTTTTCCGTTTGCGAAATCGTGGCGCGCGCCACTTCGTCATGAATAGCTAAGAGCCTCCCGGAGAGTTGCGACGCGGGAAGCGACACGACCGCACTCAACAACGGCATGGGACTTCGGGTTGCATCCTCGTTGGCATAGCTGGCGAAGAAACGCGTATCCATCGCGTCGTCGGGATGAATTCGCTTTTCGTGTTCCTCGGATTCGGTGCCTAGTCGCGGAAAATACTTGTGGATCAGCGCCCAGCCGCTCCGGTTTAGCATCATGAGCGCCGCCGTGGCATCCGCTACGGGTTCGGCCTTGCTGTCGTAGGCATCGATCTCGTTCCGCCCAAGGCCCATCATGTTGTAGGGCAGCTTGGGACGCTCGCTCTTCTGGCTGGTTTGTGCGGCAACCATGAGCGGCAAAGCTAAGGTTGTGGCGAACGTTAGAGCGCGAAAAAGTCCTGGCCAGGAGAACGTGTGCGATCGCAAGAGACTGACTGCGGGGCGGCAGGTCACAGCGTGGGAGATTGTGTCGCGAGTCGCAGCTACTGTCAAGATTGCGTTATTGTGAACAGGGGACTCGGTTGCGTGGTTAGTGTGGCCGGGACCTGGGAGGGTTGTTGATGAGCAAAACCGCTTGCTGTGGGATCGCAGCTGGGTTCGGACTAATGCTGTTGCTGGCCGGGTGTCATAGCTCTTCCGGACCGAACAACGCACCGCCGGGATCTCTTCATAGCCCCGCCGCAGGTTTTTCGTTGCAGGACCTGAACGGTCATGCTTTGGATCTGTCGAGCTATCGTGGCAAGGTGGTTCTGCTGAATTTTTGGGCGACATGGTGCACGCCGTGCCGCGCCGAAATACCGAACTTCGTCCAGTTTCAGGACAGCTACGGCCCGCAAGGGCTACGAATCCTCGGCATCTCGATGGACGATGGTCCCCAGCCTGTGCGCGAGTTTTATCAGCAGTTCAAGATGAACTACCCGGTCGCGGTCGGAACCGACAAGCTGGCGCAATCCTACGGCGGTGTTCTCGGTTTGCCGGTGACATTCCTGATTGGGCGCGATGGCCGGATCGCCGCCAAGTACATTGGCGCTGTGCAACTGCCGACTGTTGAGCAAGACATCAAGAATCAACTCGCGGCTAAATGACGAGCGCCCCGGTTCACGGCCCTTCTTCGGGCGCTAAGCTGGGTCTTGCAGCCGGCCCAGTCGAACTTTCTTGCTGGTTTGCTCGGTACGCCGAAGCCCTGCCATCTCATGCTCCCCGAAACTGCTGCCTAAAGCTCTCCATCACCGATTTTTGTCCCCGCTCTTCGATCGCCGAATGCACGGCCCGCGTTATGGCTTCGCTTGCGGCATAAGGCGCGAGAGTTTCAAGCACATCGGTCGCAGTTT
>Ga0187871_10003570_pt1 | contig 12018 bp, 7 predicted proteins | sample June2016WEW_16_1_FD_132988 | JGI IMG/M metagenome (GOLD analysis project Ga0187871, IMG submission 132988) | Peatland microbial communities from SPRUCE experiment site at the Marcell Experimental Forest, Minnesota, USA - June2016WEW_16_10 | ecosystem: Environmental > Terrestrial > Soil >... | reverse complement strand
GCGATATTTCGGCCGAGGTGATCGCCAACGCCGCCAAGCTGGGTATCGACGCTATCATCAGCATCGGCGGCGATGGATCGCAGAAGATCGGCTACGATCTTTTCCAGAAAGGATTGAAGATCGTCGGTGTGCCGAAGACTATCGACAACGATCTTTCCGCGACCGAAGTCACTTTTGGTTTCGATACCGCCCTGCACACCGTCACCGATGCCATCGATAAGATCCACACCACGGCCGAGTCGCATCATCGGGTGATGGTGGTTGAGGTGATGGGCCGCGACTGCGGCTGGATCGCGCTCGAGGCCGGCATCGCCGGCGGCGCCCATGTCATCCTCATCCCGGAGATTCCGTTTACCATCAAACACATTTGCCGCTACATTGCCGAGCGCGAAAAAACCGGCAAGTATTTCACCATCGTGGTGGTGGCCGAAGGAGTGAAGCTACCGCCGGAACTCAAGGAAAACCGCCGCGCCAGTCCCATCGGCAACCTGATCGGCGACGCCATCGGCCGGGGCTCGGGCAAAGAAGTACGGGTCAGCGTGCTCGGACACATTCAGCGCGGGGGCACGCCCTCGCCCTTCGACCGCATCCTGGCAACTCGCTTCGGTGTCGCCGCAGTCGATCTGATCGCCGCCGGAGGTTTCGGCATGATGGTGGCGCTGCACGGCGACTCGATTGTTTCCGTCGATGTGGCCCACGCCATTGGCCATCTCAAGTCCGTCGATCCGAAAGGTGAATTGGTGCGCGCGGCACGCGCGATTGGCATTGGATTCGGGGATTGAACGGTTGGTTCTAGTTTCTAGCTTCCGGTTTCTAGAAACTGGAAACTAGAAACCGGAAACTGTCTCTCTACTGCTTCATCATCGCGTCAATCAACGAGTAAAGGTGGTTGCTGATCTGTGTGGGGTCGACCTCTACATAGGGCTTCTCGGGATGCCGGGTGCTGACTACGTACACTGTTGGAGTGTGATTGAGGTTGATGGCCTTGCCCAGGTCGCGATCGGCGTTCACTTCGGCGGCGAGCTTGCCTTGCGGATCGACCACAAAAGGGAAACCGACGTTGTGCGCGGCAGCGAACTTCTCGGCATAGCTGCGCAGGTTCTGCGGATTGATTTCGAACTGGTTCGAGAAAATGTAGTCGCGGAACTCATTCCCAAGGGCCTTCGATGTTACGTCGAAATAGCGCGCCATCACGGCCGCGTCATAGGACCAGTTGTGCATGGGCAGGGGAAAGTCGTGGCGCACCAGGGGAATCTTGTAGGTCTTTGACGCCTGCTCGAGAATAGGCGCCACGCGCCGGCATTGCGGGCACTGCAGATCTTCGAAGACCACGAGGGCGACCTGCGCGCCCTTAGGCGGACGTAACACCTCGTTCACAGCCTGATCGGCGGCCGCGCACCAGCCGGCGGCGAACACCAAAGCCAGCATCGATAAAAGAGAGAGCCGTCTCTTAAGTATGTTTTTCATTACTGGTTTAGCCATAACTTGTTCCGCTCTCATGGTAACCGAATCGCCGCGTGATGTCAGGTTTCAGATGGATTCTGCCCGGCAGAGGTGCATTCCGCGTAACCCCTTCGTGCCGGAAACTGTGGAGGCAACGCGCTATATTGGAAAGTGAACCCCGCTGAAGTAAAACTTGCCGATTTGAGCATCGTTGATTTGAACTCGGAAGATTTGAACTCGGAAGACTTGAACCCGGAAGATTTGAACTCGGAAGGTAGCGCCGGCGTCCCGCCGATTGCCGCGAAGCCGTGGAATCCATTGCACGCTCGGCGGCTGACTTCGGCCTTCGCTCTGGCCGTCATTTTCCTACTGGGCCTTCCCTCCTGCAATCGCAAGGGTCACCGCGTGCTCGAAGTGAATTATGTTTCGGCCGCGCAAGCGACATTGCGCGACCAGGTGGCCACTATCTACAACCGGGTCGGCACGCTCAAGAACGGCGACCGCGTCGAGGTGTTGGAACGCGAGAAGCGCTTTTCCCGGGTGCGCACGGCAGATGGCATCGAAGGCTGGATCGAGCAACGTTACCTGGTCGATCAGCAAACCTACGACGGCCTGCAAAAACTTACACGGGAGAACGTGAACGATCCGGTGCAGGCGCCGGGTGTGCTGCGCAGCGAAACCAACCTGCACCTCACGCCCGGCCGCGAGACCGAGCATCTTTACCAGCTTTCAGCTGGAGCGAAAGTTTCCGTGCTGAAGCGCGCCACGGCTGAGAAGCAGCCCGGTGCAGCAGCGCCCGCGCCCGGAAAACCCGCTGGGAAAACTGCGGGAAAAACGCCTTCTGGGCCAGTGCTGGAAGACTGGTGGCTGGTGCGCGACGCTCAAGATCGCGTGGGCTGGGTGCTGGCGCGCATGGTGGATCTCGATGTTCCGCTTGAAGTTGCACAGTACGCCGAAGGGCAGCGCTTCGTGGCTTTTTTTGTGCTCGACCAGGTACGCGATTCCGGCAAGGACGGCACCGACAAGAATGTTCCGCAATATCTCTGTGCCCTCAGCGAACCGCGCGACGGACTGCTCTACGACTACGATCAGATCCGCGTCTTCACCTGGAACGTCAAAAAGCATCGCTACGAAACCGCCTACCGTGAGCACGGCTTGAGCGGCGTGTTGCCGGTGACGGTGAGCAGCGAGAATTTTGACAAGGAAGGCACGCTGCCGGTCTTCACTCTGCGCGTGAAAGACGATGCGGGGAACGTAAGCGAGCGCAAATATAAACTGAACACGCCCATTGTGCGGCGGGTGCTGGCCGCGGGTGAGCCGAAGTCAACTCCGAAGGCGGCGAAAACGAAGACGCGGCGTCGTTAGCCTTTCGCTGCTTCCTTGAATTGACCCAGTAAGATTCTTCTAGTTCGTGATTCTCGTCGCGGCCGCACCGAGAATCTCCCGGCTCTTTTTCTCCTGGACGAAAACCGTTACGTGCAGGTTGTCGGGATTCCAGTGTGAGTTGAGTTTCACCACAGCGTCGCCGCTGAACGACGCCGATGCTCCGTTCGCATCCGCGACTCCGATCTTGCGCAAGGATCGCAGCGTGGCCACGTGGTTCAGCACGTGGCCGGCATTTTCTCCGAGAGTCACCGAGGAGTGCAGGCCATCTTCGCTGACCGCCAGCCAAACCTCGGCCACATCGCCCGCATTATTTCCAGCCAGCTTTCCCACGGACACGGTGTAGCGCTGCGAGCCTTTTCCTTCGGGCTTTCCAGCGGTGATTGCGACATCGGTCTTGGCGCGGAGCGATGCCTTTTCGATTTCAAGTTCGGCCTCGCGCTCATCATTGCCCACGAACTGGCTTTGCCCGTCCACCACGAGTTCTGGCGTGTAAACATCTTTCTTGAACAGGGCCGTGTACACCGCTTGCCTTTGCGTCCATTCCGCTGAAGAGAAGGCGTCGATCCAGCCATCGTGATTCCAATAGTCGACGTGCTCTTCAAGCGCGATGATTTCTGCGCCAGCGACGGGTTGTTGCGCCTCCAACTTCTGAAGGAGCGCATCCGCTGGAGGACAAGAGGAGCAGCCCTCCGAAGTAAATAGTTCAACCAACACGGGCTTGTGACTTGCGGAGGCAGAGGTTTGCCCATTCGCCCTGAACGTGAAAAACAAGGACGGAACTGCGAGGAAAAGAGACGCCATGAATAGAGAGGGTGAAGAGTTTTTCATTGGTCTTGGTCTCCTGGTTCTTGGTCTCTTCCGCGCAAACACTTGGAAGCTCGGCCTTATTGGTAAAGTTGCCCCGACTGTATAAGGCGAACCTCGCAATTGGCAATACTAAGCGATCTAGTTATAGACGGTCGTAGACGAATTTGGCACTCGAGAATGAGGCCTGAATTTGCGCTCCTGACGCCGGGCACTTCTACGTAAAACCATATAAATCGAAAGCTTAATCTTCCAATTCAAAGAATTGCGGAGTGAGACTAGATTGCAACTCATTGAAAGCAAATGCTGTTAACTGAGGGAGTTTTGGTGCGCCAGTTGCATGGTGGTTGGTGTCCATTAGGCTTTTCGTAGGACCCCAGAAATCGTCCATTTAGGGAGAGAACACTATGAGTCGTGCTTCAACCAGGTTCGGGATGTTTACCGTTTGCGTATTCTCTGTGCTGCTGATTGTTTCGAATCTTTTTGCGCAAGAGACGACCGGCGGACTGCAAGGAACAGTAAAAGACCCTACCGGCGCAGTAGTTTCCAAGGCAACCGTGGTTTTGACCGGTTCCGCGCTGGGTGGAGAGAAGAGCCTGGTAACTGACAGTAGCGGTTACTATCGCTTTGCCAATCTAGCTCCCGGCGTCTACACCGTGACGGTGAAGGCCTCAGGGTTCTCTGAGTTGAAGCGTGAAGGCATCACCATCGAGGTCGGCCATCTTCCCACCCTCGATCTGACTTTGGCAGTAGGCGCGGCCGGCACGGTAGTCGAGGTGACCGGAGCGGCGCCGCTGGTCGATGTGACCACAAATACGAATCAGACCAACGTCACCAGCGACGTGATTGCTGAAGTTCCTCACGGCTACAGCTTTCAGTCAGTGATTCAGTTCGCGCCGATGGCCCGCAACGAACCTCTTGCCGGCGCCTCGGCTGGTATGACTGGCAATGCCGGCGGATCTCTGCCGGGCAGCGCCGGCAACGGACTGGGCTACGGTTTCTCAGTCGGCGGAGCCGCTGACTCGGAGAACAGCTACCTTGTGGAAGGCCAGGACACGGAGAACGTTTCCGGCGGTGCTACGGCGGCGAACGTCCCCTTCCAGTTCATTCAGGAAGTTCAGGTTAAGAGTTCGGGTATCGAAGCTGAGCACGGCGGCGCACTCGGCGGCGTGGTCAACGTGGTCATGAAGAAGGGCGCCAACGCCTACCACGGCGAGTTTTTTGCCACCTACGAATCGAATGGACCGGATGCGAACCAGACCAATGCCTTCCTACGTTACGATCCGACGGCCACTCCTGCCCCAGGTGTTGACCCGAACCCACAGGACTATCAGCCGAAGCAAGACCACTTCAAGGTCATTCAACCGGGCTTCACGATCGGCGGCCCGATTATTAAGGACCGCATTTGGTTCTTCGCGGGTTTCGCACCTCTAATTAACACCCGGTCAAGGACCGTCAACTTCGGTGACAACGACGGCGGCGCCGGCATTCAGTACTTTACCCAAGACAGGCAGACCTACTACGGCACTGCCCGCATTGATGCGACTGTGACTCAGAAGATCCGTGTTCACGGTTCGTGGCTTGACCAGTACTCACGGGAAACGGGCGACAACCTGCCGACGAACGACCCGGTACCGTCGCAGTCGAGCTACCTCAATACCGCGATCTTGAGCCCACTGTCGGTTTATAACCACGGCCTGGGCTGGTCCGCGCCGAATTCAACCTACAACGTTGGCGCAGATATCACCCTGACTCCAAAGATCGTCGCCACGACTCGCTATGGCTACTTCTTCCAGAACTATCACGACTTCGGATGGCAGACGTCGACGCCGGATCTCATTTGGAACACCACAGGCGTTAATCAATGCGACAATACGACCGCTGCAGGGACTTGCGCGCCGGGTAGCCCGGGTGCGCTGCCGGCGAACCTTCAAGAACAGCCGGGAACTTCCACTGCCCCGTATTTGAACCCGTTCACTCTACGCAACGCCAGCAAGCACTACCAGTTCGACCAGGACGTGGCGTTCTTCAAGGGCGGCTGGTGGGGCACTCATAACATCAAAGGCGGTTATCAGTTGAATCGCCTGACCAACACGATTTCCCAGAACGGCAATGTCCCTGAAGTCTTCCTGTATCCCGGGAACTCACAGAGTCACGGGCCGTCGACCAGCGTTGGCGCAGGCGTCTGCGGAACATTGGCGGCGGAGTGGGCTGCGACGGGGAATTGCGCTGGCCAGTATGGCTATGCGGTCATTCAGGACTTCGCCACGGTTCTGCCCCAGATCGCGGGCGACTGGAACCATGCGCTCTTCGTTCAGGATGCGTGGACGATTGGTCACGGCTTGACCCTCAACCTCGGTATCCGCGTTGAGAAGGAAAGCCTGCCTGTCCCTGCCGGAGTTATTCCGGCCGGTCTTAACCCTCCCACATCCATTAACTTCTCCTGGAGCGACAAAGTTGAACCTCGCTTGGGAGCGGCATGGGGATCGCGAGACGGCAAGGTGAAAATCTTCGGCAGCTATGGCGTCACCAACGACGTCATGAAACTGCTGCTGGCGCAAACCTCGTGGGGCGCGCAGGCATTCGAGCAATGCGCTTATCCTCTGGGTCCAGACGGAACTGCCGCTGGGTTCCAGACCTCCGATATCGATGCAGTTTTCGTTAACGGACGCGCCTGCCCGAATGGTTTGCCCAACACGCCAGCCAACTTCGCTAGCGGCGGAGCGCCGCCGGCTCTCACCGATGCCGGGACGGGCACTACGATCATTGAGAACGTGAACTTCCGGCCTTGGGAACCGATCGCGCCGAACGTGAAGCCCTATCGCCAGCACGAGTATGTTGCTGGGATGGACTACCAGATCGGCAGGACTTTGGCGTTCGAAGCTCGCTACGACCGTCGCCGTCTCGACCACGTGATCGAGGACGCATCGTTGGCAGATCCCGCCAATTTTGAAATGTACACCGTCGTCAACCCCGGCGAAGGCGTAAACAAGACGATTAACGGCTACGCTAACTACTTGACCTCCCTGGGCGCGGCGTTTGGCATTCCGAACTTCGTGTTCAACAATGGAGGCGATTTCGGTACCTGCGCCTCCTGCCCCAACAACCCGAAGGCGGTGCGTAATTACGACGGTCTGGAATTCCGGCTGACCAAGAGTACGAGCAAAGGTTGGGCGGGAATGTTCAGCTACACCTACAGCAGCCTGTGGGGCAACTACACCGGCTTGACCACCACCGACCAGATCGATGGCGGTAATACCGGACGCAACTCACCAGACACTACGCGGTCGTTCGACGAACCGTTCTACTACTTCGGAGCCAATGGCAAGTCTAACAGCGGGCCATTGCCAACCGATCGTCCGAACACCTTCAAGGGCGACGCCTACTACCAGATGCCTTGGAAGGGCAAGACGCAGACGACCACGTTTGGCATCTTCTCCTACGCCTACCAAGGATCGCCTGTCAGTTCGTACGTTGACCTTGGTCTGGCGTCCTACGGTGCGCCTTTGGAATCCACCTATATCTTTGGCCACGGTAAGTGGGCAAATATAACGGGTGACACAGGGGACCTCACACTCGGCAACCCCTACAGCCGCCGCACGCCGTGGTATACCCAGACTGACTTCAACCTTTCGCATGACATTAAGGTGAACAAGAACAATGAACACCAGGTTCTTGGGTTTACCGCGACCTTCAACAACATCTTCAACCAGAGAGCTGTCACTGCGTACTACGGCGGCTTCAACTCGATTTATTACGACAACACGCCATTGCAACCGCAGGGAGTAAACTTCGGAGATGGCGCTCAGTTGTACCAGGTACTCGAGGGCGGGTATACCCCGCAGCAGTGGATCAATGGAGGTACTGGGCCCTACGGTACGGCAGCATCCGTTATCCAGAGCTCGCAGTACGGCAAGAACTTCTTGTACCAATACGCACGCAGCATGCGTTTTGGTGCTCACTTCACCTTCTAACCTTGCGTCACCTGCAGCAAAGGGAGCCGGGAATTCCGGCTCCCTTTTTATTTTGGTGAGAATTTAATCCCAGGCCTTTACCCGCCGAGCCTCATTTACCAAACAAGGTGTAGTGGCTGGCGGCGCCCATGAAGAACAGCATTATGATCGACAAGTAAGCATTGGCGCGGCTGGCCAGGAAGACCTGGCGAGCCATGGCCTTGGCTTTGTCGGGCATGGGAGTGCCGTTGGTGGCGTTGTCCCGCGTCCATTGAATCATGCGCTTCTGGATGCGCCAGATCACTCCCCAGACGTTTAGGAGCATGACCCAGCCGATGCCGCCGCCAATGCCAATGGCGAGCAGTCGGTTGCTCTCCCATCCATGGCTGTTCAGGCTGAGGAAACACCAAGCGGCGATCGCGACTACGACGGCATAGACGACGCCGACGAATGCGCCTTTGTCGAAGATTCCTTTGCCGGGGATGAGACAGGCGTAGAGCAGGCCCCAGACGATGGTCCAGATCAGAAAAAAGCTGCCCATCACGGCGCCGTGGGAAGGGCTCAGGCCTGCGGCTTGGGCGTTGTGAACGTCAGAAGTCACAATCATTTCCCAGTAGGCAATGCCGGCAAGCACGGTCAGCGCCGCCGACATGCGGAACCACCACAGGGCGCGCGTCATGAGTGCGGGCATGACTTTGCCTTTGGTCGAGGCGTCCAGTTCCTTCATCAGCGGCACGTTCACCAGGTTGAAGAAATAGAGAAGGCCGATCCAGGTGATGCCGGCGAGAAAGTGGATCCAGCGGAGCAGTATCTCGACGTTGGTTTTGATGTCCGTGGGAAAGTTAATTTGAGGTGAAAGGAAAGTTGCGAGAGCGGCGCTTGCCATGATGCCTCCTGGGATTTAACGCAAGGGCGGAATTGCCCCACGCCGGGATTGTACACAACGGTTAAGGGGGATGAGGATGAGGGAAAGCTTAAACGCTGTGCAAGAAAAGTCGGCAGCGGTGAAATTCCGGGTTGAAAAGAGCGAGGGGACACCGTATCGTAATCACAGCTACCTGCTAGGCGACGCAAGCTTGGAAAGCCGGGCGGCGTGGAGGCAGGTTGTCCCCCCGTGTTTCTCCGGCGGAAGTCCGGGGAACATGCTGTTGGTTTGAGCTTGCTCTGATTCTGCGGAAGGGGCGAGTTGGTACGTTGCAAGTCATAGATCGTAAGGAGATCGGCTATGGAAAGCGGCAAGCCGGCGCAGAATATCCAGGATTCCTTCCTGAACACGGCCCGCAAGGAGAGATTGAGCATCACGATTTACCTGCTGAGCGGAGTGAAGCTGACGGGCCGGATTCGTTCTTTCGACAAGTATTCCGTGGTGTTGGAGGCCAACGGACAGGAGCAATTGATCTTCAAGCACGCTATCTCGACCGTGGTGATGGGCCGGACCATCTCCCATGGCGCGCATTTGGCGCATCCGGAGGCCAAGGCCACAGCTGCGACCGGGGCGTCGACGACATCGACTCCGGCATCGACGCCGGTAGCGGCTTCGGCGTCGGCGGCAAGCGCCTCAGGCACCGAAGGGTAAGGCGTTTCCGGCTTGCGCAGTTCTCATCCCAAGAAGACCCGCGATAGCGCGTCCGCTGGGAGGCGTGTGCCTTTCGGCGCGGAAAATGCGCGCAAGAATCCAGAGGATTTGCAGGAACGCGCGTTCCTGGTAGGGATTGATGTGCGCACGCGAGGGCGCAGCGCGAAGGGCACAGTTACGGCACAAGCGCAGGCGGCGCGCGATGCGGCGTCCGCTGTGCCCGCGGCGGGCGGAAATGCCGGGGCCCAAAGCGTCGGGGTCCAGAGCCTGGGAAAGTCCAACCCCAACAAGCCAACCATTCCAGAGTTCGATGCGGGGGAGTCGCTGGCCGAACTGCGCACGTTGGCGGAGAGCGCGGGCGCGAAGGTTGTCGGCGAAATCTTGCAGCGGCGCGACCGCCCCGACCCTGCAACGTTGATCGGCGCGGGCAAGCTCGAGGAAATTGCCGGTGCAGCTGCGTCGGTGAATGCCGACCTTCTTCTCTTTGATCACGATCTCACCGCGTCGCAGCAGCGCAATGTTGAAAAGATCGTCAAGCGGCGAGTGATCGATCGCACGCAGCTGATCCTCGATATTTTTGCGCGGCACGCGCGCACGCGGGAAGGCCAGTTGCAAGTCGAACTGGCGCAGTTGCAATACCTGCTGCCACGCCTCGCGGGCCGCGGCGTGGAGATGTCGCAACTCGGGGGCGGCATCGGAACGCGCGGCCCCGGTGAAACTCAGCTCGAAACCGACCGGAGGAAAATTGCCCGGCGCGTGCGGCACGTGGAGCAGCAACTGGAGAACGTGCGGCGCATCCGGGCGCAGCAGCGGCAGCGGAGGGAGTCAGCTCCGGTAGCGACCGTGGCGCTGGTGGGATATACGAACGCAGGAAAGTCGACGCTGTTCAACGCGCTGACACGGGCCGCGGTGCTGGCCTCGCCACGCATGTTCGCGACGCTCGATCCGACGATCCGGGGTTTGGTGCTGCCTTCGAAGCGCAAAATCCTGATGTCAGACACAGTGGGATTCATTCGCAACCTGCCGCACACGCTGGTCGAGGCCTTTCGCGCCACGCTGGAAGAAGTGCAGCGGGCTTCGCTGATTCTGCAGGTGTCCGACGCCAGCAGCCGGCTTTCAGCCGAGCAGGACGCGCAGGTGGAAATAGTTTTGAAAGAATTGGAAGCAGAAAAGAAGCCACGGCTGCGAGTGATGAATAAAGTCGACCTGCTGGACGTGGAAGTGGCCGAAGGCTTAGTGAACGGCGCGCCGCCCGATGCGAAGACGGTGTACGTGTCCGCGGCGGAGGGAACGGGACTGGACCGGCTGCTGGCGCGCATCGACGCCATGATCGAAGAGGATCCAGTCAGCCGCGTGCAGCTCCGCGTCCCGCAGAAAGAAGGAAAGACCCTGGCTATGCTTGAAGCTAAGGCGCGTATTTATTCGCGGACCTACAAAGATGGAGCAGTGCAGTTGGAAGTGCAAGCGCCGGAGTCGGTGGTGCGGAAGGTGAGGGACTGGGTAGTGAAGTAGACTTGGCGGCTGTAGTGGGAAGGCCCGACTCGAGGCGCTTTATGAAATAGGAGGCCTTCCCCTAGGGAGCGGGTCATGAATGTGCATCGGCGAATTGTCAGCATCTTTACGGTTACAATCTTTCTCTCGCTGTCCGCGCTGTTCGCAAGTGACACAGTCTTAATTCACGGACACATCTACACCGGCAACCCAAAAGCTCCGTGGGCACAGGCGCTGGCCATCACCGGTACGCGCATTGATGCGGTCGGAACCGACCAGCAGATATTGAGCCGGCGCGCCGCCAAGACAGAAGTTATCGATCTTCAGGGGCGGACGGTGGTTCCGGGATTCTCTGACGATCACACTCACATGTGGTTCGGCGCGCTGGCGGTTCACGGGGTGAATCTCTCGACTCCCGAGTCGAGTATCACGCCGGAGGATGATCCCGAAGGCGTCGTGAGCAAGATCAGGGCTTACGCCGCGAGCCATCCCACAGATAAGGTTCTATTTGCCCGGGCCGATTTCGGCACAGAGCCACCTTCGGCGCCGAGGCATGAATTGTTGGATCGGGCGGTCGCAGATCGTCCCGTGATCGTTCATAACACGTCTGAACATGCGCTCTGGGTGAATGCCAAAGCCCTGGCCTTGGCCGGAATCACGGACCAACCGGTGGCCGATCCCTTGGAGGAGAAGTACATCGTACGCGACGCCAACGGGCATCCCACCGGAATGTTGATGGAAGGGGCGATGCAGGTGATGGAGCGCGCGCTGGCCAGCCACCTGTCGCTGGACGAAAAGCTTGGGTTGCTGCACGACGCCTCGCTGTATCTCAATCGCTACGGCATTACCAGCATCAATAACGCGAGCGGAAATCTCGCAGAGATTGAGCTTTATGCCGCGTTGCGTGACCGCGGCCAGCTTACGGTCCGCACCCGCACAGCCTTCGGGGCAATCGGTGCGACGCACCACCTGACGCCGGAATTTCTGGCTGCCTTGGACAAGGCGCGCACGCTTTATCACGACGATTGGGTTTCGGCGAACCTGGTCAAGTTTTTTGCCGACGGAGGAACTGGAGCGATTCCGCCTCTGATGTACGAACCTGCGGAATACAAGAAGCTTGTTCTGGAATTGGACAAGCGCGGCTATCAGATCATGACCCACGTCTACCGTCGCGATACGTCTCGAATGGTAGTCGATACCTACGAAGAAGTGGAGAAGATCAACGGGCCGCGGGACCGGCGGCTTCGCATCGAGCACGCAGATTTTATTGCGGCGGATGACATCCCGCGCATGGCGAAGAACTCCATGATTGCGAGCATGCAGCCCACCTTCTGTTGCGACGCGGATGGATCGAACTACGATTCG
>Ga0187871_10003564_pt1 | contig 12024 bp, 7 predicted proteins | sample June2016WEW_16_1_FD_132988 | JGI IMG/M metagenome (GOLD analysis project Ga0187871, IMG submission 132988) | Peatland microbial communities from SPRUCE experiment site at the Marcell Experimental Forest, Minnesota, USA - June2016WEW_16_10 | ecosystem: Environmental > Terrestrial > Soil >... | reverse complement strand
TGCAGTAGCTGGCGGGCCCGGTTGTTCTCGTACAGCTGCAGCGCCCGGCCCTGCTGGGTCTGCTGGGCAGTCCTCGCCGGAGCCGGTGCTGAAGCTGGCGGCGGTGGCCGAGCTGACCAGCGTTCCACGACTCAGTTCGAGCCTGGCCTCGTCCTATCAGAGATGTTCACCAGGTCCGCTAGTGCTTTCGCCCTCCAGAAGTCGGCAGTCCTTACGTTGTCCCGGCTTCTGATGGTGCCCACCATCTCCTCCGCCCGAGCAGGGTCGGTGCGCGCTGCCGCCAGGGCTACCTTCACTATGAGCGCGGGATCATGGTGAGCTGCTTGCAGAGCCTCCCTCAGCTGCGGTTCGGCATTGGCGGGATCGGTTCGGACCGATATGTCGGCCATCACCAGGGCATGCACGTATTCGTCTGCGATACCGGCAGCGATCCGCTCAGCGCGGGCACGGTCGATGGCGGCTACTGCGGAAGCCACTTCGGCCACCGTATGCTCACGGTCCCGCAGGCTGCGAGCGATCTGCTCGGCTAGCGCAGGTGCGGTGCGGGCGGCCGCTAGTGCTACTTCTCCCAGCGCCTCCTCGCGGGCTGAGCTGCTGCTGATCGTGCGGGCAATCTGCTCGGCTTCGGCTAGCAACGATCCTGCGTGGCCCGGATCGATCCGGGCCGCCACTACTGTGACATCGGTCAGTGCTAGGGCTCGCGTGTCATTCGACGTGATGTCACGGGCAATCTGCTCAGCGTCGGCCAACAGTTGCCGCGGGCTCACTGTCATCCTGGCCGGCGCTGGCGCGGGGCCTCCCGAGTCACCTGCCGCTGTGATGGTGCTCTCGTATTCGGTGACAGCCGGTGACCAGAGCTGAAGCGGATCAGAGCTGGCCATCGCGGCGACTTCAGCCAGCGCCCTTGCCGCCCACAGCCTCGTCGAGTCGTGATGCTCATGCGGGGCCGCCGTCGAGACCTCATGCTGGGATGCCTTGTGTTTCGACCGCCACCAGGGTCGGGCTGGTCTGGGCGGTTGCCCGGCAGGCCGGGTCACCCGCCCGGTGAGCCTCGTGATGGCGCGAGCCATCTGCTCGGCTTGGACTGGGTCGGTACCAGCCACCACCATCGCGGCTCGGGCTGCCGCTGAGGCCCGCACGTCCAAGTCGGGAGCTATTCGAGCGATCCGGTCAGCTCGAGCCGGGTCAGTGCTGGCCACTGCCTCGGCCAGTCTGGTGACGACGCTGGCTACAGTCGCAGGTTCCTCGCGGATCATGGAACAGATGACGCCCTCGATCTCATCCAGCATGCGGTCGGCCGAGGGAGAGTTAGCCCGCGCCAGCACCGTGCCAAGCTCGAACGTGGCGTGCCGGGTCAGATGCCTTAGCATCTGCTGGCGGCTCAGGAGCGAGGTCCCATCGCGCTGCGTTGTAGGACGAAGGGTGTCATCGACCAAACGCAGAGCATGAGCAGGGTCGAATCGGCTCACCACTCTCGCCACGTACACCTGCGCCTCAGCCCGGGCGTACGGGTCCGGGACTCTGCGAGCGGCATGCTCTGCCTCAAGCAGCCGTGAGTCGTGCTGTGGTACGGGGCGGACCACCTCTGTGGGCTGCGGCGGTGCATACCCTGGGATCATGTCGAGCACCGCCGCGGGGAGCCACTCGGCGCCCGAGCCGTATTTGCCCAGGCGTTTCAGGATCTGCGCGGACGTGGGCCGGTTAGTGGGGTCCTTGGCCAGGCATTCTTCAATAAGGCCGCGGATCTCAGGATCCAGGCCTTCCAGGTCAGGGTCTTCATGCACGATCCGGTAATTGATCTCGTCTGGCCGTCCCTCGCCGAACGGGAAGTTTCCCGCGGCGACCGCCAGCACCACTCCCAGGGCAAAAACGTCGCAGGCCTGGGTGGCCGGGCCTCCTTTCACGACCTCGGGGGCTATGAAGCCGGGTGTCCCGGGTTGCGTAGTGGCCGCCGAGGCATCGATGGCACTTGCGATTCCGAAATCAATGACGTGAGGTCCGTCGTAGCTCAGCAAAATGTTCGAGGGCTTGAGGTCTCGGTGAATGACCTCAGCACGGTGAATAGCTTCGAGGGCTTCGGCTAGCCCTGCGCCAAGCACCGTTACGCTCTCAGTGGGTAGGGCACGGTGCTTAGCCAGGACCTGCTTAAGAGAAGGGCCGGCGACGTAGGTGGTCACCATCCAAGGCCGTTCAGCGTCCAGGTCGGCGTCAATCACCTGTGCGGCGTGGAATCCCCCGACTTTGCGGCCCGCCTCGACCTCTAGGCGGAAACGCCGCCGAAACTCGGGGTCGCCGGCGAAGAGGGGGCTTATGAGCTTTACAGCGACCGCTTTGCCACCTGGCGACCGGCCTAGAAACACCTCGCCCATCCCGCCGACCCCGAGCAGGCGGTACAGAACGTAGCCCCCGATTCGCTCTGGGTCACCTGGCCTCAGGGAGTCCATGGATGACTATGCATGGTCGAAGGCACGAATGGGGACGTCCTCCCTGACCTCACAATTAGGAAAACCGATCTTAGGCTCCGAACATATCGCCTTTATCGCACGCGCGCCACGTCGGGTGGCTGCTCCCGGCGCGGGCAGCAAGCCGTCTGTTCCCGCCGTCATGTAGATCGCAATGCCAGACGGTTCGGATGGGAGCCTTGGGAAGAAATGGGAACCTTGGGAAGAAAGAGCGCCGACGGCGGCAAGTTAGCCGATCCTGGCTCAGCGCACCGGCCAGCAAACGGCGGAGGACCGCCAAGCGGGCACGGAGCCAGGTAGGCCTATTGGCGGCACTCGGGTTGGTCGATAGCATCGATAGATGGCCTTTGCTGCGTGGCTCGCGCTGATTTATCCTGTAATGGCCATTTTGGCCGCATTCTCGATCCGCGTCACGGGCGCGAGCCGGGCGGCCCGACAGGCGTGTTCCGCCGTGGTCAGGTGAGAACGGCAGTGCCGCCCGCATTCGATCCGGCCAACTACATCGACACGGTTCTCAGGCCGCTCGGACGCGAGGGCAGCGGAAGGCTCCCGCATCTGGTAGTGCGATATGCACTCGACCAATGGCCTCCCGACGCCACCGACGAAGATCTCATGACGCGGGTCGATCAGGTGGTGGACCTATGGCGGCGGCAGGAGGAAGGGGGAACTGCTGGTCTCGCCGAAGCCTGCGCGCGCTGCCTGGTTGAAGACGACAAGCTACGACGCCAGGCCGCCTACCTGGATCCGCGATGGTGGCGCGGCCGGATCCGTGAATGGCAGGACCTCGGTCAGCTAAGCGACCTGCAGGGCCTCGGCCAGCTCAACGGCCACAGGCTGGAGCCCGCCTCCTCGTCTGCCGACGACGCGGAGCCGTCGTCTGAGGACACGGTGCGCAATCGGCAGTCTCCACCACCCGAATTGCTGCCGCCTGCCGGTCTGACCGCTGAAACCGGTGATGACCGCGTGACCTTGCGATGGCAAGCGCCGCCAGCGGAGCCGGCCGACATGACGTTCACGATCGAACGCCTGAGCGGCAGGGGCGCCTGGCAGTTCCTCGTGGCGACGCCCGGCACCACGATCGAGGACACGGAACCGCCGGGGGGGCGGGCGGTCATGTACCGGGTCCTGGCCGAGCATGCGGCCTCCGGCGCGCGGTCGAATGCCGCATTCGTCGAGGTAGTGTTCACGCCGCCGGTCACTGATCTCGCCGCCGGGCAGGTCCGTGACGGCGGCGTGGTCGGTCGGTGGCGGATGCATCCTGACACCTGGAGCGCCGACGTCCGGCGGACCCCCGGCAGGTCGTCGGCCGACCGGGTCGGCGGCACGACCATCCCTGCGCAGGCTGGGAGTTTCATCGACCCGCAGCCATCGCCGGGCTACTACGTGTACAGCGTTGCGGCCCTCTACCGGGACCCGGACACCGACCAGACTTACCGCGGACGGCCCGCCGAAGTCGAGGTCGAAGTCTTCAACGAGCCACCACAGCCGTGGGTCAGCCTGGGGGAGTCCAGGGAGCACGAGTCGGCACGTGTCACTCTCCGGTGGAGCGCGTTGCCTGACGACGTGTTCCTGTTGATGCGCCGCTCGGCCGTGGAGCCGGCCGACGCCGCTGGAGACTTGCTGATGCTGGAGGAAGCCGAGCAGGTCGGCTTGCCGCTGTTCAATGGCCAGGGCATCACCGGTACGACCGCGAACCTGGCGCTGCCCGCCGGCCGGTGGGTCCTCATTCCGTTCGCCGTAGCGGGCGGACGCGCCGTCCGCGGGGACTGCCTGCACGTAGACGTCGTTCCGCCGGTGACCGTCCCTGAGGCGGTTCGCAACGGCCCGGATGTGCAGGTGAGCTGGGCCTGGCCGGACGGCCTGCGGCTAGCCCGGGTCGTCTGGCGCGCCGACGGCGTCGACGTGCCGCGCGAGATCGCGCGCAGCGAGTTCCAGGGGCGGGGAAGCGTGACCTTCCGGCGGCCCGAGGCCGCCTCGATACGCATCACCGGCGTTGTCCGAAGCGGGGTGGACGAGCTCACCTCCGCCGCTGTGACCGTCACGGCGCCGACTCAGCTGCCGACCCTGACCTACCGGGTAAGACGTGTTCCTGGCCTCCCGGGCCTCCTGCCGTGGTCCCGTCGGCGGCGGGTGGTCCTCGCCACCGATCTGCCGTGCGCTGGCCTGCGCGCCGTGATCTACGTGCACGCGCCGAGCCGCGGCCCGGAACGCGACGTCGAACTCGCTTTCCTGGACGACCTCGATCTCGGACCTGGGCGCTCGCAGGACGTGATGGTGACGCTCCCCAAAGCCGACGAGATTGCCAGGCCCTGCTATCTGTCCTGCCGGGCCACGGCCGGCTTCGGGGAGGTCAGAGTCGACCAGTTCGCCAGTAGAGGCCGGGAGATACTGTGATGTTCGACGTCACATGCCCGTTCTGCTACCGGCGCACCAACCGGCTGCGCCCGTGCTTCGAATGTTCGGGGATGTCCGCGGCCGGCTACTCGCAGTGCCCCAAGAAACCGGACCCCGACCGGCAGCGCGAGACCGGCAACGACGAACCCATGTATCCGGTGTTCGCGCCGCCGTGGTCGTTGCTGCCGTCGCCCCGGCGCGCGCATTGCCCGTTCTGCAGCGGGCTGACCGGCCAGCACGTCTGCGCCAAGTGTCACACGCCCCTTCCGGCCAAATTCGGCGGTAGCTTCAGCCCTGTCATCGCCATGGTGGGTGCGAGGTCGACCGGCAAGACTGTTTACCTCACCGTCGTCGCGAATCACCTGCGCACCGTGGTGCGTGACCGGTTCGGCGCGACCGTGTGGCTTTACGGCGACGATGCGTTCAGGGCGCTCGAAGCGAACGTTGAGGCAATCTTCGACCAAGGCTCTCTGCCGGCTCTCACCGAGCAACGCGACGGCCGCAGCGAACCCCTGGTCTTCGAATGGCGACGCCGGCGGCGCATCTTCCACCGCTACCAAAGCAGTTACCTGTCGTTCCTGGACACCGCGGGCGAGTCACTGGGCACGCGAACAGGCGTGCAGGAACTGAAATTCCTCGCCGGCGTCGATTCGTTCATCGTCGTGCTCGACCCGTTCACCCTGCCTGGCGCCCGGGACCGGCTCACCCTGCCGAAAGGCGCGCCGACGGCGGAATCCAACGCCTATGAGGTCCTAGCCCAGGTGACCGAGGTCATCCGCAAGGCCGAGGGGACCCCTCGACAGGGGCGGAGCAAGAAGCCAATCGCAGTCGCCTTCGCGAAGATCGACGCGCTGCGAGGGGTTTTGGGGGAAGATCACCCCATCTTCGGTGCCGAGGCGGACGGCCCTTGGGTCGATGACGCGGCCGGCCGAGCTGTCCACGAGTCCGTGCGCGAGATGCTCCGGGAGTGGGGCGCCAGCAACATCGATGACCACATGGAGCACAACTACTCCAACTACCGGTACTTTGCGGTGTCATCGCTTGGCCGGCCGCCTGATTACGAGCATTACGCCGTCGCGGAAGGCGGCGTGAGGCCGCTGCGGGTCGCCGATCCGGTGGTCTGGTTGCTCAGCGTCTACAAGCTCGTCCCCCGGAGGCGCGGCGGTGGCTGACGACTTCGGCACGGCGATCTACACCAACTGCGCGCCCGGGCAGGGAATCGACGGCGTGGGTGGGATGCAGTTCCAGTCACACTCGCCTGAAGTCAGCCGCGAGGCGCTCACCATCATCCGCCGTCACCTGATCTATGAGCCCCCGGAGCGGCTCATCAGAGAACGCCAACCGATCGAGGGCTTCCCGCCATCGTTTGCCCATGTTCACGAAGACGGCATCTTTGCCACGGCCGCCGGTATCTACCTTGGGCGCGAGGCCGATGGGACCCGCCCGGGCAACCACCTGACGCACGCGATTGTGACCAGCGACCCGCGAGCGTACCGCTCAGTCCGCCCTGCGCAGTTGTTCCGCGCGTCCTTCTGGCGTACCAAGGCCGCCCCGACCACGCAAAGCGAGCCCCTCGCAGCATCCTGGGAGCCGGGTCCGCTCGACGCCGCTGAAGTCCGCCGGTTCGTCAGCGCCCAGCCCGACGGGGCTGCCCTGCTTGCTGCCCTGCTGGCCGCCCTGCTGGCCTACCTGAAGCACAATCGGGTCAGCGCCTCACGGCGAGTACTGCTGATCTCAGAGCATCCCGAGTCGGTCCTGCAATGGCTGACCGCGGCGACGCTGCTCATTCCGCTCCCCGAGGCACTGCGCGTCGGCTTCAAGGTCTTCAGCACCGACGCGGCCCGGTCGGCCATGCCGGTCGTCGCCGTGCACCCGGACTGGGCCCGGTCTATCGCGACCGTTGAGGACGACCGCGGCTATGCCGTGTTCGACCTGTCTAGGAACCGCTGGACGCTGGTGCCGGAGCCACCCGAGGCCAAGCACTGGGTGAAGCTCTTCGGCGAGGCCGACCCGTACGACCTCAATGAGATGGTGGAACTGGCCGCCGCGAGCGGCCTGACCGGAGACGCCGCATGCGAGCTCGCTGCGGCCGCGGTCTTGGGGCACACGCCGTCGCCGGCCAACGTCGACGCGCTGGTCGACTGGCTCCGGAGCGGGCCCAGGGCGCTGCACGAGGCGTACAGCGGGCGGCTCATCGGGGTGCTTACGCGTCTGAATGACCGTGGGCTGATGCGCAGGATCGACGACATCACCAGGGACCGGTTCCCAGCCCGGAACTATGAAACCACGGTTCCGCTGCTCCGTCTTGAGCTGGAGCACGCGTCAGCGAAGCAGACGCCCACCCAGTCGGTCCGCGGCGGCCGTCCGGGCGCATCCGACTACGGCAGGCGGATGGTCCCGGCGGCCGCCGAACACGAGGCCGCGCAGCTGGTAGCTCGCTATCTCCGGCAAGCGCGCGGAGCAGCCTTCGACGCCATCCTGCGCGTCAGCGCGCAGTTCGGGGTCTCGGTGCCGCTCGACGATACTCGCGAGGCCGCCGAGGCGTTCGTCACCTACTGGGCGGACAACCCGGCTGCGGGATACGACCCGCGTGCCTGGCCTCCGGAACCTCCGGTGCACGACATGCTTGTGGACGAATTGGCGGACCGAATCCGGCACGGGCCGTCAAGCTCCAGGATCATCGCCGACAAGTGGTGGGATCGGCTGCCGGGCTGGGACGCCGAACATGTCGACATCACGTCGCCGCTGCAACGCGTACTGCTCTCGGCGGCGGTGGCGTACAGCAATCTCGGGACCCGGCTCCGTATTGTCGAGGTAAACCTGGGCCATGGCGCCGTGACCGGCGCCTACCGTGAGCTAGCTCACGTGCTCTGGGCCAGGACCCAGCCGACGATGGAGGAGTTCCGCGCGCTCTGTCGTCTCGTTCCGCCCGGCACCGACCTCGAGCCCGATCTCTTCACTGACCTCGTTGACCGCGCGACCGGCGAGACGCCCGGGCTAGCCGCGCTCGCGCTCGTCGACGATCTTGCCAAGAAGCAGCTCCTCGTACCGGACGCCGCGATGGCTAGATTGCTCTTTTACCATCACCAGCTTCAGTCCCTTGAGTCTCGTTTGGCCGACAGAGACCCGCCGCAGGATGTTGACAAGCTCCTGCGAGACGTACCGCCGTCCCTCCTCATCTCCCACGGCGAAAGGCTCACCCATAGCCTCCTTGCCCTTGACGATCCGGTGTGGGTGATTTACCTGGTCAGACAACTCCCTCTGCAGATCGTAGGGAGGTACCTGCGCGCGTGGTGCGACCAGTCCCTGTGGTCGTTTGGGCCCGACCGGGTAGCGGTGAGCTTTGCCCTTTCCCGGTGTGTCAACTGGGCGGCGGCAGGCGCGCGCTCCGACCTGCGCTTCGAACTCGACGCCTTCCTCCGTGATTGGTGCCGCAGAGCACCGGCCCGCGATACCAGTGATGTGGCTGTGCGTCTGGAACCTCTGGGACCGGATTTGGTGAATTCCTGGAGCGCCCACGTGGCCAGGAACCGCCCGGGCCGCCTCAGACGGCTGCGCCAGCGGTCGGGCCGCCTCAGACCCCTGCGCCAGCGGTGGGGCCGCCTCTGGCCGTCCCGCCAGCACCCGGACGTCTGATGGACGAGGTCGGCTGGGTCCTAGTCGGCCTCGTCTGGCTTGTGGCATGCTGGCTGGCACTCGTCTACGTGTCGGTGCCCCTGATGCTCGCGGCTGTGGCCGCCGGCCTGTCCGTCGGGACGGTACTGGCCGGTATCGGCTACCTGCGCGTGTTCGTCGGCGTCGAGGACGAGCGGGTCCTCAACAAGCCTGCCGGGACCGTGCCGCGTGGGTCCGCGGCGCCCTATCCTTTCTGGGACAACGTCTGGCCTGGCTACCTGACCGGACAGCTTGAGCGCGACATCGTCTGCGCACTGGCCTGGCCAAGCCGCCGGGTAACCAGGCTGAGGGAGAGAGCGGGGGAGTGGGCGGGGCCCCGTAGCGTGGGACTAGCCGTCGCGCTGCCCGTGGTACCGCCCGCGGTGGGGTTCCTGGTTGCCGTGACAGCCGGAGCATATTGCGCCTGGCTGGCGTTCGCGGCGGCTAGCGAAGCCATCGCCATTGTCCCGCGCCTGGTCCGCTGGGCCGCCATCGCGGCCTTGAGGGCTGGCGATTCCTCGGTCCGGTGGTGGCGCGGGGCGGCGGCAACCTGCCCCCGCTGCCACGGGGTCACCCGGATGCCGGCCTACCGTTGCGAGCCCCGTCAGTGTGACGGTGTTCACCGAGACGTGCGGCCGGGGCGGCTAGGCGTGTGGTGGCGCCGTTGCCACTGTACCGCGCGCTTGCCGAGTACCGTCCTGCGTGCTGCGTCGGCCATGGCGCCTGTCTGCCCCGCTTGTGAATGCCTGCTGCATGAGCGGGCCGGTATCACACCGGACGCTCGGATCGCGATATCGGGCGGTCCGGCCGCAGGCAAGACACTGCTGCTGACGTCGGCTATGGCCGCAATGACCGATGGCAAGGGGTCACCGGCGGCATGGGAACCGGCCGACGAATTCAGTATGACATGGTTGCACGATGCCAAGAAGTTGATGGACCGGTGGCCTCGGCGCGGGCCTGCGCCTACGGCAGAACCGGAGATGCTGACGCTACGAGACGTCATATCTCGCCGGCAGCGCTACGTTCATGTCATCGATGTCGGCGGCCAGCATTTCGTCACCACGGCCCGCGGTCCCGCACTGCGGCATCTTGGCACCACACGCAGGCACCTGCTCGTCCTTGACCCGACGACCATCCCGTCGGTACGCGACCGGATCGATCCCGCAGTCCTGGCCCGCAGCCACGCTGATCATGAGGACTCGCACGTCGTCGGTGGTGAGACGAGCAGTGCAGTGGCGGAACGTCCTTACCAGCTGCTGTTGACTCACCTTAACCGCTTCGGTTCACGAACCCGCCGCTGTTCACTGGCCGTCGTCATCACCAAGGCGGACCTGCTGGTCAAGCAAGGCCTAGCCCCGGAACCGGATCCGGCCAGGACGTTGTCGCAAGCGCTGAGGGGGTGGCTGTGCGCAGTGGATCTGCGTAATCTCGTGGAATCGGCGGACCGCGACTTCGGCAAGGTCCGGTACTTCCTGGTCGGCCTCGGGATGAAGTCGATGGATCCGGTCTCGCCATTCACCTGGCTGCTCGAACAGCATCGGCGAGGGGCGAAGATAACATGACGGAAAGCCCTGATCCCGGCCGCCTGCCCGTCGGCCATGTCATCTTCCGCGTGCTGCTGGCCAGCCTGGTCGTATCACTGATGGTGGCGGCCCTCCTCTTGGTCGTGCTGCACCGCGCTGGTGGACTGGCGTTCGGCCGGATCGTCTGGGGCGGCGTCAAGCACTGGGCTCTACCGTGGTGAAACGACCGGTGGCCTCGTCAACCTCACGCGGATCGACGTCTGCCAGGTCGCTCGGCACAAGGTAGGTCCAGAAGACCGGATGTGCGGTCAGGTAGCGCCATGTCGCGAGCACGTCGGCCGGGTTCGCAGCCTACCCGGCGACCGTGCTCGCCCGAAAGCCGCGGATGACAGGAATACGGGCACTGATTGCCGTCGGCATCGCGGGGATCGAACAGCGCTGTGATGACCCTGCGCGCTGCGGCCTGGTCCACCTCGGTGCCGGCTCTTTACCCGGCTGGTCCGCGCTGATCCTCCAGCACGGTGCGCAGCGTGCGGCGGCCGACTTCCAGGAGTACTGGATTGTCTTCCGAGTGGGCCAGGAACACGATCGAGAGGTACAGTGCCCAGCCCCTGGCCCGCGCCCGCAGGGCGTCGTCGACCCGGACCCAAGAACCCCAGGAGCCGCCGGCCGCCTGGTAGGCCGACCAGAAGCGGGCATAGCAGCCGGGCGGGAGCAGCATCCCGGCCACCGATAGGTCGCTGGCCGGGTCGCCCGCTGTGATGTCGCCGAAGTCGATCACGCCACTGACCTGGCCGTCGTTCACTAGAACGTTCGCCGGGTGCAGGTCGCCGTGCAGCCAGAGGGGCGGGCCGTCGTAGCCGGGGGCCGCGAGCACCGCGTCCCACTCGCGGAGGACCGCGTCCGGATCTACTCGGACCTGGCCGGCTTGGCCGGTGAGCAGGGCGAGGTTGGCTGCGAAGTTGCCGGCCCGCTCAGCCAGCGGGCCACCGCGGAACGGGTTGGCTGGCGCGTCCGCCGGGGCAGGGACGTGCAGCGCGCCGAGGAACCCGCCGAGGGCGGCCGCGGCTCCCGCCGGGTCGAAGGAGCTGGCCTGCGCCGCGGGTACGCCCGGCAGGTAGGGCACCACGCTCCACGAGTAGGGGTAGCCGAGGGCGGGTACCCCGGTCCGTTCCGGATAAGGGATGGGCAGGGGGAGCCTGGGGGCGAGCCTGGGCAGCCAGCGCTGCTCATTCTTGATGATCTGCGCGCCCAGGGCGCGGCGCGGCAGTCGCGCGATGAGCCCGTCCCCGACCCGGTAGAGCTCGTTGTCCCAGCCGTTCGCCAGGAACTCCACGGGCACGCGCGCGAGGTCAGGGTGCTGATCGGCGAGCAGTCGCCGCACCAGATCCGCCGACACCTCAACATCGGCGGTCGGCATCCGGTTCACAGCCACAACGATTAATCCTGCCATCCAGGGCTCCTGCGCCATCGCCAGGCTGGAGTGCGCGTGGGCCGGCCTCTGGCTGAGTGTCCTCCACATGCCGTCGGCTTCGCGAGGACGGTGCAACCTTGCTGAACCGTTCATAACTATATGTCGTTACCTAGTTACAGAAAGTTTCCCTCCTGGTGAGCCTGAACGCTGGGCAAGCAACTAGATCGAAAGAAGAACGCGATGCGCGACACCTGGACCTGAAGGCCCTGACCACAATACCCACGGGTAGCACACTGCGGATATCGATCGGATAGCCGCGGCGAAGGCTGGTCTCCCACGCCCAGCCTTAACTGGCCACGAACGGCGGGACTCAGCGAGGAACTGGCCGGGTTGCTCTAGGTGCGGGACGTGCCCGCAGTCCGGTACCACCACCCTGGTAGCCCGGGGAATGTCGCGCGGGGCTGCGGCGGAAAGCGCTACGAGGTCCCCGAGCCGGGCGACCTCGGCCGGCTGGGTGTACTGGCCGAGCGGCAATACGTGGTCCTCGGCTTCGACGATCAGCATGACCGGCGACGCG
>Ga0187871_10003563_pt1 | contig 12025 bp, 7 predicted proteins | sample June2016WEW_16_1_FD_132988 | JGI IMG/M metagenome (GOLD analysis project Ga0187871, IMG submission 132988) | Peatland microbial communities from SPRUCE experiment site at the Marcell Experimental Forest, Minnesota, USA - June2016WEW_16_10 | ecosystem: Environmental > Terrestrial > Soil >... | reverse complement strand
GTGCGCTCCACGTAATGTTTGGTCGCCGCATCGGCGCCAGTCAGACCGATCGCCGCCAGCGCGTCATATACCGCGCGATTCAGGCTTAGAGCACTCCCGACCATCGAGACCCGCTGGGCTTCCATCTGCGCCTGGTCGCGCACGGCTTTATCTGCAGCAACAGAATTGAGAATGCCGGCCTGCGCGCCCGCCAGGCTCAACTGCTCGATCGCGGTGTCATAGAGACGGAGCGAATTCTCAGGAGTGCGGGGCCCTTCAACCGCCAGCAGCGCGGCAAGAGCGGCTTCGTGCGCCGCAAGACGCGATGCGACCCAGGCGGCCAGCGCTTCGGCAGAACCAGCCCCTCCGGCTTCCCAGACATGGATTTCTTCTGTGACCGCAGCGGCGGCCAGGGTTCCAGCAGTCATGATCGACTCAGTCCTCCAAAGTCTAGGTTGCCATAACGGGCCGGGGTTTGCGCTTGCGAGATCGCTCCCGCGACTTTAAATGCCGGACCTCCATACCGAGCTGCACCCAAGCCGCGAGGGTGAACGCGGCGGTTCGAACTTCGAAGTCTGCTTTTGACTCTAAGAGTAATGCGCACCGTTGTTTACGGCGTGTCCGTCTACGCCTGGCCAAGGCGCGGCGGTCGTCGCCACCTTCCTCTTAATCCCCTTTGGTTGCCACTACTGTACCCACATTGAGGATTGCCGCGATCGATCCGGCAAAGACGCTGCGCGACGAATAGAACCACACAGGAGCGGTGCTTGGTTTCCCCGCCCTATTACGAAAAGCGACACTGCGGTGCGTAGTTCTCCGGTTGCATCCGGCCCGCAACCCATCTAATATGCGTCAATTGAGTGATGCCGCACGCTATTGCCATCGCGACTCCTACCCCCGCCCCAGCCACTCTCCGGCTGCGGGTAGGCAAGGTGTGCGTGGCCATCCAAGGTGGATCGCCGGCCGAAATGGTGGATCGAGCAGAGGCTGCGCTGAAAGATGTGCGCTTTTTTGAGTTCCGCCTCGACACACTGCCCAAGCCAACCATCGCAATTCCTTATCTGAAACAGTTTCTTTCCGAGCACAGGGATGTGACCGCAATTGCAACATGCCGCCGCAAGGAGCATGGCGGAAACTTCACCGGGGCGTTGGCGGCGGAACTAGCAATCCTGTCGGACGCAGCATCGGCCGGTTGTCAGATCGTCGACCTCGAAGTGGAATCTGCCGAAGAAGCCAAGCCCGCGCAGATCGCCAAGCTACGCGCCTCGGGAGCAGCGCTGCTCGTCAGCTTTCACGATTTCACGCGAACGCGCAGCCTGGAGCAGGTGGCGGACCGCATCGAGCGCTTCAAACCTGAATACGTGAAAGTGGTTTCAACCGCGCGTTCCCTCGCAGACAATCTCGCCGTTCTTCGCTTGATTGAGGACCACTCGCTTTCATCGCATGTCGTCGGCATCGCCATGGGAGAAGAAGGCATTCTGAGTCGCGTGCTTGGCCCGCGCGCCGGTGCGGCCTTCACGTTTGCGTCGCTCGCCGATGGCGTTGAGACAGCGTCCGGCCAGATGGCGGCGCGCACGTTGCTCGATGTCTATCGCATCGAGCATCTCGACCAGGCGACGCGCATTTTCGGCGTGGCGGGCAATCCGATTGCACATTCTCTTTCGCCGCTCATGCACAACGCCGCGTTTCGGCGCGAGATCGTCAATGCGGTGATGCTGCCGTTGAAGGCACGTTCGCTCGACGATCTGCTGACGGTCGTCCGGGAATTACCCCTCGCCGGTGTCGCCGTCACCATGCCGCTGAAAGAGGAAGTACTGCCGCATCTCGCTAACATGGACCCGCTCACGGCGCGCATCGGAGCCTGCAACACGCTGCGCACGGGAGCAGACGGGAAACTTTACGGGTTCAACACCGATGTCGCAGGCATCATTCGACCTCTCGAAAAGCGTCTGCGCCTGAAGGGCGCTCGCGTCGCTATCCTTGGCGCGGGAGGCGCGGCGCGTGCTGCCGTGTTTGCCTTGGTCGATCAGGGCGCCGAAGTTTTTGTCGTCAATCGCACGCATGAGAAAGCGGTCGCCCTTGCGCGCCAGGCGAAGGCAAAATCACTCAAGCACGAAGCCTTTGCCAAGCAGCGCTTCGACGTGCTCATTAATTCCACGCCGTGCGGAATGAAAGGGATCAAGCAGGCATTGCCGATTGCAGAAAATGAGCTCAACGCCAGCCTGGTCTTCGATTTGGTCTACAACCCCATCGAAACACCGCTGCTGAAGCTCGCGCATTCACGCGGCATTGCAGTGGTGAGCGGCCTGGAAATGTTCGTGCAGCAGGGCGCGCGGCAGTTCGAAATCTGGACGGGCAAGCCAGCGCCCGAAAACGAAATGCTTCGCGTAGTAGAGCACGAACTCCGGCACCGCGCGTGACGCTACTCCGGCGCAGCACTTGATTAGTTGCTTGCGCCGTATCTGACAATCACAGATGCATGTGATAAGGCTTCTCCTGCTCGTCCTGGGATTGACTACTTCCACCACCAGACCTAGCATTCACTCGATCATTTCCGAGTCTCCAGCATCGCTCTGCGCGGCAAGACTGGAAACAGCTTGCCAAAAAAATGCCCGGGAAAAACTCGTAGGCGCGATCCTCGCCCCCAGGGTGTCAAACGAAGTGAAGCTTAAGGCAGCAAGGTGGTTACTGGATGAAACGCACAATACCTTTCCTTCTGCTCCTTATCGGACTTTCGCTACCGGCACTCGCCGCGAAGCGCGTAACAGTAGCCGAATTGGAGCAGGCGCTCGAACAAATCCACGGCAAGACCGATGCCGATGCCGCATGGCAGGTGGCGAACCTGCAACTGACAGAACGCCTCTCCGCAGCTGCCCTCTCTGAAATGCAGAGCAAATTACCCGGCGACCAGAGCAAGAAGGCGATGCAGGCATTGGCCGACCAATCTTTATTCCTCAACCCTCCACCGTCGGAGGAATCCGCCAAGCCCGGGCCCGACTTTGCCGAGCAACGTCGCATCATGGGCCTGGTTGTCGCCTACGTGCGTGATGCAATTCCGCATTTGCCGAACTTCTTTGCCACCCGCGACACAACCAGCTTCGAAGACTCTCCACAATTGCAAACGCCAGAGTCCTACATTCCCTACGCTCCCCTCCATTTCATCAATCGCTCCCAGGTCACGGTGCTCTATCGCGCAGGCCGCGAAGTCGAGGATGCGGGAGCCAGTCGAAACAAAAAATCCGCACCGTCGCCTCAGGGTCTCACCACGTGGGGTGTCTTCGGTCCCATTCTCAGTACCGTTTTGCTCGATGCCGCACAAAGCAAACTCGCGTGGAGCCATTGGGAGCAAGGCCCAGCAGGCCTCGAGGCCATCTTCGGCTACGCGGTTCCAAAAGAAAAATCCCACTACGAAGTGAACTATTGCTGTGTCGCCGAGATTGGAGCATCCGTCGTTGCGGACGTTCATCCCTTTCGCCAGATTGTGGGCTATCACGGAGCATTGGCCATCGATCCAGCCACCGGAGCCATCCTGCGCCTGATCGCGGAGGCGGAGCTGAAGCCGACTGACCCCGTTTCCAAAGCCGACATCCTCGTCGAATACAGCAACGTCGAGATCGCCGGAAAAAGCTATAACTGTCCCGTGCGCAGCATCTCCAGCGCCATGGCGCAAACCATCCAGGTGGATCCCCGCTACAAATTCGCGCTCGCTCGACAGATGCAGCCAGTGAAAACTTCGGTGAACGAGGCCACCTTCGAGAACTACCACGTGTTCCGCTCCGATTCTCGCGTCCTCACCGGCGAGGAAGCCAATCTTGCTCAAATCTCGGATCCGCACGACGCTGCGGCTGGACTCCCGTCGATGGCGGCAAGCCCGCTCCCCAGTCTGGGAACTCCAAAACCAGCAGAGACCCAAAACGCCTCCGAGTCGGCGCCGACCACTTCGGCAGAGACCGCAAATGCTGCGACACCCGCCTCAATTCCCACGCCCGAACCGCCTGCTCCTGAAATCGAAGTAGCTGCAGCCGCTGCATTGCCAGACACTCCAATCGTGTCGAAACCACCCGATCCGAATTCAGCCTTTACCTTGCGGACCACAACACGTCTCGTCGATGTCTCGCTCGTCGCTTACGACAAAAAAGGCCATCCCGTCACGGACCTGAGGCCCGAAGACCTGGAAGTCTTCGACAACGGACAGAAGCAGACGATCCGCTTCTTCGGCCGCGCCAGTGGCGAAGCCGAGCCCGCAGCAACTTCGCAAACCTCACCTGCCTCGACGCTAACCGAGCCAGCATCGTTCACCAATCGCCCCATAAACACGGGTCCGGCACCGACTAGAGCGAACGCCAACACCACAATCCTCATGATCGACGCCGCCAATATTGCGTTTGGCGATTTCACTTATGCGCGTTCGGAGATGCTGCGCTTTCTTAAATCATTGCAGCCCGAGGAGCGCGTCGGCCTCTACATCATGAAGGGCTCTTCGTACCAGATTCTGCTTGAGCCAACCGCAGATCACGCCACAGTCGCCACAACGCTGACTCACTGGATGCCCAGCGCGCAGGACCTGGCCCGCGCACAGAATAAAGAACAGCACAATCGCCAGCAAATGGAATACGCAGCCAAAGTCACGGACTTGCTGTACGTAAATGGGAACAATCCGACAGGCGATACGGACTCGTTCGCAGCCGTCGATCCAAAACTGCGCAGTCTCGGCAGCAAGCCGGAGAGGGACGCTCTCGTCATGATTCCGGCGATTACCCGGCACCTGGCGGCTTTCGCGGGACACAAGAGCCTGGTGTGGGTGTCGAGCGATAACGTGCTGGCCGATTGGAGTGACCGCGCGCCGAGCATCGAGAAAGGAGACAAATACATCGATCCCCTCGCCCTGCAAGCGCAGGAGGCCCTCAACGAAGCGCACGTCAGCATCTATCCGCTCGACACGTCGCAGCTTGAGGCGGGCGGTGTGTCGGCTGCTCTGCCCAACGCCAGCGTGCAGGTGAACCCGGCCGCGAGCCCCATCGCCGGGACGGCTGGGCTTCCGCCTTCCCAAGTGAGGGAAGTGCTCGAGGCAGAGGGGAAGTCCCAGCGGAACCTCTATCCCGGCCGTCTGTCAGCCCAGATGCAACAGGACATGCACCCCATCCAGGGTACTTTCCGCGAATTGGCCGATGCCACCGGTGGCCGTGCCCTGCGCCGCGCCAGCGATATCGCTGCCGAGCTCAATACAATCGTCGCCGATGGGCGCGCCGCATACCAGCTCAGCTTTTCTCCGGACCAGCCCGCCGACGACCAATACCACCTGATCAAAGTGAAGGTCATCAACGGTCGCGACCTCACGCTGCGCTATCGCACCGGCTACCTCTATTCCAAGGAACCGGCCACGCTAAAAGACAGGTTCCGTCAAGCAATCTGGCAGGCGCGCGACGTAAACGAGATCGGCTTCACCGCGACACCGTCGTGGAACGAAAAAGGCTGGACGCTCTCGCTCAACATCGCCGCGACCGATCTCGAGGTGGCGCAGCAGAACGAACGCTGGACCGATCAGCTTGACGTTTTTATTGCGCGCCGCGACGATAGCGGTCTTCATGCCCAAGTCACGGGCCAGTCAATGAGGTTGCAGCTCACGCCCGCTACGTATCAGAAGGCCCTGCACGATGGAATCCCATTCGACCCCTTGATCGAGGGAAACACAGATTTCAACTCGGTTCGCGTCGTAGTCGTCGATGAAAACTCAGGCCGCATGGGATCGGTGACTGTTCCCTATGCGGCATTGAAGCGTGCGCCTTAAGGTGCGGAAGAGTTGTTCTGCTGCGTCAGCTTGTCTGTCTGCTGCTGAATGATCTGCTTCACGCGAGCCACGGCTCCATATTCGTGCAGAAGGTTGAAGCCAAATCCCGTGCCGAATTTAATCCCGTAACCTTCAAAGCTTTTCCCGACGGACACGTTGCGGGCGGGCAAATAGGCATCGGCCAAGGCCGTCGACATCGCATAACCGAGCAGTACGGAGTAATTCGGCATCTGCGGTCCTCGATCGCTGGCTCCGACGAATTCGCTGCGCAATGCCCACCAGATTCTTGACTTCGCCGTTCCCGAGCCTTTACGAAAGTAGCGCGGATCCTGGTGAAACACTGAAGGCACAACCGCCTGGGTGAAAAAGAAGGTTGATGCCACATTGGCCGCGTTGTACGCGTAGAGTTTGCCAAAGCCGGACGCTCCGGAACCATAAGGGCCCCACTCCCAGAGACCGATCGAAGAGTGTCGTTACACCTGCTCGAATCGGAGATGACAAATCGATTGTCGAGCGGTAGGCCAGTTCGAATTTCTGCTTCACGGGCAGGGGTGGTACGGTCGCGTCCGGATCGTGCACCGTGTCGTATCCGGCAAAGAGAAGCAACGCGCGGTTGTGCGGAAGGGGTGCCTCAGGCAACGAAGGATCGATGCGAGCCTGCGCGGCTGCTATAGGCAAGCCAAGGAAACAGGCAAGAAAAATGCGCAACACAAGCATTGCGAGTCGTGGATTCAAGACACACCCTCGGCATAGAACACCCTGTGAGCTTTGAGTCCCGCAATGATCGAGAGGTTGCACAAATCGCGAATCAGCCGAGCGCGCGGAAGGCGCGGTGTTCGATTGCATTGAACGGAGAGTTTGAATCGATACCCGCACAAGCAAGGACCATGCTTGTGTTGCCGCGGTGCGACAATGCTAGACTTCCCCTGCATTCAGTCCCAGGCAAAACGCGGCTTGAATTCCTGCGAATTCAAGCCCGCCGGCGGTCTCGGGACACTGGAGATAATCCATGGGCAACCTTTACTCAACTTCCGCCTTCACCCGTCGGCGTTTTTTGACAACTGCTGGCGCCGCAGTCGCTCTCTCGCGCAGTGCCTGGGCTCACGGCGGCCGCGCATCCGCATCCAATCGCGTCACCATCGGCGTCATCGGGTGGGGCATGATGGGGCCGGCCAATACCAAGGCATTTCTTGCGGAAGGTGACTGCCAGGTGGTCGCCGCATGCGACCTGCATCAGAAACATCTGCAGGCCGCGGTCGACACCATCAACACCAGCTACGGGAACAAAGACTGCAAGGCCTATCACGACTATCGCGAACTGCTCGCGCGCGACGATATCGATGCAATCATGATTGCCATTCCGGACCAGTGGCACGCCATTGTGGCGACAGAAGCAGCAGCACGCAAGAAGGATATCTACGGCGAGAAGCCGCTGGCGCGGACCATCGCGGAACAGCAAGCCATCGTGAAAGCCGTGCAACAGAATAACGTCATCTGGCAGACCGGCTCTTGGCAGCGCTCGTTGCCGCAATTTCACAAAGCGGCGGAGATTGTGCGCAACGGCCTTATCGGAACGGTCACGCACGTTGAAGTGGGTCTGCCCGGCGGGCATCATGATTTTCCGGGAACAGTGCCCGCGTTGCTCGCAAAGCTTTCTTCTCTTCCCGACAAGATCACCAGCCCCGCACAGATCGTGCCCGGAACACCCGCATGGAATCTAGCGGTCACCGAGCCTCCGGCCGATTTCGATTACGACCGCTGGATCGGCCCATCCAAAATGGAACCCTACATCGAGCAACGCGTCTATCAAAACTGGCGCTGGAATTACAACACCGGCGGCGGTCAGTTGATGGATTGGATCGGACATCATGGCGACATCGCGCATTGGGGCATGGGGTTCGATCTCTCCGGCCCATCGGAAGTCGAAGGCCACGGCGAGTTCCCTGCAGCGAATGCCGTATGGAATACGGCCACCAAATACTCAGTTGAGTGCACGTATCGGAAGGAAGTCACGCAGTATCCCGCCGACGTCACAATGACCATCGCCGGCAGTTCTCCCGCGATCAGCATGGGCACTAAATGGATCGGCACCGATGGATGGGTGTGGGTCGATCGCAGCGGCTTCGATGCATCCAATCCCGAGTGGGCAAAGGGCGATTCTTTGCCTGACGATTTACGCAAGGTGAAGTTATACGAATCGCACGAGCACAGGCGCAACTTCCTCGACAGCGTGAAATCGCGCAAGCCAACCATCACGCCGGTCGAGGTTGCACACCACTCCACGATTCCGGGCCATCTCGGCCTGATCTCGATGCTCGTCGGCCGCAAAATTCACTGGGATGTCGCGCAGGAAACAATTCTCAACGACCCTGGTGCGAGCGAACTGCTGACGCGTTCTTATCGAGACCCGTGGAAGCTTGCATAGGACTGGCCGTCCAGGCAAACGCGGGCCTAACGGCCGCAAACGGATCACTCTCAAACCCGGCGGAACTCCCAATGCGTCTGACGCAAAACTGTCGAGCTTACCGGTGCTTTTTGCCTTTGGAGGCCTTCGCCTTCTCGCCTTTTTCGCCGGGCTCATGCATGGTGGGGATCGGCGCCATGTCCGGGCCGATGCGGCGCACCGAGGTGTCGCGCATCGCGTAGTGGATCGTCCGCGGGGCAACGGGCCGCGCGATGCCGGTGCCGGGCTCGATGGCCAGATCGGGCGAACTGGAAACCAGGAAGCTGAATACCGGTTCGGTCCCCGTAGCAGCTTGCTCTGTGCTTACCTTCACCGGCAAGAAGCCTTGGATGGGATGGATGCGAAATGCGGTCTCGTACCGGTGGTGTTTCAAGCTCCAGGTGAAAACGCGAATTTGGTCGAAGTCGAAAGGCAATCCCGCCTTGGGCGGGGCCAGCGCAGTGACGTACTCCGCAATCTCGTGGTCCGCAGTGTTCGCTTCGTCGTCGTGGACCTTTGCGAGCACATACGCGCCAATGATCCGCTGACCTTCCGCGTACTGCGCCACATCGTCGGGCACATCCACATCCACGCGGCTGCCGAGCACCCATCCGGCACGTCCCTGGTTGTCGCGAATCAGCCACCAGTCTTCAAGCACCGGCGGCTCCGGTTCCGGCTGGGAAGGCTTTGCCAGGTTAGAAGCCGCCTTGTCCGCGGGACCCCGTTCGACGCTGACTGGAGTAGCGCTGATTCTGTTATCGGAATTCTCACGCGGGAAAACCGAAACAGCCGAAGAAGCAGCCGCCTTCACCACCGAAGCGCGTACCAGCATTTGCACCCTGATGTTCCCGGCTAGCAGGTAGAAGCGGTCAGTCTCTCGGCCGGGGCTCACGTGCAGATAAATGTCGTCGCGCAAAGTGCCGGTTGCAACCACGGGATCGTTCTTGTGCTGGTTCGCCAGTTGCACAAAGGCGTCATAAGCCTTGGAGTCAATCACTGCGCGATCGGGAATCCAGCCCACTTCGTTCTTGGGCGTCTTCACCCGGTAGAAACGGCGTCCGCGCTCGAGCACCTCGAGAGGTTCGCCGTTCGTCACTTCGCCTACGCGATTGGAAACAGCGGCAACGCGATCGCGCAGGTACATCTGCCGGGTCCAGACATAGACCGTCTCGTGCTGCTCCTGTCGCAGCTTCAACCTGGAACAACCCACCGCAAGTGTAAGGAAGGAAAGGACCAAGATACAAACTAGCCTGGATCTTTGACTCCTGACGAGGGGGGCATCTGGAATCGGAAATCGCGTCAATGCGGCCACGGGTCTTCTTTTTCAGAATAGCACTGGGGATGGGCGGAGACGATGGCCTGCGGCGACGCGCCCGTGAATGGTAACCGGCGATGCAACAGGAAGGTTGACCAGCAGCTCGGGCTGAAAAAATGGACTGTCGGATTCTTTTCTTACGGCGCAGCCGCAATCGCGCTCGCCTGCACTGGGTCTGTCCCCGTGGCCGCCGAGACCGCGCTATCGAGGTAGCCGGCATTCGTCGAGTCGAATGTGTATCCCTTCAAATCCGGGCTGCCCCCGTAATCCACCGCGAACACAAAAGTTCCGGTGCTGTCCTCGGCCAACGCGACGGGATTGGTTCCGACAGAAAAGGTGCTGCCCAAGGCCGTCAGCGAATAGCTGCTGCTGCTCGAGGCGATCGAGAATCCCGCAATCACTCCCGTGGAACTGCCGCTCACTTGCCGATTGACCACGTACACGTAGTTTCCCGTCGAGATAGGCAGAATCGAATAAGGGGCCAGACCCGCGCTCGCGAAGGGTGAACCGGAGATCTCCTTCAAACCGCTTCCAAGCGTGCTGAAGTTGAAGGCGCGCAGCCCACCAGAGTTGGAGCCGCTGGTGGCCACGGTTTCGCCGACGTAGAAAAGCCGCGGGGTAGTTTGCCCGGATTGGAGTGGGTCGACCGCGACGGAGAGTGCCGCTCCAGCGGAGTTGATTGTGGGAATGTGGATCACCACTGAGCCAAACGGGGCCGCGTTGCCGGTGTTGAAGGGAACTGCCTCTGTGCCGCCGGAGCCCATGGCAACGAAGACATAGGTTCCGTCGGGCGAGATAGCGACCTGGTTCACGCTGGCTGCGGGCAGCGTAGCGAATTGCTCTTTCTCAGAGCTCGATGAAAGTGTGCCGTTGGATGAGTTGATGGGGATTGCGTAGACGTAGTAGGCACCCGATTGGATCTCAATCAGCCAGTTGTTGTCCGGGCTCACCTGCATGCTGATCGCCTGATCCTGGGAGATAGGAGTGGAGCTGACGAGAGTGAGCTGTCCCGACGAGATTGTATAGTCGAAGATTCCGCCGGCAGTGCTGATGTAAAGGAAAGCTCCGTTGGGAGCGATGGCTATGGAGAGGGGTGTAGCAGCAGGGAGCGTTAGATTATTGAAAAGCTGGGTAAGGACCCCCGACTTGACGTAGTAGCCAGCCACCTGGTCTGCGGCTGCATTCAGGACGTAGAAGTTGCCGCTGGTGCTGGCGTTGGAACTGCAATTGCCCGAGACAGTTCCTACTAGGACGCAGGCCGTGGTAGTTGTCGTAGCACTGCCTGAGGTGCCGGTAACCGTGATTTCATACGTGCCGGTAGTCGTGGTGGACGTGGTGCTTGCAGTCAAAGTTGCCGTTTGCGCCGTCGAGCTGCTAAGCGTAACCGACGTCGGAGAAAGACTGCAGGTAACGGGGCTTGAAGCGTTCGATGGCGACGTAGTGACTGCGCAGGTAAGTGCGACCGTTCCGGTAAACGAGCTCGATGGCGTTACGGTAATCGTGGAGGTGTTGCCGGAGGTGGCGCCCGGGCTGCTCACACTGATGGTGCCGCTGTTGGAGAGGGTGAAATCGGAGGAGCCGATCGGGTTCCAAAAGCCCTTGCAACCTACAAGAAGCAGGGGCATCCACAGCGCCAGCATTCCACACTTCTTCGATACCATGGCCGCTCCTTCATCAGGCATCTGTCTGCAGAGATTCTCTCAGACGCACACGCAAGCCTGCACGCTCACACACGGAGTCTTCGATTCTCTGATAAAGACGCGAGGAGCCGAGATTTCGCTTGCGAAAGGAAGGAGCGACGATAGTTCAGTTGGGCCGATTGCTCGAATTCGACCGGCGGCGAAAGCGCTCGTCCACTGGCTGGCGTCCCTGAAAACCCGCTTCAAAGGTATGCCAGTGCTCGATCGCCGTCTCTCCCATCCGCCAGCACAGCAGAACGACTTCGTCGTCGACGCGACAGGGAAAATCGAGCAGCCCGGCATCGAGATCCTTCACCTGCACGCCGATGGCATCGATCTCCGCCACCGTTTCGCGCATGCGCGTCGTGTGGCTCTCCACTTCCGCGCGCTGCTTGGTGACCTTGCCGACATTCACGTACATTCCACCGGCAACATAAATGCGCTGTGCCAGCGCGGACAGTTCCACCTCCACCTGCTCCGCCGCCTTTTTGCTTTCAAGGGCGCGCTTCAGCAAGGATTCCAACACGGGGAGCAGGGATTGCGCTTCGTCGAGGGTAAAGGTCTTCATGGGATTCGTTCCTCTCAGGATACGACGAAATGTGCCGTCGCAACCAGTGATTCTCCTCATGACCAGCAGTTACCAGCGATGGAAAACCAAGGTACTAAATGTGTAAAACAAGGTGCGCAAGGGCCGTCGAGTCATGCCCGAGTGCCTATACACAATTCGATGCAGATCGAAGGCCGCGCGTAACAGAATCTGTGCATGAACGCGGCAATTTTGGCGATATGCTGGTTCGGCGCGCCGCGCACAGCCTCTCTCT
>Ga0187871_10003562_pt1 | contig 12027 bp, 7 predicted proteins | sample June2016WEW_16_1_FD_132988 | JGI IMG/M metagenome (GOLD analysis project Ga0187871, IMG submission 132988) | Peatland microbial communities from SPRUCE experiment site at the Marcell Experimental Forest, Minnesota, USA - June2016WEW_16_10 | ecosystem: Environmental > Terrestrial > Soil >... | reverse complement strand
GTGCGGCTCATTCATGATGTCGTAGGCCACGACGGTGGGCTCGTCCTTGAACACGGTGGCCATTTGCAGCCAGAAGTTAGCGAGATCTATGCCGGTGACGGGCATTAGGCCGCCTTCGCAGGCGTTGTCGATAATGCAGACCGTTCCGTTGACGGTGTACCGGCCGAAGTTATGCAGGTCGATACTAACCTTAACGCCTGCCGCCTTCGCCCAGGCGATGTCCTGTTTGAGATAGCCCAAATCATCGTCCGAATTTCCGGGAACCAGCGGACCGCCCGGTATCGGCTGCAGCCGTTCCCAAAGAACCGGCAGACGAATGAAGCCCAGGCCGCGTGCGCCGAAATAGTCGAAGGTCGGTGCGCTCTGGAACCAGTAATCCGACCCGTAGACGCCGGGGATGTCGGCGGGCGGCCCGTTCTCCTGGTTTGAACCCCATTCAGCGCCGGAGATATTAACTCCGCGCATGTACTGGCTTTGCGCCAGACTGCTGGATGCTATGAGAGCTGCCGCCAGAAACAGAGAACGTCCCATACAGTATCTCCGTCAAGCCTGGATTTTGCCTGAAACAAAAGGCAGTATATCAGGGATTCGTAATTGCCGGAAAGGGAGATGGCGGACGCGACACCGTACCGCGCACGGCTTCATCAATGGATACGCCGTTGGCTTCAAGGGTGTGGCCCAGCGCCCGTTCCAGCGCGTTGTGGGCTTTGATCCACGTATTCCGCGCCGCGACTTCCGATGAACGAGCCTGCGCGACGAAGCTCTGATACTGGGTGATGAGAAAAGTCGTCGAGAGTCCCACCGCGAACTTCTCGCGTTCAATCTCCAGCGATTGTTCCTGCAAGGTCCGTACCTGAGCGGCCGCCTGCAGCGCCTCGCGCGCGCGTCCCAGAGCGATCAGAGCGTTTTCGATTTCCAGACGCACCTGATTCTCCACCTGCTGGCGCTTCACCTCGAATTGCCGCACCTGCAGCTCGTCGCGTACCATGTCAGCTTCCGCCTGCCGGTTGCGCAAGGGCAGCGTGAGAGAGAGCCCAAGACCATAGGTCGGATAATCGCGGCTGGCCACCTGGCCGAGAGCGCTGGCGCCACTCGATGCGAGGCCAGAGTTCTGGGCAGTGCCCACCAGATCGAGTTCCGGCAGCAGCTCGTTCCGCGATCCCTCGAGGTTGATGTTGCCGCCTTGAATCTCAAGGGCTGCGGCATTCACCTCAGGCCGGTTCGCCATGGCTTCTTTGATCAACTCGTCCACCGGGCGCGATTCGTCGTTCGGAGGGATGGTGATCGAAGTGGTCGGGACGATGCGCGCGGAGCTAAGGAGAGGGTCGGCCGTGCCGCGCCGGGTGAGCACGGTCTTGAGCAGAAGCTCCTGTTGCAGCACGAAGCCTTCGCTGGTGATCATGTCTTGCTGCGCGGCCGCCACTTCCGCCTGCGCGCGGGTTTGTTCGATGGGGGCGAGCGTTCCGGCCTCCACCTGCGAGCTGTTGTCCTTAAGGAGCCGCTGGGCCGATTCCAGTGTTTGCCGCTTCACCGCCAGGTCCTCGTTCAGGCTGACCAGGTCGTAGTACAGGCGAATGATGCCGGACACAGTGGCGATCACCTGCAGGCGAAATACCTGATCGGAAATCCTGCGGTCGATTCCGGCGATGCGAATGAGGCGCCGATTCAAACTGATTCCGAAACCGCGCAGCAGGGGCTGCGTGACGGTCAGGCCCAGGCTCGTCTGCGTGAAGGCATTGAATTGGTAAGTGGTGGAGTTGGTGTTTTGCGCTGCGTCGGCGTAATTCACACCAACCTGCGTACCGGGGCTGAATCCCCAATCCAGGCCGAGGCTGCCTGTCGGGCCTTGTGCCACCAGCGCGCTTGAGCCAACCGCCGCCGGATCGATCTGTGGCGTGGTCTGGTGCTGCCAGGCCAACTGGCCGGTGAGCGCAGGATCGTACGAGGGAATGGGTGGCCCCGTAGCGAATGCCTCGGAGGTGGTGGAGTTTCCCCCGTTGAGCGCGAGAATCGTTGTGTTTCCGTCCACCGGATAGACGTCGGAGACGCTCGCGGCAATGGAGCTTGTCTCCGAAATGCCTCCCGCCGCCGAGGTGACCAGGGGCTCTCCGGGAGCGGTGACGCTCTGGGGCAGTTCGGAAACGATGAGGCCGACGCCGCGCAACTGCCCGCCACCTTTTGCCCGCAATAAATCGCTGTCGGCGATGCGCAGGCCGTAGCGTTGCATCTCGATGTCGAGGTTGCTCTCGACCGCAATAGCGATGGCGTCCTCCAGCGACAGATACATCTGGTTTGCACGGATCAGAGCGTCGGCGCGGCCCGAATTCGCGAACGATGAGGGCGCAACGCGGGGCGCGGTGAACGAGAACCATCCCTGTGCGTGCAGGGTCGCGGTCACCATCAGGGCAAGCAATGGGAGCGGCGGCCTCATCAATGAGCCTGTGTCCCCGGGCCTTTTTGTTGCGCGGCCTGGGGCCGAACCAAAGCACCTTCGCGAACCGCGTCGCTGGGATTCACAACCACGTATTCCCATCCTCCGAGCCCGCTGATCACTTCTACCTGCGTGCCATTGTCGCGGCCCTCCTGGATGCGTTCGATATGAATCTGGCGTACGGCGCCGTCCGGATCGCTCGGCTGCGGGTTCCGCAGAATCGCCACGGAGAGCCCCTCCTGACCTGCAATCACGGCATCGCCGGGGATCATCACCGGCGGGCTCGGCCGCTGGCTGCGCAGGCGGACCTGGGCGAACATGCCGGGCAGCAATGTGGATTGTGGATTCGGCGCCTGAACCTCGGTGAGCAGCGTGCGCGTGTTGATGTCCAGCGAGTTGGCCGTCCGCGTGACCCGTCCGGAGAAAGCGCGGCCGGGAAACTCGGCGAGCAGAACGTCGGCGTCCTGTCCAACCCGGATTCCCGACGCGTCGGTCTGCGGCACGTTGAGAAGGATTCGAACCGTGCCGATCTGCGCCAGTCGGAAGAGCTCGCCGCCCGCGGAGGCGCCCGCGGTGGCCCCGGGCGTGCTGCCGCCGAGGCCCATGGGAGCGGGTCCGGAGCTGGCGCCACCCGCGGAGATGAAGTACCCCTGATCCACCAGGCGCGCGGTGACGATGCCCGCAAAGGGGGCGGTTACCTCTTCATAGCCCTGCAGTGAGATCAGACGGTCCAGACTGGCCTGGGCGGCTCGCACGTTCTCCTCGGCCGCATGGACGTTGGCCGCGTAAGCGCCCACGGTGGCCTGGGAGGTTTGGAAGTTGGTTTCCTGCGTGTCTCCGTCCTGGCGGGAGAGCGCGCCTTTCTGCACGAGGGTAGCGTAACGGTCGCGGGTGACGCGCGCGAGCTCGAGCTGTGCGTTGCTCTGCTGCAGTTGGGCCTTCGCCTGAGCGAGCTGTTGCTGCGCCTGGCGACGGCGGCGCGGGCCTGCGCCACCTGCTGGTCCAGATCCGGCGCTTCGATGGTGGCAAGGAGCTGTCCGGCGCGGACGTGATCGCCGATATCCACCAGGCGGCGCCGCACGTAGCCGGAAGAGCGCGCGTAAATTGAGGCTTCCGTCAGCGGGGTGATGTCGCCGGGCAGAAGCAGCTCGATGACGGCGGGCGCTCGGCGGGCGGGCGCCACCAGCACGGTGGGCAATGTCTCGCGCGCCAATCTGGCTGCGTCGTTGGCCGCCTTCACGCGCCGTTGACGCGGGATAATACCGGCAATCGACAGCGCCACCAGGATCAGCGCGATCGCCACGCCGATGAACAGCAGCGAACGCCCCCCGGGATGCCCGACGTTTTCTCTGGCGTGCGGATTATGCGCTTGCGGTTGGGTGTCGTTCATGTTCAGGCCTGCAGTGGCTGGTCGCCCTCGTGCCATTCTTCATCCACCCGCTTGTCATAGTCCACCGGGGGCTTTCCGCGGAGCCACGTGTAGGCGATGGGAACCATGAAAAGCGTGGTGAACGTGGCCACCAGCAGACCGCCGATGACGGCGCGGGCGAGCGGAGCGTTCTGCTCGCCGCCTTCCCCCATTCCGAAAGCCATGGGCAGCATGCCGATGATCATGGCGGCGGCGGTCATGATCACGGGACGCAGGCGGGTGAAACCGGCGGCGAGCGCGGCATCGTGCGCGTTTCGCCCATGGTCCGTTCGCTCGTCGTTGGCGAAGGTCACCAGCAGGATACTGTTGGCGGTGGCCACGCCGATGGCCATGATGGTGCCCATGAGCGAGGGCACGTTGAGGGTGGTTTGCGTGGCGAATAACATCCACAGGATGCCGCCGAAGGCGCCCGGAGTGGCCATCATGATAATAAACGGGTCCACCCAGCTCTGGAAATTCACGGCCATGAGCAGATAGACCAGCAGCATGGCGAATACGATGCCGAAGCCCAGCCGGGTGAAGGAGTCGTGCATGGTCTTCACCTGGCCGCGGACATTGACGATCGCGTCCTTAGCCAGGTGCGGGCGGACGGCCTCGATGGCTTTCTGCACGTCGCCGGAAACGCCGCCCAGATCGCGCTGATCCACGTCGGCGAACACATCGAATACCGGCTGCACATCGTAATGATTCACGATTTCGGTGGAAGTGGTGCGTTGTACCTTTATGAGGTTGTCCAGCAGTTGCGTACTCGCACCCGGCGCGGTGATCGGCGTGCGCCGCAGCGCGTCAATGGAATTGTTGAGATACTGCGGGGTCTGCACGTTGACCTGATAGTTGACGCCGTTCACCGGACTGAGCCACTGGTTGGGCGCTACTTGTCCGCTGGAACTCAACGAAATGAGCATGCTGTTGGCGACGTTGAGCTGGGTGAGGCCGGCCTGCCCGGCCATGGTCCGGTCCACCAGCACCTTCAGAGTGGGGGCGTTCACCTGCTGGCGCACGTGCACGTCCACGGCTCCGGGAATGCCGGCCATGCGCGTGCGCAGTTCCTGGGCGATCTTATAGTTGGCAGCGGCGTTGCGGCCCATGATCTGCACGTCGATGGGCGCCGGAAGACCGAAGTTCAGAATCTGGCTGGTCATATTGGCCGCCTGGAAGAAGAACGTCTCGTCCGGGAACTGCCGGCGCAACGCCGCGCGCAGGCGGCGCTGGTATTCGATGGTGTGCCCGGGTTCCTTGAGGGAGATTAGGATCTCTCCGTCTTCCGGGCCGATGGTTGCGATGTCGCCCAGCGCGAGGTTGAGGCCGCTGTTGGGAAGTCCGATATTGTCCACCAGCACATCGATGTTCTCCGCGCCCACCTCATCGCGGATGGCCGCCTCCACGCGGGCGAAAACTCGCTCGGTCTCCTCGATGCGAGTGCCCTCCGGAGCCACCACATGCAGGCGCATCTGGCCCGAATCCACATAGGGGAAAAAGTCGGTTCCCACTACCCGAACCAGCCACAGCGAACCGAGGAGAAACACCCCGAACACCAGCGCCATCGGGGCGCGATGGTCCAGAGTCCAATTCAGCGCGCGCTGGTACCTTGTCCGGGTGGCCGCAAAGACGTCATTGAAAACATGATGCGCGCGCCAGATGGGACCGGTTCCCGTGTGCGCTTCCTCGCCTTGCTGGTACATCTCCACTTCGGGCGGCAGCATGTAGTGGACCATGGTGGGGATCAACGTGCGCGAGAGCAGATAGGAGGCGAGCATGGCGAAAGCCACGGCCATGGCCAGGGGCGTAAACAGAAACCGCGCGGCGCCGGTGAGCAGCAGCACCGGCACGAAGACAATGCAGATGGCCAGCGTGGAAACGAAGGCCGGAACGGCGATCTGTTGCGCGCCATCCAGAATGCCCCGTGTGATGGGCTTCTTCATGGCGAGATTGCGATGGATGTTCTCGATTTCAACGGTGGCGTCGTCGACCAGAATTCCGACGGCCAATGCCATGCCGCCCAGCGTCATGACATTGATGGTGTGCCCCAGGAAGTGAAGCACCACCAGAGATGTCAGAATCGACAGCGGGATGGACGTACACACGATCAGCGTGCTGCGCCAGCTCCCGAGGAAAAGCAGGATCATCAGACCGGTGAGGCCGGCGGCAATCAGCGCTTCCCGAAGTACGCCCCCGATTGCCGCGCGCACGAACAGAGATTGATCGAACAGCGGCTTCACGTTCAGCGTTGACGGCAGGCCCTTCAGGATTTGCGGTAGTTCTTCCTTCACGTCCTGGACGACGTCCAGCGTGGACGCCTGGCCGTTCTTGAGAATGGTCAGCAGCGAAGCGCGGCTTCCGTTGACGCGAACAATGTTCGTCTGCACCGTGAAGCCGTCGCGAACCTGGGCCACGTCGCGCATGAATACGGTGGCGCCGTTCACGGTTTTGATGGGCAGGTCGTTCATCTGGGCTACCAGCGTGGGACTGCTGTTCAGCAGCACCTGGTATTCGCGATCGCCCATCTTCGCCGTGCCGGCCGGCAGAATGAGATTCTGCAGGTTCAGCGCGTTGGATACATCGGTGGCCGACAGTTGCCGGGCGTACATCTGGACCGGGTCGATGTCCACCATGACGTTGCGCATCTTGCCGCCGTAGGGAAGAGCAACCGCGGCTCCCTGCACGGTGGCCAGCCTGGTGCGGATGAAGTTTTGCGCGTAATCGTAGAGTTCCTGCTCGCTGAGGGATTTGCTGTCGATGCTCAGCTGCAGGATGGGCACGCTGGAGGCGTCGTACTTGATTACGCTGGGCGGGTAGATCCCCGGCGGCATGATGCGCAGAATGGTCTGCACGATGGATGTCACCTGGGCGATGGCCATTTCCACTTTGGCGTTCGGCTGAAAGTACAGGCGGATGACGGAAATGCCGTTGTACGACGTCGATTCGATGTGTTCGATGTCGTTCACGGTGGTGGTCATGGCGCGTTCGCAGACAGTGACCACGCGATTGGCCATGTCGTCCGGCGCCATGCCGCCGTAGGACCAGACCACGCTGACCACGGGGATGTCGATGTAGGGGAAAATGTCCTTCTGCATCTGCACCATGGAGATGCCGCCCAGCACCGCGATCAGAATCGACATGACGACGAACGTGTACGGGCGGCGAAGGGCTAGTCTTACAATCCACACAGGCTAGAAAACGCTCCTCAAAAGGATTACTCGGTCCGCCGGAGGAATCCGGCGGGCGTCCGGCGGGTTGCCCACTGCTTCTTATTCTATAAACGCTCCCACGGGAGCGTGGGTAACATGCCACTGATTACTGACGCGCGGCGGCGGGGTGGCGTTAGCGGTGGGGCGACGGGGTCGAAGGGTCGATCGCTCGACGGTGTGGCCGGCGGCGTCTGCACAACTAGTGGTTATTACACCGAGGAGGCGCGAGCGCCAGACGGTGAATTTCTGCCTCGATTCAGCCGTATCGGACATCGCGTAACGGCGGGATAGAATGGCAAAGCACCTCCATGAGAACTTGCATAAGCGGATTCTTCTCCTTAGTTACCGCGTGCCTGGCAATTCAGGCTTTCGCTACAACGGCGCCCGTGACCGAGGCAGCTCCGGCGGCCATTGTGAAGTTTCTGGGGCTCTTCGACCAACTGCGCGCTGCCCAGGCGCAAGCTGCCCATGGCAACCGTCAACCGGTCTCATTTCGAGTTTCGGAAGTGGAGATCAATGAGTACATGCAATACTCGTTGCACGCCAGGCCGCGCCCAGGTGTGGAGTTGATGACGATCAAGATCTTCCCATACAATTACATCTCCACGTTTACGGTGGTGGATTTCGATGCCGTGGAGCGTTGGCGCCCGGGCACCATTCCGGCGCTTCTGCGTCCGGTGCTGAATGGCCGGAAATCGATCTGGGTAGATTTTCGGATCCGCGCGCAGGATTCCAGAATCGGCTTTTCGGTTGAGAAAGCGCGCTATCAGAACGTTTGGCTTCCGGCGTTTTTCGTGAACAAGGCGATAGCGATTGTGGCGGCTCGACAACCGGAAAAGTACGACACTTCAAAGCCGATTCCTATTCCCTTCGGATTGCGCCAGCTCTGGACCTCGAATCACGTGCTTCTGGGTCAGAACTGAACGCAGGGAAGATCGGCTTCTCTCGGCCGGATCTGGAAGCCGCGGATCTTTCCCGGCAAGTATCTGGCGTCGGCTATCAAGTTACAATCACCGTGTGCCGGTGGTTTCGATAACCCGCTTGCGCGTCCGATCATGGCGATATCTGTTGCCTTTTATCTTCTACGCCCTCCGCGCTGCCCGGCAGGCAAAGAATGCTCACGGGAACATCGCAGTATCGCTACTTCGTGACACTCACCAAACGTTCTGGACTCGCACGGTCTGGGCAACAGAGTCTGCGATGAAAGCGTTTATGCTCGCCGGACCGCACAGGCAGTCGATGCGGCGACTGCAGGAGTGGTGTGACGAAGCAGCAGTTGTTCGTTGGGAGCAGAAGATCGATGAAGCGCCAGACTGGCGCGAAGCGCATCGGCGTCTGCAAGTGGACGGGAGGCGGTCCAAGGTGAACCACCCGTCTTCCGATCACGAGAGTTTTCAAATTCGGATGCCAGCAATGCGCGACTAACCCCCAAGCTCTGTAGAGAGCAGTGAATTCCACGACTTACGCGGCTAGTTCGGCAAAAAACAGCATTTCCGGAAGGGCCGACAGCGCACCCGGGGCCAGGGAAAGTACTAGCCAGGCAATCTGCCGGGTTGGACTAGAGATAAGTCCAGCCGGAAAATCTCTTCAATCAACGCTCTTGCAACCGCACGGACCTGAGGGAGAATAGTAAGGATGCCGAACAAGCACTTCATGCGGGTCCGCGAAGTAGCGAAAGACTCCGTTAGCGTCGATCGCGTGGCATGCCGTTTTCATCCTGACCAGGCTCTGGTGGTGCGAGAACAGAAGCGGCCGAAGGGCGACCAGCCCGAAGAACGCAGGATCGTGGTGCATTGCCCGATCTGCATGGGCGTGGCTCACACCCACGAAGAGCGCGAGCGAAGCTCCATGACAATCGCGACCGAGTTGCATTCCAGCGAGGTACCCAGTCGCGCCTTCCGCGCCGCTTCCTGAGCAGCCGCAACTATCCCAGTTTCATTTTGGCGACATGCACGTTAAAGTTCTCGCCCGGTAACAGCGAGGTCAACACGAACGCGTCGAAGCCGTTGCCTTCGAGTTCGGTGGTCCGGTAGACGCCGGGATCGCTTTCCACACTTTGATGCTGCGCCTGGAAGTCGTCGAGGAACGCTTGGGCATCGCGCTGCGCGATCGCGCCATGTTTCCTATAATTGCCAGACGAGACCGCTTCGGCCGCGTACGAGCGCACCAGCTTGGGCCAGTATTTTTCCAGAAGCGACGGGCTGGCGAAGATGTCCGCCCACACGATCTCGCCGTTCACCGCCACCACTGCGCCAACGGCTTTGCGCGCGCGCAATTCGCCGAGCGCGTTGTCCCAGCTTTTCTCCATGGGAGCGGCAACCGCGTCCACGCGATTCTGTACCGCGCTGTCGCCCATGGTCCGCGCGTACGAAGATGTTCCCGTGAGAGCTTCCGCTGCCGCGGGAGGAGCTGCCGCTACCACCGCCTGGCGGGACTTGGCCACTTCATCCCACACCTGCTCCTGATTCTTGGCGGCCATGGCCTTCTGCCGCACGCTCGGCTGCGCCATGAAAGATCCGGCTGAACCGAAATGCTCCGACGTTGCCACCCACCGGTGCGGCTCCACGCAGAAGACGCTGAGGTCGATGGGCTGGCTGTGCGGCGGCACAATGCGATCCTTGCCGACAACGCGATCCTGCTTGCCTCCGGTAACGATCTCGCCGGCGAGCAGAATGAGTGGCCTGTCCGAATTGTTCACCAGCATCAGGCGGTTCACCTCCGCGCCCGATGAAGCCGGCGGCGGAGCGATGGGTGTGTGCTCGGGCCACGGATCGGGAATAGTGGTGCGAGGATGGCGCGGGCGGATCAATCCCGCGCTTCCTTCCTCAGCCACCACCACCTGGCCAGCGCGGATGCCTTCATCGAGCGTAAGAAAGTTGCCGGTGTCGCGGACGGTGTCGCTGACAATCGGAAAGACGGTGAGGTTGTCCTGCGTGGTGGGCGCGAGCACCTTGTAATCGGCGCCATACGCGGCCGCCGCCGCGAAAAGAACTGCGAGAGCTGTCTTCGTCATTGCGTTCCTCCACCGTTAAGAACGGCGGGCGGCGCGCTTCTTGCAGACAAATTTCGAAAGAATACAATTGGGCGTGGACCATGAGTGACCACTCGTCGCATTTCACCGTCCTCTACCAGGAATCCGGCGGGAGTGGGTTTGGGCTGAGTCTGGAGGATTTCACTGCGATCCTTCTGGAAGTGAGCGACCGCTACGTTCCAGGCGCGGATGACCGCGAACTGGCCACATTCCATCGCACCCTGAAGGTGGCGGATCTCGCGTTGGCGCGCGCCTGTGCGGCTGGGAATGAAGCCGCGTGGGATTATTTCGTGATCCGGTATCGCGCCAAACTATATGAGGCCGGCGCGGCAATTGCACGAGATGAATCGGTAGGAAGCGAACTGGCCGATTCACTCTACACGGATCTTTTCGGCACGCGCCAGACCGACGGCGGTCAACGCATTTCGAAGCTGGCGAGCTACACGGGACGAGGATCGCTGGATGGCTGGCTGCGGACGGTGTTGGCGCAGGAGTATGTCAACCGCTATCGCGCCGAACGGCGCACGGTTCCTTTCGACGAGACTGTTCAACCCGCCGCACCCGCGAACGACGGCCTTCCCGCTGATCCGCGCCTTGAGCAAGCCACTGCCGAGGCGATCGCCGAATTGTCCGCCGCGGATCGGCTGACTTTGGCGGCGTATTATCTGGATGGCAGGACGCTCGCTGAGATTGCGCGAATGATGTGCGTTCACGAATCCACCATCAGCCGCCGGCTGGATCGCGTTACTTCGGGGTTACGCAAGAGCGTCGTGCAAGGGCTGCGCCATCGCGGGATGAGCAAACGCGCGGCTGAGGAGGCGCTGGAGACGGACGTGCGCGATCTCGCTGTGGATGTGCGCGCAAGGCTGACGCAAGATCCCGCCGCTGGAACGTTCCATGAGAGGGGGAAGGGATGACGGCGAAGTTCAATCGGGTGGTGAAGTCCGCGCTCGCTCGCCCGCGTGCCATATCCGCTCATCCCGAGGCCGATGTTCTCGCGGCTTACGCCGAGAATACGCTGTTGAAACGTGAACGGGCAACGGTGATCGCGCACTTGGCCGATTGTGCCGATTGCCGGGAGTCTCTGGCGCTGGCGTTTCCCGCCGATGCGGACGAAAGTGCGGCGGTGCCGAAGACGCGGCTGGCATGGCGATGGTCCCCGGCGTGGAGTTGGGCGGCGTCTATGGCGGCGATTTGCATTGTTGTCTCGGCGGTTTGGGAATTCCGAGGGCAACTTGTAGTCACGCCGGTGAGGCCCGCGGCCGCTCCGATAGCGATTCAGGATAAGAAATCGGAGCCCGCACCGCCGTCGGTCCCCGCGGCCGCGAAACCGGTTACGACTGCAAAAGCACGGCAATTCACGCCGCCACCGATGGCCGGCCCAGAAGCGAAGAAGATCTCAGCAGCTCCCCCACCACCGCCCGTTTTGACTGCGCCGCAACAGATTCCACCGCAACCCGCGGCAGATGCGGGATCAGCCGGGGCTATCATCTCAGCGCAAGCGAGCCCTCCGGCAGCGGACACGCTGCAGCCTGCCTCGCAGGCTGTTGAAGTCCGCCCATCCGCACCCGCCGCCAGGATGAAGTCGGCAAGCCACTTTGGTGCGATGGGTATTGCAGGCGGCCGAGCTACTCGTCCGCTGGTTCGCTGGTCTATCGGCGGCGAGTCGCGCGGACTCCTGCAACGTTCCGACGATGGCGGCGCAACGTGGACCATCGTCTCGCTCGCCGGCGAAGTCAGTTTCCGCGCCGTGACCAGCGTCGGTAACGATGTTTGGGTTGGCGGATCGGCGGGCGCGCTGTTCCATTCGGGCGATCAGGGCGCGCACTGGCAGCGTATATCATTCGGCTCTACCGGGACCATCGTCGCCATCAAAGCCGGGGCGAGCGGAGAGGCCGAAGTGACCACCGACGATGGACGCGCCTGGCAGGTCAAAGCCACGCAGCAG
>Ga0187871_10003561_pt1 | contig 12032 bp, 13 predicted proteins | sample June2016WEW_16_1_FD_132988 | JGI IMG/M metagenome (GOLD analysis project Ga0187871, IMG submission 132988) | Peatland microbial communities from SPRUCE experiment site at the Marcell Experimental Forest, Minnesota, USA - June2016WEW_16_10 | ecosystem: Environmental > Terrestrial > Soil >... | reverse complement strand
TGGTCCGTCAACTGGCCAATGCGTTCACTGATGATGGCGATCTGAACCTCGGGACTCCCCGTGTCAGTCGCGTGCGTCTGATACTGGTCAATAACGGATTTCTTTTGCTCTCTGGCTAACACTAACCTGGTGCACTCCTGTTCTGATTTCGATTTATCTTTGTGACTTAGTGAGGATAGCAGGCAGGGGGTGGGGGTGTAAAGGCGGGGTGGGACGACTGTACTACAGCGTGCTTCAGCGCGCGTTTGTCCTCCGATAATCGGCAACAGGTTCCGGCTTGGCAAGTTCCGCGTTCAACAGCTCGTAAATCCGTTTTAAAATCATCAGAAGTGTAAGGACAAAATTAAGGGTCAGGAAGATTATGGTCGCCGTCACCCAACGGTTCGTGGAGGCAGGTGGATCAGACATCTTTACATACGCGGTGGACGCCATGCATATTACAACGAGGACGATCGATACCAGAATAGAGTACGCGATATTGTCATGGAGTTCACGGACCAGCATCGTACGCGCTTTCGCTAAGGCGCTAGGATGCACGGTTTGTGTGGAGAAGGTGTACACGAGGAGAAGTAGGTTGAGCAAGAGGCCTGCGAAGATCGAGTACGCTGTCAGCAGAGCGTTAAGGACGTCAGCCCCGAATTTCCATCGCAACCATGCCGCAGCGACTCCTGCGGCGAAGGGAAAACCGTAAAACATGACGATGTCGAACCGACTCACTCTAGATCGTCCGGCGTCCCGGAGGGTCCTCAGGTGGGCAATGACAATGCGCCCCACGTCTATTTTCATTCCCCCTCCTAAACATAGATCTTCGCCATGAGCTTTTCGGCGAGACCCTCCGCCTGCTCGGCTATCGATTCGAATGTTGGGTGTCCGCCCCCGCCTAGCTCGATCTTCCCCGTGATGTCGTAGTACGACCTGAGCCTCGGATCGCCGATGCTGAAGGTGCGGTGGGTCCCTCCGACCTGGGTCTTCACTTTCACATCATTGTATTCGAAATTCCCATCGTCGAGCGCAAACACCCCCGCTCTCTCCCGTTTCTTTAGCAGTTTGGCCACTCGCGCCTGGACCCTGTCCGGGAGGGATCCCCCTCTGGAGGCTTTTATGACAAGTTCCATGTGGCCCCGGCTTTCTGTGTGCCCGCCTCGGACACTATCGGCAAGATCGGAGGGGAGCGTAATTCTTATGAAGCGGAGCTCCTTTACCTTGCCGTGCGAATATCGTTCGAATTGAGCCGGGTCTACTATCGGATCCAGGTGAAGTCGAAAATCAACGAAGTCGCGGTTAAAGCTGTCATGGAGGAAGCGATATAACACTTTTCTGATCCCGTAATTGCCTGTCCTCTGGAGGATTAGCAATCCTTCATCTACATCCAGCGGAATCTGGAGCATGAAGTAGAATGGTCGCAAATCTGCTTCCTGTTTCTTGCGTTTGTGGACGACCTTCTTCGTGACGGTGCTGTAGATGTTGCTTTCAAGCCCATATTCCCCGGTCTCGATCATGCCTGAGAGTTGGCGATCTGTCCGTTTCAGTTTTGTGACGCTGAGGACTTGCTGATACTGTTCGTTTTGCTGCGCCTCCTTCATGACGCTCAGTTGCTTAGCGAGGTATTCCAAGAAATCCTCATCATCCCCGGTGAGATGGGAAAGAGTTTCATCTTGGCGTTCCTTCACATCTCTGATTTTTACCAGGTAGGCAGCCAGCGAGATATTAGTGGGCATAGGTTAGGTTACTCGCTCCTTTTGAAGGATATTCAAGGGAAGGGCCTTCATTCGCCTACTGCCTTTCCTTGTGGCCTGCGGTTGCGAGACGGTGCCCGGACCGTTCCTCAGTCGCATCATCCAACGCGTTCTCCGTGAGCGCGCTGGCCAAATTGTTTGCGGTGGTTCTTACAACCTGCAGCTGTTTGGTAAGGTCGTCGGTTGAAAGTCTGTAGTTCCCTAGGCCGGGTCTTTTGTCTTCGTAGACATAAAGCAACTTCAGTTGGTTTAGGTTGGAGGCGTAGGCGTTGATGGTGTAGGGCTTGGTATACTCGCACTCCACGCTCAGGGCATTGGCTTGACCAGCGAGTGAACGGTAGAAATCCGCTACTGGGCCGATCGGGTAGGCGTTTGAGAAACCTACGATCGCCGCGACAACGAGGCTGATGACGCCCGCCGTTTTATTCTTGGCGAGAAAGCTGGCGATGCTGCCGATTAAAGCCAAGCCGGCCGCCGATATAATCGTCGCTAGCGCTAGTCTCGAATATTCCTGCTCTTGCGATTGAGCGTGCCCCGTGAAGGCACCTATCTTACGGCACAGATGTGTCCTCTCCGCCTCGCTTACTACGTCCAATAGTGGTTTCGGCTCAATAGCGGTCTGAGGTAGCTCATTAACCTTCGCTTGCACTTGCGGGCTGGCCTGTTGCACTTGTGAAGCCACTCCGCCAATGGCCTTTGTTGCCTGCGACAGTGCGTCTTGCACATTTTGAAGGGGGGTCTGGCCGAAAGACGGCAGTGGCGACATCAGGATTGCAAAAAGCCAAATGGCTGCACCCGCAACCCTTGCGCTTGGCATAAGGTTGACCTCGACGCATGGATTTGCAGCCCAACCCAGCGGTCCCCCTCCGCTGCATGGGAGGGGATTGTAGCACAGTCGGCTGCGCGGGCTGGGGGCTGGCCCACCTTTGCAGCACCACCACTGGGGCTGCCCCCACCCTTCGCGATTTTCGAAGGGTGGGCGCCCCGGACGATGTATTCGGGGGATTTCGCGGATGTTAGGTTCGGCTCTCGCGTGAGGCCCATCCTGTTTGGAGCGACGAATCGCGACGAGGTCGAGGCCGGTGGTGCCCACCTTTCGAAAAGTGCGAAAGGTGGGGCAGCCACATTCGAGGCGCAGCAGGCGAGTTGCATGGGTCCTTCGTTTGGGAGTCGCCCGCCTCGCGTGCGACTCCGCTTCCTCAGGATGACAACAAGGGAGGAATTTGGTTTAGGCGAATTCCAGGCCATCGGGCTCGCGAAGTAGATGCCAGGCTTCGCGGTATCGGTCGAAGGCATGCCGGCGGCGGTCGCTCCCGGGGCGGAACAGGAGGTTCACCTGGCCCAGAACGTGAGGAAGCGGAACGATAAACCAGGAATCCTCCGGGATGATGTAAGCCGCGATGAAATCGATTTCAATAAACCGGGGACGGACGGGACTGACCCCAATTCTTCCGCTCCAGATTTCCAGATCGGCACATGAAATAGGGTCAGTCCCGTCTGTCCCCGCATTTACAGCGGCTGAAGCCGCGCTCCTTTTTTTAAGGCGTTTGTCGGCATGGCTGAAGCCGTGCCCTTCCCGGTCAGAGTCAAAAGCAGAATCAAGAACAAAATCAACGTCAAAGGCGTCGGACAGGAGTGTCCGTCCCACACGGCCCAGCAAAAGCAGGTTCCTCACCGGGCTTTCAGGCCGGTTCGGAATGGCAGCCCCTTTGGCTGAGGCAGTTTGCTTCAGCGGCTGAAGCCGGGTTCCAATTTGGCGAAGCTTTGCGGCGCGGCTAAAAGCCGCGCCCTTTCAAAACTCTGCTTTTCGGCACGGCTTAAGGCCGTGCCCTTCCCGGTCAGAGTCAAAAGCAAAAATCAAAGTCAACGTCAAAGACGTCGGACAGGAGTGCCGCCCACACGGTCCGATTTGGCGGAGGCTGAAACCAAGATCCCTCGCGTTGCTCGGGATGACAATCTTATCGGGGTGATAATTTGTTTTCGTTTATGCGAACTCCAGGCCGTCTGGTTCTCTGAGTAGGTGCCAGGCTTCGCGGTAGGGGTTGTTGGGGTGGGGTTTGCGGCGGTTTTTGGGGCTTAGGAGGAGGCTGCTTGCGCCGAGGATGTGAGGCAGGGGGAAGATGAACCAGGAGTCTTCGGGGATTACGTAGGCGGCTATGAAGTCGATTTCGGAGAGTTTGTAGGGGACGGCGCGTCCGTGGATGCGGCGGTGCGCGTTTACGTGGTAGAGACCTTCGACTAGTTGCGTGGTGGCTTTGACCTGGACGCGGACCAGGCGCGGGCGGGCTTGGTCGACGGTGTTAGGGCGCTGTTGGAAAAGGTTTGCGCGGCGGCAATCGAGGATTACGTCGTAGCGCTCGCTGTCGCCGTAGGGGTGGGAGACTCCGAAGCGGAGGCGGGCGGCTTTGAGAGCGAAGGCTAGTTGGGCGATTTCTCCGCAGCGCTTGGTGGCGTCTTCACGCTCGAAGGGAGTTTTGGAGGGGCGGTCAGCTCTTTTGGGCAGGGCTTGGGCCGGACGCGGTTTGCGTCTGGGGGACGAGCCCTTGCGTCTGCGCATGAAGTCTGGTGCTGGATGTTCCGTGTTAGGGGTTCGGTGTTAAGTCGTTGGAAATAAAGAGTCCGGAAAAACAAAAGGCGCTAGCCCGGAGGCTGGCGCCAATTTTTACTCTATATATTCAGAATAGCATGTTGCAGGGGGTAAAACCGACACGTTTCCCGGATTTATATTTCCATTGGAATCATTTCGTTAGGAGGAAAACGTTAGATTTCGGGTCTTGACAAGATTTTGGCGGGTTGGTTGGGAGACAGCAGCTTCCCTTTAGCTTCGCTCAGGGTACGGTGAGCGTAAATTTGACGAGCGCGGGACTCGGCCCCGAAAACGCAAATGACGAAATCTTCGCGACAAAGTGGCCAAAACAGGACAGATTGCACGAGACCATTCTGCGACACTGCCGCCATGACAACTCAGACGATTGCCGAATACCTGGATGAGGAGCGCAAAAAAGCTGCCGACACTCAGCTGCGAACGGAGAAAGAAGCTGCGCGCATCCAGCCGCTGCAGCACGGCCACCATCGCGCCGCAAGACAGCACGAACTGGAATTGCTGCCTCCGGTAAAAGCCGCAACCAAGAAGAAAAAAAAGAAGAAGACCATCTCGGTCGTTCGGAAGAAACCACGCGCCGCTCGAAAGGTAACGACGAAAAACCGCAAGAGGGCCTGACCTGGATGTACCTGCCGTGTCCACGGCAACCAGGCTCCTGCTGTTCAAATTCAGGCCGTCTACCCTGATCGCCCGATGGCTTACGCGAGATGCATGCGTAGGATTGAAGGGTGGATGCCTCAACCGCATTTCTAGAGAAATCCGCAACCAAAAATTTAGGAGGAACTTATGAACAAGGATCAAGTGGCTGGCAAGGTCGACCAGGCAGTGGGCAAAGCGCAGCAGAGCGTTGGGGAAACGGTGGGCAGCGAGAAGCTGGCCAACAAAGGCGTGGTTAACCAGGTCAAAGGCGCAGTGAAGGAAACCTGGGGCGATGCGAAGGACGCTGCGAAGCAGATTCAGGAATCACACAAGGAAGCAGCCTCCGAGAAGGCTGCCCAGAAGCGGGAGAACATCAGTCAGTCCGTGGACGACGCGAAAGAAAAAGCCAAGGGCAAGATTGACGAATTCAAAGAGCGCCACTCCGCATGACCGAACTGCCGCGCTACATCCGATGAAGACGATGCAACGCGGCGGTGCAGCGAAGAAGCCACTTCCACGATATACTCTGCAGCGATAGTTGGGCAGGCCGCAAAGTAGTGCATCGTGGCAGTAACTTTCGAAATGGCGCGGCGGATGGCGATGGCACTGGATCGCACAGAGGAAGTCTCGTCTTACGGCACGCCGGGGTTTAAGGTGGGCGGAGTTCTGTTCGCGCGGCTGCATCAGAGTCTCGATGCGCTGGTGGTGCGAATGGATTTTGAACAGCGCGCCGCGCTGATGGAAGCCGACCCCGAGACTTACTTGATCACGGACCACTATTTGAATTACGAGTGGATCCTGGTGCGGCTGGATCGCGTCGATCCCGACGCTTTGCGGGATCTGCTGCGCGGGGCGTGGCGATCGGCTGCGGCGGAGAAGAAGAAACCGAAACGAAGCACGGCACGGCGACGGCCTTCGAGGCGGTGAAACGAACTTCTTATTCCTGGACTTCTTATTCCGGGAGATCTTATTCCTGGACATCGAGAAAGCGGCTGCGATCGTGCTCGCGGGGCAGCGGGCAAACTTCATAGCGGCCGAAGATGCGGTACCGATGGCGGGCCACTACGCTGTAAGCCGCGTTGCGCAGGAACTTGGGGACGAGTTGCAGGAAGAATCCAGCGGAGGGCCACACGCCTGGAAGTTGCTTCAGTACGAACAGGACGGCGTCGGAGCGGGAGAGCAGAGATTCATCCGGGAGATCGCGGTTGACGACTACGTAGACAGAGTCGAGATCATCGCTGGGATTGGGATTGGCGCCGTGGCGGGCGAGGATCGAGGCGGCGAGAGCGCCTTGTAGCGGAGCAAAAAGAAAGACGGCACCGCGATCGCGTCGAAGAATGAACTGGACGAGGCGATTGCAGAGTCCGCAGACGCCGTCGTAGAGGAGGATGGGGTGGGGCATGGATGGGAGATATCTGAAGCTTTAGTGAGATCACAATCCCCACCCTAGTCTCTCCAAAAACGGAGAGACTAAGGATGGGCACCCTCAAAGATTAAATCCCGACCTTACTGCTTCGTGGCTACGTATGTTGATGTCCGCTTCGTCAGCGTCGCCGTCGTAACCGTGGTCATTGTCTTGCCGTCAGCCGACACGGTCGTTTTTGACACGCTCACTACCGTGCCATCGCGCTTGTCGGTTTCCTCGATCGTGTGGTCGTTAATGCGCTTCAGCGAGACGGTGTCGGCGAAAAAGGCACCCTTGTACGGATAGTCCTTGCCGTCCAGCTTTGCAGTGTAGGTTTCCCCGGTCGGAGCGGACATGGTCAGCTCATCTCCGTTGGTCTTGTAGGTTGTGGTTAGGCCGTTTTCACTTTCCTTGACCTTGTTTATGCGCCACGAACCCGAAGTACCATTGGCGCCCGCAGGAGCTTTTCCGATGCGAGTGTAGGTCACTTCCGCGGTCACGGTTTGGTCGTTGCCTGGCCTGTAACTGGTATTTTTAATCGTCAACGTCTTGCCGTCATCTGAGACCGAGCGAGTCTGTTCGAAGACTGGCTTACCGTTTTTCTTGGCCTTCACCTCAATGCTCTTTGAGTCGACTTCGCGAACGCTGATTGTGTCGTAAGACTGCCCGGTGACGGATTGGTCTTGCCCGTCAGCCTTAACGTGGACCTGCGGATTGCAACTTTTGCAATCGTACATGCCTCCTTTTACAGAAATTACGATTGGCTTGGGCGATATTTTCGCCTGATCCATGTTGGTGCGCCAGGTGCCATCGAACGGGCTCTGCGCGAACAGCGATATGGGAACGATGAGAACCATCGCGAGAAACAACGCGAACGCGATGGATCGGTGTACACATTTCATTGGAATTCTCCTTCAAGCAAAAGCTTCTGCTACAGCGGGAACATCATACTCTTCCCCACACTCGACTGGAGAAGCTGAGACTGGGAAGCTGAAGAGGATGAAGCGCGAGATGAAATGAGAGTCTTGAAGGTGCCTGCTACTTCGTTCCCGCGGCCGATGGTTGCACACCCGCGTAGTAGCCACTCTTGGTGCGGACTTGCAGTTTGCCGCGGCCTTTTCTGGCCTCGACACGGATGGTGCGGAAGCCGCCGCTGGCTCTGGGGTTCGTAGGCTTGTAGCCGATGGTGTACTGGTTACGGATGTCGTGCGCCACTTGCCGGCTGATCTCATCCACTTGATCGAGAGTAGAGGGAAAGAATGCAAGTCCGCCGGTTCGTTGCGCGATGATCTCGAGCGCGCGCCGGGCTCGTTTGGGATGCTCTTCGTCGCCCAGGATTCCGATCGCATAGACTGACGGACCATTTTCCTGCTGCAACTGCTTCACGGCATCTTCGAGACTATCGCGGCTGGCGTTGTCGTCTCCGTCGGTTACGACGAACAAGACTCGGCGCTCGAGCTTTGCGTCTCTCTTGAGGTGCTCGGCGGAGGCCACCAGCGCGTCGCGCAGCGCGGTGCCGCCACGAGCGTCGATTTTCTCGAGCGCCTCTTTCAACTTCAAGAGATCGTTGGTGAAATCCTGGTCGAGATAGTATTCGTCGTTGAAGTTGACCACGAAGACTTCGTCCTCGGGATTGCTGGAGCGCACCAGGTTCAGCGCCGCCTGGTTGACCTTGGCGCGCTTTTCCCGCATCGAACCGGAATTATCGATCACGATTCCCATCGAAACCGGAATATCTTCGTTGTGGAACGAAATTATGCTCTGCGGTTTGCCATCCTCGTAGACTGTAAAGGCACTTCGGTCGAGGTTGGTGACAATGTGCTGTTTGTCGTCGATGACTGTGGCGTGCAACAGGACTTCATCCACGTCTTTGCGGATGACGTAGGTTCCGTTGTCGTCGGGAGATTGCTGCGGAGTGGAGGCAGCAGGCGCGCCGGACTTATCTTGAGAAGACTTCTCCTGGGAAGGCTTATCCTGGGAAGGCTTATCCTGGGAAGGCTTATCCTGGTAAACCAGTGCCTGAGGGGGTTGCGAGGGGGAAGCCTGCGACTCGGGCGATTTGGAGGCCAGCAGCACGAGGACGGCTGCAGCCCACAACGCGCACTTCAGAAAAAGGAAGAATCTCGCGGGCTGGTCGTCTTTCGGACCACTGTTCTTCGGGTCATTCTTCGGGCGCGTAATATCCGGTCCTGGCATACACTCGGAGTGGCGGCAATCCTTTCGGCGGCAGTAACTTCACTTTAATTTTACGCCATTTACCGTCCCGCACTTCTCTGCTTGGACGATATCCGAGCACATATTGGTTGCGCAGTTCGATGCCAATCTTGGTGGCCACGTCGGCTAGGTCGTTGGGGTTCTCCACCGTAAACGCCCGCCCTCCGGTCAGTTCGGCGATCTCGCCCAGTAGTTGCGGGCCCAACTGCTCTTCCTGACTCTGGAAATACCGGTCGTAAATGCCGATGGCGTAGACCATGATGTCGGCTTCCTTGACGATCGCCTTGATCTCGCCCTCGGTGTAACGGCTGTGATTGTCGCCCCCATCGGAGATGATGAGGAGCGCCTTCTTCGGATACCTGGCCTGCCGCATCTTGCTGACGCCCATGTAGATGGCATCGAGCAGCGCGGTGCGCTTTCGCGGGAAGGTGTAGAGCAGCTTGTCCTGAATCTCATCGACCGAGCTGGTGAAATCGGAGACCATATCGGGCTCGTCGGAGAAAGTGATCATGAAAAATTCGTCCTGGGGATTGGCAGTCTTGAAAAACTCGACCACCGCGTCTTTGGCCCGTTCCATTTTGCTGCTCATGCTTCCGCTGGAATCGAAGATCACGCCGAGCGACACAGGCGCATCTTCGCTGGAGAAGGACTTGATCTCCTCCTTCGAGCTGCCTTCGAAAAGCTGAAAGTTTTCCTTATCGAGGCCGGTGACCAGCCGGTTCATGGGATCGGTGATAGTCACGGGCACCAGCACCAAATCCACAGCGACTTTTAGCGGTCGTATATGAGAGGTCAAGGACGCGGGGACGACCTGGTTGGCCGCTTCTTCCCTCTTTGCCTTTTCGGCGTCGTTGGTTACGCGGGGCACGACGTGGACATCGTTAACGTCCGCCTGGCCTAGAACAGGCGATGGCCAGACGCAGGCTGCGATCAGCGCCGTCCAGAGTAAAAGCCCAAGCGAGATTCCACGCCTTGAAAAATCTGGCCGGGAAAAATCTGGCCGGGCAAGGCTTGGCTGGAGGCTTGTTCGGACAAAGCTAGGGTTGCAGAGTCGAACCAGGCAGGACTTCCGAAGTTGGGTGTTAGGGCGGAGAGCCATAAGCACCTCGATTGGCCGCGATAGTATCACAGCTTTGGTCGAGTGACCCCTGTTATTTTTGTCAAATCTTAGTGACAATTTCTGAAATGGGCCGACGGGCGCACCAATTCGGGCGATTGATTCCAAAACCTGTATACGCAAACATGGAGACGCCGCGCCGTCTTGTACAATCAGAAGTTTCCATGGCTGACATTCATCCTTTTCGCGCATTTCGCTATGATCCGCAGCAGGTCTCTCCCGCTGACGTGGTGACCCAACCTTATGACAAGATCACTGCCGCGTTGCAGGATCGTTACTACGAGGCCAGCCCGTACAACCTCGTCCGGATCATTCTTGGGCGGCGAGGAGAAAACGACAATCCGGAAAGTAATGTATATTCGCGCGCCACCGGGTATTTTCGAGATTGGAAGCAGCAGGGCATCCTGCGGCAGGATTCCCTGCCCTCGATCTACATCTACTCACAGCGTTTTACTCGGCCCGGGTCAATTAAGGAAAGCTCCACGGAGCTGGAGCGGCGCGGCTTCATCGCTCTGGGCCGGATCGAGGACTATTCCGCCGGCGTCGTCTTCCGCCACGAGCAAACCCTGGCGAAACCCAAGGTCGACCGGCTCGACCTGCTGCGCGCCACCCGCGCCCATTTCGGCCAGATTTTTATGCTCTATGAAGATTCAGGCCAGGTTGAAGCGCTGCTTGCCACCGATGGCGAACCGGACATTTCGGTGTCGGATGAATATGGCGTGGTGCATCGGGTGTGGGAGGTCACGGACGCCGCACTGATCCACTCGGTGCAGGCCGCGATGAAAGACAAGAAACTTATCATCGCCGACGGGCACCATCGTTACGAAACCGCTCTTAACTACCGCAATGAGCGCCGCGCTGCGGACTCTTCCAAGGGACAGCCTGGCTCCGGTGCGGAAGCGGCGCCATATGAATTCGTCATGATGACGTTGGTCAACATGAACGGCCCAGGATTGGTCATCCTGCCGACACATCGGCTGGTGCATAGCCTGGATTCCTTCTCGGAGAACGACTTTCGCAGTGCAGCGCGCGCGTTCTTCGACGTTGACGAGGTCGACGCATCGATTGACGCGCCGCGCGCCACGGCGATCCTGCGCGAGTCGGGCCGGTGCGGGACTACAATTCTCGCTGTGACGGCGAACCGCGCCTTTCTGCTGCACCATCCTAATCCGAACGTTCCAGAAGTTTTCGCGGGCTTGTCGATCAGCCAGCAGGCGCTGGATGTGGTTCAACTGCATAAATGTTTACTGGAAAAGGTGCTGAAGCTTTCGGAAGAATCGATCCGGAACCAGCAAAATATTTCCTATGTTCGCGATGCTGCTGAAGCTTTGTCGCAAGTGCGTGAAGCCGGATCTCGCGCCAACATTGCTTTCTTGATGAATCCCTGCCGCATGGCGCAAGTGCGTGATATCGCCTTCGCCGGAGAAGTTATGCCGCAGAAATCCACCGACTTCTTCCCCAAGCTGCTGAGCGGATTGGCTATTTATGGGCTCGACTAGAAGGAGTTGGATTCGCAACGATAGCGCGGCCGTCGGCGTACTCTTATTCTTGGCTGTCCTCCTGGTTTCTGCCGCGGCGCCGGAGAAGCGTCTTTCCGTTTATTCCTCTGCCGCTAACTATTCCCTGCCGATCATGCAGCGGCAAGGCCATGAATATGTTGGATTGCTTGAGTTACTGGATCCGCTCGGCACTGTCAGCGCAAAATCCGAGCCGCCGCGATGGCGACTGCACTACAACAACATCCTCGGAGACTTTACTGCGGGGAAAAGCAGCGCTCTTATCCAAGGACGGGAGATTGACCTCCCAGGGAAATTTCTTCTGGAAAATGGACGCGGCCTGGTTCCGGTTGCCTCTCTCGGTTCTCTGTTGCCACGCTTTCTGGGTGGTCCCGCAACGTTGCATGAAGAGTCGGGACGTCTCTTTATCGGCAGCATTGCCACACACTTCACCGCGGCAGTTTCTACGGACGATGCTTCGCGGCTGATCCTTCACTTCACCGCGCCCGTGAATCCGTCGGTCGCCAGCGAACCCGGCAGACTGCGCATGACCTTCAGCCGCGAGCCGCTCACTGCGCCGGCTTCCCCCACGCTGACGTTCGGGAGCAAGACGATTCCTTCGGCAACTTATTCCGAAAACAATGGCGCCGCTGAAATCACGGTGACCACGACGGTGCCGCTGCTGGCCAGCTTCAGTCCGGATGGCCGAAGCATCACTCTGGCTCCGGTGAAATCGCAAGCGGCGGCAAGCGGGGCGACGGGAGCTGCAACGGGACTTCCCGCGGGATCTGGACCTGCTGCAACCAGCGCGTCCGCCGCAGCT
>Ga0187871_10003560_pt1 | contig 12033 bp, 11 predicted proteins | sample June2016WEW_16_1_FD_132988 | JGI IMG/M metagenome (GOLD analysis project Ga0187871, IMG submission 132988) | Peatland microbial communities from SPRUCE experiment site at the Marcell Experimental Forest, Minnesota, USA - June2016WEW_16_10 | ecosystem: Environmental > Terrestrial > Soil >... | reverse complement strand
ACCTGGAAGTCGTTCAGGTTCTGTACGGCGACCGCCGGGTTGACGCCCCGCATGGCGCGCGGCAAGACAGGGCCCATGGCCACGGCTCGCACCGGAGAAGTGTGCGCCGCCGGCTCCGTATGCGGCAGGGCCCGGTTCATCCATCCGTCGGCGGTGACTTTCAGGCCGGGTGTACCGGCTTCCATGAAGTCCTGCGCATCGAAGTGCGAGCGGGTCGGATCGGGAGATCCGGCGGCGTGTACGAGGGCCAAGTGCCCGTCGTCCCAAATGGGCTTGAGGGGCGCGAGCGCGGGGTGCAGGCCGAAGAAGCCATCCAGATCGATGGCGGCGTCTGCTCCGCGGGCCGATGCCTGCGACGGCCGCGGCACGGCGATGGTGGGACGCATTTCGTAGTATCGTTTTTCGGCGTGCGGCACCACGATGTTGAGACCGTCGGCGGCGCCGCGCTGGAAGATGGCGACCAGGACTTTCTTGCGCGGCGAGGGTGCGCCCGCGTATAGCGCGCGCTGGAGCCACAGTGGAGCCGCGCCACTTCCCACCATCGCCAGCATCGAGTTACGAAGGAAGAATCTGCGGGTGGTCATCATGTTACCCAGTCACTTCTTCTGAAAGTCAGGGGAGCCTAGCGCGACGCCTTCGGACGACCGGGCGCTATCCACTTTGACTCCGGGCACCTTGTTGTTCGCCAGCGCGACGCTGAAGTTCATGCGCGCCAGCAGGCCGGCAGAGTTCAACCACTCCTGGCCGGAATTCGAATAACCTGTCGGCTCGGCCTTGCGGTAGAGCGGCTCGCCGAGCTGGTTTAACTGGTTGTTGAGGCCGAACGTGAAATCCACTTGGGCGTCGATCGCGCGCAAGGAACTGGCCACCATTTCGAGCGGCGACTTGATCTTCGCACGGTAGGCGCCGCGCGACCAGAACTCCGGCGAATCGAACATGGTCTTCAGCACCGCGCGCAGGTCGCCATCTTTTTTCAGAAACGTGGCGGCCATGCGGTTCACCAGCGCTGCGGGCGGATCGTCGGCCACGAAATGCATGGCCAGTTGGCGCGAGATGAAGCGCGCGGTGGAGGGATGATGCGCCAGCAGGTGCAGGACTTTGAACCCGTCTTCGATGCCTCCTCCGGCCGGAATCCGCACGCCCAGGACGGTCTTTTCGCCATCGTCGTGCATCCGCGGATTGAACTCAAATTCAGCCACGCGCTGGGGCTGTTTTATAGTCCAGCCGGTGAAGCAGCGGGCGACCTCGGTGACGTCCTTTTGGGTATAGCCGCCATCCACGCCCAGGGTGTGCAGCTCCAGCAGTTCGCGGCCATAGTTCTCATTCAGCCCGCGCTTGCGCCGCATGCCGGCGGGCGATTGCGCGCCAGCCGACTCCCAATTGTCGAGATAGAACAGCATGGCGGGACTTTGCGCGGTGGCGCGCAACAGGTCCTCGAACTTGCCGAGGACGCGCGGGCGAAGCTCATCGCGCTCATAGGCGGTGACCAGGTAACGATCGGCGCCCTTCTCGATGAAGACGTTGAAGTGGTTATACCAGAAATCCGCGAGCACTTCTTGCAATTGGCGGTTGCTGTAGACGGCGCGAAACAGTTTGGCCGCCATGAGGTCTTGGGCGACCATGGCCTGGGGTCCGTTGGCGCTTTGGATGCGGCGGCGCATTGCGGGTGGCGCGGCGGCGAAGAGTTGCATGCGCATGCCCTGGCCCATGCTCTCCAACACGCGGTCCTGGCGGTCTTCGGAGAACGAGTTGAACAGATCGAGCTTCTGCTGCGCAGTGCCCGTGCGCAGGACGCGAAGCTGTTCCGGTGGGAGAAGCGCGGCCAGATCGGGCGCGGGCGACTTGAAGCCATCCTGGTCCGTTTTGCTTTGCAGGCGCGCCGCCAGGCGGTCGACCATCATGCGCTTGTCCGGATCTTCGGGAAAGGGCAGTTTGCCTGCCACCATTTGCTTGACGAGCGTGGGCGAAGGGTAGCTTTCGAGCATCTTCGCGGTGGTCATGCCAAGCGTGTCGAGCGGGCGCAGCTTGGTTTCGAGGACCGGGTTCTCAGGGATGCGTTCCGGGTGAAGTTGCAAGTCGATCCACTTCTTGAGTCCCAGTTTCTGAACGTGCTGCAGATCGCCTGGCCGCGGGCCGAAGGTGAGGCGACTAAGGGCATGCTCGGTTTTTTGGTCGTTCGAGATGCGCTGACGAAATAGAGCGGCGGCTTGGGCTGGTTCGGTAGTCTTACGGGCGTAAACGGAAATGCCGGTAAGGAAACAAATACTCAGGCCGACAAATGCGGCTCGCAATGACTTATCAGATGGCACTGTACACATAATAAACGCCGTTCGAGGCCGGAAGTTGCGAGGTCCAACAATCAATGATCTGGGGGCAGGTTGCTAACGAGTGCCGGGCGTGATGGGGGAGCACGGGACCGGGTAGGACTCGGCGCCCTCCGACATCGCATATTCTGGGGGCGGCCTGCCGGTCCTTTTGCGACTGCTCCATGTCCTCGCCGGCGGTTCGAAAGGAGCGCTCCAGTTGCGCTCGTTGTTTCGAAACGGACGCCAACACGGCAAACTGCTTTTCGCCAAATTCGATGAACATGTAGACCTTCTGCTCGCTCTGGGCAACCAGCGCGAGCAACCATTGGGAGGCGGCCATGGTTTCCAGATAGCACCGTTCGATACGGTCTTGGGGTTGCCAGTTGGTCTCCAGTTCGTCCCAAAGCCGGGAGTAGTCCGCGGCGTTTTCGTCGGAGAGGATGGTACTGCGGATACGCAGGCCGTAGGTGAGGGCGTTGAGGTGAACGGCGGCTTTGCCCTCGGGAGTCTTAGGACCCGAAGAATCCTGGGCATTCTTCTGTCAAATTAGCATGTGGAATCGATCCTTCTTGGGTTTGAGAATGCAGTGCCCATAGCCGATTCAATGGTAGAACGCACGCGCCGAGGAAAGGCATGGCTTGCAGTTGGCCAGGGTTGTAGAATGAGACTGCGCTTCTGGCTTAAGCCGCGTAAGTTTGCGCCGATTGCCAATCGGCGCGCCGGATGCCATCCTGCCCCACAAGATTAGTTTCGTATTCGCAGGAAGAACCATGCCATGCCGATTACCAGCAAGAGCGAGGCGCACACAGGCACGGGTCTTAGGACTGCCAGGCGTTTTCTCGCGGCGGAGAATAGCAGGGCGCAAACAGCGATCAGTGCGATCTCCGCGACCGCCGCGCCAGTGAGCACGTAGGCGGCGCGGTAACTGGTGGTGCGCAGGAATAGCGCAAAGTAAAGGCCGTGAAATGCGCCCAAGACCGTCACAATCAACCAGCGCATGCCAGCTTGGGGCAAGACCAGGATCTCCACCGCGAGATAGGCGACGGTCAGGCCGGCGGCCGCTTCCACGAAACGGGCGGCCGGCTGCCATCCCGTGCGCGGAATGACGAGCGCGGCGGCTATCTGGCCGGCCAAAAACATGACGGTCAGCAGGATCAACTCGCGGCGGCTGCGCGCGGCGACCACCAGGCTCGCGAGAAACAGGATTTGCGCGGCGCCGCCCAGAGATCGCAGGGCGCCGCCGCCGGCCTGCGTTATAGCGGTTTCCAGAGCGGTGGGTGGCCGGAAGCGCAGCGTCGCGCGAGGGAACGAGATATCGAAGAGAGCTTGATCGCGCTTGCCGCCGTTTTCGACGCGCAGCAGGTGTACGTGGTTGGGCACGGTCACCGTGTGGAACGTACACTCGACATCCAGGGTATCGACCGGTGCGGCGAATTCGTAATCCGCTGCACACACGTAAGCGCCGTGCGCGGCGTCCTCCCGGCACGCAGAGTTCAACAGTTGGGCCGGCCGCCCGCCGCTGGAGAAAACGATATGCGCGAAGAGCGAGTGCGCGGGATTCGCGACATGCGGCATTTCGTACAGAGGCAGCCGGAACTCATAGTGCGCTAGCGTCCCGCGGATGATCAGGTCGCCGGAACTCATGCTCATGACGTGCGCGAATACGGGGCAGGCGAGCAGGGCGAATCCGGCCAGGACCCTCATGCGGGTGCGTCGGGCACAGCGTGGACCTGTCCCGCGGCCAGGCGCTGCTGGCGGATGCGCCGGTAGATGATACGGATGAAAGCCAGCACCGGCACAGAGAGGAACGCGCCCGGAACGCCGGCGAGCTCGGCGCCCGCGAAAACGCCGAATAGCACGAACAGCGGATCCAATTGCACGCCGGCGCGCATCAACAGCGGAGACAAGAGGTAGTCCTGGAAGAGGCGGTAGACGACCACAAATATGAGCGCGCCCAGAAACGGCCCGCCGCTCACCGCGGTAACGATCACGACGATGGCGGCGGCCGAGACGGTTCCGATGGTGGGGATGAATTCAAGCATTCCCGCCAGCGCGGCGAGCAGGATGGCGAAGCGTACTCCCAGAATGCCGAAAAAGATGGAGTAGGACGTGAAGGTGGCCAGCGACAGGATCAGGAGGGCGCGCATATAGTGGGCCAACAGGAGGTTGACGTCGGCCAGCAGATCGTCCATCAGGGCGCGCCGCCGGTCGTCGTCGATCATCTCCAGGAAGCGCCTGCGCATCTCGCGGCCATCCTTCAAGAAGAAGAAGCCGAGGATGGGGACGATCACCACATAGGCAAGGTTGCCGGCCACGCTGAGTATCCTGGCGCCGGCGCGCGGCAGAGAGGAGATGATATCGCCGGAACTCCTGTCGAGCTGCTCTTGCGCCTTCTGCACGATTTGGGCTTTGAAGGCGTTCACGCTGGCGGGAAGGGAGTCGCTGGGCTGCTCAAACCTGGCGAGCATGGCGGGCATGGATCTGGCCAGTGCATTGGCCTGTTCGACGACGCGGGAGCCAATCTGGGTGATGCCGACGAAGAGTACGGCGAGGAAGATCAGGTAAGCGATGGCCAGCGCGGGGGTGCGCGTGCGTTTGCCGGGCAGGAAGCGGTCGATGACGTTGACCAGCGGCGCGAGCAGGTATCCGAACAGCAGCGCGACGATGAACACAAACACGGTGGTGCGCATCAGGTAGACGAGGCAGAAGAGGAGGAGCACGAGAGCGGCGGTCCAGGTGTAGCGCGCGGCGCGCGCGTCAATGCCGAGCATGATGGCCTGTAGGCATTCTAACGTGGCGCGCGCGGTTATGCGTGCCGATGAAAACCAGTTGTGGGGCGGCCAATCCTGGCCGCAGCCGGCTTTCTAGCCGGCTCGGGCCGCCTGAAAGGCAGCTGCGGGCAGGATTGCCCGCCCTCCACCGACGGGATGTTTTCGACGGTGCGCCACAGCACCTATGCGGGCGGCGGCGCGGCACGTTCGATGCGCACGCGGGCGATGCGATTGCGCTCCATCTCAAGGACGGTGTAGCGCCGTCCGCCGTAATCCACGTATTCGCCGGCATGCGGGATGTAGCCGAGGCGGTAGAGCAGGAATCCGGCGAGCGTCTCGAATCCGGCTTCGGCTGGAATGTCGATGCCGTACTCGGTTTCGAGGTCGCGAATGCGAGTGGCGCCGTCGAGCGACACTTCGCTCGGTTCCGCGCCGGCCGGCCCGCCGGTATGCGCCTGGCTCTTTTCGTCGTATTCATCCTGGATGGGCCCGACGATCTGCTCCAGCACGTCTTCCACGGTGAGGAGTCCGGCGATGGTGCCAAACTCGTCCACCACCATGGCCATGTGGGAACGGCCCTGCTGGAATTCGGCCAGCATCTGGCCGACGGGCTTGGTTTCAGGGACCACCAGGTGCTTACGCAGCAGACGCGGGATGCGAAACGCCCGGCTGGGACGGCCCACGCGTATGGCTTCGCGGCGCTCCTCCCATACCGGGAGCAAGTCCTTGTAGTGCAGCAGCCCGACGATCTGTTCGGGCTTATCCTCGTAGACCGGGAGGCGCGAGTGCTGGTGTTCGATCATGGCGTGCAGGACCTCATCGAGCGTGGCTTCCACGGAAACCGAGACGATATCGTTGCGCGGCACCATGATCTCGCGTACGGAGAGTTCGCTCAGATCGAGCACACGGTGGATCATGTCCTCCTGCGCCTCGGGCAGGTAGCCGAGGCCGCGGCTGGAGGTGACGATGAGCTTCAACTCCTCCGCCGAATGGCCGCCAGAGCGGTGATGGCCGCCGATGCGCAGCATGTTGGTAATAGCCCCGCTGGATTTCTCGATCACCAGCACGAAGGCGATGGAGATGCGGTAGAAGATCAGCAGCGCGGGCGCCATGGTGACCGCCAGGCGGTCGGAGGTGGCGATGGCCAGATTCTTCGGCACCACCTCGCCGACGACCACGTGCAGGTAGCTGATGGCCAGAAACGCCAACAGGAGGCTGGCGCCGTGGACGATGCTGGAAGCCGTGGGTCCCCAATCGGGATGGAAGAACGACTGGATGATGCGGAACAGCGTTTCTTCGCCGGCCCATCCGAGGCCAAGGCTGCTGAGGGTGACGCCAACCTGGGTGACGGAAAGCAGCCGTGCCGGATTGGCAAGCAGGCTGAGCGCCGCCTGCGCGCCGGACTGGCCTTCTTCGGCAAGCTGCCGCAAGCGCGAGCTGCGTACGGTGAGCAACGCCACTTCCGCGGCGGCGAAGAAGCCGTTCAGGCCGATGAGCAGCGCAACCAGAATAAGGCGAAATCCCAGGTACGATTGGGTCATGGACGTGGCCGGGGCCAGAATTTCATTTTAGGATGCTGCGGGCGAGTGGGATTTTTGCGGGCGAGCGGGATTTTCACAATTAAACGCTAACCATTTTGCCGGCCGATGCGTCTGTATTAGTAACTCCGTTACACCTGGCGGGCGCAACCACCAAGTATCCCCAAGTTTGCGCCCGCATTCTTCGCGGGCAGGCATTCCACGCGCTCAGACCGTCCCACCGGCGGGAGCGCGCCACCGAACCAGGAAGAAATGGTGGCCGCAGAGAGCGCACCGATAGGGTAAGAGAATCCAGCGAAGAGCGTGCTCCAAGGCGTTGCGGACGCCTACTCCTCTGAAATGCACGGACCGGCAACGGGGGCATTGCGGCGAGAACACTTGCCACCTCAATCGCGCTAGCGCCTACGGTTGCGGAACTCGCCAGGCCGCTCCCAGTCCCTCAGGGGATGGCCGGCGCGGCGGTCTTCTCCGGTGGGCAGCCTCGTCTTTAGCCGCGGCACGCGCGGTCGCGCAGGTACGCATCTCCTCCTCGGTAAAGGTGAAGGCTTGCGCCTCGCTGGCTTCGTCGCGCCGCTCCAGTACGCTCCGGCACAACAGGGGCAGTTCCTGGATCTGGATGCCGTATCTCCGTATCAGAGCGAGATCGGCCCTGACCGTAAATGGCGTGCGCATGCGATCCACGGCGATGCCTTCGAAGGCGAAGACCCGGCATCCCAAATCCTGCGTGAAGCCCGTGAGAACGAATTGCATCTTTGCGCTCCTTCCAGAGACTAGCTTCGATTCCTTAACCGGACTCATGGCGGGCGTCATGCGCGCCTCGGCGGGTGACTGTTGCAAGTGGGTCCGTACTCGTGAACCAGGCGATCCTGGCGGGCCGTCCGCCGCGACCGGTCGCAAACCTCGAACACAAATCCAGCGGGTTTGCTCATCATCAGCGGGGATTCATCTTCGCCGAAGTGCGTGAGGAGGGCGCCGCGGATGTCGTCGGTTTGGCCGATGTAGAGCCATTTGAGCGCATTCGATATTCCATAGACCCCCGACGCCATAGGTGCATACGTCTGGATCGACCCTGGAACGAACGGCCGCGGAATCAGATGCTCAAAGGGCATCCGGTGTCCTTCGTGCGGCTGCTGCGGCCATCGAAGGGCGCCTCACGCGCTGGCCCCATTCCTTTTCGAAACCGGCGCGCCCTTGGCGCGATCCGACATTTGCCGCAGGCGTTCCACCAGTTCCTTCCCGGCCCTCACCTCGGCGGGGTTGGATTTGTAGCCGGGCAAGCGGGGATCGATATACTGTCTGCGGAATAGCTGATCCGATGCCAGGGCAGTTAATAGATCGAGTTCCTCTGGGGTAAGTTTCACGGTGATGACTGTCATTCGACGGTGCCTATAGACTGGGGAGATCGCGAGCGTGAGACGACCAATACCGCGGTACTGAAAATGAAGGCGGCGATGAGGAAAGTTACCTTCGTTGTATGGTTGACTCCCGTTGACTTCCGGCGCGCATCAAACATAGCAACCTCCCGGTTGTCGAGTAGCCTAAGAAGTCGGAATCAGATCGCCTGACTTAGTTCAGATGACCCGCGAGTGGGCAAAGCGCTCAGACGCTTACCATTGTACATTAACCCGATTTTGCTTGTCAAGCTGCGCCTCCGTGCCGGTATGAGGCGCATGGAACGTCTTACAAAAGATCTTAGTATGTTAATCTCCGGTAGCTGCGAGTATGTCCCGCCTTACAGACAAGTTACTGGAGAAACGGGCGCGAGCGATAGAGGGGCGGCGCGCCTGCCGACGCAGCCCCTCCGAGTCTGGTATAAGCGATTAGTAGCGACCGCCGCCGCCGCTGCGGCCCCGGCCCCGACCGCCGCCGCCACCGCCGCCACCGGAAAATCCACGATCCGTTTTGGGACGGGCTTCGTTGACGTTCAGCGCCCTGCCGTCGAGTTCCCTGCCATTCAACTCCGCGATGGCGCGATCCGCTTCCGCGTTGGTGGTCATTTCGACAAATCCGAATCCTCTGGCCTGGCCGGTGTCCCGGTCGGTAACGATGTTGACGCGCTCGACGGCGCCATACGCTTCAAATAGAGATCGAACCGCAGCTTCGGTAGCCCCGAAGTTGAGGTTGCCTACGAAAATATTTTTCATTTCTTTTTCCTTTGTTAACTTGCGTTGTTGGAATCGGGCAGGATCGGACGAGGGCGGCGGACCGGACTAATGCGAAGATGCCAAAATCTCACTGACAGACTCAGTGTACCACCTTTCTAGGGGGGGAAGGGCCGCTTCAAATCCGCGGATGGCGCGAAGGGCTTCGCGGGAAGCGCGCTTTGCGGCTGGCGAGAGGCGATTCCGATCAGAACAGCCTCGGGCGCGCGGCCGTAGAGCTGCAGGCGATAGCGCTCGCGCCGACTTGGGTGGCGACAAAGGGTCCGACGGGTGAGACAGGCTTCAGCCTGTCGGTATTCATTGCCTCAGCTCATCCAACAGCCTGCCATCTGGCGCCAGCAGGCGGATGTAGATGTCGGGCAGTCCGGCGGCGTGCGTGGAACAGCTCAGGCAGGGATCGTAGGCGCGCACCACGGCAGAGACGCGGTTGAGCATGCCTTCCTGCAGGTGGTTGCCGTCGATGAAATGCTCGCTCACCTGGCGCACACTGCGGTTCATGGCCAGATTGTTGTGGCCGGTGGCGACAATCAGATTGGCCCACCGGATGGCGCCTTTTTCATCCACTTTATAGTGATGAATCAGCACGCCGCGGGGGGCTTCGGCGATGCCCACGCCCTCCAGCGCGTTCACGCCCGCGTGGGCGCGCACGTGCTTATCCAAGATGGCCGGATCGGCGAGCAGCGCCTCCATCCGCTCCAACGCGTAGAGCGCCTCGATCAGGCGGGCATAGTGGTAGTGAAAGGCGCTCGAGACCGCGCGACCGTAGCGTTGATGGAACTCGGCGAACTCGGCGTCGGCCTCGGGCGTGCCGCAGCGCTCCGCGACATTCAAGCGCGCCAGCGGTCCGACGCGGTAGACACCGTCGGGGTAGCCGAGCGGCTTGTAATAGGGCGCCTTCAGGTAAGAGTTGGGCAGGGTCGTCTCGGCGATATACTCCGCGTAATTGCGCGGGCGCACCTGGTCGGCCACGATGTTGCCTTCGGCATCCCGAAAGCGCAGCTTGCCGTCATAGAGCTGCAAGCCGCCCGTGGAATCGACCAGCCCGGCGTAGAGCGTGGGGATGTTGCCGAAGTTGGCGATCTCCTCGGCGAACTGGTCGACGACGCCCTTAAAGAAAGCCAGCGTGCGGCGGGCGATGGTTTTGGCTGCGGGCAGGTCGGCGAGAATACGGTCGCGCACTTCCGAGGAGAGCGGCGCGTTGACTCCGCCGGGCACGGTCCAGGAAGGGTGGACGCGCTCGCCCGCCAGCCTTTCGATCACCTGTTGGCCGAATTTGCGCAGGGCGATGCCGTCGCGGGCGCGCTCGGGGTGCTGCTCGATGAGGCCGAGCACGTTGCGGCGCACGGGATCGGAGTCCATGCCGAGCAGCAGGTCGGGCGCCGAGAGATGGAAAAAGCTGAGCGCGTGGGACTGCACGAATTGGCCGCAGTGCAGCAATTCGCGCAGCATGGCGGCGGTTTCGGGAATGCGGACGGCCATGATGTCGTCGCAGGCTTTGACGGAAGCCAGCAGATGGCTCACCGGGCAGATGCCGCAGATGCGCGCGGTGATGGACGGCATTTCATAGAAGGGCCGGCCCTCCGTAAATTTCTCGAAGCCGCGGACCTGGGTGACGTGGATCTGGGCGTCCGTGACGCGGCCTTCGTCGTTGAGCTGGATGGTGACTCTGGCGTGACCTTCGATGCGCGTTACGGGATCGATCTTGAGTGTTTTCATAGGGGGCCTCTATGTCTTGTGGGGCGGGCAATCTTGCCCGCAGCCGCCTTTCAGGCGGCCCTCGCCGGCTGAAAGCCGGCGGCAGGCTGCCCCACCAGGGCAGCATAACCGCAACCAATCGAGGCGGCCTGAGAGGCCGCCGCAGGCTGAGAGCCTGCCCCACAATTTCGTCATCCGAATCTCACTTTGCCGGCGAGCTCCGGCATGCGGCCTTCGAGCAGCTCGCCTATGACAAACGCAATGGCTTTGGCTGGCGGCGGACAGCCCGGCACATGGAGATCCACTTTGATGGCGTCGTGCACCGGCACGGCATGCTTAAGCAGTTGCGGAACGCCGTCGGTTGGAATGGTTCCATAGATGCTCTCAAGCAGCTTCTTCACGGGGATGTTGTTGCGCATGGCGGGCACGTTGCTGGTGACCGCGCAATCGCCGAGCGCCACCACCAGCTTGCTGCGGGCGCGAATCAGGCGGGCCTTTTCCAAATCGTCCTGGCTGCTGACGGCGCCCTCCACCAGAGTCACATCCACGGCTTTGGGGAACTCTTGGGCGTCCACCAGCGGGCCGTAGACCAAATCGATTCGGCCGGCCAGCGGGACGAGCGCTTCATCTAAATCGAGCAGCGACATGTGGCAGCCGGAGCAGCCATCCAGCCACACGGTAGCGAGCCTTGCTTTTTTGGTCATTGATTGTCTCCGCGCCTGAGGGCCAGCCAGGTGATATTGTCCGCGCGCTTGGTCATCTCTTCGACGGCCCAGCCCTTTTCGGCCAAAGCTCCGGTGGGGCAGACCTGTACGCACTTGCCGCAGCTTGTACAGTTGCGGGCCTTGCCCCACGGACGATTGAGATCGCACGAGATCATGGAGCGAATGCCGCGGGAAGCAACATCGAGCACGTGGGCGCCCTCCACTTCGTCGCAGACGCGCACGCAGCGCGTACAGAGGATGCAGCGGTTGTGGTCGAGCACGAAGCGCTCGTGCGACATATCCACCTTGAGGAGCGGATAGCTATACGGATATTCCACGGAAGTGACGCCCAGCTTCTGGGCCATGGACTGCAGCTCGCAGTGGCCGCTGGACACGCACACCGCGCAATAGTGATTGCGCTCGGAGAAGAGGAACTCGACCGCCATACGGCGATAGCGGGTCAACTTCTCGGAGTTGGTGGTGACGGACATGCCATCCTGCACGGGCGTGGTGCAGGCAGGCAGCAGGCGGCCCACGCCGGAGACTTCCACGATGCACAGGCGGCAGGCGCCCACGGCGCTCAGGCCTTCGAGGTAGCAGAGCGTGGGTATGTATTTGCCGTTGGCGCGAGCGGCCTCCAGGATGGTCTGGCCGGCGGTGGCCTGGATGTATTCGCCGTCGATCTTGATGGCGAGCTTGTCTGGTGTCTGGTGGCTGGTGGCTGGTGGACATGACGGCTCCTTAAACCTCGACCAGATCCGCGGCGCGGTGGCCGTGCTGGTTCTCCCGGATGTCGCAGCGCAGGCAGCGGCCGGCTTCGTCCAGGGACTGCTGGGCGGTGAGGCCGAGCATGGCTT
>Ga0187871_10003559_pt1 | contig 12034 bp, 12 predicted proteins | sample June2016WEW_16_1_FD_132988 | JGI IMG/M metagenome (GOLD analysis project Ga0187871, IMG submission 132988) | Peatland microbial communities from SPRUCE experiment site at the Marcell Experimental Forest, Minnesota, USA - June2016WEW_16_10 | ecosystem: Environmental > Terrestrial > Soil >... | reverse complement strand
CTGTCCCAAGATGGTTTATCAAGAGATTGTGACGAACGAGGAACCCGGTGATGATCTAGCCAAGTGGATGAAGACCCGTCGCCAGAGTGGGCTATTTGTTGAGCCGGATGCGGACGTGCAAAAAGCAATGCAAACGGTTGCCGACTACGTCGTGAACAACTACGAGCAACAGCACGCCGCCGAATTCTTGAGCGGAGCCGATCCGTGGCTGATCGCGCACGCCATGCAAACGAAGGGCGTCGTTGTCAGTCACGAGTCGAACAGGCATCCAAACGCGAAAAAAGTTCGCATCCCTGACGTGTGCGCGGCGCTAGGCGTGCCTTGCATTGATACCTATGAAATGCTCGATAGGCTTGGGGCTGACTTCAAGGCTACCGGACAGAAGAAGGGCAAATAGGTTTACCGGGCTAATGTCAGGTATGCTTTTGCCGTCCCCGACTGGCGTCGGTCTCCCATCTTGCGTTGCCCTCGTCCCACACGATTTCCTTGAGAACAATCTTGAGAACGTTCCGGTTCCACAGAAGGACGTGCGCGTGCTTGTCGTTTACGCACTGAACCAGCGCAATACCGCGACCGAGGATCGCCACGCGGTCGCCACGCTTGATGCGACGTTCCTGTTGGCGGATGGCGTACCAGTTCTTGGCACGTCGGACGAGTAGGTCGAGTGCCGCTGGTTCATAACCAGAGCCTCTGACCAATAGCGGCACATTTCCTTCTCTGCCTATCAAGTGGATGTCGCAGCCGAATGCCGCCAACGTCTTGAGGCGTGGTTCCAGCATGCTCATGGTGACGGGCAACGTCTCCAACGGCAATGAGAAATTCTTGGGGCAGGCATACTGGGCACGCCATCCTAGCTCATGCTCCACGACGGTGCCCCAGAGGTAGACTTCGCCGTGTATGCCGAACCCGGCGTAGCCAGCCGTTCGAAGATCCGCGTGGCTCTTCGCTGCATAGATACCGCAAGTGCAGTTCATCTGCGGCGCGTCGTGGACATCATGCGCTGTGCCCCTCAGGGATGCTTTGCATGCCGCCGCCAGCGACCTACCGGGATGCCACAGCTCCCCGCAGAGAGACTTTAATCCCGTAGCATCCAACTGCCACGCACGATAGGCGACAAGTGGCGAAATGTAGTCCGGCACTCTCATCGCTTGGCTGGCACCTGCTCAGGCTCCGGTTCTGGCTGGGGCGCTGGCTCAGGGTCGGGCTGCGTCTGCGGATCACTCACTGGAAGTTCCAGCGGGTCTACCACAATCGTCCGAAGGGGTTCACCGATCTGCATCGTCACTTCCTCCATAGATTCCAGAATCTCCCGCTGATGGTTGGCAGATCGTCCCGGCATGTTCGGCAGCACCTTGCCTCGTGAACACCCCGTCACAGATCAAACACTTCCGCATGTCCTGACTGAGGGCGACGAAAATCTTGCCGACCACTTCGTCGTTTCGCGACTGTTGCATAGGAACTGCCCTGCCTCCAGTGGTCATCGTCTGGTTGGAAATCCTGAGAGACTCAAGTTGGGACGATCCTTCTTTCGTTTGCCCGCTGCCCAGAGCAGCCGCTTGCGGAAATGCGAATAGGCTAGTCTCATCATCTTGAGGTCGCCGCCACGATCTCGCCACTCGTCCATGAACGTTGCTACTAGCCGATTTTCGGCAGTCTCAAGCTCCCGCATGAGGGCGAAGGTGCGGTTCTCTTCGTCATCCCACAGGTTCTCAAGCTCGACGAATACGAGCTGTGCCTCCCTCATCTCGATCTCACTCATCTGTTCTCCCTGAGTTCATTAGGTGACGAACGCATGTGTCCGTCACCAACCTGCCTCAGCTGAACTCGACTGCGGAACGCCAGCTAAATCAGCAACTTGAGTTGGCGGTGGTACGGACCCATCGTCACCAGCACGTGATCTGTTTACCAGTTTGCAAACCAGACTGCGCGAAATACCCCATTTCTTTGAGACGGCGGTCAGAGTCATGCCGCTCAATCTGTCGCGGACAATGGCTGCTCGATCAATGTTCATAGGAGCGCGTCCGATGCGGACTCCCTCAAGCTTTGCCCTCCGCATGCCCGCCAAAACCCGTTCTCTTATCAGGTCGGATTCGAGTTCTGCGATTGAACCAATGAGCGTAAGGAAAAGACGCCCCATTGGTCCGCTGGTATCCACGTTTTCTCGCCGGGAGATGAAGACGACTCCCAGACTGTCAAACTCGTCCATCACTTGAAGAAAGTGCTTCACACTTCGTGCGACTCGGTCGAATGCGGCGACGAGCACGACGGAGAATTTCTTCCGCCGTGCATCCCCGATGAGCGCGTCGAGACCGGGGCGTCTCGCTCTCTTCCCTGAGACACCACTGTCTCTATACTCCCCGATGACCTCATAGCCACGCTGCACGGCAAGCTCGCGGAGATCGTAAAGCTGCGACTCGACGTGCTGGTCGGCGCTGCTCACTCTCACATAGATGGCGGCTGTCTTCATTACGCAGAGTCCTCCCTTTTGTCGTTAGCTCTTGGATGAGCTGGATTGTGTTTGTTTTTGCCGCTACTGCGTCGGCGCAGCCGCGTCACAGCGGCATTGCAAACGGTTGACTCCGGGGTGAAAACGTTCAATCGTGCCCCGACCTCATCGTCGAGTAGTTGACCGATCTCGTGGTCATCCAGCTCGTCGAGTCGCTTTGTCAGCTCGCCTGAAATCAGTAAGGCGGCTGCGAAACGCTCCACCGGGTTCGTTGAGCACAACCGCTGCCTTTGCAGCTGAATTAGCTGGCGGATCGTCAGGTTCAGTCCCTCTAGTCTTGGTATACGGGCGTTTTGGAAAAATCGTCCAGAAAGCAAAGTGCGTGTTACCGAAGATTTGCGCCCAAAACCAGACGAATTATCCGAAGTACCCGTATACCTAGACATGAGGCGAAGCGGCGAAATAAATGACACCATCGAGTGCCCGCTGTGTTGCGGCGCGGGAAAACTGAAGCGCACTGAGATTTTGGATCGCCTTGGAGTAAAGGACTTCGCTCGCGTTGCACAGCTTTCCGCCGAGGAAGCGTTCCGACTGCTCACGCAAAAGCACAATCACGACCAACAAGGCGTATGGTCTCGCTTCGACATCGAGCTGGCAAAACGGACAGCCGAGATCAAGGAACGACACAAGGATGAACTGCACTCCGCCCGGTCCGACAGGGACGACCTCATCCGCCGGGTCGAAGATTGCCTGCGTGAAGTCGCGCAGCTTCGCGAGCGGAACCAACAACTCGAAGGTGAAATGTCCAAGGCGACTCGACGTGGAAAATTGGAGGAAATCAGCTTCGAGGAAGAGGCGCGGACGTGGGCAGGCATCATCGTCAGCGAGAAGCTACCTCGCAACGGAGATTTCATCTTGGCTTTTCGTGATCCCAGCGGCGCTCCGCTGGAGCCACGCATCATCGTGGACAACAAGGACAAGGCGACTGTCAGCGAGAGCGACATCAAGAAACTGATCCGTGACGTCAAGGAACGTCGCAGTATGGTCGGAGTGATTGTGGCAAGGGAAGAGAGCCAGCTTCGTCAGCTTGACCGGGAACGACGCTGGGGTAGGGAGGACGGCGTCTGGATTCTCCGAACGACTCGCCACTGGCTGCCGCGAGACCTCGAAGTTCTCAAACCAGTTTTCGAGCGGATGAAAGCCGAGGGGCCAAACTTCCTCCAGCGGAACTCCGCGCTTGCAGAAGAAATCTGCCTCACATTCGTTGATCTGGATGAAGTCGAGAAAGAACTAAAGAAGGCAGCCAAGGCAATAGATGTGGCGTCGGGGCTGACGGCGAAGTACAGGACACGGTTGCAGGCGCTTTGCGACCACGCCACGCAGCCCTCTTTATGCCAAACGACTGGCGCATAGGTCAGTTCGAAAAGAACACATTGGAGGGTTCTGGATGAAGGGAATCGTCAGATTTCTCGTTCGGATGCTCGCGCTGAACATGGTGCTATTGCCTGTCATGGTGCTGGGCCCGCTGCTCTACGTGATCCCGCTTTTCTGCATTGCCGCGAATCCGCAAGACAACTATTCCGGGCTGGCGCAGCTTTACTTTTGGGTCGGACCGCTGTCGTGCGCATTCTGGATGCTGGTCTCGTGCCACTGGCAGACAGTCCGCCGAGCGCAGCGCGAAGGTCGGCTAGCAACTTGGCGCGAAAGTGAGGGCGGCATTGTCTGCACCGTATTGAAAGCATTCGTGTACATGGTGCTTGGGCTGTTTTGCTCGTTCTTCTTTGAGGTCGCGTTCTTGATCGTTTTCAGCTTTCGTCCCGGCAACCCGTACAGGGGTATCCTGTGGTTCGCGATTCTGCCGTTCACGACCTTTGCCCCGGTCATTCTGCTCTGGCTTAGTCGCTGGATGCGAGGCAGGAAGCAGGGGGACTTCATCAGCCGAGCGAGAAACGACCGCGACCTGCAAGATCAGTTGCGGGCGGCTTCTCTCTACGCGAGGAACTTGCGCGTTCGGAACACGCACTGAGCCACGAGCAGCCCATGAGTATATCCAAATCTAACGTCGTGGCGGCAGGAGGCGTTTAATGGAGTTCGTCCATGTGTTTGTGCTGACATCGCTCGCTCTCGACAAAAGCGGCGATGTCAAAAACAAGAATGTCGCTGTTACGTTCGATCTCTTCGAAGCCGAAGATCACCGAAACAAGGGAGTAGAGAACGACTACGAAGTGTTTGTTGTTCCGTGCGACTGGCGCGAAAACGCAGCGCAGTCCGAGTTGATTTCTGCGATGCGAGAGTTCCGCGCAATGGTGAAGCAAATGCAAGACGCGGCACTCAGGACAGGATGATGAAGATATCCAAGAGTAAGTTCATGGCAGGCGTTCAGTGCCTCAAGCGGCTCTATTTACAGGTGCATGAGCCTGAACTGGCGACTCAGCCGGACGGGACTATCGATGCCATCATCGAACAGGGGAATGAAGTAGGGTTGCTTGCCCGTGAACTATTCCCCGGTGGCATCGAAGTTGACAGTTCTGGCGGTCTGGGTCAGGCGATCCGCAGTACGAAAGAGCTGGTTGCGAACCCGGAGGTTCCAGCGATTTTCGAGGGTGCCTTTGAGTACCAGGGCGTAATCGTCAAGACAGACATTCTGCAACGCCGGAACGAAAATCATTGGCGTCTTGTCGAAGTGAAATCCACAGCCGACTTGAAAGAACACCATTTGGAAGATGTTGCGATCCAAAGCTATGTGCTTTCGCGTTCCGGTTTGAAGTTAGCTTCGGTTTGGTTAGCCCACGTCAACCGAGAATACGTGCTTGAGGGGGAGGCGGTTGATCCCCGCCAGTTCTTCCTTCTCAGAAATCTCACGCGCAGAGCGCAACAACTACAACCAGCACTGACGTTTCAGCTTCGCTCACAGTTCCGTGTGCTAGCCATGCCCGAAGCTCCCGATCTCCCTACGGGACCGCACTGCACACACCCGGTCACCTGCGAGTTCTTCGACCGCTGCAATCCCCCGCTCCCAAACGATCACGTTGGCTACCTCCCTCGCCTCCACGCTAGCGCAATGGAACAGCTTGAGGAGTTGGGTGTCGAGTCCGTCCACGACATACCTGCTGATTTCGAGTTAAGCGAGATTCAACGGCGTGCCTGTGACACGATGCAAACGGGTCAGCCTTGGTTCAGTGCGGAGCTGAAGGGCGAATTTGAATCGCTCAAATACCCCCATTACTTTATGGATTTTGAGACCGTCAACCCGGCGATCCCGCGATTTCGCGGCATGCACCCTTACGATCATCTACCTTTTCAGTGGTCGGTGCATGTGCAGACGCAGCCGGAGGTAGCACCTGAACACTTCGAATTCCTAGCAATGGATAACGGTGATCCTCGTCCCGCTTTCATCTCTTCGCTGTGCGAGGCTCTGGGGGAGCAGGGGCACATCATCGTTTACAACGAGCAATTCGAGTCTCAGCGCCTTTGGGAACTGGCGAGTTGGTTGCCCGAATACACGCAGCGAATCAGGGAAATTCAGAGCCGCCTATGGGACTTGCTTCCAGTGGTGCGCAAGCACGTCTATCATCCGGCATTCGGCGGCTCTTTTTCTCTGAAGGCAGTCCTTCCTGCTCTCGTCCCCGAAATGACCTATGAGGGGATGGATGTACCGGACGGGCAAGCCGCTGGGCTAGCTTGGCAGGAAATGATTGCCGGGACTTCCAGTGAGGTTGAGCGCCAAGCAAAGCGAAAGGCGCTACTGGAGTACTGCGGACAGGATACTCTGGCGCTTGTTCGGCTTTTAGGAGTGCTTCGGGTGAAAGCAGAACCCTCGAATTAGCTCGACTCAGTTTGGGCGTGCTCGTCTTGAGGGTGGTACCCCAAGCATCTCAAGCCAATCATCGGTGGACATTGCTCGATCAATGTCGGTTTCGGACATGGAATTCACGACATCTTCAAACAACAATCCACGCTCTAAGAGCTTCTGATGAATGCGCTCCTCGATTGTTTTCTGCGTCCAGAAGCTATAGACGTTAACACCCTTCTGTTGTCCCCGACGATGGACTCGATCCTCAGCTTGCCACATAGTTGCCGGGTTCCACCAGTGGTCGAAATGGAAGACGTAATTCGCTTCGGTCAACGTCAATCCGACACCACCAGTTTTCAATGTCGCCAACAAAATGCAGATGTTGGGATCAGTGCGAAAGTTCTGAATGGCTGAACTGCGCTGGGCATCACTCAGTCCTCCCTTCAATACAGAAATGCCGTAGGGTCGGAGAACTTCTTCGAGGGTTGCAACTCCATACTCGTCCACCCACTGAGTGAAGACAAGAGCTTTGTTCCCGCTCTCTTTGATTGTCTTTATGTAATCGAGCAGAAGTTCCGACTTTGGGCCGTTCTTTTTCCCGCTTGCGAAATTACAGACTCTTTTCAGAGCCATGATGACCGCAAAAATGTGCGCCTTTGTGACATGCTCTCCAAGATCGTTGAGCTTCCGCACTTCGCCGTGCAATACACGGTCATACTCGGATTGCTGTTCCGCGTCGAGTTCTAGCCACTGCTCCTGTTTAACCTTAGGTGGAAGCTCTTGGAGTACGTCCTTCTTCATCCGCCGCAGGAAATAGGGCTGCAACAAACGCTTTGCTTCTGCATTGGTCACGTTGTAGTGCATGTATTTGGGTTTGACGAAACTGAAGATGCCAGCGAGGTCTTCGACCTTGGTTTCAACAGGCGTTCCGGTCAGAGCCCAACGATACTTTGGGATTGGGCGCTTCACTCCACGGCTTCGCCCTGTGCTTGGGTTCTTAATGTACTGCGCTTCGTCCAAGATCACCGTGTCAAACGTGGCAATCAGTTCATCTGGCACCAAAGAATCTTCGGCTGGAAGGACATCGAAGGGCGTTTCGCAGTGAGGGCAGCGGAACTGAGGCGCTTCCTCCTCGTTTAAATGAACCTTCTCGCCAAAAACGCTGGTTCGCTGACATGCTTTGCACACGATTTTTGTCTTCTTCTTAACCACCGAAAGGAAGTCGGACGCGATGGTGTCGTAAGCCGCAACGTAAACGTGTGCTGGGTATTTCCAGTCGAGTTTTCGCTCCTCACGGCTGCCCCGCACGACCGTGATACTTAGCTCTGGAGCCCATTCTTGCAGATGATCCTGCCATACTCGCAACAGACCCACTGGACAGACGACTAGTGCCTTCGTTGCCCTGCCGCTTTGGAAAAGTACCCGAAGCGCGACGGCGGTCATGACTGTCTTTCCCGTTCCCATGTCATCGGCAAGCAGTGCAGATTGGTGCTCAACAAGAAATTTAACGCCGACCTGCTGGTACGGGTAGAGGCGATGCAGAACGTCAACGTTTGGATCAAACTCGACAGGTAAGGGTGGTAGGAGGGTTGGATAAATCAAGTCCCAAATCGAAAGTGTCCTGATCGTTTGACTCGAAATCCCATAAGGTGTTCTCGTGCGTGAATACGCTTTGGTGAACCCGTTCTGATCGACCGATTTTGCTGGCTGCGTCTCGGCTCTTTCCTTTTTCCTTGTACGATTCGAATAGTCCGTTCCGACCATTCCAGTCGTAAGCAGTTTTTCGAACAAATTCCCCGATACCCATGCCGATTTGAACTGGGGCAGATCGGGAGAGAAGACCGCAGAAGTCAAACCACCCAGAGGATAATTGGAGAATGAGGACGCGATTGGAAAAAGAAGATCGGACGAGACGCCCAGAGTGGGGGGGAGTATGCCATTATTGACGCGGTAGATCGAAGCAGCAGCCAGAGCCTGCAACGATGGATTCTCTATTCGGCTGCTGGGCAGAACACAATCGAAAGACCGCACTCCCGGTGGAGGCAAGGGGGCTACAAACTTCGCGATTCTGTCGAACAGCCTCACTTCGACTCGCCGATTTTCTGCTGATGTACCTGCTCCAAAGCAGTCGCGACACGCTTGAAAGGCTCAAGTAGATCAAACCGATTGAAGACCCTTGTGAGCACGGGCATGCTTGTGGGAATGTCGGTTGCGAACTCTTTCTGGGCTACTAATACCACAGGTTCGAATTGTCCAGACGCGGACGACAGCAGTGCCGTCCCGCTCCCATTGTTGCCATTGATTGCGAGGGAACTTTCTTTTGTGATCTGAAGAATGGGTGAGTGAACTCTGTGTCGCAGCTCCAGCAGTTCGGGTTCCTGAACCAAAATAATTGTCGGGGGCTGCCTGAGCGAGTTAACAAGCGGGAGTCCTATGAGTTCCACTATAAGGTGCGCCTCCAGCATTTGTCCGTACAGCACGTTCTGCAAGGATGTCGGTCTGATGGGATTCGTGCAGCGAAATTCCAGCGGCTTCGTGTCGCCATCTGTGAGGAGAAGTGCCCCCCGCACTGCCTTGCCCGATTCGAACTTCTGGGACGCTATGAAAAGCAACTGCGTATCATCTGGCACAGTGACCTTCCTCTCGTTGCCTTGCCAATCAACCGCCTTCCGATCCCGCTGCACTCTTCGGAGTCTTCAGCGTAAAGCCTGCCGCTAGCCCCTGAATGGTTTTCGCATCACTCACGGCGTCGTGCGGGATCAGCAAATACGCCCACGACTTCCCCCCGCTTTCCTTCTCGTGGTCAGTTGCATTCTCGCACCACTTCACCGCAGCCTTCGCTTTGCTCTGCACATCCGGCGTTTCGATGTCTTTCGCCGCCTTGATTTCGCAGATCAGTTTTGCGGTCTTCGTCTCGACCACAAAGTCGGGTTCGTACTGCGCATCACCCTTGAGGTAAATCTGGAAAGCTTCTTTGCCGGGTTTGAACCACTTCACCACGTCGGCGTCATTTTCGAGCAGAACGGCGAAGCGCCGTTCGGTATCAGACTGGAACCGCTGTGCCGGGTAAAGGCACTTCTTGAATCCGCCGAAAAGCATGCCACGGATCAACAACCTCTCTTCGACCGGAACTCGAACGTCTCGTGGTTGCTCACCCACCGGAATCGAATAGCTGCTGGGGCGCAGTGTTGTGAATCCTTTGGTCACGTGGGCTTCGTACTCGCCCGCCGTTTCTTCGTAGTGTTCCTGCATCTGCGCGTGAATGATGTTCACCAGCGGAGCCTGATGGTATTGCAGCACGTTCCGAACATCGTCCTCGCTAGGTAGATACGACTGAAGATGCTTCACCATCTCGGCTGCGAGTTTGTAGAGGAGATCGGCGTGCTCGTCATAATTCACGTCATCGAAATCGACCAGCCCTCTAACGAGGTAGTCTTCCAGTCTTTCCTCTGGAATGATGCCGTCCCCACTGATGAGGCGGTACTGCGCATGGTCGTTTAGGTGGGCGATCAGAATGTCCTTTGCAACGGGCTGAAGATGGACGCCTTTAAGATCGAGATCAAAGTCCCGATAGCCCGCCGTGACTATGCCTTTTGGCAGAACAACAATCTTCGGGATGTCGATGGTGCTCTCGATGTAGAGATCAACGGTCTTCGCCACGACTTCCGCGACGTTGACTTGTTCCGTCACCCCCGCAAGTTCGCCTTGTACGGGAGCGACCGACAATTGAACTCTCTCGACCAGCTTTTTCAGAGTGTCTGAGGACTTCAGTCCGTTCGAGCTCGGCAGCCTTTCGAACTGCTTGATGACCTCCAGAGTCGCCTTTGCTACTGCCTTTTCTCTTTCTGTATTGAAGAGCGGCTTCTGTTCCGGCTGCGCAGCATCCCCGGCGACCTTGCCGACAATTAACGGGGCGACCTCGATCACTTTCATTTCGCGGTCTGGAATGTCACGTCCAATCACGACGCCCGTTCGTATGATCGAGTCCGGCTTGTTCGCTTCATCAATGATTTCTTGGAAATGGTCGTGAGAGACGATGGTCAGCCGATCCACGGCAACGACGCCGACTCTCTTGCCATAAGGCAGCCTCAGCCCTCTTCCGATTGATTGCTCTACCAATGTCTTGGAGTTCGCTGCCCGCAGCGGGACGATGGTGTAGAGGTTGGTTACATCCCAACCTTCTTTCAGCATGTTGACGTGGATTACAATTTCCGTCGGATTGTCCCGGCTCTCAACCGAAAGAAGCTGCTGGACGGTCTCGTCCTTCTCTTCGCCCTTCAGGTTGGAATGAACCGTGATGACCTTGCCCTTGTAGCGACCGCCGAAGAAGGACTCATCTTCGATGATCTTGTGCAGATCATTCGCATGAGTCGTGTCCTTGGCGACGATCAACATGAACGGCTTTACAATCGGCTTCCCGTTGTCTCTCGCGTAGACCTCCAACTCAACTTTGCTGTTTTCGTGGACTCGAATCCCGTCTTCCAGTTTCAGCTTTTCGAGACCAGCTTCGTCGTAGTTCTTCGCGTCGAAATTCTCGCGTGTCGCCACGGCTGGTTCCTTGACGAAGCCGTCATTCATGGCGGCGGATAGCGGATAGCTATAAATCACGTTCTTAAACAGCTCGGTCTTTCCGCCAGTCTCGACCTGCGGAGTAGCAGTGAGTTCCAAGCCGATGATCGGTTTCAGTTCGTTGATGGCTTTTACGCCAGCGCTCGCACGGTAACGGTGCGATTCGTCCATCAGCAGCACGAGATCGTGGAGACCTGCCAAATAATCGAAATAGCTCTGTCCGATGTATTCACTGAGACGCTTGATCCGGGGAGCTTTGTCTCCCCGAACTTCACTGTTGATTTTCGAGATGTTGAAAATGTTGATGTGAATCGGACTCATGTCAAACAAATCAGCAGTCTTTCCGGTAACCAATTCGCTTCGAACGCCACGACCACTCTCATAGTTGTCCCCGGTGATTAGCTCCGGTGGGTTCGTCGCAAACTCAGCAATTCCCTCGAACACATACTTCGACGTGTTGGGTGTGAAGTCCGTGATGAGCTTGTTGTAAATGGTCAGGTTAGGCGCGAGAACGAAGAAATGGCGGCTCAACTTCTGCCGAAACATGTACGTAATGAACGCCCCCATCAGCCGGGTCTTGCCTACTCCCGTTGCCAGCGCAAAGCAAAGTGAAGGGAAGTCTCGCTCGAAATCGGTGACGGTGTTGAACTGGGACTGGATCGTTGTAAGGGCGGCGTCTGCGTCCAGTTGAAGTGAGCCTGACACTACTCTATCCAGAGCCAACGATTCAGCGACTCTTGCCAGAATCTCAAGAGAATCCCTTTGCGGTGGTCGCAGGCTAAGGCGGTTTGCTATGGAGTTCACGTCGGGGTTCATCGGCTATGACTTTCCTCGGCTGCCGCTTCGAATAAATTCATGGAACCATCCGCGCTCTTCTTCCGTCCGTTGGTCGGAGCGACGGGAGTTGGTTCTGGGAGCGGGGATGCTTCGGGAAGACTCTTGATTTCAAGGCTGTAGTCGTCTCGACCCCATTCACAGCGATTCAAGACCATCTTGGGGATTTTCTTTATCGTCAGGTTCGGGAACTGAGAAACATCCTTGATCCGAAAAGCCGAACAACACACCAATAACGAACGGCTCTCGCCCACGTCGTCACTGAGCTTCTGCAATTGTTCTCGTGTGAGCGTCTGGGTCGTGACATAGATGAAATCGCGTTCTGTAGAGTGCCCTTGCATCCAGTACTCGGTGTCGCTCGGCGCATAGGTGAAGCCCTCGAACTTGCACAT
>Ga0187871_10003557_pt1 | contig 12044 bp, 10 predicted proteins | sample June2016WEW_16_1_FD_132988 | JGI IMG/M metagenome (GOLD analysis project Ga0187871, IMG submission 132988) | Peatland microbial communities from SPRUCE experiment site at the Marcell Experimental Forest, Minnesota, USA - June2016WEW_16_10 | ecosystem: Environmental > Terrestrial > Soil >... | reverse complement strand
TGCCGGCGTCGACTGGGTGGCGCTGTCGTTCATCCAGCGCCCGGAAGACGTCGCCGAGGCGAAAAAGATCACCCGCGGACGCGCCGCGGTGATGGCCAAGATCGAGAAGCCGCAGGCGGTGGCGCGGCTCGCCGACATCCTCGATCTCGCCGACGGACTGATGGTGGCGCGCGGCGATCTCGGCGTCGAGATGCCGCTGGAAAAGGTGCCCGGCGTGCAGAAGGAAATGACGCGCGCCTGCCGCCAAGCCGGCAAGCCGGTCATCGTCGCCACGCAGATGCTGGAATCGATGATCGCGAGCCCGGTGCCGACGCGCGCCGAAGTCTCCGACGTCGCCACCGCCATCTTCGACGGCGCCGACGCGGTCATGCTGTCGGCGGAATCGGCGGCCGGCCGCTACCCGGTCGAAGCGGTGGCGACCATGAACCGCATCGCCGAGGAGGTCGAGAGTAACGAGGCGATGTACCTGCCGTCGCTCCACGTCTTGCACACAGAGCCCGAAGCGACCGGCCCCGACGCCATCGCCGCGGCGGCGCGGCAGGTGGCGGAAACGCTCGACCTCGCGGCCATCGTTTGCTGGACCTCGTCCGGCGCGACCGGTATGCGCGTCTCGCGCGGGCGGCCGAAGCCGCCGATCGTCGCCATTTCGCCGATCGTCGCCACGGGGCGGAAATTGTCGCTGGTCTGGGGCGTGCACTGCGTGGTCGCCGAGGATGCCCGCGATCAGGACGACATGATCGAGCGCGCCTGTCAGATCGCTTTCAAGGAAGGCTTCGCCAAGGCCGGTGAGCGCGTCATCGTCGTTGCCGGGGTGCCGCTCGGCACGCCCGGCGCCACCAACATGATCCGCATCGCCTTCGTCGGATCGCTGGCGGCCGGCGAAGCGTGATCACAGGCGGCATTCGCGAGCAACCATCGAAGCGATCTCCGCTCAGCGAATGCGCTGTTTGAACGCTTCAAGGCTATCCAGTTCCACGCCGTTCTTCCGGTAACCCGAGCTCTCGTGGTAGATGCTCGCGTACATGTCGCAGCTCTGGCAGACCGCCGGAAAAACGCCCTTCTGCTGCTGTTCGATCAAGGCCATGTAGCGCGGATTTCGGCTCGAGATGAGACCCCGGAGCGGCGTCTCGTTAAGGTCGCCGAGCCGCAAGGTTGCATTCGCGTCACGACAGGCGCAACCGTTGACAATGCCGGTCGCCATGATCTGCACCGTCGTGAACAGTCTCACGCAGGCTCCGTTCTTAAAGAAAAGGTTGGGTCCGGCGATCTCGATCGGCAAACCGCGCACATCCTCGTTGGTAACGAATCCGCCCAGTTGTTATAGACGCCTTTTTGCACCTTCACGGTAATTCCTGCCGTCCGCGCACGGTCGAGCAGACGGGTGATTTCGCTGTCGCGGCCGCGTAGCGACGCCACTCCCGGATGTACGGTAAAAAAAGTCCACAGGAATCTTGCGGCGGCAGAAGGGTTTCAAGATTGTAGACGAGTCTTCTATACACCTTTTCAGTCGACTGGGTTATGTCGACGAATGTCTTCGCGTCATGTCCGTAGATGCTGATCGCGAAGCCGGAGAGCTTGCGCAGATCAAACAGGCGTTTAATGTCCCGCGCCCGCGGAAATGGTGAAATTGGTGTGAAAGCCGTAGCTCTCGACGGCCGGCATACTCTCGAGATGTTCCAGCCCTGAAGATGCCGCGATCCATGAAAACGTCGCCGGTGCAGGGCGTGAGATCGAAGTGCCGATAGCCCATGTCGATAGCCTGGCCGACACAGCTCCGGAAGAACTCGTCCTTCATCGTCACTTTTGCGCTGCTTTTCTTGACATAAGCGCAAAATCGGCATTCGAGATTACATAGGCTCGAGGTCTCGATGGAGAGAGTAGGAACACCTTTGGGAATGAACTCTCTTCCGCGCGCCCGATTGATATTGATGGTGACCGCGTTCTTAAAGTTGCGAACCGATTTAATGGCAAGGGCGGGGGTCTTCATCGCGTTCACGAAGTTGGCTCCAGCCTCAGCGAGGGCTCCGGTGGCATTCACCGCATTTCTTATCACAATTTGGCGGGACGCTGCTAACGTTTCCGAGCACTGGCACGCCGGTCCGGCCGCGGTTGGCCGCTTCTGCCCGAGGGCGCGGACAACGTGCCGTTTGCCATCACGCATCACGCAGCATCAGCTCAGAGCGATTCGCCCTTGAGCCAGCGCGCGCCGCGGGCATAGAGGCGCTCCAGCTCCGGGCCTTCGATGCCGGGCATATCGGTTTTGACCTGGTAGCCGATCTTGGTCTGCAGATAGGCAAGATGGCGGTAGCCCTCCGGGAAGCGCGCCAGCAGATCCCGGTCGAGCACGAGCTTGGCCGCCGGATCGACCGGGTCGAGCCGGTCCTTCTCGTAGATCGGCTGGCGCAGCACCAGGCCCCAGCGGTTCTTGCGTTTTTCGAAGAAGTCGTAAAAGCGGCCGCTGCAGACCACGTCGCAGATGACGCCCTCGACCGGCGCGCGCTGCGAGATCGTCATCTTGGTCTGCGCGATCGCGCGCTGGCCGGCGACGTCGATCGAACTGCCGCCGAGAAAATGCAGGATGCGCACGCCGCGCGTCCAGCCCTCATCATTGACCTTGAGGAAGTCTTCGAAGCCGCCCTGGAACCAGGTCGCCATCATGCGGCCGTCGGCGTGCCAGACGGTGCGGAAGCGATCCCACAGCCGTGCATCGCGCCACACCGCCCAGTTTTCCACCAGGTCGCGGATGGCTCGCTGTTCGGCGGCGACATCGGCCATGGCACGCTTCCGGCCGGCTTGCGCGCTAGGCGGCGACGGTCCGGCGGATGCCGTCCACCGACTCGATCTCAGTCAGCGCGCCCCGCCGCAGCATATAGTTCACATGCGCCAGCACCTCGCTGAACGCAAAACCCATCTGGTGCGGATCGAGCCGGCGTGTGAACACGAAGGGGACCAGCTCGGCCGCGGATCGCGGCGCCGTGCGGCAGGCGCTGAGGATCAGGTCGCAGCGCGCGTGGTGGTGCGCGATCAACTCGTCGATGCGCGTGTGCAGCCCGTTGAACGGCAGATTGTGCCCCGGCAGCACCAGCACATCCGCGGCGATGGTCTGCTTCAGCGCAGCCAGCGACCGCAAATATTCGCCGAGCGGATCGCCTTCCGGATCGACCGCGGCGACGCTGACATTGGGGGAAATCTTGGCCAGCACCTGGTCGGCCGAGAAAAACAGCTTCTCCGCGCGGCACAGCAGCATGACTTCCTCCGGCGAGTGCCCGCCGCCGGTGAGCACGTCGAAGTCGCGGCCGCCGATGCGCAATACATTGCCGGCGACGACGCGGCGGTAGGTCGGCGGCAGCCCCGACACCAATCGGAGATAGGCATGTCCGCCGGTGACGACGCGCTCGGTGGTCGCGGCATCGAGACCGTGCTCGAGGTAGAAGCGGCGGTAATGCTCGGCTTCGAGCGCGCCGGGATCGAGGTGGAGATTCAGACTGATCAGGTATTCGGTCGCCGACATGTACAGCGGCACGCGAAACCGCTGCAGCAAAAAGCCGACCGCGCCGACGTGATCCGGATGCATGTGGGTGGCGATGATGCGCGTCAGCGGGCGCTCGGCGAGCAAGCCGTCGAGCAGCGGCTGCCAGGCCGCCTGGGTCGCCTTGTTGCCGAGGCCGGTGTCGAGCAGCGCCCAGCCATCGCCGTCATCGATGAAATAGATGTTGACGTGATCGAGCAGGAACGGCAGCGCCAGCCGGGCCCACAGAATACCGGGTGCCACCTCGATCGTCGTACCGGGCGCCGGAGGTACGGTGTGGGCAAAGACGATCGGCGCGGTGGCAAGTCTCTGGATGGCGGGCTTGGTCTGCATCGTGCGGGTTCTCATGATCCTTAGAAACGACGTGTCGTCAATCAAAGCCGTACCCCGGACGCGAAACTTGGTCGCGTGCAGCGGTCCTTATTGTGGAGGTTGGCGACGGCTCACCGCTGTTGCGCAAGATCCGCGCAGCCGGTCCGCAGCCGTCACCGGAAGATCACATCAGATGTCGCGCCCCTCGACCTTCTCGCGCAGCGCCTTCACGACGTCGGGAACATGCTCCAGGTGGGGATCGATCGCGAGCGCCTTACGATAGGCTTCGAGCGCATGTTTGTCGTCGCCGATCTCTTGCAGGATGAGCCCGAGGCCGGACAAGGCGCCGAAATGGCGCGGCTCGCGCGTCAGCACCTCGCGAATGTCGGCGAGCGCCCGCCCGTAATCGTTCTGCATGTAATAGATCGTGGCGCGGCGATTCCAAGCTTCGACATAGTCGGGCTTGATCGCAATGATGGCGTCGAGGAGCTTGACGGCGAGATCGTAATCCTTGGCGTCGGCCGCCGCCTTCACCCGGCCCATAAGCAAATTGCAGGTGTCGCTGCCGGACACCATCCACACCGCCCAGATGCGATCCTCGATCGCCTTGGCGCTCTCGGCGTCCGGCGCAATCTTGAGCGCGTCGAACAGCGTATCGAGATTGAATGCACGCTCGCCGCGCTCCGACCGCCGCCCATCGCGGGGCAGATCGCTGGGGGGCGTGACCCAGCCGGGGCCGGGCGTGATTGCGGGGCCGGTCTGCGCCAGCGCCGCCGCCGCAGTGAAAGCCGGCGCGAGACAGGCGGCACCGAGAGCCAGAGCGGTGAGGAATCGTAGCTCCATGACGATAGAGTCTAAGCCCCGCACGAGACGCAGCAAGCCCGAAAAATACTCACAGGCGCGTGAACAGGCGGCAGATAGCTGGTGCCGGCGGCCGGCCAGCGGCCTAGTCCTCAGCCTTGCCGGGCCTTGAAGCGCCGATGCGTCTTATTGATGACGTAGACGCGGCCCTTGCGGCGCACGATACGGTTATCGCGGTGGCGGCCGCGGAGCGATTTCAATGAATTGCGGACTTTCATGGGTAATATCCACGCTTTTGCCGGTTGCTTACGGATGCCCTGCCCGCTTGTCAATGACGCCGCACGCGGCCGTTGCGGGGCTAGGCGGATGCGGCTTGCGCGCCCCGGCCGGCAGGTCCGGAAGCTCGGCAAGCGCGCGCCGGTGGGCAAAAAACCCCGCCGAGCCGGTGGATCAGATGGTTCCACGCCTATCCAGTGGACCGGCGATCGGCCGCCTGCAGCAGACCACCGATCCGCCGCGCCTCGCGACGGGAGCGTCGCGCCGGAACCATCGCCGTCCGCCGTTCCGCTTTGCGGTTCTTGAGATAGACGATCCAGTTTTCATAGATGTCGATAGCGGAGCGGCGCCAGGTGTTCTCCAGCGCGGGTTCGAGCGCGGCAAACGGGAAATCGTCCATCAGGCTCGCGCGGCGGTCGCCGACGGCGCGGGCGCGAAAATCATTGACCCGCGCGGTTCCAGCGTCGTTGAAATAACCCTCCGGCGCCGCCGGGTAGTGCTGTTGCTTGCCGCGCAGAAAGCGGCCGACGTCGCGGCGGTATTCGCGCGCCAGCGTATCGGTCTCGTATTCCGGATGCCCCTGAAAAAAGACGAATAAAGAACCGCCCTGCTCCTCCCTGACGAAGGCGTCGGCGCCGGCCGCGGTTGATCGGGTAAGAAGGCGATAGCCGCCGGCGGCAAGCGCGCGCTCGGGCAAGTCGTTGTAGCGCGAATGCGGCACGGAGAGCCGCGGCTTCATGCCGGTCGTCAGCGGATGGGCTGACGCAATTTCGCAATCGAAGACGCCGAACTTTTTCTCTTGCAGCGGGCGGCGGGCGATGCCGTCGGCATGAAGAACGGCCGCATGCGCCGCGAGGCACGACCAGATGGTCGACACCGTATTCTGCCGCGCCCAATCGACCAATTTGGCCAGCGTCGCCCAATACGGCTCGTCCTTGAGATTCGCCGCACGCGGCTCGGTGCCGGTTACGATCAGCCCGTCGAGCCGCGTGTCCCACAGCTCGGAAATATCGCGATAGCGCGCGGCGAGCTCCTGCCGGACATGGTCGGCGCGCGGAACATCGGCAATCGAAAACAGCTTGAGGTGGACCACGGCGTTCGACGTCGCTCCGCGGAGCAGATCGAGGAATTGCCGCTCGGTCGCTTCGCAGGCCGCATCGGGCATGTTGTTGACCAGCCCGATAGTCATGCAATTGGCGCCGCGCAGCTCGACGGCTGCACCGGATCGGGCCGTGTCAAGGAGAAGCGGCATAGCGCTGGCGCTCCCAAAACCTATTCGGCCGCAATGAGCGGCGACGCGCGATGCGATTGCGACGCGGCGAGCGCCTGATCGAGATCGGCCAGGATGTCGTCGATATGCTCGATGCCGACGGAAAGCCGGATCATCTCCGGCCGTATCCCAGCCTTTTCCTGTTCTTGCGCCGACATCTGCCGATGCGTGGTCGAGGCCGGGTGGCAGGCGAGGGACTTGGCATCGCCCATATTGACCAGCCGCTTGAACAGCTTGAGCGCGTCGTAGAACGCCTTGCCCGCCTCGAGCTCGCCGACGATGCCGAAGGTCAAGAGCGAGCAAGCGCGGCCGTTGAAATATTTCCGCGCCAAAGCGTGATAGGGACTATCGGCAAAGCCGGCGTAATTGACCCATTCGACCCGCGGATCGCCGCGCAGGAATTCGGCAACGCGCCGCGCATTCTCGACGTGGCGCTCGACGCGCAGCGCCACCGTTTCGATGCCTTGCAGCAGCAGGAAGGCCGACAACGGCGCCAGCACGGCGCCGGTGGTGCGCAGATAGACGCTGCGGCAGCGCCCGATATAGGCGGCCTTGCCGAAATGCTGCGTGTAGATCAGGCCGTGATAGGAGGCGTCGGGCTCGTTGAACATCGGGAAGCGGCGCGCGTGCTGCTGCCACGGGAAGCGGCCGGAGTCGACGATGGCGCCGCCCAGCGTGGTGCCGTGGCCGCCCAGGAATTTCGTCAGCGAATGAACGACGATGTCGGCGCCGCAATCGATCGGCCGCAGCAGGATCGGCGTCGCCACCGTGTTGTCGACGACGAGCGGAACGCCGTGCCGCTTCGCAACCGCCGCGAGCGCCTCGATATCGCAGATGTTTCCCGCCGGATTGCCGACACTCTCGCAGAAGATGCCGCAGGTTTTTTCATCGATCAGCTTTTCGATCGCGTCGGGGGAATCGGATTCGGCAAAGCGGACATTGATGCCCTGGCTCGGCAGAATATGGCCGAACAGCGTATACGTGGTGCCGTAGAGCTGCGGTATCGAGACGATATTGCTCCCTAGCTCGGCGAGGTTGAGCACCGCATAGTTCAGCGCCGCCTGCCCCGAACTCACGCACAGCGCTTCCAGCCCGCCCTCGAGCTCGGCGACGCGGCGCTCGAGTACCGCGGTCGTCGGATTGCTGATGCGGCTGTAGCGATAACCTGGAACCTCGAGGTTGAACAAAGCGGCGCCGTGGTCGGCGCTGTCGAACTCGTAGGCGACGGTCTGGTAGATGGGGACCGCGACAGCCTTGGTCGTCGGCTCGGTTTCATAGCCGCCGTGAACGGCAACCGTGTCGCTTTTCATACTCACCCGCCGCGCAATCTCAACCCTCGCCGATGCTACCCCTATTTGGTTTCTTATCCGTGGCGAATGGGGCAGGCAACGCAACGGCGGGGGATTAGAAGCAAATAACCTTAATTCGCCGCGCGTGCGGTAAATCCCAACATCGGCAGTGCCTTTAGCTAAAATTTTAGCCAGTGTTGAAGCGAAAGATTGACGTTATCAGGCGATCATCGCGACCATGGTTTTAATCGAAACCGAACGCGCGACGCGGGCAGGCCGCGGCAAGGACACGGCGCTACGCGACTGGGTGCGCGCGCTCGAAGCCACCGCGCCGATTGTTGCCAATCCGCATCGGCTCCTTCCCGGCATCATCGAGCAGATGGCGCAAACCAGCGGCGAAGCGCTGGCACTCCTCTCAGCCGGCGAAAGCCTGACCTACCGGGAACTCGCGGCGCGCGCCAACGTGTTCGCGCGCTGGGCGCTCGATCAGGGGCTCGCCAAAGGCGAAACGGTTTGTCTGATGATGCCGAACCGGCCCGAATACCTGGCGATCTGGCTCGGCTTGACGCGCGTCGGCATCGTCGTTGCGCTGATCAACACCAATCTGCGCGGTGTCGCACTCGCCCATTGCATCGACATCGTGGCGCCGAAGCATGTCATCGCCGCCGCAGAATTCGCCGCGGAGGTCCATTCCGCACTGCCACTACGCGCGGCAGCCCCGAAAATTTGGGCCCATGGCGACGGCAGCAGCGGTGAATTCGACCGCATCGACCGCGCCGTCGAGCGATTTGCGGGACATCCGCCGACCGGAGCGGAATGTCGCGACGTGACCATCGCAGATCGGGCGCTCTTGATCTACACCTCCGGCACGACCGGACTGTCCAAGGCCGTCAATGTCAGCCATCGCCGGATCTTGGAATGGAGTCTTTGGTTCGCCGGCCTGATGAATGCCGGCCCCGACGACCGCATGTACGATTGCCTGCCGCTGTATCACAGCGTGGGCGGTGTGGTCGCGACCGGCGCCGTGCTGGTGCGCGGCGGCTCGGTGCTGATCCGCGAGAAATTCTCCGCGCAGCGGTTCTGGGACGATGTCGTCGACGGCGATTGCACGCTGTTGCAGTATATCGGCGAGCTCGCCCGCTACCTGGTCAACGCGCCGAAAAACCCGCGCGAGCGCGCGCATCGCCTGCGCATCTGCTGCGGCAACGGGCTGCGCGCCGACGTCTGGGAGAAATTCCGGCGACGATTCGCCGTTCCGCGCATCCTGGAATTCTATGCGGCGACCGAAGGCAATGTCTCGCTTTACAACGTCGAAGGCCAGGTCGGCGCCATCGGCCGCGTTCCGCCCTTCCTCGCCCATCGCTTCCCGCTGGCGCTGGTGCGAAACGACGCCATCTCCGGCGAACCGGCGCGCGACGCCGACGGCTTGTGCATCCGCTGCGCCACCGGCGAAGTCGGCGAAGCGCTCGGCCGCATCCGCGGCAGCGCGTCTGCCTCGGGCGGCGACTTCGAAGGCTACACCAGCGCCGAGGATTCCGAGCGGAAAATCCTGCGCGACGTGTTCGAACGCGGCGACGCCTGGTACCGCACCGGCGACGTGATGCGCATGGACGCTTCCGGCTTCTGCTATTTCGTCGATCGGATCGGCGATACCTTCCGCTGCAAGGGCGAGAACGTGTCGACCACGGAAGTCGCCGCGGCGATCGCGGCGTTCCCCGGCATCCTCGAGGCGAACGTCCACGGCGTCCGCGTGCCCGGCACCGAAGGCGCCGCCGGCATGGCCGCGATTGTCAGCGAAGGCGCGTTGGATCTTGCGGAATTGCGCAAGCATCTCGCGCGGTTTCTGCCGCCCTACGCGCGCCCGCTCTTCCTGCGCATCACGGACCGCATCGAGGCGACGGCCACCTTCAAGCACACCAAGAACGATCTGAAGCGAGAAGGCTACGATCCGGCGGCAACCAGCGATCCGATTTTCTTTGACGATGCGGCGCGCGGGGCCTTTGTGCCGCTCGACCGCGCGCTCTATCAGCACATTCAGGACGGGAAGGTGCGCCTTTAGGGCGCACGCTCAATGAGCCGTCCATCGGCAAAATCTACCGGCCGGCCGGCAAGATATCCGCGTGTTTTTCGGCGCGATGGACGTCGGAGCTTCGCTCGCTGCCCTTGGCGAAACGATGCCAGGCCACGGCGGGAAGTTCGACAATCGCCGGCAACGGGTCATCGAGGGCAAAGCTCGCAAAGGCCATCGGTTTGTGCAGACCCGCCAGATAGTCGCTCAGTTTAAGAGAGCCGCGCGAAAGCTCCTGATAGGCGGCAACGATATCGCGGCTCGCATGCATCCAGCCCACGCCGGTCCTGGCGCGGCCGGGCGCGACGGTTTGGCCAAGCGCCTGCCGCCAGGCCAAATAAGGAAAATCGGCGCCGGCGAGCGCGCCGATGGCGTTCCAGGTCCAGAAACGCCCGTTGACATCCAGAAGCTTGTACTGCCGGTCGCGCCGGTCGTACTTGAATTCGACCTCGACCACGCCGGTGTAATCGAGCGATTTCAGGAACCGGCAGGCGAGCTCCTCGACCTGATCCTGCTCCACGGTTTCGACGAACGTGCTCGATCGGCCAAACTCGATCGGATGCTGCCGCGTCCGCCGAGCGACCAGCGACACGACGGCTTCGCCGCGGTTCCACAAGCCGGCATAGGAGAATTGCGCCTCGCCGCTGCCGGGGATCCACTCCTGGATGATCACCGCATCGCCGCCGACCAGCGCGGCGGCACGCTGATAAAGCGCGAGCAAGGCGTCGCGGTCTTCCGCCTTCCAGGCCTTGGCCCGGGTGAATTCGTTCAAGCCCTGGCGGTGGGCCGGCTTGAGAATAACCGGGAAGCTGCAATCGAGCCGCTCGGCTTCATGCAAATCGCGCGGGCGAAAGCTCCGCGGGTAATCGATGCCCAGCGCCGCCGCGCGCTGATAGGTGAGGCGCTTGTCGTACATCCACTGCACGGTGTCCCAGCTCGCCGTCGCCACGCGAAACTGCGATGCCAACAAGCCATGATTCTGCGCGATCAGCCGCATATCCTCATCGCCGGTTGCGAACAGCACCCATCCGGTCAAGCCGTAGCGCGTGGCCATATCGACGATCGATGCCGCAGCACCCTCGTGGTCGGCGCCGGGCCAAGGAAAACTGCGCCGCACATACCGCGAGAATTTCGGCAGCGGATGACTGGCGAGAAGCCACACCGGGATGCCGTGTCGTCCGAGACTGCGGGTAACACCAATGCTGACGTGAGCGCCGCCGACAACCAGGGCACCGGGCACCGCGTCCGGCCGGCCGGCGGCTGGCGGTGGCGCGAAGCTCATGACCGCTTGCGATCTGCAGCCAGCGACAGCGGTCTTTCTTGGCGGAGCGAGCCGATGCGATCCTCAACGTGGCGGCGCGACCCGCGGCCGCGGCCGACCACCGATCGCGTCACGCGCCGCGCCGCAAATCCCGCGCCGGCAATGAAACGCAGCAGCGGCCCAAAGCTCGCGACCGCGGCGGAACCGACGAAATGCAAACCGCCGACGCTCGATTCAAACCCGGCGGATAGCGTCGGCAGGCCGCCATGCCGCGCAATGCGGCCGCGCAACCCGGGCTCCAGGATATTCATTTTCTCGACATCGATCCGATAGCCGGTTGCCAGCAGAACATGATCGACGCGCCGCGTGCCGCTATCCAACGTCAAGGCGATGCGATCACCGTCGCGCCGCGCATCCAGGATGCGGGATGTCTCGTGGACCGGTACGTCCTGCAAGCGGGGCCGCAGCCACAGCGCCGCGGTGGCACGCAAGCAGTGTTCGTTCAGCCGGTCGCGCAGCCGCTCGGATAAATAGCTCACCCCGCCCGGCGCCTCGACCAGCCAGTTGAACGGAAACGGCCCGACCTGCGACGGCGGGATCAGCGCGTCGCCAAGCAAAGCACGTACCCTCTTGCGCAATGTGCTGCGTTCGTCCGGGTCTCCGTTCCACGCGAGCTTACCGCGGCAAATGATCTCGACGTCGGCGCCCGCCTCATGCAGCAGCGCCGCCGACTCGCAGGCGCTCTGGCCGCGGCCGATGACCGCAACTCGGCGCCCGCGGAAACGATCTGAGTCGGTGTGTTGGCAGGAATGGCTGACCAGAGCGCGCGGCAACCCGTCGAATGGCGCCGGCCGGTACTCGTGATGCAAGAGGCCGGTTGCCATCACTACGCGCTTGGCAAAGAAGCTTTCGCCGGCATCGAGGAGGAGACGAAAGCCGCCGTCGCCGAGCGCGACAGCCTGGATAACCCGGCGGCTGTCGAGATCCGGCGCCACGCGTTCCTGGAACCACATGCCGTAGCCGATGAAATCTTCGACCGGCAGCCGGTCCGGCGGCGGCAAGCCGGCCTCGCGGAAATAATCGTCGAGCAGATAGCGGCCGAGCGGATCGGCGATGTGCGTGGCGATCCACGGCGAGCGCAGCTTCATGCCCTTCGGCATATTGCGGCGCCAGAAGGCCATCGCCTCGCCGAACACGCGGACCGAGACATTGGCGGCGCGCAAATGCGCGGCCGCGGC
>Ga0187871_10003556_pt1 | contig 12044 bp, 12 predicted proteins | sample June2016WEW_16_1_FD_132988 | JGI IMG/M metagenome (GOLD analysis project Ga0187871, IMG submission 132988) | Peatland microbial communities from SPRUCE experiment site at the Marcell Experimental Forest, Minnesota, USA - June2016WEW_16_10 | ecosystem: Environmental > Terrestrial > Soil >... | reverse complement strand
CGCACCAGCACCCGCCCGGATGCGCCGAATGCTTCCTGGCAGGCCTCGATCTCGCGCGCCACTTCCGTTAATTCATGGAGCGCCCGCCGCTCCCGTACGCGCACATTCTGCAGCCGCTGCGGATAAATCTCCAGGCCCGCCGTCAACTGGTCCAGGCCCGCCCCCGCTTCGCGCGAAATCTGCAACACCTGCAACGCCGTCAGCAGTCCGTCGCCGGTAGTCGCAAACTGGCGGAAGATCACGTGGCCGGATTGCTCGCCGCCCAACACCGCGCCTGCCCGCACCATTTCCTCCAGCACATACTTATCGCCCACCGGCGTGCGCAGCAGTTTAATGCCATCCCGCTCCAGCGCGCGTTCCAGCCCCAGGTTGGACATCACCGTCGCCACCACCAGGTCGCCATCCAGCCTGCCTGCGGCTTTCAACGCCCGCGCGGCGATCAGCAGCACGGCATCGCCGTCCACGATCTGGCCCTTCCCATCGACCAATATCGCGCGATCCGCATCGCCATCGAACGCCACTCCCAGGTCCGCTTTTGCTTCCAGCACGGCCGCGCGCAGCGGCTCCACGTGCAGCGCCCCGCAACCCAGGTTGATATTGCGTCCGTTCGGTTCGGCGCAGATCACGGCGGTCTCCGCGCCCAGCCGCCGGAACAACGCCGGCCCCAGTCGATAGGCCGCGCCGTTGCCGCAGTCCATCGCCATCCGCATGCCTTCGAAGCCGCCCGCCACGGTGGATGCCAGATAATCCATGTATCGCTCGGCCAGCAGCGGGTCCGGCGCCAATGGCAGCGGCGTCCCCGCCGGTTCTCCCGCGTGACGGAAGATTTCCCGCTCGATGGCATCCTCCTCGCCGTCCGGCAGTTTGTATCCGGAATGCCCGAATACCTTGATGCCGTTATCGCGATAAGGATTGTGCGAGGCCGAGATCATCACCCCGGCGGTGAACGAATCGGAGCGCGTAAGATAGGCCACGCCCGGCGTGGTGATCACCCCGGCCGAAACCGCGCCCACCCCCTGCTGCGCCAGTCCCGCCGCCACCTGCGCGGCGATCCACGGTCCGGATTCGCGCGTGTCCATGCCGATCAGCACCGCGGCATCCTGGGAGGCCCGCCGCAGATCGCTGCCCAGCGCCATCCCGAACGCGTGCACCGTGGCCGCATCCAGTGGATACTCCCCCGCCACGCCCCGTATGCCGTCCGTTCCGAATAGTTGTTTTCCCATTTACTTGTTTGACGCCGCCGCTTTGAGTGTGACTCTTACTGTAACTTGCGGCGAGTCTTGAAAACGCACCCTGGGATCGTTCACGTAGGCTTCCAGGCGATAGCGTTTGGTTCCCACTTCCGGTTTCACCGCCAGCGGATCGGTATTGACCGATGCCACCCGCGCCACCCGGCTGGCGGGGCCCGTGATGGCCAATGCGGAAGGCTCCGCCGTGGCTTCCACCAGTTGCAGATCCGCCGGCAGGCCATCCGCGAACCGCACTTCGACGGGCACGCTGCGGGTCGCCACGGTTTCGAAATCCATCCGCAGTTGCGCCGGAATGGCGCGCACCAGTTGCACGCCTCGCGGCAGCCGTACGTCCCCGCTGTTGATCGTGAAGGTGTGCTGCCCCGGTTCGATATCGGCCAGATCCAGCACCACCGCCGAGCGCCGCGGCAATTCGGGCAGACGCAGCGCTTCGGCCGGTCCGCGCACTTCCAGGCTGACCGTCTCCGCCACATCCGAGCTCACCTCTACGGCCGGCGAGAGGTTCTTGTATTCCACGTGCGCCGATACGAAAGTAGCCAGTTCGGGCTCGCTGGCCACCGAAATCCAAAGCAGCACCGCCGCCGCCAGCGATAGCAGCTTCCAGCCGATGTTGTGCGTGAAGAAAGTCATGGCGCCACACGACCGCAGTCCCAACCCGGACTAAGGCCCGCCCTCCTTGTGACTTTCCATGGGAATGTCCGCCGCGAATTCCTCGATCAGGTGCGCCGCGCTGCGCCGTACCCCGAAGTGCGTGCAGATCCGTTCGTCCACTTCCCGCAGGTTCAGTCCCGTGGTCAGTTCTCCGAAAGCCGCCACGGAAATGCGCCCCGTTTCTTCGGAAACCACCAGCGAAAGGCAGTCGGTCTCTTCCGTGATGCCGATGGCCGCGCGATGCCGCGTGCCGAAATTGGAAGACACGGCCGGATTGACCGCCAGCGGCAGAAAGCAGGCCGCCGCCGCGATGCGGTCCTTGTGTACGATCACCGCGCCATCGTGCAGCGCGCCCCCTGGATAAAAGATGGCCAGCAGCAGATCGCTCGATAGATCCGCGTCCAGCCGCACGCCGCTTTCGATGAAGGTGCGCAGTCCGATGTCCCTTTCGAGCACCACCAGCGCGCCGGTTTTTTCCTCCGCCATCCGCCGCACCGCGATCAGAATGTCTTCCGTAAACTCGGGCCTCTCGTAGCCGCGCGCGAACCAGCGTTTGCGTCCCAGCCGCGCCAGCGTGCGCCGGATCTCCGACTGGAACAGGATGATTACGGCCAACGCCAGGTACGGCACGATCAGCGACAGCACCGAGCGTAGCGCTTCCAGTCCGCTGTATAGCGCCACCACGTAAACCGCCACCATGATCAGGATGCCGATCAGAATGTGCCCCGCGCGCGTCCCCTTCACGATCATCAGGGCCTGATAGATCAGGAACGCGACCACCAGGATATCCACCACGCTGGCGGGCGTCAGGCTGGGCAGCGAGATCAGCGCCGCCGGCGCGCTATTGTAGAAGTCCGCGAATTTCAAGCCAGTCCTTTAGCCGTGCGGCCCAGGTAGCCAGAACGGCGTCTGTGGATGCCAGTCCCACGCCGTGCGGGCCGCGCTCGTAGATATGCATCTCCGCGGGCACCCCTGCTTTGCGCAGAGCCAGGTAGAATAGCACGCTGTTCTCGGCGGGCACGCCGTTGTCTTCGTTGGTATGAAACAGAAAGGTCGGCGGCGTCCGCGCCGTCACTTGCGTTTCGTTGGAAAGGCTGGCCACCAGCTTGGGATCGGGATTGTCGCCCAGCAGATTGTGCAGCGATCCCAAATGCGCATACGGCGTGATGAAAGAAATCACGGGATAAGCCAGAATCATGAAATCCGGCCGAGAACTCACCCGCTCGATGGGATCTTCCGCGGTCGCGTCTCCGTCGCTAAAGTGTGTACCCGCGGTGGATGCCAGGTGTCCGCCCGCCGAGAATCCCCAGATGCCGATGCGGCCGGCCGAGATGCGGTAATCGGCGGCGTGCGCGCGTACCAAGCGAATGGCGCGTTGCGCATCCAGCAACGGCGCCGGATAGCGATAGCGCGGCGCGATGCGGTATTCGAGCACGAAGGCCTGAATACCCAGCGAATTGAGCCATCGCGCGATCTGTTCGCCTTCGTGGTCCTTGGCCAGGGCGCCGTACCCGCCGCCGGGAAAAACAATCACGGCAGTGGCGATGGCCGGCTTTTCGGGGGCCGGATAGCCTGTAAGGGACGGTTTGTCTGCGTCCTCCGTACCCACCGCCCCGGGCGCGGCTCCAGTCCACAGTGGAGTTCGCTGGGCAATCGCGGCCGTTGCCATCAGCACAATCGACGCCAATGCTTTCACGGTGACTATTGTAGCGTGCGGGGCCATGGCGCACCGTTGAAAACCCAATTGGGGGGCGGGCAATCATGCCCGCAGCCGCCATTCAGGCGGCTAAGCCGGCTGGAGACCCGGCTGCGGCCAGGATTGGCCGCCCTCCAAATTGAGTTTTCATTGCATTTGGTGGCCCGCAGGGCCATCCTGACACGCTTCAGCGTGCCGGCGGGACTTTTATGTCCCGCTCCCACCGTTGTAAACTGGGGGAACTATGTCGAACCTTCTCAAAGCTGTTCTGTCTGGCGCCGCGCTTACTTCCGCGGCAGCCGTTCTCATGGCAGGCGCCATCCTGCATCCCGAAATGAAAGTCGAAACCGGGACCTACGATGCGCCGGCCGCCACTCTGGGCTTTCCCATGGCGGAACCCTGGTCGGCCACCACCATCGCCGCCGGTGTCGATAAGAAGCCCGAGGCGGGCCATGAAGTCACCCTGGTGGGCGAAGTCGTGGATTTCTCCTGCTATCTGCAACTGGGTAAGCACGGCGAAAAGCACCGCTCCTGTGGACAGAAGTGCGTCCAGAACGGCCAGCCGGTAGGCCTCCTCACCAAGGATGGAACCTTATACATGGTGATGCCGGAAGAACACGATCCGCGCCGTGATGGCGGCGTGGATATCAAAACGGCCGGCGCCGAGCATATGGGCCATATCGTTAAGGTGATCGGCACAGAGGCGAAGCTCGAAGGGTACCGGGCCGTCTACGTGGGCGGCCTCATGAAGTAGCCGCGACGGCCTTTCCCGTTCTTTTTCTTCTTGGCGCCCTTTGCGGTCACCTTGGCGTCTTGGCGAGAAACCCCGGGAAGCCGGGCAGCCACGTTGCACAATCCCGCCATTACAGCGGATGGCATGGTACGCCCAAGCGTATCCGCCGGCCCGCCAACTGCTCCCTCCGCTTGTTGTAACCTAGGTGTATTGCCGGTACGCCTTAACTCACGGAAGCTCATGTGCTTCGCTGCCGGCCGGACCAGGGCCGCATGCTAGTCGATTTCGAGATCATCAAACGCGCACAGGCGGGTGATGCCCCGGCGTTCAACGAGATCGTATTGGCATACCGGAAACGCACCCTGGGAACCATCGCGCGCCTGATTTCCAGGCCGGAAGATGTCGAAGACGTGGGCCAGGAGGTGTTCCTGCGATTGTATTTTTCGCTCGATCAGCTCCGCACGGCCGAAGTTTTTGAGCCGTGGCTGTACCGCTTGACCGTGAATGCGGCTTATGATTATCTTCGGAAGCACCGGCGGCGCATGGAATCGCGCATGTCCGATCTGTCGGAGCAGCAGGTCATGCTGGCCGACGCCATGGCCGGCGGCCGCGTGGATTACGATGTCCGGCAGCGCCGGCAGATTTCAGAATCCGTGGATGCCATGTTGAGCGCGGTCTCCGAAGCGGATAGGATTTTGCTGACCCTGAAGGAAGTGGAAGGGCTTTCGTTGAAAGAGCTTGAAAAGATCTACCGGGTCAACGAAAATGCTCTTAAGGTGCGCCTCTTTCGGGCGCGGCAGCGGGTGTTGAAGGCGTTCGGCGAAGCCGGCAAGGAACCGAACGCGAGAGGTGCGGCGAAAGCCGAAATATAGAAGTATGAACTGGATAAATAAAGGCGACGACAACGCAGCATTGGACGCATTGTTCCGGGCTTATCGTGGAGCGTGTCCGGATCCGGATGCGTCCGCCAATTTCATGCCCGAACTGTGGCGCCGCATCGACGAACGCCAGCGGTCCGTGTTTTTCCTCGGTCGCTGGGCGCGCGCCCTGGTCACGGCGGCGGCCGTGCTTTCGATCGGGATGGCAGCTTACTTGTATATCCCGCAGGGCCGCAACTCGGTGTTTTCGGTGGAGAGCTACGTGGAGGCGCTGGCCGCCGGGCACGCCCAGGACACTCCGGATCTGCCGGAACCAGCCGTCGACGAACTATAAGGGAGCCGAACTCTGATGCGCCGATCCAATCTGGCCACGCTACTGTATCTGCTGGTAGTCTTTGCCAGCGGCGCGGTAGTCGGCGGGTTTGCCAATCGTCTCTATATGACGAAAACCGTGACAGCCACCACTGTCGCCCTCCCGCCCAACCATGCCGAACTCAACAAACAGTATATTCACGACATGCGCAGCCGCTTGCACTTGACCGACCCGCAAATCGCCGAACTACAGCAGATCATGGATTCGAGCGATCGGAAAATGCGCGAAACCAAGAAAGCCATCAAGGATGAGCATATTCGGAGAGTGGTCGCCATGCTTGATGACAAGCAGCAAGCCGAATATGCCAAGATGCGGGCGGAGCGCGAAAAACTGCGGCAGGAACAACAAGCCAAGAAATAAAGCCCCGGATTCCAGCCCCGGTGCCCTTTCAGGCTACCGGTTGGGGCTGGGCTTTCTTGGCCGCGCGGCTTTCCTTGTACTTCTTCTCAAAACGTTCGATACGTCCAGCCGTATCCATCAGCTTCTGCTTGCCCGTGTAAAACGGATGGCAGTGGGAGCAGATTTCAACGCGGATATCGCCCTTGTGGGTGGAACGCGTCTTGAACGTGTGGCCGCAAGCGCAGATGACGTTCAGCTCATTATAAGCGGGGTGAATACCGGCCTTCATTTGAACGGGGATCCTTTCGAGAATTTTAGTATAGCAAAACGGACAAACCCCCGCAGGTGCGCAGTCAACAGACGCACCCACGGGGGTCAAGGTAGCCTACAAAATAAAAACCTGAGGCTTGGCATGCTACGCGAGAGGCAGCCGGTCCACAGGAACTTGGCTTCGCCACTGGACGAAGCCGGCTACGTCAGAACGGTCGGCTCAACAGTCAGCCACCTCGCGCGGTCTACTTTCATTCATTATTCTGGACCACCTCCTTTTCCAGTGATATTTTCATCCTATAATCGACCCGCAATTTTGTCAAATGTTTTCTTGCGGTACGCCACGGATGGGTGGTTAGCAAGCTCACGCCCCTATAAGTTGCGGTTTAAGTACCGGCACATCACCATACCGTCCAGCAGGTTAAAAGGAAACTGTCCCGTGGTGTAGTGCCCGCAAGGCAGCGTGAAGACCTCGTGCGGAAGCTGCCGGCTCCGGAAATACTCCAGCACCTGCTGTGAATACTCCGGCAGGAAGGTGGAATCGTGCCGCGCCCAGATCAACAGGCTCTTCAGGTCCCGCTTCTGCAGACGCTCCAGATAGGCTGCCGGGCTGATCACCGACCAATACCGCCGCAATTGGTCCTGCGTGACCTGGCCCACTAGCCCCTTACGAATGTGTTCGGTGGAGAGGCCTGTCCAGATCACGTCGGAGAAATACATGGAGACATGATTGAATACGCCCGTGGAAATCCGGCGATCGTGCGCGGCCGTAATAAATGCGATACAGGAGCCCAGACTGGTGCCCAGTATCCCCAGCCGTTGGTAGCCTTGCTGCGCCAGCCAATCCAGGCAGCCGCGTGCGTCGATCACGGATTGCCGGCCGGCGTGAATAGTGCGGCCCAGATTGCTCGAAACATGATAATCGGCGCGCTCTAGCTCCGCCGGCATGCGCGGCCCATGATAGGCCAGGTTCATCCGCAAGGCCGTGATTCCGAAGCGGTTCAGAAGCCTGCAAAGTCCCAGATGGCTTTGTTCGTCCGCATTCCACTGCGGTAGCACCAACACCGCACGCCCGTTGTCCCGCCGCGCGGGGAAGAAGGCCGCCCGCACCACATTATTCTCGGGATAAGCTGTCGCGACGGCGCTGGTGAAGGTAAGCTGCCCGCCGTCCAGCCGGTAATCCCGCGGCGTCTCGCTCCCGAAAAATCGATCCGAATCCGCCAGCACGCCGCGCACGAACTCGTCGAGCGCCTGGCTGGAGCTTCCGTTGGCCGGCGGCATTCCCAGCCAATCCAGCCCCCAATCGAACTCGCGCACCACCCGATTGCTGTCGCGGGTGGCGAGTTTGTACTCCCAATCGGAAATCCAGCGGGAATAGGATGTATGCATTACGGAAGAGTTCCAGTGTAACAGAGTGACGAAACCTGGTTCCATAAGCCGGAACGCTCCTCGCTACCCCGGGCTTGCGCTCGAGCACTCGCGGCCGCCGCCAACCGAAGCGCCCCCGTGAAGTGAACAATGGCGCCTACAGCCAGTTTTGTGAGAGAAGCGCAAAGCCCATCGCTTGCTACAATCGACTGGTGGCTCACATGGCTGTCGGGGAGGCTTCCATGGCGCCAGCACCTTCGGCCGGCAAGGCGTTGGCGGGATTTCTGCTCTCGGGATTCCTCTTCGCGCTGCTCGGCTCCGTGCTGCCCGCCTGGGGTTATCATCGCGACCCTCCGGAATTCATCGTCATCGGCAACTGCTTCCTCAGCCTGGCGGTGGGCGTCATCGCCGCGCATCAGTTGTCGGCCGCCATCCTCTACCGCAAGAGCCTTCGCTTTCTGCTGGTGTTCGCCTGCGCGCTGGGCTGCGCCGGGCTCCTGGCGCTGGCCGTCGCCACTCCCCCCGTCCACTGGCTATGGCGCATGCCCGGCTTGGCCGCGCTCGGCCTGGCCCTAGGCTTGCTCAACGCCGGTCTCTTCCAAAACATCGCCGTTTGCTACTCCCGGGAGCCTCTGCGGGTGGCGGCCATGGGTGGAATCTACTACGGCGTAGGCTGCCTCGCGGCGACCCTGCTCGTAGCTGGGACTTTTTATGCCTACACGGTGCCCAGCATCCTGATCCTCATGGCCCTGGTCCCGGGTCTCTTCGCCGGCCTTTACGCGCGGACTCCGGTGCCGGAAAAAACGGCGGTGGCGCATGCCGATTTCCGCCAGGTTTTGCGCGATTTCCGCAGCTTGGGCGCCGTGCTGTTCGCGCTGCTCCTGTTCTTCCAGTTCGGCAACGAATGGTCGATTGCCGGATGGCTGCCGCTGTTCCTGGTGCGTCGTCTGGGCATGAGCCCGCCGGCATCCCTCGGAATTTTGGCCTTATATTGGATGTCGCTGCTGGTGGGCCGCATGGCCGTCATCGCCATCCTGCCCAAGGTCCGCCACAGCCGCCTGCTCGCGGGCAGTGTCGTCGCCGCCTTATTCGGCTGCCTTCTGTTGGCCCGCGCATCCTGGACCGGCAGCCAGTCCGGCGCCGCCACCGGTGTGCTGCTGATCGGCGCGGGTTTCGCCAGCATCTATCCACTCGTGGCCGAGAAGATCGGGGGCCGCTTCCCCTATTACCATCCGGTTTTCTTCAGCGGCATTTTCTCCTTTGCCCTCTTCGGCGGACTGATCGCGCCCGCCACCCTGGGTTACGCCGCCGCCGTTTGGGGTATCGGCATTGTGGTGGTTGTCCCGCTGTTGGGAACTTGCATGGTTTCGGCATTGCTCCTGCTCCTCTGGCTGGAGTCGAAGGTGATGGGCCATTGAAGGCCCCTGGCAAACTGGCGCCCGTGCTGATCCTTCTGTGGACGGCTTGGCCCGCCCTGCCCGGCTCCGCCGCCGGACCCCAATGGCATCCCGGCCGCCGCATCGCCTCGTTTCTGGATGCCTCACCGGTGGCCCGCACGTCATTCTGGGGCGTGCGCATCGTCAGCCTCGAACCGAACCGCGTCTTGTTCGAGCGCAACGCCGAACGGCTCTTTTTGCCGGCGTCCAACGCCAAATTGTTCACTACCGCCCTGGCCCTCTCCCGGCTGGGCCCCGATTACCGCTTCCAGACGCGCGTTGCGGCCGACCGCGCCCCGGGCGAGGACGGCTGCGTCGAATCTCTGCGGCTGATCGGCGGTGGCGATCCCAACCTCTCCGGCCGCGCCATCCCGTATCGCCGCGACGCGCCCCCCGGAGACCCGCTGGTGGCTATTGAGGATCTGGCCGCGCAGGTGGCGGCCCACGGTGTCCGCTGCGTGACCGCGGACATCGTCGGCGACGACTCGGCTTATGTCTGGCAGCCCTATCCGGATGGCTGGTCGATTGACGATCCGGTGTGGGATTACGGCGCGGCCGTCAGCGCCTTGTGCATCAATGACAATACGATTTCGGTCGGCATCCTGCCGGGCGGCGGCGTTTCCGATCCCGCCCGCCTGCTGCTGACACCGCCGGTCGAATACTATGAGATCGACAATCGCGTGCGCACCACCGCCCCCGCTGCCGAGGTCGAGCGCAAAATCGCTGTCGAGCGGCTGCCCGGCGTGCGCCAGTTGCGTATTTGGGGCGATCTTCCGCTCCACGATTCGGGCGACACCGAGGTGTTGGGCATCGACGATCCCGCCCTCTATGCAGCCTGCGCCTTTCGCGATGCGCTGCTGCGCCATGGCATCGTCATCCGTGGCGAACCCCGCGCGCTGCACCTCTACCCGAGCCAGGTGGCTGATTTGAAAAACGGCCCCGCCCCCGAACCGGACCCTGGCCTCGAACTGGCCCGCCGCGATTCCGCGCCGCTCCTTGAAGACCTGCGCATCACCGATAAGGTGAGCCAGAATCTGCACGCCGAAATGGCGCTGCGGGCAGTCGCCAAAGCCCGCCGGCATATCGGCAGCCGCGAAGCGGGACTCGCCCAGGAACAGGCCTTTCTCGACGAGATAGGCATCGATCCCCGTAGCTACACCTTCGCGGATGGCTCCGGTCTTTCGCGCCTCGACCTGGTATCGCCGGCGGCAGTGGTCCGCCTTTTGGCGCACATGTATGGCTCCGGCCTGCGAGATGCCTGGGTAAGCCTGCTTCCAGTTGCCGGGCAGGATGGCACCCTGCACGCCCGGTTTTCCGGCACCACCGTCGCCGGCCGCCTCTTCGCCAAGACCGGCTCGCTCTCCCACGTCGCGGCACTCTCCGGATATGCCCGCCGCCCGGACGGCAAGATGCTGGCCTTTTCCATCCTGGTGAATAACTACAACGGTCCGCCGGCCGATCTGCGGGCGGCCATCGATCGAGTGTGCGCGCTGATGCTGGAGTAGTGGATGCCCCGTGGCGCACGCTTCAGCGAGAGCCCCCGCGGATGCGGGTGAAACAATGGCGAGACCCGCGTGGGGCAACGTCGAAAGCGCTTCGCCTTGGAGGGCGGGCAATCATGCCCGCAGCCGCCTTTTCAGGTGGCTAAGCCGGCTGGAAAGCCGGCTGCGGCCAAGATTGGCCGCCCTCCAATTGTGTTATTCTGCGCGCGCTAACTTATTGAGCGGCAATGGGGTCTCAGATGAGCGTGCCGGCGGGACTTTCAAGTCCCGCTTTGGAGGGCGGTGATGGCAGTGGAAGTGTGAAAACGGCGAACAAAGTGGTTGTCCGCCGTTCCCCGAATAGGTAGCGCCAAAGGGAGTTACTGGATGGTTTCCAAGAGCTGACCGGTGGTCGTGCTGTACGCTTGGATGTAGTTGCACGAAAGGCAGGAGAAGTACACCCGCTGGTTTACCGGATCCACCGCCGTACCCGCCGGCCCATAGCTCAATTGCAGGAAGGGAGCCTCGACGCCGTTCAAGTCATGGTTGACCGATCCATCCAGGTTGCTAATGTAAAAGCCGCCTTGATGATCCGCCGCGATGGAGAGCCCATTATCGCTCCCAGTGGAGGAGTAGGCTCCCGCGAACGAACCCCTCTCCAGGGTCACGAGCGCATTGGCGAAGCCTACTTCGAAAGCGGACGGAGCGCCCAGTGCCAGCGTATTCTCCCACACCGAAATGCCATATAACGGAGCGGTGACATTGAAGGTTTGCGCCAATGTCGGTGCGCCTATCCCCAGCACCGGCTGCCTGTACGCATCGACATAGGTGTTCGCGTTCTGCACCCAGATGTTTCCGGAGCCATCCGCGGCGATGGCCAGCGGCGAGTCGACGCCTTCGGTAATGGTGCCGCTGCTGACCTGCTGTCCGTTGCTGTACTCGGTGATGCTGCCCCCGCCCTGGATATAGTTCGCCACCCAGAGGTTGCCCATCGGATCGACCGCCACGCCCGTGGGATGGGAAACACCCTGCACGAGGGTTTTGGCGGGCATGTATTGGTACTTGGAGTTGAACATCAAAATATTGTTGCCGCCGCTGTTGGCGACATACAGGTTCCCCTTGCTATCGACGGCCAGGCCGTTCGGTTCATTCAGAGGATTCTTGGCGGCGGAAGCGGTAATGGCGGTGATGGCGATGCCGAGACACAGGATGGCCGTGGCGGCGCCAGGAACGAGACGATAAGCGAATTGAGTGAGCTTCATTGTTTTTCTCCGGTTAAATTGTATTTGCAGATTGGTTTTTCCAAACTGCTTTCAGTAACAGAGCGGCAACGCCGGGCCAATCGCCTCACTCTGCGAAAAGTTTCTTGGAGGGGCTTGATGCGGGGTGTCCACGAAGGATGGCCAGCCGGCCATCGCGCCGCACCGCGAAATTGGAGATTTCCTCGGTAGTGAAATGGGTCAACTGCGTGGGGGCGCCGCCACGGACCGGCTGCCGCCAAAGATTGCCGGCGCCGGGCTCGGATTTCTGAAAAATCGGTAGTGGGTCCGTTTGGTTTTTGGAGGGCGG
>Ga0187871_10003551_pt1 | contig 12053 bp, 7 predicted proteins | sample June2016WEW_16_1_FD_132988 | JGI IMG/M metagenome (GOLD analysis project Ga0187871, IMG submission 132988) | Peatland microbial communities from SPRUCE experiment site at the Marcell Experimental Forest, Minnesota, USA - June2016WEW_16_10 | ecosystem: Environmental > Terrestrial > Soil >... | reverse complement strand
CGTCCCATGACTGTCGAGCGACTGCGCACGGCGAAACGGGTGCCGCGCACAAAGACGCTAAGGAGGGCACTCTCCCTGACGCAGGAAGAATTCGCCGCGCGATATCATATTCCGCTCGGGACCTTGCGGGATTGGGAACAAGGGCGCTGTGAGCCAGACCAACCGGCCCGTGCGTATCTCACAGTTATTGCCCGCGACCCCGAAGGCGTGCGCCGCGCCTTAAGTGAAAGGCATTTCTAAGCCCCGCCCTCGCGGCGCTGCCCACTTTGCCGATAGAAATCGGGCGCGGCACGCGCGAATCTCGAATCTGTGGTCGTCGCGGATTTTGCGCCGCGAGCCCTGGACCGGTGCTAAAGGTGGCCATCGGATAAACCACTCCGGTTTTGATACCATATACCTTCGGCCCGGAAGCCTGTGCGAGTATCTGCCCGTCTTCTTGTCGCCGGATTTGCTGGCGCCTCGCTCCTCCTGTTACGGGGGTTCGGACCGCAGCAATTGCCCAACGCCCTGGCGGCCATCACCGTCGATTACCCCAGCGAAGGCTCCCTCTTTCCGCCGGAAATCACCGCGCCTACATTTCTGTGGCGCGACCCCAGCGAGGCCGCCAAAACATGGCGCATCCAAATTGTTTTCGCCGCCGGCGGGCCGGAGATCCAAACCGATTCCCGCGGCGAGTTGATGCGTGTGGGCGAGATCGACGACAGTTACGGCGGCTTCGTCCCGCCTACGCTGACGCCTGAGCAGGCCGCGGCGCATACCTGGAAACCGGATGCCGCCACATGGGCAGCCATCAAAACGCGCTCCAGCCGCCATCCGGCGACCGTGATCGTCACCGGCTTCCGCGACGAGGGCGCCACCCAGCCGGTCTCACGCGGGCAGGTGGCCATCGAAACCTCCGCCGATCCCGTCGGCGCACCGATCTTCTATCGCGACGTGCCTTTGCTGCCGGCCATTCCACAAGGGGAGCGCGGCGTGATCAAGCCTCTGCCGGATTCGCTGCTGCCCATGATCAAGTGGCGCCTGCGCTACCTCGACGAGCCCCAAAGCACCACCGTCATGCAGAAGCTGCCCACCTGCGCCAACTGCCATTCCGTCTCGCGCGACGGCAAGACGCTGGGACTCGACGTGGACGGGCCCAACAACAACAAGGCGCTATACGCTCTGTTGCCGCTGCGGAAAGTCAGCTCCATCAGTAAGGAGTATGTCGTCAAATGGAGTGACTTTACCGAGAACACGCCGCAGCGCTTCGGATTCATGTCACAGGTGTCGCCCAGCGGAGAGTATGTGGTGACTTCGGTCGAAGTACCCGGATCCAGCAGCCGGCACCTGGGCGACCGCCTCTACCAGGGCTTTTATCCGGCCTATGGCTTCGTACAAGTGTTCTATCCGACGCGCGGGATACTGGCGTGGTACAGCCGCGAGAGCGGTAAGCTGCAGCCGCTCCCGGGCGCCGACGACCCCGACTACGTGCAGGCGTGCGGTTTCTGGAGTCCCGACGGCAGCTACCTCGTGTTTTCGAGGGCTAAAGCGCGAGACCCGTATCCGCCGGGACAGCCGCCTTCGCGTTACGCCAACGATCCGAACGAAACCCAGATTCAGTACGATCTCTACCGCATCCCGTTCAACAACGGCAAAGGCGGTAAGCCGGAGCGAATCGAAGGCGCATCGGAAAACGGGATGAGCAACGACTTTCCGAAAGTCTCGCCCGACGGCAAGTGGATCGTCTTCGTGCAAAACAAAACCGGCTTGCTGATGCGTCCGGATAGCCATTTGTACATCGTCCCGGCGCAGGGCGGCGTGGCGCGGCGCTTGAATTCGAACCAGAAACTGATGAACTCATGGCACAGTTTCTCACCCAATGGGCGCTGGCTGGTCTTCTCGTCGAAGGGACGCTCGGTGTACACCCAACTCTATCTCACGCACATCGACGAGCATGGCAACGATAGCCCCGCGGTCCTGGTGGACGGCACTACGGCGGCCAATCGCGCGGCGAACATTCCCGAATTCGTGAATATCCCGAAGGGCGGCTTGGAACGCATCGACGCGCCCGCCACCGAGTTTTACCGCGTGTTCAATGTGGCCATCGACCTGATGAAGAAGAACCGGTTCGGCGAGGCTATTCCGCAGTGGCGTACGGCCGTGGAGTTGGATCCCGAAGATGGCAAGGCGCACTTCAACCTGGCCTATGCACTGAGCGAAACGGGCGACTGGAGCGGGGCGGCCGCGGAATACAACAAGGCCGGCGCGCTCACGCCGAACGAACCCGTCGTGTTTGCCAACCTGGCACTGGCCGAGGCCCAGACCGGGCGTCTGGACGACGCCATTGTCAACTACGGGAAAGCGCTGGCGCTGAATCCCGCTAACCCCACGGTGGAGGCCGACCTGGGAACGGTATTGTCCGAGAAAGGGCTGACCGCGGAGGCGCTCACGCATCTGGAAAAGGCCGTCGCCATGAATCCCGAGTCGGCGGATGCGCACAACAAGCTCGCCGCCGTGCTCGTCAAGGCCAGCCGGATCGCCGAAGCCACCACGCACCTGGAGAAGGCCGTGGCGCTGGCTCCGGATTCGGTGGAGTATCGCTTCAGTCTCGCCTTTGTGTTGGGGCTGGCGGACCGCTTCGCCGACGCCATTCCGCATTTGCAGAAAGCCGTGGAGCTGAGCGGCGGCCAGGACTGGCAATGCTTCGATATGCTGGGCGCGTTCTACAGCAAGATGGGCCGCGCGGAGGATGCCATCCAAGCGGCGCGCCGGGCGCTGGATCTGGCTGTCGCGGGGCAAGACCAGGAGCTGGTCCGGACCTTGCGCGGCAAGCTGGCAAGCTACCAATAACGAGTTTCATAGCGAGTCCTCGTGCGTCGGCGTCTGCGCCTGCGGCTGGTTTCCGGACCGGCCCTGCCCCCCGGGTCATACAATAGACGGAGAGGCAAACCATGATCGCAAACCGCTCCGCGCCGCCGGGCCCGATTGTCCCCAGACTGATCTACGCAGATGTGGCCAAAGCCATTGACTGGCTTCGCGGGGCGTTCGGCTTCACCGAGCGCCTGCGCACCGCTCCCGAGCCCGATGGCACCCTCCACCACGCGCAACTCAACGTTGGTGGGGGTTCCTGCATTCTGACCGGCCGGCCTGCGGCAAATCCGGATCGGTTCGTCCGGACGTTGATGGTGCAAGTGGAGAACGTCGATGCACACTACGAGCGTGCCAAACAGGCTGGCGCGCGAATTCTGAGCCCGCCGGACAGCAAGCCGTTTGGCGAGAGGCAATACAGCGCCGAAGACCTGGAAGGCCACCACTGGGCGTTCACGCAGTCGGTAGCCGATGTGCAGCCCGAGGTATGGGGCGGCACTGTTTCCGAGATCGAGAGCCCGCTCACGCGGCTGCCGCGCCCACGCTTGTGTTACCTGGAAATTCCCGCGGCCGACGTGCATCGGTCCGCCGCCTTCTACGAGCGGGTCTTCGGATGGAACATCCGGCATCGGGATACCGCGCGTCCGAGCTTCGACGATGCCACGGGGTATGTGAGCGGCGCCTGGGTCGCCGGCCGGACCGTCGCGCGCGAGCCCGGCTTGCTGCCTTACATCTGGGTCGACAATATCGATGCCATGTTGGCTCTGGCGAGTGCCCACGGCGGCGAAGTCGTAGAGACGCGCCGCCACGATTCGCCCGGCAGCACATCCTGGATCGCGACGTTCCGCGACCCGGCGGGCAACCTGATGGGTCTGTATCAGGAAGACTGAAGTGTCCCCGTAAGTGAGGGCATGGAGTGGGGCAGGCTCGCAGCCTGCGCGGGCCTCGCAGGCCCGCTCTTCGGCGAGCGAAGCTCGCCCCTGGAATTTCTGCATTCGCGTTTGGGGGGGGGCGGGCTTGAACAAGAAGGTTCTCGACGGTGTCGATGGGCCCGCGGCGCGCCCCACGATTGGTATGAAAATGGGAGAGATTGGTTTGCCTCCCGTATATTGTTTTGCGCACTGGGGCACCCTCGAAAATCCCGGATCAAAGTTAGACTCCGATCTGGGTAACTAATCTAACCCCAGCAACGGCAGGGCAGGAATTCGCGCGTGCTTGTTCCGCCGCAGGCGGCAGGACCCGCTGGAAAGCGGGTCCGCGGGCTTTTTAGCCCGCCCCGCGGCTAGAAGCCGAACATCTGTCCGCCAGCCACAATGGCGATAGTATTCGGGTTGTTATCCAGTTGCTCCCAGCCGGTACAAACGCTGCCGGCGCAAGGCGTCCCGGTATACTCCCAGATTCCCCTGCCTTCCGGGACGTTCGGATTGTACTCGAGTTGATACACGGTACTAGCGCCGGCAACCATTCCCAGCGGCACTGTAAGGCCGGAGTTATCGATCTCGATCCAGCCCCCGCAACCATTCCGGTTGCAGGGCGCACCGGTGGATTGCCAGATCGAAAGATCGTTGCTGTGCTGCTGGTACAAGCGGCCCCCGGCGGCAATCGAGCCGGTGTTCGCGTTGTTGTCAAGTTGCAGCCAGCCGGGACAAGAGCCCCCGCTGTTGCAAGGGAGTCCGGTAAATTGCCAGATCGCGCCACCGGAGTGCAGTTGAAACAGGCCAGCCGCTCCATTCGCAAAGGCTATCGTAGTTGGGTTGTTGTCGATTTGGGTCCAACCCCGACAAGAGCCACCGCTGCATGGCTGTCCCGTATACTGCCAGAACGAGTCGTCCAAGTGGAATTCGTACAAGGTACCTGCGCTGGCGGCAAAGACGTCCGCTTGCGGGTTTTGATCGAGTTCCACCCAGCCGGGACAGGAGGTTCCGTTGCAGGGTGTCCCGTTGAATTGCCAGATTGATTGACCTTCGCGGAACTCATAAAGAGTGCTGCCGCCAACACCGATCCCCGATGCATAGCAACAGAGTGGACTGTTGTCGATCTGTATCCAGCCGGGACATGAACCCCCGCTGCACGCCGGCCCCGTATATTTCCAGACCGAGCCATCATGGTGCAACTCGTAGAGTTGACCTCCACCGGCGGCGATCATCACCAAATTCGGGTTGTTATCGAGTTCGATCCAGCCGGGACAAACGTCGCCATTGCAAAGCGGGCCCGTATATTGCCAGATCGATCCGTCGTTATGCACTTGGTAGAGTTCCGTACCGAGGCCGCCCCAGGCCGTGGAAACCATGCTGGCGGAGAGTCCGGCTGCCAGCAGAGCGATTCTTTGCCATTGCGATATTTTCAGCTTCATGATGCGATGTTCCTTTTTGTTTTGTGTTTTGTGTTTTGCCGCCCTGCGGCCGCTGGGATGAATTGAAGTCCATCCACCACGTAATGCGGAAAATCGTGGGAAGATTTTCGTGCAATCCGCTCGGAATTCCAGTGCCTTGCTAACGTAGACACCCGGTGTCGGCCGGCCGCATCGGTGGACATTGGCGATCGCACTTCCTCATGGTCCTTTCACACCAGGCGCCGACCATCTGCCACGCCACATCGTATACTCTCCTTATGAATCGCCGTCAGTTCCTCTATACCAGCGCCGCGGGTCTGGCCTGGTCCGCCACCGCCGCCTTCGCCGACGACAAGCCCAGACGCGTCGGGATCGTCGGGCCCGGCTGGTACGGCAAGGCCGATCTGTTCCGGCTGATTCAGGTGGCGCCGGTGGAGGTGGTGTCGCTCTGCGATGTAGATAAACAAATGCTCGCGCGCGCCGCGGATCTGACCGCCACGCGCCAGGCATCCGGCAAGAGGCCGCGCATCTACAGCGACTATCGCGAGATGCTCAAGGAGAAAGATCTCGACATCGTGCTCATCGCCACACCCGATCATTGGCACGCGCTGGCCATGATCGCAGCCGTCGCAGCGGGCGCCGATGTCTACGTGCAAAAGCCCATCAGCGTGGATATCCGCGAGGGTCAAGCCATGCTGGCGGCGGCGCGTAAATATAAGCGCGTGGTGCAGGTGGGCACGCAGCGCCGCAGCACGCCGCACATCGTCGAAGCGCGCGACCGTTTCATCAACGAAGGCAAGCTGGGCAAGATCGGCCTGGTGGAGATGTGCTGCTACTATCACATGCGCACCATCGAAAATCCGCCCGACACCGCCGCGCCGCCCTATCTCGATTACGACATGTGGACCGGCCCCGCGCCCATGCGCCCCTACAACCGCCTGGTGCATCCGCGCGGCTGGCGCGCGTTCATGGAATACGGCAACGGCATCGTGGGCGATATGTGCATCCACATGTTCGACATGGTGCGCTGGATGATGGGGCTGGGTTGGCCCAAGCGCGTCTCGTCCGAAGGCGGCATCCTGGTGGACAAGCAGTCCAAGGCGAATATCTCGGATACCCAGACGGCCACTTTCGACTATGACGATTTGAAAGTGGTGTGGCAGCATCGCACCTGGGGCGCGGCGCCCGATCCCGATCCCAACTATGCCTGGAGCTCGACCTTCTACGGCGACAAGGGCACGCTGAAAGTGAGTGTCTATAGCTATGATTTTGTGCCCGAGGGCGGGACTGGCGCGGTGCATCGCGATGTCACTTATGAATTCGAGCAGTACCCGATCGACAAAACCGAGCCGGACCTGGAACGCCATGTCGCGTCGGCCATCCGCTATCACATGAAGGATTTCCTGGCCGCCATCGACGCCCGCTCGAAGCCCGTGGCCGATATCGAAGAAGGATACATCTCGACCACCAGTTGCATACTGGCCAATCTGTCGATGAAGCTGGGGCGGACTCTGAGTTGGGACCCGCAGGCGGGAAGCATCGCCGGCGACGACGACGCCAACCAGTTGCTCGCGCGCCCCTACCGCCAGCCGTATGTCCATCCGATCGCATAAATTGGGGGGCGGGATTCATCCCGCGCGGGGCTTTAGACCCACACCTCTTCTCATCCTGCTTGCCGCCGGCAGCGCATTCGCGCAGCAACCCTGTACGGTATCTCAGCCAACAGCCACCTTCCGGATTCCACATGTGACCGGCGATCCGGCGCTCTCCGCCGATCCATCCTCGCCATCCTGGCGCAATGCCGGTGTGGCCGCGATCTCGAAGGATTGCAGCAAACAACTCGACTATCCCGAGCTGCGTAGCGAAGTACGCGGCTTCTGGACCGATACTAATCTCTATCTCCTCTTCAGTTGCCCCTACACTGACTTGAATGTCTTCCAGCCCGCGCTGGGCGGCGGACCGCGCGACAAGCTCTGGGATCGCGACGTGGTCGAGATGTTCTTGGGAGACGACTGGACTAACATCCGCCGCTATCGCGAATTCGAAATCGCGCCCACGGGCGATTGGATCGATCTGGCCATCGACCTCGATCGCCAGCGCTACGACCAATCCTGGCGCGCCGGTTGGACCACGGCCGCGCGCATCGACGACGCCGCGCACGTCTGGTACGCTGCCGCGCGCATCCCGCTGACCGCGGTCAGTGCCGCGCCCGTTAAACCCGGCACGAAGTGGCGCGCGAATCTGTATCGCATCGCGGGAGCGGGGCCGGATGAGCGGCGGCATTTTCTATGCTGGCAGCCCACCTGTGTGCTCAATCGCGATCCCAACCACGTGCCCGAGAACTTCGGCACCCTGGTCTTCGCAGCCGGCGCGGATTCGCTCGCGGCCGGGCGGCAACGATTCGAACAGCGTTGCGGAGGCTGTCACGGCGCCGACGGCATGGGAGGCGAACGCGCACCCGCCATCGGCAGTGTGGACCGTGCGCGGCTCGGTTCGGACGACGCGGTGCGCACCCTCATCCGCGACGGCATTCCGGAAGCCGGCATGCCAGGCTTTGCTTTGGCGGAGCCTGAGCTATCGCAGATGGTCGCGTTCGTTCGTGCGCGAGTCACTCCCGCCCGCCAGAGCATGCCGCCAGGCGATCCGGAGGCCGGCCGGGCATTCTTCTTCGGAGAGGGCGGTTGCGCCCGATGCCATATGATCGGCGGCAGCGGGGGCGTGAACGGCCCCGATCTCACCAATGCGGGATCCGAACTGACTCTCGCCGAGATCGAGCAGTCGCTCCTGAAACCGCAAGCGCGGCGGAAGCCGGGCTACGCGGTAGCTACGGTGCGGCTGCGCTCGGGCCAGAGTGTCTGGGGTTTCCTGCGCAACGAGAGCCTCTACGATCTCCAGGTGCAGGGCTTCGATGGCCGGCTCTATTTACTGCGCCGCGACGAAGTGGCCGCCATCGAGCGCGACCCGGCATCGTACATGCCTGCGCTAAAGCCCGCCGCCACCGATCTGCAAGACCTGCTGGCGTACCTGGCGAATCCGCCCACCGAATCGCCGCGGGCTGCGTCCGATCTGGCCGGCGCCATCCCCTGGGACCGCATCGCGCATCCGCAACCCGGCGATTGGCCCACTTATCACGGCCAGTTGAGCGGCAACCGTTTTAGCCCGCTCGACCAGATCGCGCCGCGCAATGTGAGCCGGCTCGCGCCGCGTTGGATCTTCCCCATCCCCAATGCGCGCCATCTGGAAGGGACCCCGGTAGTGGTGGACGGCGTCATGTACGTGACCGACGTGAATGCCGCGTGGGCCCTCGATGCCGCCGCCGGCCGCGAAATCTGGCGCTACGAACGGCCCCGCACCAAAGGCCTTTCCGGCGACGCAGCGGGCGGCATCAACCGCGGCGTGGCGGTGTTGGGCGACCGCGTATTCATGGTCACCGACAATGCCCACCTGATCGCGCTCGATCGCCTGACCGGCGCTCTCCTGTGGGATACGCAAATGGCCGATGCCAGCGAGAATTATGGCGCGACCTCGGCGCCTTTGGTGGTCAAAAATCTGGTGATCTCCGGCACGTCCGGCGGCGACGAAGGCATCCGCGGATTCGTGGCCGCCTACAACGCCGTTACCGGCCAGCGCGTCTGGCGTTTCCGGACGGTGCCTTCGCCTGGCGAGCCAGCCGCCGCCACGTGGCTGGGCCGCGCCATCGAGCATGGCTGCGCCTCCACCTGGCTCACCGGCACCTACGATCCGGAAACCGATACGATCTTCTGGCCCACGGGCAATCCGTGCCCGGATTTCAACGGCGACGAACGCCGCGGCGACAACCTGTATTCCGATTCCGTGCTGGCCCTCGATCCGCAAACCGGTGCATTGAAGTGGCACTATCAATTCACGCCGCACGATCTGCACGATTGGGATGCGACGGAAACTCCCCTGCTGGTAGATGCGGATTACGGCGGCCGCGCACGGAAGCTGCTGCTGCAGGCCAATCGAAACGGATTCTTCTACGTGCTCGACCGCACCGGCGGGCAGCTTCTGGCCGCGACGCCATTTGTAGAGGGGCTTACGCCTGCGAGCGAGCCAACCGTCGCCGGCGCGCGCGCCTGCCCTTCGATGGATGGCGCCACCAATTGGATGTCCACCGCGTTCGATCCTGGCAAGCGGCTGTTCTACGTGATGGCGCTGGAGAAGTGCAGCATCTATTCGAAATCGTCGGCGGTTTGGAAGGCTGGCGAGTCCTATTACGGCGGCGGCGCGCGCGACGTTCCCGGCGAAAAGCCCCGTCAATACCTGCGCGCGCTGGATCTCGCGACGGGCAAGATTGCCTGGGAGGTTCCACAGTCGGGAGAAGCGGAAAGCTGGGGCGGCGTGCTGGCTACTGCGTCGGGACTGCTGTTCTATTGCGACGATTCGGGAGCCTTCGCGGCGGTGGATGCGGGTACCGGTGCGCAGTTGTGGCACATGCAGCTCAATACGCAGTGGAAGGCGTCGCCGATGACGTATCTGTCGCGCGGCCGGCAGTATGTAGCTGTAGCCGCCGGATCAAGCATAGTGGCGTTTGCATTGGAGGGCGGGCTTTAGCCGGCGCGGGGCTTCAGCCCCGCTCGCTCGCCTAAGAGCGGGTCCTGGAGGACCCGCGCAGGACTGGAGTCCTGCCCCACCTCAATAAATAGACCAGCACCCCGGCGTAATCAATTCCAGCAAATGCTGGTCCGGATCGCGGAAATACAGGCTGCGCCCGCCGCGCGGCCAGTCCACCGCGCTCTCAACCGCGATCCCCCGTTCGTCCAACCGCCGCTGCCAGTCGGCTTCGGCGGCGGCCGGGATCGCAAACGCCACGTGTGTGTGTGTCCCGCGCCGTCGTGCGGCGGAATCGCGCCGCCGGGCGTCGGAATGGATTCCAACGTTGCCCCCTTGCGGAACAGCAGCAGGACGTTGCGGCCCGCCACGCTGAGCGCGCAAAACCGCTCGTCGCCAATCAGCCTCTTGAATTCGCAAACGTCTTCGTAGAAGCGGGCGGCGCGCTCCAAGTCGTCCACGTACAAGCACGTTTCGACGACTCCGGTTACTTCAGGCATTAAGTTCATTGTATCCCGATGCGACTTTTGGCGCCCCGCGCGCATCAAAAAGTTCGTCGCTGGGTGCGCGTATGGCAAAACCGGTTCTGCTGACGATTGACGACGACGCTGAAGTCCTGAAAGCGGTCGAGCGCGATCTGCGCCGCCAGTACGGCGCCAACTATCGCGTCCTGGCGGCCAATTCCGGCGATGCGGCGCTGGGCCTGCTCGACAAGCTTCAGCAGCGCGGCGATCCACTGGCCCTGTTTCTGGTCGATTACCGCATGCCGCAAATGACCGGCATCGAATTCCTGGCGCGCGCCATCCCTTCTTTCCCGGATGCCAAGCGCGTGCTGCTGACCGCCTATTCGGATACCGAAGCCGCCATTCGCGCCATCAACGAGATCAAGCTGCATCACTATCTGCTGAAGCCCTGGGACCCGCCGGAACAGAACCTCTTCCCGGTTCTGGACGATCTGCTTGGGGATTGGCAGGGATCGTACCGGCCGCCCTTCGAAGGCTTGCGCGTGCTGGGCACGCGGTGGTCGCGCCGCGCCTACGAGTTGCGCGAGTTTCTGGCGCGCAACCAGGTGCCCTACCAGTGGCTCGACGTGGAGGCGGCCGACCGCGACCCGGAAGTGCGCCGCGCGATGGACATGCTGACGCCCGAAGAACGGCACTTCCCGGTTGTGTTGCTGCAGGATGGCGGCCGCCTGCCCGACCCATCGCAGTCGGACTTGGCCGGCCGGATCGGCTTCAACACGCGCGCCGGCGCCGCATCCTACGACCTGATCATTTTGGGCGGCGGCCCGGCGGGCCTGGCGGCGGCCGTCTACGGCGCATCCGAGGGGCTGCACACCGTGATCGTGGAGCGTGAGGCGCCCGGCGGACAGGCCGGCCTTAGCGCCAGAATCGAGAACTATCTGGGATTTCCGTCGGGCTTGAGCGGTAGCGATCTGGCGCGGCGGGCCGTGACGCAGGCGCGGCGCTTTGGCGCTGAGATTCTAGCGCCCCAGGAAGCTGTCACTTTGCGCATCCAGGATCCGTACCGGATCGTACGTCTGGCGGATGGCAGCGAGATTTCCGCCGAAGCGCTGCTGATCGCCACCGGAGTGCAGTGGCGCAAGCTGGACGTTCCCGGCATGGATCGCCTGACCGGCGCCGGCGTTTACTACGGCGCGGGGTCCACCGAAGCGGTATCCTGCCGCGACGACGATGTGTATATCGTGGGCGGCGCGAATTCGGCGGGACAAGCGGCGCTCAATTTCTCACGCTTTGCGCAGCGCGTAGTGATGCTGGTGCGCGGCAAGTCGCTGGCTTCGTCCATGTCGCAGTATCTGATCGACGAGATCGCCCGCACGCCGAATATTCATGTGGAGTTTCAGACGCAGGTGGCGGAGGTGCACGGCGACGATCATCTGAATGGCATCACCATCGAGTGTGGGGCGACCAATACGCGCGAACGCGTGGACGCTGGCGCGCTGTTCATCTTCATCGGCGCGCAACCGGGCACCGATTGGTTGGACGGGGTGGTGGCGCGCGACAGGAACGGTTTTATTCTGACTGGCCCGTCGCTGCTGCGCGACGGTAAGCGCCCGCCGAGTTGGACGCTGGAACGCGACCCGAGCCTGCTCGAAACCAGCGTGCCCGGCGTCTTCGCGGTAGGCGACGTGCGCCACGGATCGGTGAAGCGCGTGGCATCGGGCGTGGGGGAAGGCTCTATCGCGATTCAGTTCGTGCACCAGTATTTGAGCAAGGTCTAACATGCCAAAGAAATGGAGGGCGGGCTTGAGCCGATGGGGGGCGGGCTTGAGCCGATGGGG
>Ga0187871_10003550_pt1 | contig 12053 bp, 3 predicted proteins | sample June2016WEW_16_1_FD_132988 | JGI IMG/M metagenome (GOLD analysis project Ga0187871, IMG submission 132988) | Peatland microbial communities from SPRUCE experiment site at the Marcell Experimental Forest, Minnesota, USA - June2016WEW_16_10 | ecosystem: Environmental > Terrestrial > Soil >... | reverse complement strand
TCGGGACCGCTCAAATTCTGCGACGTATGGGCGTATTCGGAGGTGGATGCGATCTCGAGGCGTTCGCCGCGGTTGCCATCCGAGACGACGACATCGACGCCCTACAGGTCGCACAGGAACTACTCGACGTCAGCCTCATCACGGTCGGGGAGGACGTTGACGGCAATCCTCGAATAGGTACGTTGGAGACGATACATCAGTACGCCCTCGAGCGTCTGAGCGAAGAAGGCGAACTCGACGACACACGCCTCCGACACGCCATCCATTTCGAACACGTCGCAGAAGAGGCGGCGGAGCAACTGCGCGGCCCAGGTCAGCTCGCCGCACTTGACAGGCTCGAAGCAGAGCTCGACAACATGCGAGCGGCACTTGAGTGGTCCTTAACCCACGAGGAAGGTTTCGACGTCGGGCAGCGTCTCGTTGAGCAACTGGCGTACTTCTGGTACCGCCACGGATACGCCACGGAGGGCCGACAGTGGCTTCTTCGTGCACTGGAGATGACCGCGGACGAGGCCGGATCCCGTCTCGCCAATATCGCTCACTGGCTCGGAGTCTTGATGCAACAACAAGGAGAGACCGAAGAGTCGCTCGCCTTTTTCGAGCGCAGTCTCGCGATCGCCCGCGAGGTCGGAGACGTGGATCGACAGGCCCGAGAACTCAACAGCCTTGGCATTACCTACGACGCACTGGGCGACCTGCAACGCGCACGATCCCTCCTCGAAGAGAGTGCGAATACCGCCCGTTCCATTGGCGACCCCTCTCGCCTCGCCGCCGCTCTGACGAACCTCGGACACATCGAGAGTTATTCCGGAAACCACGCCCGATCCCTTGAAATCCTGGAGGAGGCGCTCCGGCTCGATCAGGAGACGGGTGACATGCTCGGCATTGCGCTGGACCAGCAATCGCTCGCCGCCGCCAACTTGCGACTCGGGCGGACGGAACGGGCCGACGAGTTGCTGAGGTCCATGCTCGACTACCTCGCCCGTTCCGGAGACGCGCAGTTCTTTGCAACGACGCTCGAGTTAGCGGCGTGCATCTCCACCGACCTCGGTGACGGAGAGCGAGCGGCCAGGCTGTTCGGTGCCGCCGAGGATCTGCGACTGAAGTCCTCGATTCCCAACGACAAACGCTCAGAGGCCGAGATCGAGGATTACACCGCTCGCGCTCGGGCGCAAGTATCTGACGAGGTGTGGGACGTGGCTCTAAACGGGGGTCGCGGACTTAGCCAAAACGCGATGACTGCGTTGCTGCGGAGCGGCGGAGATTGACGATCGAGATGAAATGAATCCTGGTGCCGGCCGGGACTTGAACACGGAACCAATAAGAGGCTTACGCGATCCGCTCCCATCGTCGCTCAAGTACTGCGAAGAAGATGAGGTGAGAAGCACTCAACTCGTTTCCGTATAGTTCGCACGTCTTGGTCCTGATCGGCGGAATGCCCCGTTGTTGGTCTCGGCATTGCTCTCTTGAACTTGGATAGGCCAGGTCGAACACGATTGGATCGGTATCGCCACAGAGGGTGGTGAACGACTCTGCTCGAACCGAGCTGGTAGTGCTAGTACGCCGCAGGGCAGGAGGGTGCCCGCCTTGGCCCTCGTCAGCCGATTGGAGAGAATTTCACGAGAGACTCATCGAGGGCCAAAGGGAGAATGACTCTGTGAGCGGGCAGAACTTTCGAATTGCGTGGTACCGGTTCCGTGCCACCTTGGCGCGCCAATTGACCAGCTATCTCACGGTAGTACTGCTCGTTGGGTTGATCGGCGGTATCGGCATGGCCGCACTGGCCGGGGCGCGGCGAACGCAGTCCTCGTACCCACAGTTTCTGGCGAGCACCAATCCGTCCGACTTGACGATGGCGGTGTACGGCGTCGTCACCATCGGAAACAAGCCCACATCGTTGAAGGGAACCATCGCCGATCTGGATGGTGTCGAGCGAGTCGTGACGGCCGACGGACCCAACGTTGTGCCGCTCACGCCGGACGGCGCCGCCCGGCTGAACACCCTGTCGAACGTCACCGTCACCGGCAGTCTCGACGGCATGACATTGACCCAGGACCGCCTCACGGCGGTCCAAGGTCGGTTGGCCAATCCGCGTCGGGACAGTCAAATCGTGATGACGTCCAGCGCCGCGCACATTCTCGGCGTTCACGTGGGCCAGATCGTGCCGTTGGGTGTTTACACGAACGCCCAAGTGAACACTCCGTCCTTTGGCACCTCGAAGCTCGTTCCGCAACTGACCGTTCGTGCCCGGTTGGTCGGAATCGTCGTACTCAATACGGAGTTGGTGCAAGACGGTGTTGATCAGACGTTTGGCACCGTGTTTCTCGACCAATCGCTCATGCAAAAATTGAATCGCTTGCAGCCGGGCGTCGTCACGCCCTCACTGTACGGAATACAGTTCGATCACTCGAAAGTCTCGATCTCCAAAGTGGAACACGAACTGATTGGCGTCGTCCCGCGAGGTGCCACCTACGAGTTCCACGTCACCTCCGTGGTCGTCGATCAAGTTCAACTAGCTATCAAGCCGGAGTCGGTCGCCCTGGGAGCCTTCGGTGCCATCGCGGGATTGGTCTGCCTGGTACTTTCCGCCCAGGCTCTCTCCCGCCTGTTGCGAAGGGGCGTGGATGACCGGCGTACACTTCGCGCCCTAGGGAGCAGTCCCGCTGTGACGATCCTCGAAAGCCTCCTGGGTCCATTGTTCGCCGTGGTCCTGGGCGTCGTGCTCGCCCTGGTAGTAGCGACCTTGCTCTCGCCGTTCGCTCCGATCGGTCCCGTTCGCCCCGTCTACCCCGGTGCGAAATTCGGGGTCGACTGGACGGTATTCGGTGTCGGAGCGATGGTGTTAGTGATTGGCCTCGGAGCGTTCGCCGTCGCGCAAGCGCTTCGTTGGGCCCCGCATCGAATGGGCACGGCCGGCGAATCGTTGGCGCCACGCTCGAAGGTCTTTCGCGGCGCGAACGCGGCGGGACTTTCGGTGGCCGGCGTGATCGGCGTGCACTTCGCACTGGCGCCGGGTGATGGTCGTAGGTCGGTGCCAACCCGTTCGGTGCTCTTCGGTACCACGATGGCGGTCGCCCTGGTCGTGACCACGCTCACGTTCGCGAGCGGGCTCAGCAACCTCGTGTCGCGTCCCGCGCTCTACGGTTGGAACTGGGACTATTTACTCCAGCCGACGAACAATATTCCGCCCGGAGCGGTGGCGCAGCTGAACCACGACCCGAAGATCGCGGCCTGGAGTGGCGCCGACTACACCGACCTGGAAATCGATGGCCGAGAGGTTCCGATCCTCGTCGAGAGTGCACGGGCCAAAGTCGCCCCGCCAATCCTGAGCGGGCACGACGTGCAAAACGATCACCAGATTGTTTTGGGGGCTGGCACGATGGCCGAGTTGCACAAGCGCGTCGGCGAGACCATTAGCGTCAGCCTGGGCACGAAGCAAGACGCCCCCGCGTTCATCAAGCCCACCACACTGACGATCGTCGGGACCGCCACATTGCCGACAGTGGGATATTGGAGTTTCATCGCCGAACACACATCCATGGGAACCGGAGCCATACTGCCCAAGGGGTTCTTTCCGGCGGCCTTCGGGAGCAGCGGCGCTGACCCGAATCTTCACGGTCCTGAACTCGCTTTCGTGAGAATGCGCCCGGGCGTGAGTCCACGTGCCGGGCGAGCCGACCTAGAACGCATCGCGAAAGACGCCAACACAATTTTCGCTCATGACCACAACACGATTGGCAACAGTGTCACCGTGCTGGGCGTACTGCAACCGGTCCAAATCGTGAACTACCGAAGCGTCGGTTCGACGCCAATCATTTTGGCCGTCGGATTGGCCGCCGGTGCAGTTCTCGCACTGGGTTTGACGCTCACTTCCTCGGTACGGCGTCGCCGACGAGACCTGGCGATGCTGAAGACCTTCGGCTTCACTCGACGTCAGTTATCGGCCGCCGTGGCGTGGCAAGCCACGACGATTGCGCTGGTGGGCGCGGTGGTCGGCATACCAATCGGGATCCTTATTGGTCGTGAGTTGTGGACGCTGTTTGCACAAAGCATCAACGCGGTGCCCGACCCGACCGTGCCCGTGTTGTCGGTGATAATTGTTGCCGTCGGATCACTGGTGTTCGCCAACGTCGTGGCCGCGCTCCCGGGTCGCAGCGCGGCTCGCACACCGGCCGCGCTCGCTCTTCGAGCGGAGTAGTCGAAAGCTACTGCAAGAACTTTTGCTCCACTGGATAGCGGATGATTCGTCAATCGAGCCTGCGCGCCGACGGAGCGCCGACCAACGTCTCGCTCATCGTGCTGCGAGAAATTTCCTATGGTGCGCCGGCCGGGACTTGAACCCGGAACCTGTTGATTAAGAGTCAAATGCTCTGCCAATTGAGCTACCGGCGCGAGACGAGTCTAACCACACACCGGTGCCCCATTGTCTAGTTGTGTTGGATGGCCTTCACTTCGAGGAACTCTTCGAAGCCGTAGAGACCGCGCTCGCGCCCGATGCCCGACTGCTTGTAGCCGCCGAACGGCGCCAGCGGATTGAACGCGCCGCCGTTGATCGAGAGTTGACCGGTGCGGATCTTGCGGGCGACCTCGAATGCCTTCTCGTCCGTCGCGGCCCAGACGCCACCGGCCAGCCCGTACGCCGAGTCGTTCGCGATCTCGATCGCCTCTTCTTCGGTGTCGTAGGGGATGATCGAGAGCACCGGTCCGAAGATCTCCTCTTGCGCGATGGTCATGTCGGTGCGGACGTCAGAGAAGATCGTCGGCTGCACGTAGAAGCCCTTCTCGAGTCCCTCCGGGGGCGTGGTGCCTCCGGTGATGAGCCGCGCACCTTCGTCGATGCCCTTGTTGATGTAGTCGCGCACGCGTTGCTGCTGGACGGCGCTGACCAACGGTCCAAGCAGGCTGGTTCCGGTGATCGGGTCTTGCGGGGCGAAGCCGGCCGACGTCGCGACGGCGACGTCCTCGACCTCGGCCAACTTCGAGCGCGGCACGACCATGCGGGTCAGCGCCGAACAGGTCTGACCGGAGTTCAGGTAGCACTGGAAGATCCCGTCGGCCACCGCGGCGGAGATATCGGCGTCCTCGAGGATCACGTTGGCCGACTTGCCGCCGAGTTCCAGCGACACCTTCTTCACCATCTCTGAGGCCAGTTGCATCACGCGCTTGCCGGCGCGCGTCGATCCGGTGAACGAGACCATATCGGTCTTCGGGTGCGCCACGATCGCCTCGCCGACGACCGGCCCGAGGCCGGTGATGAGGTTGAAGACGCCCTTGGGCAGTCCCACTTCGTCGATGATGTCGGCGAGGATGAAGGCGTTGATCGGGGCCACCTCGCTCGGCTTCAGCACGACGGTGCAACCGGCGGCCAGTGACGCCGCCACCTTGAGGGAGATCTGGTAGAGCGGGTAGTTCCACGGTGTGATCGCCGCGACGACGCCCACGGGTTCGTAGACGTAGGTGGAGTTGCCGGACTCCTCTTCCCACTCGAACTCGGCCGCACGCGTCGCGTTCTCGGCGAAGGCCATTGTCGGTAGTCCGACCTGGATGCCCTTGGAGAGCATCAACGGCATGCCTACCTCATTGGCGATGATCAGCGCCAGTTCGTCGTCGCGCTCGGCCAGTTTTTCCGAGATGCGCATCAGGAACTCGCCACGCTCCTTGGGGCTCGTGTTGGCCCAGGCGGTGAAGGCCTCAGCGGCCGCTTCCACAGCGTTGTTGGCCTCTTCGACGGTGCCGGCGGGCACGGTCGCAAAGAGTTCACCCGTTCCCGACGTGGTCACTTCCAGCGTCTCGGATGAACGGGCCTTCACCCATTCGCCATTGATGTAAAACGAGTCACGAACGATTGTCATTGGTCTCTCCCGTCGAGCCTCGCACGAGGCTGCCTAGGCGAAATCTACACGTCGGTACTGGTTCTCGCGACATGAAAACACCCGACGCCAGGGTGAAACGGGGGAGTCGGGTGTTGCGTGGGGTGAGCGACGGGGGTCGAACCCGCGGCCTCCAGGACCACAACCTGGCGCTCTAACCAACTGAGCTACGCCCACCAAGTGGAACCAGTATTGCACAGGGCACATGACTTGAGCCAAGAATCCGCCGGCCGTTCGGTACGCTTTGCGGTACGCCCCTGTAGCTCAACTGGATAGAGCAGACGGTTTCTACCCGTCAGGTTGCGGGTTCGACTCCTGCCGGGGGCACTGACGCACCGCGATCGACCGAGGTCACGACACGGCCCCCAGAGCAAGTGTGCTCTGGGGGCCGTGTCGTGTGCAGTAGGCTGATTTACTTCTTATTGCTTCTTAACCGTTGGCAAAGTCTCGCGCCAGGGCTGAGATATTCGGAATGCCGAGACCGGTCGCCTCATTGAAGAGTGCGCCGGGATTTCCCGTGTAGTAGATGTTGTCGTTGTTCGTTCCGGCCTGCTGCAGTGTGGTGAACGGGGAGTTCTGCTGCTGCGCGAACTGATAGATCTGCGGGTTCCAGAATCCGATCCGCTGTCCACCGAGAGATGAGTCAATGACCGCCGCGACGCCGTTCATCTGCGGGCCGATAAAGCTGGTGCCACCGAAAATCTCGAGTGCTGCTGCGGCGCCGAAGGACGGAATCCACGCGAAGTAACCGGACTCAGGGTCAGCGTTGGCAGAAATGTCTGGCAACGCCCTCCCATTTCCGAAACCGCGGCTGACTGACGGCGTGGCGTTGAAGTTCCACTCGGTCGGCGCAAAGATCCCGTTCACGTTCTGATAGTCGGTGGGCGTCAGGTACTTGACGTCGTTGAAAGACTGGGTACCAGAGACGCCGTACTGGTAGGACGGCGTTGGCTCGTTGGCGCTGAATCCTCCACCGGTGCCGACCACCAAACTCTCGGCCGTCGGCGCCAGTGCCGCACCGTTGAGCGTCGCGATCGGCTGCCACAGGTAGTCCCAGCCCCACGCCCGTTGTTGGGCGTTGCTGAGGGTCACCGTGGTGGTTCCAGTCCCAGAGGCGGATGGAGCCGTGATGGTCCCGGTCAAGGGAAGTGTCGTTCCGCCACCGGCCGTGATGTACGGGCTGGCGGCGGGGATGTCGACGGAAAGGTTCGTCGTCGCGTACGGGCCGTACTCGTTCGCGCTGTTCGTGTCGTACGCCGCGTCGTCGCCGGCGGCGACGAATCCCGACTGACCTTGCGCCGCCAATTCGAGGAAGGCTTCGTCAAAGACCGACTGATAAGCCGACGTCTCTTCGCCAGAAGCAACTGCCTCGGCGACGTAGGTCTCGGATTCGCCCCAACTCGCCGAGACGCTGCTCGCGATGTTTTGACTGGCCGCTTCGAAGAACGCGTCGGCGTAGCCAGCGTCCGTGTTGGGTGCTTGATAGACGATGACGTTCGCACCGGGCGCCACGCCACCGGACTGTTCGACGTCGATATCGGTCTCGTCCGAACCGGTCGCCAAACTTGCGGCACCGGGGCCTCCGTCAACATTCACCACGTTCAAAGATCCGGTGCGCGGGATGTTCGCCAGCGAAGGTCCCCAGAAGTCCTGGGCCGCCCACTGGTCGCCAGGCAGAATGCCCGGGTCGAGGGCCGCCAACGTGACGATGGCGAGTGTCTCTCCGGATCCATCGGCGTGACGGTCGAGTTGACTCATTCCGTAGTCCGCCGCGAAGTCCTGAGGGAGGTTGCAGTCGCTGGAGAAGCCGGTCTCCGCGATGCATTCCGACGGAGTGTAGGTGGCCGCGGCCGGAGAGGAGGCGGCCGGCGGTGTCAGCTTCGTCGGTGTCGAACCCAGAGCCCGTGACGCGGTCTCACTCGCGTACGGTGAGTAGTTGGTGAGACCGAATTCGGCGAGCACGAACTGTGCGAGACGATAGGGCAACTGGGGCGATGTGGTCGGGCCGTGGAAATGCTCCATAAACGAATGGTGTCCCTGGCCGGAGGGATCCGCCGGGGCCCCGTAGCTGTTCTGGGTAACGTTCAGAGCCTGGTTGTACTCACCAGCGGTACCAGCCGTCTGAACGTCGACGTCGTCTGCCATAACGGTCGAAGTGATGCCGAACGTGCCGAGGTAACTCGTCAGGGCGTCGATGTTGGACTGGCTCTGCCCGTACTGCTGAGCAAACTCACTCACGGAAAGGAAGTGATTAAATCCTCGTTCCGTTTGCGCCTCGAGTTGCTGAATGTTCCTCTCATCAAGGATGAACGAAACTGTCTCGGGTGTCGTTGGCGTAATATTTGTTCCCTGAAAGACCACGACGTTGGGAATCGTCGCGGGATTCACACCCTGACCCACGCTGGTCCACGTGTTTGGTCCCGGCCCACTCGCACTGGCCGACAACGCCAGTATCGGTGACAAGGCCAACGTCACTGCGGAAAACGCAACGATCGTCCGCACTCGAATTGTTCTACGTCCCATTCAATGCCCCCATTATTGAAGAGGCGGGCGACTCGTTCACCCACCTCGTTGTGGCCCCGACGAACTCGCTCGGGTTGATGCTGACCGAGTGTAGCGAGGCCCGGAGCGACGTGCCAAGTCGCACAAACGAGAGGTCTCTAGTTCTCTCAGCCCCGTGATTATTTCTTCGAGAGCCCCATGCTTACCTCAGAATCTCCCCGCTTTCAGCCTGGATATCATTGGGCGAAGAGTTCGTCGGCCACAGGTCTCGGTCGCCCGGAGACGGCTTGTGAATCGAAAGTTCCGTTTTTATCATCGTGGCGATGATGCACTCGAGCGCACAGATTGAGTTATGGCGTCACGGTGTAGCTGTAAGGAATGGCGGCGAGTTCGTCGGATTCCACCAGACCATTGATGTACCCAGAGTCCAGTGCGTAGTCGTCGACGAAGAGCGTCCCCGTCACCCTGGTCCCGGGAGGGCCGGTCGGGGCGGCGGTCACGGTGATGGTGGCCGTTTGCCCTGGTTGCAGAACCGCCGGTACGAATCCGGAGGACAGGCCGTTGTACACCGACCACATGTCACCGGTGGAGGACTTCATCCAAGGGTCGAAGGCCTGCGTGACCGCGCTCAGACTGGCACTGGCCATGACCGACGGCGCCCCTGACGCCGGGAACGGACCGATCTCGTCGGGGTTGAGTAGCCACAAGCCCGGACTTACTTCGGGCTCGCTGAAGGTCACGTTGGCGCTGAGCTCGTTGGTCGAGCCCGACGCACCCGGCTGGTTGGTCACGCCGGGTGAGATATCGGGGTCGCCTTCGAAATAGGCGAGGTCGAAGGTCACCGGTGCCGTGCTGGAGATACTCGCCTGCAGTTGACTGGTCTGGGAAGGAACGAAGTAGTACGGGTAACTGAGTCCGTCGGCCAGCGGAAGTTTCAGATCGGCCTCGAGCGCCGGGAAGTTTTGATCCGGCAGGTTGATGGTCTCGTTCTGGTCCAACCGGGGGTCGACGAAGAACGCCTCGGGCGCGCCGCCGGTGTTGGTGACGTTGACGTAATACTTCTGCGTGCTGCCGGACGCGAGGAGGGCACTTCCGTTTGGCAGGTTGCTCGAGACGTCCACTTGGTCGTACTGGATCGTGCCGGTGAAGGGCTCCTTGAGTTCGAGACCGGTCACGGGATTGAGCCATTCGACGATCAGGGTCCACTGCCCGGCGACGGGGTTGACCTTGTAGAGGTCGACCGACGCGCTCCCAGTGGGGATCCCTTGGCTACTCGTCCCTTCGACGTTGGTCGAATAGGCGACCGTCTGGCCGCTCGGGTCGTCCAGCTGGGCGATGAAGTCGTCACCCGGGTCGTTGGTTAGTCCCACGCTCACGTCGAGGTCGGTCTCGCCGCTCGGGACCGTGAAGAGGTAGGTGTTCGTGGCGGCCTCGGCCTGGGGGCGTCCGTTGCCGCCGGTCAGCACGCCGGTGAACGTACCGCCCTGGCGGTTGAGGTTGAGCGTCGTGCGCACCGTGACCGGCACCGTGGTCGTGCCGTAGGGACTCGAGACCACGACGGACTGACTGGCGTCACCCGAGACGTTGGTACTCGCGAGCGTAAGGTGCGCGACGCTCGTTTGGCCCGGACCGATGCTGAGCGTCGAGGGGACGATGTCGCCACCCGGGACGTAGGTCAACGTATTCGCGCTCCACTGCACGGTGCCACCCGTGCCGAGGCCGGCGCCTTCGGTGAAGAAGACCGCGGTCCACTTCCCGGGTGGCGGGTTGGTCACCTCGACCTCGCCGTAGTCACCGAGTCCTTGCGGAATCGAGTAGGCGGCGTAACTCCCATTCGGCTCGAGGAGCGCGAAGTGGAGCAACGAGGACTGACCGGTGAAGGTGAAGTCGGCGGCGAACTCGAGTCGCGAGAGGCCGGTGGTCGTCGGGACCTCGAAGCTCTCATCCTGGTAGACCTCGTTGACGCCGTCCCAGATCGGAAACGACCCCGTGTTCGCGGGACAACCCGGCGTGGGGCTCTTCGGTTGCATGCAGAAGTGGCCGGTGTCAGAGCCGACCGGTGTCGATCCGAGCGTCCTGGTCGAAAGGTTCACGGTTACCGGGTTGGCGCCGGTGTTGGTCACAAGTACTGACTGGGTGGAGGTGTCGCCCGGATCTTGGACCACGTTGACCTGACTCGGGCTGAGGAGCAGACCTCCACCCGCGCTCGATGAGAAGTTCTCCTCCGAAACGCCGTCGATCGACTTGGCCTCCTTGACGGCCGCGAGGACGTTCAAGAGTCCGGCGCCCTGTTCGGTCGCGGGTGCGCCGATGTCGGTCGCCGTGCTCATAAGGATCTGCTTGACCAGCGCCGGCGTAGGGTCGATCCCGTCGTGCGTCGAAGCGTAGGCCTGGATCACGTCGGCCGCGGCGCCAGAGGTCAACGGCGCCGATTCGCTCGTCCCACCGAAGAGGTCGATCGGCGAGCCACCGTCATTCTCGTTGGCGCAGTCCGCGAACAACGCGAGGTTCGGACTGCACAACGCCCAGTTGAGGTCGCCGGGGGCCACCAGGTCGACGGTGTTGCCGGCCTGGGTGTAGCCGCCCGAGGAGAGGCTCGAGATGTTGTTGTCGACGTAGGTTCCGCTCGCGTTGGGGTCGTTCACTCCGCCGTAGGTCAACTGGGTGTAGGCCCGGAACGTGGTCGTGGCGCCGACGCTGATGACGTCGGGGTCCGAGGCCGGTGAGCCGATGGTGCTGTTGTTTCCCGCGTCGCCCGCACTCACGACGACGGTGACGCCGTCGGCGACGGCGGCGTCATTGGCGTCGCGCGTCACGTCGAGTGTGGTGTCGGGGAAGTTCGTCGAAGCGAAGGACTCGTTGATGACCTTGGCGCCGCTCGCGATGGCGAAGTTGATCGCCTCGAGGAACCCCGACTCGGTGGTGTCGTTCTTCGTCGCGAAGACCTTCAACGCTTCAACGTTGGCACCGGGCGCGACGCCGACGATCTTGATGTCGCAGCCGACCGGCAACGGGTGCGAGGGTGACACGAACTGCGAGAGGTCGTACACCGTGTTGCCCTGGGCGGCAATCGAGCCGGCGTCGCCGAATGCCTCCTCGCCCTGGGTCGGGAAGTTCGTCCCGTCGCTCGAGAAGTCGTACTGCTTCACGACCGGTTGTCCCGGTGTTCCGAAGGCCGCGTTTCTCTGAAAGTCCGGATTGGTGGGGTCCAGACCGTCGGCGAGGATCGCCACCGTCACGCCGGATCCGTCATCGCTCCCCAACTGCGCGGGCGTGGCGTTGATGTTGGTTAGCGCCTCGGGGTTCAACTGCGGGCTCTTCGCCGTACCGCAAAGCTCAGAGTCCGAGAGTTTCGGTTTCGACGTGGGGTTGTGAAGGACCTTGGCGCTCGGTAGACCCACTTCGGGGTGCGCGTCGGGAACGGGACCGGGAATGACGGCGTTGGCGTGCACTCCCGAGACCGCGGGATCGGCGGCCAGTGCGCGCGCTTCCAACGGCGACATCTCTGCGACGACGGCGTTCAGGAAACTCAAGGACGTGATGTGCGTCGCTCCACTCTCACGCAGCGACGCCACTATCGCAGCTTGCTCCGCTTTCACCGCGCTGTCACGCGCGGCCGAACGCGGCGCGAGCGAAGGATTCTGATCGCGCAGGATGACGATCATCTCGCGAAACGGTCCC
>Ga0187871_10003549_pt1 | contig 12055 bp, 9 predicted proteins | sample June2016WEW_16_1_FD_132988 | JGI IMG/M metagenome (GOLD analysis project Ga0187871, IMG submission 132988) | Peatland microbial communities from SPRUCE experiment site at the Marcell Experimental Forest, Minnesota, USA - June2016WEW_16_10 | ecosystem: Environmental > Terrestrial > Soil >... | reverse complement strand
TCTTGCAGCAATTCCGGGTGCTCGCGTTTTACTTTTCCCCAAATCACACATTTAACACCAGTCACCAGATTATCAATCGTGGTTCCCGGGTAAAGGTGCTCAATCTTACGGTCACTGTGGCTAACCTGGAAGAGTCTAACTCCTGGTCTGGCCGCTCTTTTTTCGATGATGTAACCACCGCCGTCAACAAAACCCACGGGAATCTCAACGTCGAGTCTGAAATCCGTTGCGTCCCGGTCACCGTCATTCTCGATGCCGACCGACACCTCATAGAGTTCCTCACCGTCTGCAGGACCGCCAGCTGGATGATAGCCTTCAAGGACAGTCCTCTGGGTTCTTGAGGCTCCACATTTGACAGCGCTCCAGGCTTTTTCGCGAAGACAGGCTTGCTTGCAAGAAGGGGAGGTTGGATCGGTTCTCCGTGGAGCACGCGAAGCAGCTTTTCGTACTCATCTTCGCGGTATGGCTCATCGCTGAGGTCGACTCCCATTCGGCTCTTAAGGTAGATTGGCAAGGATGAATCCCACGTCCCTTTTCGCAGTACAGGTATGAACTTGTTTGTCAGTATGTGCTCCGCCAGTTCGGAAGTAATGACCATCGACTCGTAGCCTACTCCGCCTTGACGTTTGTTGGCACGTTCCGCATATGTCGGTGTACAGACCACTACCACAAAATTACTCTCGGCGACCGCTCGCTCCATGAAGTGCAATTTATCGTCACCTGGTTTTAAGTACCATCCATCGAAGATGATCTCGATGCCGCTCTCTCCTTGGAGGCGCTCGGCGAATCGTGTGACCCATTGCTGATGATCCCGATCATCCCATGAGTATGAGAGAAGCGCGCGAGGCGCGCCGGGGGCCGACGTGGACACTCTCGCGGGGTTCGCAGAAAGGTGCGCCCGCAATTTCTCCTGCTTGAGATGTTCCTCGCCTTCACTGGAAATAACGAACCAGTCACCAACCTGCTGGTCGTTGCGAATCAGCAGACCCTGCCTCTCCAGCAAGTTCCAAGCTTCCATCATCCGAGTTGTGACCTCAGGCTGGCGGTTTCCATACTCCGGCTCCTTCGGCAACGGACCGAGTCCGACGTTTCGGTTTTCGAGCATGGCGCGGAAATACCCACGATTTAGCCCGGCATGTTGGTGTACCGTGTTCAGTCCTTCGTAGCTTTTCAGGTGCTTGAGTAAAACGTCACCGAGTATCGGTAAATCCTGCTGCAGCAGTTCATCCGCAGTCGGAAAAAATGATTTCAGGCTCCGAAATGCCATAGTGCGTTTATAACGCCCGATGAGTAGCCTACTCAAGTCCGATTTTGGCTTGAGTGGGGATGTTCACATGTCGCAGACTTAGTCCGGCGAACGAACTAGATTGTCCTCATGATCTGCGTAAGCACCTGATACGCACCAAGGCGTTCCCGCGATGCTGGCGGCACGGGGAGAATTCCCCGAGGCGGCACAGGTGGCATCAGCAGTGCAGGGGTCCTTCGACTTCGGAACTGCTTCGCGGGGCGAAGCAGTTCCTACGCTCAGGATGACAGCGCTAATAACCAGTTGGCGGAATGCGTCCGGCGGTGGAACTGCCCCACTCAAGCCAAAGGATGGCTTGAATGGGCTACCCGTCCGGGCAGTGTGCAGTTTGGCTTACGCGCTGGGCCGGTTGAGCGGGAGATCCTTCGCTCCGCCTGAAGGGCGGCTGCGCTCAGGATGACGGAGTTGTGTGAAAAGGCCCGTCTTCGTTTCTTTCACCCCTTCGGGGTTCGGTTATCTTTTCTGTTCTTGACCCACGGCTTGCGCCGTGGGCTGCATTCTTTCGCCGCTTTGCGGCTGATGGGCCACGCGCCCCCGCGGCTGGAAGCCACACCCGTTTCGGCAGCCTTACGGCACGAGTGGAACTCGTGCCCTTCCCGATCTGCCGACGCCCGCTTTAAAACGTCTTCTATGTGGAGTATACTGTGGAATGGATTCCACATATGCAAGTCGTTCAAATCGTGCTGGATAAAAAGCTTTTACATGCCGCCGACCAAGCCGCGAAGCGCACTAAACGAAACCGTTCCGCTCTGGTGCGCGATGCCCTGCGGGAACATCTCCGCCGGTTGGAACTGCGGGCCAATGAGGAGCGCGACCGCCAGGGTTACTTGCGACAATCGCAAGCCGACGCAGAAGCGAGGGGCTGGGAAGCGGAGGGTGTGTGGCCGCAAGAGTAGCCCGAGGTGAGGTTCGGCTCTACCAGTTTGCCGCGCCCGACAAGAAACGGCCAGTCCTTGTGCTGACCCGCAACAGCGCCGTCGCCTACTTATCCACCGTCACCGTTGCGCCTGTCACTTCCACGATTCGCGGCGTGCCGTCGGAGGTCGCTCTGAGTGAGGAGGACGGCATGAAAGCCCCGTGCGCTGTGAACCTGCACAATGCGGTTACGGTGTCGCAACAGCGCCTGGGGAAACGCGTTGCCCAGCTTAGTTCCGCGCGAATGAACGAAGTGTGTGCTGCTCTGCAGTTTTCTCTGGGTTGCGATGCAGGCTAGTTAGCGAGAACGAACTGCCCCACTCAAGCCAAAGGACGGCTTGAATGGGCCACACGTCGGGCAGTGTGCAGTTTGGCTTACGCGCTTGGCCGGTTGAGCTGGAGATCCTTCGCTCCGCCTGAGGGGCGGCTGCGCTCGGGATGACGGAGTCGTTTGAAAAGGCCCGTCTTCGTTTCTTTCACCCCTTTCGGGGTTCGGTTGTTTCCTGCGCTTTTTACCCAGGGCTTGCGCCCTGGGCTGCATTCTTTCGCCGCTTTGCGGCTTGGCCTGAGGCTATGGAAAATGGTAGCCGGATCTTGTCAATAGCTGAAGAGTAAACAGTTTTGGCTATGTGACGGCAGGCAAAGGGAATATAAAGTTGGCAAATGTGTCGGTTTTGCCTATAGCGGCGTGATATACTATACTTATAGAGTCGAGAAATCGACAGATAAGGCGTAGCCCTCGGGCTGCGCCTTTTGTGTTTTGGGGCAAAGTAGCGGAGTTCGGTAGGGAAGCGAGCCAAACGCGCGATTCATGTGTCGCAAAGGACGCGACACATCGCGCGGCTCGCCCGGGTCCTTCAGCGACGATAAAGCTGTCGCTTCAGGATGACAGCCAATCTTTCGGCGGGAGAACCTATGCGGCAGGGGCAGAGAGTTTTTGCTAATTTCAAGCAGCGCGGGGAGTGGGTGGAGTTGTTGTTTATGACGGTGGCTGCGGGACTGGGTTTCGTTGTGGCTAAGCCGTTTGGGGATTCGGCTCGCTACGATGTGATCGTGGAGAATGATGGGCGGTTCCTGAGGATACAGGCGAAATCGACTGAACTGTGGACGGGTAGCAGCTACGTTTGCCAGTTGCATATGTGCGGCCGGCTGTACACGGCGGAGGACATCGACTACTTTGCCATCTACGTTTTGCCTTTGGATTTGTGGTACATCTTTCCGGCTAGGACGCTGGCGGGGTTGGCCGCAGTGGTGCTTTCGCCTCACCGCAAGGGACACAAGTACGAGCGGTATCTGGAAAACTGGTGGCTGATGACTCGGCGGCACTCGCGGCGGGGAGCCAGGACTGTTGTGCCGGCGGAGGATGGTTCGGTTGATCAGTTGAGTGGGCGGATTGTGGAGAGGCTGCGGGTGGTGGGTACGCGGAGGTAGTCGGGGAGTCGGAATCTAACGTCACAATCTAGAGTCAAAATCTAGAGTCAAAATCTAAAGTCAAAGGCGACGGACAGGAGTGTCCGTCCCACACGGCCATTGGTGGGAATCCCTTGCGAGGCTTGTGGTGCTGCCAGCGGGTATGGGGTCCTTCGACTGCGCATGACGTCCACTTCGTGGGCGTCGCTTCGCTCAGGATGACAATGGTCTATCTTTGACTTCCCTAGCGGCTGGCTAGGCCGCCCGTGGTTTCTCCGCCGTCAAGGGTGTAGACGTGGCCCGTCGCGTATGCCGCGTCGTCGGAGGCCAGATACGCGAAGAGGGCGGCTATCTCTTCTGGCTTCGCGTGGCGGCGTAGGGGAATCTTCTGGTTTACTTCTTCTAACATTGCATCGGTGTATTCGGCTCGCTGCATGGGCGTGAGCACGTAGCCGGGAGCTACGGCGCAGACTCGGACTTTGGGCGCTAGCTCTAGAGCCATGGTTTTGGTTAGCTCGATCACTCCGGCCTTCGTCGCGTTGTAGTCGGCGTAGTAGGGTTGTCCTACGGTGCCGTTGGTGGAGGCGGTTTGGAGGATGACTCCGGCGCCGCGGTGGACCATGTGGCGGGCGGCGGTTTGGGCTACGTAGAAGACTCCGGTGAGGTTGACGGCGATTACCTTGTCCCACTCTTGGGGAGTGATGTCTAGAAAGTTGTGGCGGATGCTGATGCCGGCGTTGTTGATGAGGACATCGACTGCTCCCATGGCGCGGATGGCTTGGGCGAAGGCGGCTTCGACCTCCTTGAGGTTGGTGACGTCGGCGATTAAGGCTTCGGAGATTTTTGGGAGTTGCTTGCGGAGGGATTCGCTGGCTTTCGTGTCGCGGTCGAGGATACAGACTTGCGCGCCTTCTTCGAGGAAGCGGGCGGCGGTGGCTGCGCCGATTCCGCTGGCGCCTCCGGTGATCAGGATTCGTTTGGATTTCAGGCCGCGCATGCAATCTTTCCAAGCAAGTCGCTATTGCGGCGCCGGCGTCATCTTCTCGAAGTTGCCGGGTAGATCGCGGTTGGGGTTGTAATCGGGGTCGTTGGTATGGACGAACTGTCCGGTGCCATCGGCCCAGTGGTAGTTGTAGTTGTTGTACTGGTCGGAGACCTGACCGTACTGATCCTGCATGTGCTCGGTTCCGCGGATGTTCTGGTCAAAATCGTCGGCGCGTTTGTAAAAATCGTTGTTGGAGCTGGAGGTGAACGACGACGCCTGCTGGGTGCGACGCTGGGCGGCAAGATTGGCGTCGATCTGCCGCAAGAACTGGTCGCTCTGTGCCGCCCCGGCGCGACTTCGTTCCCCAGCTTTCTGGATGTTGCGGTATTTAGCGGCCATGGCGTTGTCGTAGTAATCCCGTTGCAACTTCTTCACATAATCGAAACGCTGGCCCCATCCCGGATTCGGGTCGATGGAGGTAGCGATGAAACCGAGCAGGGGGCGCGCGGACTCGAGCTTTCCAGACTTGGCGCCGATGCTGTGAATCAGGAACATGAAGCGACGGTATTCGCCGATGCGGCCATTGGGCGAGGCGAGTCTTTGGGTTGGATTCATGTAGCCATAGAACTCTTCGTCCACGGGGCTGCCGTTGAGTTCGTAGTGGACCCGCACGCAGATGCCCTGGCCTCCGGGGGGCAACTGAGTCTTACCGAGGAGACGGGAAAACACTTGCGGCAGATTATTCACAGCGCGGGATCCAACGATGCGCAAGTTTCTGGCATGGGCGCGGTTGGGACCGATCACATACTTCGCCATGGCGACCGGCAAAGTGATGTTGGGATAGTGAATTCCGCCGAGGCCGGGGCCGTTGGTGGGATGGTCATGCGCCGCATCGAGCCAGACAAAAAACTTAGTGGGAAAGAATTCAATCCAGGTTGAGCCGTCGGGAGATTCCGTGCGGGCAGAAACCTGAACGGGTGAGTAGAAGTCGTTGTAGTTCCAGACGACGCGGCTGGAGGATCTCCATCCTTGGGGAACGGCCAAGCGGCTGACCACTAATCCCTGCTGAGTGTCAACGACGTCGTAAGGCTGGAATTTGATTTTGCCTGGGGCGGAGCCGGTTCTGCGCGAGGTTGATTGGAAGGGCACGGGGCCGGAAGAAGAAGCAGCGGAGTTGGTTGCAGCTTCCGGGTTGGTTGGCTGGGCATCCTTGCTGCAGGCCGTAGCCCAGAGCGCTAAAGCAGCAAGAAGGGAAACCAGCTTTTTCCCGGGAACGGCATGAGTGGTTATCATCACGGCTGGCCTCGCTCTTGAGGCGCGGCCCTCGCAGGTGCGCGCCGGACTCCTGCGGAACGCTTCCGCAGAGTCAGAATGGTCTGCGAAATCCCAGGCCTTGTCAACTCCTTCCTTATGAAGTCCCGACTAAGCCTGTTCCCGGTGAAATCCTAGATGGGTTTGCCGCGGAAGAAATAGATCAGTTCGATGATGAGGATTATTACCACCATTAATTCCAGGACGAAGGCGCGGCTTTGGTTGAATTCGTCGACCATGAAGCGGTAGAGCTCTTCGGAGGTTTGCAGCTTTTGCTGGACCAGGTCTTTGTAGTCGGGGACGCCGACTTTCTGAGCCGCTAGTTTGTAGAGACGGGCGGAGAACATGTCGCTGAGAAATTTTATGGCGTTGTCGGCGCGCTCGGTGAGTTCGCTTACATCGAGCAGAACGGTGTGGAGTTTGGAGGCGGCGCGGGCGGTGCGCCAGCGCGACCAGAGGCCGCGGCCTCCGCGGTCGAGGAAGTCGTAGACGCCTTCGAGTTGCTTGGTCAGCAGCTCGTCGTAGTGGCGGAACTCGAGCAGCTGCGAGTTCGCATATTGCAGAAGCTGGATGGCGGTCTCGCCGCCGGCTGCGCTGTCATAGATGAAGGCGGCGTTCCATCCGATAACGGCTAGATCGTTGGGATAGTAGGAGATGCGGGATTGCAGGATTTCCTGGCGTTCGCCATCGGAAAGCGGCTGGTTCTCGCCGCGCACGACTTGCGAGATGAAGTCACCGCGAGACGCTAGAAGATCGGTGGCGGAGGGCGAGCCGGCGATGTCGCGCAGGTGGAAGATGAAATAGTCTTCCTTCAGCCATTCGGCAGTGTACGGTTTGACCAGCGCGGGAGCGGCGCGCTCTAACTTTTGCCTCACGATGCGGGTGGCGAGGCTCTCGAAGTTCGTATCCCAAACCCAACGGCTGGAGAGCTGGACTAGCTTGTCCCAGTCGCCGGAGAACGGGAGTTCGAAGATCACACTGACTACACCGTAGTCGAAGTACTTGATGTCGCCCTGCAGACGCTCGCCACTTTCGAGGACGATGGGCTCGAGGACCTCCTCGACTGGAGGACGCTGAAAGCGGACGTAGCCGGGAGCGACGTGTTTGAAGCTGGCATCGGCGGTGCGTGCGCCCAGGATTTGGCGAAGCTGGTCGAGGCGAATCTCCTCGCAGACGTCGAACTGGATCAGGACCAGGACCGAGCCGCAGAGGGGAGTCTCCTGAGCCTTGGCGGCCGTGAGGGTGGTAAGGGCCTCGGCGGGCACCTTGCCTAGGGGTGGGGCTGTGATGGCTTCGTGATCTAGGACTGGTTGGTGTTCCATGGCAGGCCCCGGCGGGCGAAAACCTATTGTCCCAGAAGAAAAGCGATCTGGCGAGGGGTGGGGGATAGCACCGAGCTATAAAGTAATGCTAACTGGTTTAGAATCAGCGGCTTTTGGACCAATGCCATAATAGCGCTGCACCCGCGGCCAAGGCCCCTAAGCCCAGGCCGGCGCGCTTCATCGACTCAAAGACTTCGGATTCGGAGTGACGTGCGCGGGCTGACTCTGGATAGGGGGTGGATTCGGGGCCAGCTTCGCCGTTGAGGGCCATCTGAAGGACTTCGGCGAGGTGCAGGGCTCGACGGGGGGAGCATTGGGCGATCTGTTCGCGGCAACTGAAGCCGTCGGCGATGATCAGCCAGTCGGGCGGGGCTTGGCGAACGGCGGGAAGGAGTTCCAGCTCGCCGATGGCAATGGAGACGTCGTATTTGTCGCGCTCGAAGCCGAAGGACCCGGCCATGCCGCAGCAACCGGGGGCGGGGCTTTGAAAGTCGACGCCGAGACGGCGCAGGACGGCCTCTTCGGCGGTCATCTTCATAAGGGATTTGTGGTGGCAGTGGCCATGGAGGAGAGCTTTGCGGTTTAGCTGGGGGAGGGGAAAATTCTTTGCTTCGATTTCGAGGAATTCGCTGAGAAGGAAAGTTTGGCGAGACAATGCTTGCGCGCGTTCGTCGTGGGGAAACAGGTTGATGAGTTCATCGCGGAAGACGGCGACGCAACTGGGTTCGAGGCCGACGATGGGGATTCCGGCTTCGATCTCGGGAGAGAGTTCGTCGAGGATCTGAAGCAGGAGCGCTTGGGCTCGGTCGAGCATGCCGTGATCGTAGAGGGGACGTCCGCAGCAGAGATTGGCTTTGGGAACCATGACTCGGAAGCCTGCGGCTTCGAGGACTTCGACCGCGGCTTTGGCTGTATCGGGGTGGAAATGGTTGGTGAAAGTGTCAGGCCAGAGCAGGACGGAAGACGCAGCCCCTGAAGGGGCGGTCGTCTGCGAAGAGTCTGCGGTATCGCTAAAGCGATACCCTGATACGAACCTTCTTGTCCTCCTGCGTTCGAACCAGGTTTTGAAAGTCTCGGGGGCGAAGGCTGGAATGGCGCGTTGGCTGGGGATTCCGGCGACTAGCTTCGAGATGTCGCGCAGGAATGGGAGTTGCGTGGTGAGATTGACCAGCCCGGGCGCATGCGACGCGACGCGCGCCCACAGATCGATGTTGCCGAAAGCATAGGCGCTGAGCGGGCGCACGCGGCCTTCGTAATAATGAGAGAGAAACTCGGATTTGTAGGTGGCAACGTCCACGCCGACCGGACAGTCGCTCTTACATCCTTTGCAGGCCAGGCAGAGGTCGAGCGACTTTTTGACTTCTTCACTGCGCCAGCCGTCCCGCACAACTTCGCCCTGAGTCATCTCCCAAAGCAGGTGGGCGCGGCCGCGCGTGGAGTGTTCCTCTTCGTGCGTGGCGCGGTAGCTGGGGCACATTACGCCGCCTTCTTCGCGGCGGCACTTGCCCACCCCCACGCAGCGCAGAGTCGCCTGGGCCAGGCTGCCGTGGTCGTCGGCGAACTTGAGATTAGTTTTCGGTTCCCAGGGAGCGTAGTTGGCGCCCAGGCGAAGATTTTCGTCGAGCTTGTAGGGCGGCTTTCCCGGTAAACCAATCAGCTTGCCGGGATTCATCTTCCACTCGGGATCCCATGCGGATTTGAATTCGCGGAAGGCCTTGATGAGTTCCGGGCCAAACATTTTTGGAAGCAACTCGCCGCGGCCTTGACCGTCGCCGTGCTCACCGGAGAGGGAGCCTCCGTAGCTGACCACGAGATCGGCAGCCGCTTCCATAAATTTGCGGAACTTCGCGATGCCGTCTTTCGATTGCAAATCGAAATTGATGCGGTTGTGGACGCAGCCGTGACCGAAGTGTCCGTAGAGCGCGCCTTTGTAGCCGAAGTCAGCCATCATCTTGCGAAGATCGCGAAGGTAGCCGCCGAGTTTTTCGGGCGCGACTGCGGCATCTTCCCAACCTTCCCAATTGAGCGGCTCGCCGGGTGCGTGGGAAGTAGCGCCCAGAGCGGACTCGCGGACCTCCCAAACACGCTTGGCCTGCTGTTTGTCGACGAAGAGATGCATTCTTGGAGGATTTGCACCGTGGCTTAGCGACTGCATCAGGCCGCGGGCCTGGGATTCGGCCTCCAGAGCGGTTTCAGCGCCGAATTCAACCATCAGCCAGCCGCCGCCTTCGGGCAGAAGCGCAAGGCCTTCGGAGTTAATGCCTTTCGTCCGCGTGTAACCAACGAGAAGCTCGTCGAAGCCTTCGAGGCCAATGGGCTTGTGCTCCATGATTTCGGGCACGTGGTCGGCGCATTGATAGATGTCGGGGTAGGCGGCGACCAGCAGCACACGTTCGGGCGGGCTTTCGACCAGGCGGCACGTAGCTTCGAGAATGGTGACGCAGGTGCCTTCGGAGCCGACGAGTGCTCGGGCAATGTGAAATCCATTCTCGGGCAGAAGGAAGTTCAGGTTGTATCCGGAGACGCGGCGGGGAATGTTGGGAAAGCGCTGGCGGACCTGATCACCGTAGGTGGAAGAGATTTGCTTCAGTGCGGCGTAGATCTGAGCAGCCCTGGCGGAGTCCCCACATGGGTCTATTTGATCTTTGCCGACTTTGAGACGCACGCCGTCGTAGGTGAGGACTTCGAGCGCTTCGATATTGTCATCCGTCTTGCCCGCCATGACGGAGTGGACGCCGCAGGAGTTGTTGCCGATCATGCCGCCGAGAGTGCAGCGATCGTGAGTGGCGGGATCGGGCGCGAAGGTCAGATGATGCTTTTCGGCGGCGGCGCGAAGCGTATCGAGGACAACTCCGGGCTGTACGCGTGCGATGCGGCGGACGGGATCGATTTCTAGGATCCTCGTCATGTACCGGGAAAAGTCCAGGATGACGGCGACGTTGCAGCATTGGCCGGCAAGAGAAGTACCTCCGCCACGGCACAGCAGCGGCGCTCCGAATTCACGGCATATCGCCACCGTGGCCAGAACATCGTCGTCGTCGCGGGGAAGCACGACGCCAATGGGGACCTGGCGGTAGTTGGAGCCGTCGGTCGAGTAGAGGGCGCGAGCGCTGCGATCGAAGCGGACGTTATCGGGAACTCCGCCGCGAAGCCGCGCGCGCAAGGCTTCAGCTAATCCGGTCGCGTCTGCTTGCGCAGACTTCGAGGCTTGGGCGAGTTCGACGAAATGGCTGGGCATGCGGCGGGTCTTGGCTGGTTTTTAATTCCCGGTTCTTAATTCGACGACGAACTTGCCGCATCCGACTTACTTACGTTGCTGATCACGATGCGAGTCTTGCCGTCCTGCACTTTGGCATTGATGGTGATCATGTTTTTCTTGTCGTTGGAGACGATGGTGCACTGATTCGCGTCGGAGGTCACGACCATGGCGTTGGGAAACTTAGGTTTGTAAAAGCTGCAGACTTTGTCCACCGAATCGGAGGTCTCAAAGTTTAGCGCGGCAGTATGAACGTTGCCGAAGGTCATGGAGGCAGAGCCTTCTTTGAGAACCTCAGCTCCGGGGTAAAGATCGACGCCCAGAGTGCGAGCAGCTTCTTGCGGATCTTTTGTGCTTTCAACCGTGCCGAACGGGGTTTCAAGTTTTACGTTTTCGCCGTCATGATGAATATGGGCGTGGTGAGCGATGCGCCAGGCGAAGAACCCGAGGGAGGCGACTCCAAGAATACCTACGAGTACGATCACTCCGACCACGATGAGAATGGCCTTGAGGGCTCCGCCGCCTGAGGCTGGCGCGGGGGTGACCGGAGGGGGCGTGCCGGCTGCTGTGGGCGCCGGGACTGGCGACGAAGCGAGTACGGCCGCGCCACACTTATTACAGAACCGGGTTCCGGGAGCGATGTTTGCACCACAAGAATTGCAGAACGCCATAGGTCACCTCATAGGAATGCTAGCTCATGCAGTGGGCGCGAGTATAGCGCAGATTCGATGAGAAACGCAGAGGGATTGCCTCCATGGTTGATGGGCTGAATTGCTTTACCGTCGGCGCGGCGGGCGAGGGCGCCCGCCGGACTGCCGCCGGGACGGCGGCGCTACGAAAACCTAGCTCCAGAGCCGGGTGGCATAGTCGGCCATGGTTAGTCCTAATAGCAGGAGCAGGAAGAACAATGCTGCGATCACTACGACTTTGATGAGCTTTTCGCCTGCATGCCAGACGTGCATGAAAAAAAGAGCGACGAGAGTTGCTTTGACGGTGGCGATGGCGAGAGCGACGGCGGCGTTGTAGGGTGCCAGGTCGAGCGTTGCGGCGTAGACGGTGAGACCGGTGCCGACGAGCAGCGCGATCCAGACGGCGAAATATCCTTTTAAGGGCGACGACGTTGATGTTGATGAATGCGCGGACATGCAAGCCTCACGGGTGCCGGTCAATCAGATAAAGCAACGGGAACAGATAAATCCAGACGATGTCGACGAAGTGCCAGTAGAGGCCGCCGATCTCGACTGGAGTGTGCCATTCGGGAGTGAAGCGGCCTTTCCAGGCCATGATTAAGAGCCAGAGAAAAATTCCGAGGCCGATGATCATGTGGAGCGCGTGCAGTCCCGTCATTACGAAGTAGAGGGAGAAAAATATCTGCGCGTGGCGCGAATTGGCGTACTCATGGGGATGCCCCGGGATGGGAACCTTCTCGAAGCTGAAGGACGCGCCGGGAACGTGATGCTCGACAAACTTTTCCCGGTACTCGACGCCTTTGATGCCGAGGAAGGCCAGGCCGAGCAGCATGGTGATGACGAGGCTGACGATCAACAGCG
>Ga0187871_10003548_pt1 | contig 12055 bp, 8 predicted proteins | sample June2016WEW_16_1_FD_132988 | JGI IMG/M metagenome (GOLD analysis project Ga0187871, IMG submission 132988) | Peatland microbial communities from SPRUCE experiment site at the Marcell Experimental Forest, Minnesota, USA - June2016WEW_16_10 | ecosystem: Environmental > Terrestrial > Soil >... | reverse complement strand
GAGAACGGCAAGCTTGACAGCCCGGCCGCCACCAACCAGGAATCCATCGGGAGCGTCTGGCTGAGATTTCATCCGGCCCAAATCAACCGCATTTTCCCGCCGGAAACGGTCACTGGCGTTGGATCGGCCGACTCGGAGGAACCAATGCGCGCCATCGCCCAGGCCAAGTTCCACTCAAGCTGGCACGCCGGAAATAACGCCATGATCCCCGAACCAAAGGACATGACCGTGGATGTGGACACCAAAGGCGGTCCGCGCCGTTTCTTCGTGGTGGACAAGGTTGCCCAGACGGCGGAATACGCCGCCGCATTTGCCGGAAGGAGCGCGGCGGCGGCAGCCCAACCGGCCTACGAACCGGAACTGGACACCAATTGCGCCCGCGTGCTATCCGTCGCGCCGCCGAACGGGGCAAAAGATGTCGCGCCGACACAGGATTTGAGAATTGTGTTTGACCGTGCAATGAACCCGCGTTACGTGAAACTCGAATGGCTGGCAGGCGGTTTTCAACTCAATGGCAGCATCCAAGTCAGCGACGATCACAAGCAGTTCATCATTCCGGTGCGAATGACGCCGGGCCAGGTACAGAAGCTCGCGGTCAATCGCGACAACGACCGGGAGATGTGGGTGGAAATGGGCAGCAAGCCGGAAATGAAAGCGTCCTTCACTTCGCGCCCCAGAACCGGCTTTCTGGACGCGAATGCGGCCGTCGCCAATGAGTTCCGCTGGAGCTTCACAACCAAAGCCGCCGTGGCAAAACCGGGCGCCGCCAAACCGCGCCTCGTGAGCGCCTCGCCCCCTTCCGGCGCGACGACCCCGGTGTTGACCATTGTTGACATTACGTTTGATCAACCCATGCGCCCGCCGGACGCGATGTTCCCCTATTTGCAACAAAGAACGTTTATGGAAGGGCCGAGCCTCATTCCCAGTTTTGATTACGACGCCGCCGCGCGCCGCTTCACCTTCCCGGTACTGTTGCCGCCGGACAACGACGCGCGTTTGACCTTGCGCGGATTCTACAGCGCGGACGGAGCGGCGTGCGACCCCGTCGTCCTGCATTATCAAACCGGCACGGAAAGCCTGGATTCCAACTATGTGGCAAAGGCCAAAGCCGCGGCGAAGGACCCCAAGCTGGAAAAACTGCTCGCTTCCATGAAGGAAGCGCGCGCGCGCTTGAACTCGGGGGTGGTGACGGTGCAGACAATTCATCTGCGCACGTCAAGCAATTCGTTCAATAACATTGAGGCCCAAACAGCCACCTTCAAATGGCAGGGCCGGGACCAGGTTTATGCCGACATCACCGGGCCAATGATGTCAACCAAGGCTTTCATCCTCGGCAGCGACGGCCAGACCTGTTGGTTGTATTCGGAGGATGACAAAGGCAAAAAGCGACTCGATCAGACGCCCGCCGCGAAAACCGAAAGGGAGATCACCCTGGTGGACCCGTTTGAACTGGCGAAACGCCCCGTGGCAGAGGCGCTGGCAGAGCGGGGTTTGGTTTTGAAAAGCAACGCCAATATGGAAGGGCGATCCTGTTACCGGGTGGAAAAGTGGGACGTGAGCCAGGACAACATGGTATTCGCCACGCAAACGGAATGGTGGATTGATGAAGAAACCTTTCTGCCAAAGGCGATCATTCAATGCTATCCCAATAGCAGGGGGATCACCCGTTTCGATTACAAGGACCTCAACCAGCGCATTCCGGACAGCGCCTTTCAACTGCCGGCTGAGCCGGCGGCAGATGCGAAACCGCTGCTCTTCCAAAAAGACCCCGTGCCTGGCGAGCAGCGGTTCCTTCGCATCAGCGACGGCAGCGACGGCCGGATGTCCGGCCGCATCGGCTGGGACGGCCCCGGCGGAACGACCTCCTCGGGTCTGAACTGAGTCTGCAGGGGGACTCGATTGCGGATTGCGGATTGCCGATTGCGGATTTCTCATGCGGGTAGGGCGAGGCTCCAGCCGAGCCGTCTTGGTTTTCCCCTCTTAATCTTAATCCTAATCCCTTCTTCGCGACGCCGCGACTCGATTGCGGATGGCGTCTTGCCGGTTGGGCATTGCCGCGAAAAGGCGCATCAGGCACATCTCGGCCTCCCGCAACCGACAAAGGAATTGAACCGCGGATTGCTCGGATGCTGAGGCGGACGAGGCCGATTCCATTGGTTTCCCTGAACAGCCTGGGCAAACCATCTTTTAGATACCCATCAGTTTGACTCACCCTTGGGCGTGTTAACGACGCATGGCGGGGCGTTTTTCGGCTTGAATCAAAAGAACGAGGCTGTAGTTTGGGTTTACATGAGCACCAAGAAAACATACTTTAGTTCATTAATAGCGGCCTTCATTCTTGCGCTTGCTGGTTGTTCCCCTGCCACGGGGGCACCCCCCCAGTTGAACAACGATTCTTGGCTAAAAGATATGGCACATGGCGACGAGAAATCTGCTGAATTTGCAGGGAAAGTGGAGCTTTTTTACCAAGCGCTCGAAAAGCAAGACTGGCCGACTTCCTACGATATGAGAACGGCCACTTTCAAGCAGGATGTGACGAGGGAATCTTATCTTAAGCAGATGGCAGTTGACGGGAAGGTTCTCGATAGCTACAAGGTTTTGAATTGTCATACATATAACATGAACGGTGACGACACAGCAGCCGAGCTTATTATGGAGTTCTACTCACATGGGATACATTCCTATAGTTGCGCGAGATGGATAAAGCGGGGCGGCAAGTGGATGTGCGACGAGCCTGGATTAAGCGGGTTGTTAACCAGCATGAGACCTCCAGATTGGACATGGAAAACAAACTAAATGATGTCCAGCGAATCGCCGGAGCCAACCGCCGTTGCCCCCTTTAGGCCAGCACCGATCGTTGGAACCCCCTCAGAGGACTTGCCCCGCAATCCGCAATCCGCAATCCGCAATCGAGCTGCCTATTTCTTGCTGAGGTGATGCCAGAGGAGAAGGAAACCCAGCACTTGCAGGGCCAGCGGAACCAAAATCCACGGCGCAATCAGCCGGGCCTTGCGCCAGGCGCGCTTGGCGCGCGTGGCCGGTTCGAGGCGCCGGCAACGTCCGGTTAGTTCTACTTGACTCGGCGCTTCCAGGTCCGTTTTCATCTCCGCGGCGGTCTGGTAGCGGCGGGCGGGATCGCGCTCCATCGCGCGCAAGACAATTTCCTCGGCCTGCGCTGAAACGGCGGGGTTGATCTTGCGCGGCGCTTCGGGATCGCCCGTCACGCGCGCGTTCATGATGACCATCGGGTCCTCGTGCTCGAAGGCGATGACGCCGGTGAGCATCTCATAGAGAATCGCGCCCAGGCCGTAAATGTCGGTGCGGGCGTCACCGCGTTTGCATTGGACCCGTTCGGGTGCCATGTAATGCGGCGTGCCCGGCACAAAACCCATGAACGTCAGCCGGGGCGACCGGACCGCGCCCGCGATGCCAAAGTCCATCAGGCGAATCGAGCCGTCATGGCAGAGCATGATGTTCTCAGGCTTCAGGTCGCGATGGCAAATCCCCTGTTCGTGCAGATATTGCAACGCTTCGCAAACGCGGCCGGCCAAATTGAGGGCTTCGTCCTCCGGAAGACGGCCCTGACGCGACATCGCACGGGAAAGCGTCTCGCCTTCGAGAAGTTCCATGACCAGATAAGGCCGGGTTTGGCCGGCGGGAGCGGGCAGGAACTTCATGACCAGCGGATGATCCACCCGGCGGGCAATCTCCTCTTCGCGCTCGAAGCGGGACATGGTCTTGGGGTCCATGCCCAATTTCTCCATTGGAATCTTGAGGGCGACGGTTTGGCGGGCGTCCTGCAAATCCTCCGCCTCATAAATCGTGGCCATGCCGCCGTGGCAGATAATCCGGGTAATGGCAAAACGCCCGTCCAGAACATGGCCGGGGCGGATTTCGCCGTGTCGCGGCGGCGGCTGGCCGATGGCGCTTCGCTCCAATTCGGCCAGGACTGCTGGAGACAGACCCAGTTTCACGAGGCTACTTTATCTCCGCCGTGACGGGCCGGATAATAAAAAGAACCGGGGCGGGCGTTAAAATTTCATTAAAACCCGCCCCCGGCGGCAGCCAAACCTGCCTCCCCGCCAAACTATTTTCACTTTCGCAAATCTGCTTTTTTTGTGCGAAAGCCGTTTTTACCCGGACTTTACAAGGCTTTTTTCGCGGTCTGGACCCCCCCTTTTTTGACCCGCAAATCGTACCCACGGTACGGAGTCACCTTTTCCGAATCCGTGCGATAATGGCGCCATGAATAGTGAAATGAACGGCCAAGCGAGTGTCGCATCAGCCGCCAAAAAAAATTGACATGGGAGGGATGATGCGCTTTAATAATGGTAACTATTATTACCGATTAGCTTATGATTGAACCCACGGCCCCGCCGAAACTGAGCCGCAATGAGGGATTGAAGGAGGCCTGCCCCACGCTCTGCGGCACGATCAGCCAGACTCTGGCGGATGCGTCGCTGGACCGCTTTTCGGAGGATGATTATGAGTTTTTGAAGTTCCACGGCATTTATCAGCAGGATGACCGCGACAAGCGGAAGACGGCCAAGGAATACATTTTCATGGTGCGCGGCCGGTTGCCGGGCGGGGCGGTGCTGCCGCGGGTGTATCTGGCGTTGGATGAACTGTGCGACCTGTACGGGAATCACACGCTGCGGATCACCACGCGCCAGGGGTTTCAATTTCATGGCGTCACCAAAGGCAGCCTGGGCAAGTTCATGCGCGGCATCAACGACGCCATGGCCACCACGCTCGCGGCTTGCGGAGATGTCAACCGCAACGTGATGGCCGCGCCGACGCCCGCCACCAGCCCGTGGGTGGATGAAGTTCAGCGCCAGGCCAAAACGGTGTCCGACGCCCTCCTGCCAAAGACGCGGGCCTACCACCAGATTTGGGTCGAGGGAGCGGAGTTGAAGCTGACAGCGGAGGACGCCCAATTTGTGGACCCGCTTTATGGCAAGACTTACCTGCCGCGGAAATTCAAAGTGGCTTTCGCCATTCCGCCGCTCAATGACGTTGACGTGTTGACCAACGATTGCGGATTTGTAGCGATCATCGAAAACGACCGCCTGGCGGGCTATAATCTGACGGCGGGCGGCGGGATGGGAATGAGCCACGGGAACAGCGCGACTTACGCGCGGCTGGCGGATGTGATCGGTTTTCTCGCGCCGGACCAGGTGCTGGCAACCGCCAGGGCGGTGGTGACGGTGCATCGCGATTTTGGAGACCGGGCCAATCGCAAGCACGCGCGCCTTAAGTATGTCATTGCCGAGCGCGGCGTGCCGTGGTTCCGGCAGGAAATGGAACGGCGGCTCGGGTTCCGGTTCGGGCCGGCGCGCCCCTTTACCTTTACACGGCAAGGCGATCTTTATGGATGGCAGCGGCAACTTGACGGCCGCTATTTTCTGGGGCTGTTCGTGCAGAATGGGCGGATCAAGGATGACGGAGAGCGTCGCCTCAAAAGCGGCTTGCGCCGGGTGGTGGAGGAGTTCCAGCCGGAATTGCGGTTGACCCCCTGGCAAAACATTTTGCTGGTCAACATCGAGGCGCAACACCGGGACGCGATCACGAAAACTCTGGCCGCGCACGGCGTGGCGGTTGAAAACCAGGGAACGGTGATCGCGCGGGCTTCGATTGCGTGCCCGGCGCTGCCGACCTGCGGTTTGGCGCTGGCGGAATCCGAACGCGTCATTCCCGAGGTGCTCCGGCGCATCGAAAAATTGCTGGCGGAGACTGGGTTGAAGGAGGAGGAGATCATCATTCGCATGACCGGCTGTCCCAATGGTTGCGCGCGGCCGTTGATGGCGGAACTGGCGTTCGTGGGCCGCGCGCCGGGGAAATACCAGCTTTACCTGGGCGGCAACGCGGCCGGCACGCGGCTGGGCCGGCTTTTCAAGGAAAGCGTGAAGAACGAGGATTTCGTCAGCGAGTTGCGCCCGCTCTTCGAGCGTTTCGCCAGGGAACGGCTGGGCGGGGAACGTTTCGGCGATTTCTCCCATCGTGTGCTGCTCAAGGACGCCCCCGCCGAACCGGCGCCGGCGGCGAAAGACTGAGCATGGCCGGCTTGCCCATAAAAGCAGTGAATTCTCTTGAACAGGAGATACTTCCCCCTTCGTTGCCTGCTGTTCAAAATCCGCAATCCGCAATCCGCAATCCGCAATCCGCAATGTCCGCAATCTCCGCTCGCGAGGTTGCGGAGTTGAACAAGAGGTTCGCGGGCCGGCCCTCGCCGGAAGTCCTGACTTGGGCTTGGGAACGATTCGGCAAGCAGGCCGCGATTGGAACCAGTTACCAGGGGGCCGGTTTGGTGATGATGCACCTGGCCAAAACCGCCGGCCTGACGTTCCCCGTTTTTACTTTGGACACCGGCCTGCTGTTTCCCGAAACGCTTGCCTTGAAGCAGCGGCTGGAGGATTTTTACGGCTTGAAAATCGAAGTCATCGAGCCGGACCTGACGGTGGAGCAGCAGGCGGATGTCCACGGCGCGGAATTGTGGAAGCGCGACCCGGACCTTTGCTGCACGGTGCGCAAAGTCCTGCCCTTGCGCGGCAAATTGGAGGAGCTGGCCTGCTGGCTGACCGGACTGCGGCGGCAACAATCGAAGGCGCGGGCGGGGGTGGAAATCGTGGAGCTTTATCATCTGGACGAACAAACCGGCCGGCAAATCGTCAAACTAAATCCCATGGCCGATTGGTCGCGGGAGCAAATATGGGCGCATATTCAGAAACATAAGATTCCTTACAACCCGTTGCACGACCAGGGCTATCGCTCGATAGGCTGCATGGTCTGCACGCGAAAAACCATGGACGAGCAAGATGAGCGCGCCGGACGCTGGACCGGCTTCAAGAAGGTCGAGTGCGGCATCCACACTTTTCTGCCGAAAAAGGTTGACTTCCAAATCTGAGCGCAAATGATTTCGGCAACAATGAGCGGCCCGTCCGCTTTCAAGGAGCAAAATGGATTATCTGTCAAAGCTGGAAAATCAGAGCATCTACATACTGCGCGAGGCTCACAACAAATTTAAGAACCTCGCCATGCTCTGGAGCATCGGCAAGGATTCCACCGTCCTGCTCTGGCTGGCGCGCAAGTCCTTTTTCGGCCATGTCCCCTTTCCCCTGGTCCATGTGGACACCTCCTACAAAATCCCGTCCATGATTGAGTATCGCGACCGGCTGGTGCGCGAATGGAACCTCCAACTGGTGGTGGGCAAGAACGAGGCCGTCCTTGCCAGCGGCGTGACTTTTCCCAACGGCCGCGCCACCCGCGTGGAATGTTGCGGCACATTGAAAAAAGACGGCCTCCGCGCCGTGCTGGACAAACATCATTATACCGGCGTCATCGTCGGCGTGCGGCGCGACGAGGAACCGACCCGGGCCAAGGAGCGGTACTTCAGCCCGCGCGACAAGAACATGGAATGGAACGTGGAAGACCAGCCGCCCGAGTTGTGGGACCAGTTCAAGACCGATTATGAAAAGGGAACCCACATCCGCATTCATCCGTTGCTGCACTGGACGGAGTTGAACGTGTGGGAATACATCGAACGGGAGAACATCCCCGTCATCCCGCTTTATTTCGCCAACGAGAAGGGCGAGCGTTACCGGAGTTTGGGATGCGCGCCCTGCACCTTCCCCATCAAATCCAACGCCCGCACCGTGCGGGAAATCGTGGAGGAATTGCGCCACACCCGGACCGCCGAGCGTTCCGGCCGCGCCCAGGACAAGGAGAGCGAAGACGCCTTCGAGAAACTCCGCCGCGACGGCTATATGTGAGATGAGGCCATGTTGACAAAAGAATAAAGTTGACAACAATACCGATGAATCCAAGCTCCAACATGCTCCACGATTCCGCAGCGTCTGCTTTACCAAGAATGACCGATCCGACCGATCCGCCCCTTATGCCCCAAGCGCCCACCGCTTCCACAGCGCCCGCCGAACAGCTCAAGATAGTCATCGTCGGCCATGTTGACCATGGCAAGTCCACTTTTGTCGGGCGGCTTTTTCACGATACCGGCTCGCTCCCGGAGGGCAAACTCGAACAGTTGCAGGCCATCGCCAGCCGGCGCGGCGTCCCGTTCGAGTGGGCCAATCTGATGGACGCCCTCCAGGCCGAGCGGGACCAGAATATCACTATTGACACCGCGCAAATCTGGTTCCGCACGCCCAAACGGCAATACGTTATTATTGACGCCCCGGGCCACAAGGAGTTCCTGAAGAACATGATCACCGGCGCTGCCAACGCGGAGGCGGCCCTGCTGCTGATTGACGCCAACGAGGGCGTCCAGGAGCAATCGCGCCGGCACGGCTACCTGCTGAACCTGTTGGGCATCCGCCAGATGGCGGTGCTTGTCAATAAGATGGATTTGCAAGACTATTCGCAGGCGCGTTTTGAGCAGATCGAGGCGGAATTCCGCGCCTTTCTCAAGACGTTGGGAGTGGAACCCTGGCGCTTCATTCCCATCGCGGCCAGGCACGGCGACAACATTGCCCGGCGCAGCGCGAACATGCCGTGGTGGGGCGGGCCGACGGTGCTGGAAACGCTGGATGAATTTCAACCGGCGGCCCCGGCGACCGATCAGCCGCTGCGCCTGCCCATCCAGGATGTCTATCGGTTCGACGACCGGCGCATCCTGGCGGGCCGGATCGAGTCGGGCATTCTCAAGGCGGGCGACCGTCTGGTTTTCGCGCCGTCGAACAAGGTCAGCACTGTCAAGACGATTGAACGCTGGAACGCGCCGGCGGCGGAGCGGGCGGAGGCGGGCGAATCCATCGGCGTGACGTTGAGCGAGCAGATTTATGTCGAGCGCGGCTCAGTCGCGGCGCTGGAGACGTCGCCGCCGTATCAGTTGAGCCGGTTCAAGGCGCGCCTGTTCTGGATGGGCCGCGCCCCGTTGCAGAAAGGCCGGAGCTACAAGCTCAAGCTGGCGACGCAGGAGGCGGAATGCGAGATAGATTCCATCGAGCGGCTGGTGGATTCGTCCACCCTGGAAACCATTTCGCGCGCGGAATCGTTTGTGGGGCGCAACGAAGTGGCCGAATTATATCTGCGCACCAAACGGCCCATCGCCTTCGATGTTCATTCCGAGATCGTGCCGACGGGGCGGTTTGTGATTGTGGACGGCTTTGAAGTGGCGGGGGGCGGCATTGTTGCGGCGGACAATTATCCGCGGCGCACGGCGGACAGCCTGCAAAAGAGCCACAACATATTCTGGAGCCTGGGCAAGGTGACCGAAGGGCAGCGCGCCGTGCGCAACGGGCATCGCGGCCGCGTGGTCTGGCTGACCGGCCTGCCGGCGTCGGGAAAATCCACCATCGCCACCGACCTGGAGCGCGAGCTGTTTAACCTCGGCCAGCATGTCTATGTGCTTGACGGAGACAACATGCGCCACGGGCTTTGCTCCGATCTGGCCTTTTCCCCCAAAGACCGCAAGGAGAACATCCGCCGCGTCGGCGAGACGGCCAAGCTGTTTGCCGAGGCGGGGATTATCTGCATCACGGCGTTTATTTCGCCGTATCGTTCCGACCGGGAGATGGTGCGGCAAATCCTGGAGCCGGGAAAGTTTGTGGAAGTGTATGTCAACGCCCCGCTGGAAGTGTGCGAGGCCCGGGATCCCAAGGGCCTTTACGCCCAGGCGCGCGCCCATCAAATCAAGGATTTCACCGGCATCTCCGCGCCTTATGAATCGCCCGAACGCGCGGAGGTGGAATTGCGGACCGACCAGTTGACAGTGGCGGAGTCGGTGGCCCGCATCATCGAGTATCTCCATGTGCAGGACCGGGAGACGGAAGTGAGCATTTAAGGCTGCATGTCACAGTTGGGGGGGCGGTTTCCGGTTCTTAATCTTAATCTTAATCCTAATCTTAATCTCTTCTTCTCCTCAAGTCCCGAAGGGACGGCTGAATGTCATGCGTGTCCTGCGTGAGTTTGTGGGGTTGAATCAGCCGTCCCTTCGGGACTTGAGATGTGCCGCGTGAGACCCGGCGTTAAAACAGATTTCTTTTCGGGGCGGTTGATTAGACATGGGGAGGCCAGGTCTCTCCAGGGGGGCTTTTTGCAGTTGCCATAGTTGTCTAATAATATATGTCATAATAACTCCACTAAATCACGCTATAACTAAGTATTATACGCCGTCTTCCTGGAATATTGTGCCATATTATATTAGACATTTCCTCCTTCCCGCTCTATATTCTCCCCATGAATGCAAGTCTCCAATTCGATCCGAATTCTCATCAACTCACCGGCCCCGCCGGCTCCTTGTCGATCCCGCTCGCTGACCAACAGGCGCACCGCTTCCTCATGCTCCTGGAGGGCCAATGCCTCCATGACAACATCGCCGCCGTCGCGGCGCGTTACGGCTTCTGCCGCCAGCGCTATTACCAACTCCTGGATCATTTCAACCAGGGCGGCCTCCCGGCCCTCTTGCCCCAAAAGACCGGCCCAAAATCCAATTACCGCCGCACCGACCAAGTCGTTCGCCAGGTCTTGCGTTACCTCTTCCTGGACCCGGATGCCTCCGCCGAGGTCATCACCCAAAAACTCCGTCAAACCCATTTTTTCATTAGCCTCCGCAGTGTCCATCGCATCATCGCCGACTACGGCCTTCAAAAAAAAACTGTATGCTCTGAACCCCCAAAACCCCCCTCCGCCCCTGCCCACCCAAGGCGCCGCAAAAGCCGTTCGCGCCCAACCCGCCGACGCTCTGAGCGTCCAACGCGGCGTCCGCCAACTCCTGGCCGATAAGGTCTGCGGGCTGCTGCTGGGCGTTTGGCTCCTGCTGCCCGAGCACTTGCGCCTGGGCACCTGGGACCTCCTGGGGGCCACGTTGGGAAAATGGGCCGATCCGTTCCTGGCCCCGCGCATGGGCCTGCACATGATCCATGAGGCGGCGCTCTGTCGCCCAACCCTGCGCGCCGATCGTTCCCTCCGCCACAAGGGCTTCGAGTTGGCTAATGGCTTGCCTTGGCTGCCGACCGACTGCGCCTTCCACGACCTGCTCCAACCGCACACCATCGACCAGTTTCTCCAATTCCAAATCGCCCTGGGCCAATTGCGCCGCGCCAGCGGCCACTTCCCCGGCCAACTCCTTGTCTTGGACCCTCACCGCCTGATCAGCTACTCCAAACGCGACATGATTGAGCGCCGCCCCAGCAGCAACCAACTGGCCACCAAGCAAGCCCAGACCTTCTTTCTCCTGGATGCCAGGAGCCGCCAACCCCTTTGCATGGTCAACAGCAGCAGCGCTCGCGGCCTCACCCCCGCATCTGAGCAATTGCTCCAAATCGCCCAGCAAATCCTCCCTCGCTCACAAGGCCCACGGCCCCTGATCGTCGCCGACGTGGAACACTTCACCGGGGAACTCCTGGACTATGTCCGGCGCGACACCCCTTTTGATCTGCTGGTCCCATTGCGCCAAACAAAAGCTCTGCAGCTCCACTACCGAACTTTGCCTCCCAGTGCCTTCACCCCGCACTGGGCCGGTTTTGCTATCGCGTGCCAAACCTTCCAGCCACGGGGCAGCACCTTGTCCGAGCCTTGCTACCGTTACATTCAGCGCTCCGGCCAACGGCCCCAGGACTATCACTTCAAGGGCTTCGCTTGCACCCGCGCTCGCTCGGAAGTCGCGGCCTTGACGGCCCAGTTCCCCGACCGTTGGCATATCGAGGAGTTCTACCGCTTCGACCAGGATCTGGGTTGGAAACGCGCTGGCACCCTCAACCTCAACATCCGTCTGGGCCAGATGACCATGGCGCTGGTGGCTCAAGCCGCCATCCACCAACTGCGCCAGCGCCTGGGCGCGCCTTTTGACCAATGGGACTCTGTCCACCTTGCCCGGGACTTGTTCGGCGGCTTGGAAGGGGACCTGCGCGTGTATCAAGACACCATCCTGGTCACTTATTACAACGCTCCCCAAGCCGATAAATGGAAAGAGCATTTTGAAAACCTTCCCCAGCGCCTTGAAAAGGAAGGCGTCGATCCCCATGTGCCGTGGCTCTGCAACTTCAAACTCGATTTCCGCTTCAAATAATGTCTAATCAACCGCCCCGAAAAGAAATCTGTT
>Ga0187871_10003547_pt1 | contig 12056 bp, 10 predicted proteins | sample June2016WEW_16_1_FD_132988 | JGI IMG/M metagenome (GOLD analysis project Ga0187871, IMG submission 132988) | Peatland microbial communities from SPRUCE experiment site at the Marcell Experimental Forest, Minnesota, USA - June2016WEW_16_10 | ecosystem: Environmental > Terrestrial > Soil >... | reverse complement strand
AATCGCCCGCAGCCACGCCGACGCCATTCGCAGGCTCTCCGGAGTCACGCTCGATTTCAGCGCCGACCCACCGCCCGCCGGAGCCGCCAGCCGCTCCACCTCCCAGCTCGACCTGGTCCTGCACGTCCCCAAGACCCAGATCGAAGCTCAGCGCCGCCGCCTGGAAAAGGAAAAGGAGCAGCACGAAAAAAACATCGCGAGCCTGGATAAGCAGCTAGCCGACCAATCCTTCCTGGCGCGGGCACCGGAGCATGTAGTAACCTCCATGCGAACCAAGCTAGCCGAATACGAATCCCAGCTAGCCAAAATCAAAGCGGCCCTGGAAGCCCTGGAGTAGATTCTTGCAGCGTCTTATCCGCGTTCATCTGCGTTCATCTGCGGCCATTAAAGGTTTTGAGAATTCCAGGCCGCAAAAGCCACAAACATATTGGCCGCGGATGAACGCAGATGAACGCAGATGCCCGTATTCCCTAACCGAGCAAGTCCTGGCCGCTATCTTTGAAGTCTCCAACACCCTAGGCGCCGGATTCCTCGAAAAGGTCTACGAGCGCGCCCTCCTGAATGAACTAACCCTGCGCGGCATCCGAGCCAGGCCCCAAGCCTCATTCAAAGTAACTTACAAAGGCCACCCTGTAGGAGAGTACTTCGCCGATATCCTGGTCGAAGACGCCTTGGTAATCGAGCTTAAATGTGTGGACCGCCTGGCCAACGAACACACCGCGCAATGCCTGAACTATCTGAAAGCATCCGGCACAACCGTCTGCCTTCTAGTGAACTTCCAGAACGCCAAGGTCGATTAGAGACGTATCGTCAATGGCTTTGAAACTTAACATCGACTCAGTCCGCCGTCAACTCCCCAATCGCCAGATCTCTTTCTTCGAATCCATTACTTCCACCATGCACGAAGCCGCCGCGCTCTCCGCCGCGGGCTGCCCATCCGGCACGGCCGTCGTCGCGGAAGAGCAGACCGCCGGCCAGGGCCGCCACGGACATACCTGGCATTCCGAACCGGGCGCCGGCCTCTACGTCTCCGTCGTGCTGCGTCTGCCTCTATCCCCGGATTCTCTCCCCGTCCTCACGCTCGCCCTGGGGCTCGCCGCCGCCGAAACCATCGCCCGCGCCACCAACTTGCACCCCGATCTCCGCTGGCCCAACGACATCATGCTGGACGAACGCAAGACCGCCGGCATCCTGGTCCAACTCGTCGATTCGGTCGCCATCGCGGGCCTCGGCATCAACGTCAATCACCACGCCTTCCCGCCCGAGATCGCCGCCGAAGCCACATCGCTGCGCCTCGCCACCGGCCATCCCCAATCGCGCGAAGATCTCCTCGCTGCCCTGCTCCCCGCCATCGATAGTTTCGGCCGTATGCTGGTGGAAGCCGGCCGCCAGCCCATCCTCGACCAGTTTACGCGCCGCTCCAGCTACGCGCTCGGCAAACGCGTGCGCGTCGAAATGCCCGGCGGTACGGTCACGGGCATCACCGCGGGCCTCGATCCCTCTGGCTTCCTGAAGCTCCGCGCCGACGATGGCTCGGAATCCCTGATACTCGCCGGCGGAGTCCGCCCTGTATAATTGTGGGGCAGGCTCGCCGCCTGCGGCAGACTCATGCTACTCGCCCTCGACGTCGGCAACAGCAACATCACCATCGGCGCGTTCGACCAGTCCCGCCTTGTCAGCCACTGGCGCTTGCGCACCGTCCACGGCCAGACCGCCGACGAATGGGGCGTGCTCCTGCGCAACCTTTTCGCGTTGGCATCTCTCGATTCGCCCGGCGTCTACGGCATCATCATCGCCAGCGTGGTTCCCTCGCTCGATGCCAACCTCGCCGCCATGGCCCAACGCTACTTCCGGATTGAGCCCATGTTCGTTACGCCCCACACCGACATCGGCATGGCCATCCGTTACGACGATCCCAACCAGGTGGGCGCCGATCGCCTGGCCAATGCCGTCGCCGCGCTTCAAAAATACGGCGGCCCGTGCGTCGTTGTGGATCTCGGCACCACCATCAACTTCGATTGCATCTCCGCCAACGCCGAATACCTGGGCGGCGCCATTGCCATCGGCATCGGCATCTCCATCGAAGCGCTTTTCAGCAAGACTGCCCGCCTGCCCATGGTCGACTTCCGCGAGCCCGCCAAAGTCATCGGCAGCAATACTGTCGGCAGCATGCACTCGGGTCTCTATTACGGCGCCTTGGGCATGATCGACGGTATCCTCGATCGCATCATCGCCGAACTTGGCCCGCAAACCCAGTCGATCGCCACCGGCGGCCAGGCCGCGCTCATCGCCCGCGGCTCGCGCCACCTGAAACACATCGATGAACACTTGACGCTGGCCGGCCTGCAACTTATCTGGGAACGGAATGCCGCGCAGTGAACGACGATTGGGTTTATAACTACTTCAATTACTTCACTGAGATAGAAGAGCACTTCCAACGTGTGCGCGGGACTAGTCTGTTTCTACTATCCCCGCTCGACTGGGCGCTGATCGAGAGTTGGAAGAATGCGGACGTGCCGCTCGCAGCCGTGCTTCGCGGCATTGACGCGGCTTTCGCGCAGTGGCGCGGGCGCAAGAAGAAAACCCAGATGGTGAATTCGCTGGCCTTCTGCGCACAGGCCGTTCTCACCGAAGCCCAGATCATGGCCGGCACCGCGCAACGTCCCGCCGCGCACGATTCCGCGCCGCCCTTTCCCTTGGACGATCTGCGCGAATATCTCGCGCGTAACGCCGCCGCCGTGCTCCAGGCAGGCGCGGGTTATGAAGAGATCGCCGCCGCGCTCGATCGCCTCGCCGCCGAAGCCGGGCAGCACTACCACGATCTGGAGGATCTCGAGCGCCGCCTTACCGTTTTGGAGGAAAAGGCCATTGCCGCCGCCCGCGGCCGGCAGTCCGAGGAGCAGTTGCTGGACACCCGCCGCGAGCTGGATGCCCAACTCCGGCCCTACCGCTCCAAGATGACCGCCGGGCACCTGGCCCTCCTCGAGAAACAGTACCTCGAACGTAACTTATTGGAGAAGGCCGGTTTGCCGCGATTGAGCCTCTTTTACATGCGATGAACCGCGGATGTAATGAATGGTACTGGAACTTCAGGGCCATGACGCGCGTCATACAAGTTGTAAGCGATCCCTCTTAAGTTAGGTTTCGCTCTTCTAGGATGCGGAACCGGCCGGCGGGCATGCTCCTCCGAGTGCCCGCCGGTTTTTAGTTTTTGCCAGGTCACTCCGGAAATGCGATCGTCCGCACCACCCCCACCGTCCCGGGAATGGCATCCTTTTTCGGCGCGTACTCAATGCGGATCCGCCGCGGCTTTTGCGGCCCACACGCGAACTCCATGGCAGCCTGATCCTTCATCGTGACCGAACCGGGTTCCAGGATCGCGAACGCCAGCGCGTCCCCGCCCACGCCGATCCGCAGCCGCATTTTGCCGTCCATACAGTCGATGTGCCGTAGCGTACCTTCGGCCACCGCCGTTGTCTCACGCCGCTGTAGTCTGGAAGGCGCAACTTCGGCTTCATCGCTCGCGCTCCCCGGCGCTGCGTACGGGTGATCCCCGCCGATCAACGGTGCTGCCGGCACATAGTTCAGCGCCGCCACCAGTTTATCGAGCCGGTCGATCTGCTCTTCCGTCCTGGCATACTTCCGGCACGTGGCCGCGGCCGCCTGCGCTTCCGATTTGCGGTCCAGGCGGTAGTATGCGTAGGCCATGGCGTGGAAGTACCCGAAAGCCTGTTCCTCCTTCACCCGTTTCACCAGTTGAAACTGCGCGATGGCGTCCGCATGCCTGTCGGCGATCACGTATGCGTAGCCCAGTTCCAACCGGGCATCCCGATCGTCCGGATCGATTTCGGTGGCGCGCTTCAGCACGGCCACGGCCTCCAGGCGCTTGCCCTCCGCCCGCAACAGCCGGCCGTAGTCCAGATACATTGTCGCCTTCGGGCTGCCCAGTTCGGAGGCGCGCGCGTAATGCGTGAGAGCCTCCGCACGTTTACCCTCCCTCAGGCTGAGCCGCGCCAGTCCCTCCTCCGCGTGCCAATCCTTCGGGTAGTCGCGGGCCAGTTGGTTGTAAAGCTCGCGCGCGCCGGCGGCCTTCTCGCGCGTATTGGCCATGATCTCCGCCAGCACCAGCCCTGCTTCCAACGGACTCGACTCGCTCACTTCGGGCGCCTCGGCCTCCTTGGCCAGCTTGGCGTTAAACAGAGACGCATTGAAGGTTGTGCCGCGCAAATACAATTCCAGGTCCTTCCGCACCCGCTCCGGAGGCTTGCCATACGCTTTTTCGAATGTCTCGGGCATACTGGCGCCCGCCTTGATGCCGGCCAGTAGCATGGGTAACTTAGGCCGGTAATCCGCGCCCAGGTATAACATGTGCACCAGCGCCCAACTCTCCGCATAGAATAAGCCCGCGTGCGTCTTCTCGTTATACAAAGGCGAGTCGTGCTGCACGGCCAGCAGCGACGCTAAGTCGATCCATTTCGACTGTTGCAGCAGCAGCAGGTGCGGCACGATGATATCGCCGACTTCAATCTTCCCGCCCAGCGGTTTCAGATTGGAGTAAAGTTCCGCCAATCCTTCGTTAAACCACACCGGCGCGGCGATCCCGGAGTGTTTTACCAATAGGTGGATGTACTCGTGTACCGCGACCGGAAATTGCTGCCCGGAAGCGCTCTTCATGACGATGTAATCGCGATCCTGCGCGCCCAGGTAGAACGCCGACGCGAACTCGTTCGGGGCGTAAGGCGCGAACTCCTTGTCCGAGCGGAATACCACGATCCGTACCGGCGCGCCAGGCTTCGATCCCAGCCCCATGGCTTCCTGGAAGAATGCGCGGACCTGTTCGAAGTGCCGTATCACGTCGCGTCCGCTACGCTCGCCCGCCGTGGTGAATAACTCGAAGTTGGGCGATTTGATCTTCAGCCAACGCGGCCCTTCGCTGCCCGCAACGGGGATCGCGGCCAGGACACACATGCAGACGCCGGCCAGCCGGCCCGCGCACAGCTTCATTCCCGGAGTGTAACAGAACGGCCCGGCAACCCACGCTTTCACGATGCGTTCTCGAATCCGCTAATCTAAGAGTTCAATCCAATGCCACTGCAGAGTTACACCATCACCCAGGGCCGCGATCGCGCGCCCGCCCGCGCCATGCTCAAGGCCATCGGGTTCACCGACGCCGACCTCGCCAAGCCCATCATCGGCGTCGCCAACACGTGGATCGAAACCATGCCGTGCAATTACAACCTGCGCGAGCTGGCCGTCAAAGTCAAGGAAGGCATCCGCGCCGCCGGCGGCACTCCCATGGAGTTCAACACCATCGCCATCAGCGACGGCGTCACCATGGGTACCGAGGGCATGAAGGCCTCCCTGGTAAGCCGCGAAGTTATCGCGGATTCCATCGAGTTGGTCGCCCGCGGCCACATGTTCGATGGCATCGTGGCGCTGGTCGCCTGCGATAAGACCATCCCCGGCGCCGCTATGGCGTTGCTGCGGCTCAATGTTCCCAGCGTCATCCTGTATGGCGGATCCATCCTGCCCGGACGCCACCAAGGCCGCGACATCACCATTCAGGACGTCTTCGAAGCCGTGGGCGCCAACGCCGCCGGCCGCATGACCGACGAGGAATTGCTTGAAATCGAGAACCATGCCTGCCCCGGCGCGGGCGCTTGCGGCGGCCAGTTCACCGCCAACACCATGGCTACCGTCATGGAGTTGATCGGCCTTTCGCCGATGGGCACCGCCGCGGTCCCCCAGGTGGATCCAGGCAAGAATGACGTCAGCTTCCGCTGTGGCGAGATCGTCATGGACGCCGTGCGTCATCACCGCCTCCCGCGCCAGATAGCGACGCGCGCGGCTTTCGCTAATGCGATCGCGGGCGTGGCCGCCACCGGCGGATCCACCAACGCGGTGCTGCACATGCTCGCCATGGCGCGGGAAGCCGGCGTCCCGCTGGCCATCGACGATTTTCAGGAGATCTGCCGGCGCACCCCCGTATTGGTCGATTTGAAGCCCGGCGGCCGCTTCGTCGCCGTCGATGTGCACAAGGCCGGCGGAATCGGCGTGATTGCGCAACGCCTGGCCTCCGGCGGTTTTGTGGATGGCTCCGCGCTCACCTGCACCGGACGCACATTCGCCGAGGAAGCCGCGGATGCGCGCGAAACTCCCGGCCAGGAAGTCGTACGGCCGCTCTCCGCGCCCCTCAAGCCGCGCGGTGGTATGGCCATTCTGCGCGGATCGCTCGCGCCGGATGGCTGCGTCATTAAGCTCGCCGGCCACGACCGCATGCAGCATCGCGGTCCCGCGCGCGTGTTCGATCGCGAAGAGGACGCCATGGCTGCCGTCACGGGCGGTCAGATCCACCCGGGTGACGTGGTGATCATCCGTTACGAAGGTCCCCGCGGCGGTCCCGGTATGCGCGAGATGTTGGGCGTCACCGGCGCCATCGTCGGCGAAGGTTTGTCCGAGAGTGTCGCGCTGGTCACGGACGGCCGCTTTAGCGGCGCGACGCACGGCTTCATGGTGGCTCACGTGGTGCCCGAAGCGTTCAACGGCGGGCCCATCGCGGCAGTCCGTGAAGGCGATCCCATCGCCATCGATGCGGATGCCGGGACCATCGATCTCGAAGTCGCGCCCGAAATGCTCCGCCAGCGGCTGGCCGCCTGGACACCGCCTGCGCCGCGCTACACGTGGGGCGTATTCGCGAAATACGTGGCGCTAGTGACCTCCGCTTCCGAGGGTGCTGTCACCGTCGCGCCCGCGGATCGCTAAGCGGACTACCAGCAGCCAGACCGCGCCCGTAGCCCATCCGCCCAAAACATCGCTCGGATAGTGCATTCCCAGGTAGACGCGCGAAAAGCCGATCGCGGCGATGGGCACCGCGGCCGCCAGGAAGTACCACCAGCGGCGCGGCGCGGCGAAAAGCGCCAATGCGCCGAAGAACGCAAACGACACCAAGGAGTGGCCGCTCGGAAAGCTGTAGCCCATGGGTTCGGCCAATCCGAAGAACACGGCGGGCCGCGGCCTGTGAAACGCCAATTTCAGTAACTGGTCGAGAATCTCCGCGCCGGCCAGAATCGTCGCGAACAGTAACGCCGTTGGCCCCTTCCTGGTCCGCAAAAGCCACAGCGCGGCCGCGAATCCCGCCACGATCAGAACGGCGGGTTCTCCGATCATGCTGACGCCGCGCATAGCCGCCGTCAACGCCGGAGAGGCGCGCGCGTGCACGGCCATGCGGATGGAATGGTCAAATGCCGGCGTCATTTGCCGGGTAGCCGATGCAAGTGCGGTGGAACATGGCTCTATTCTCGCATGATGTAAACTGGTGGGTCGTCCAAAAGGAGCCACTATGCATAAGCGCTTCGCGGTTCTCTCCATCTTCCTGATTCTCGGCGCGCTGGCGCTGTTTGTCTCGCGCACCGACGCCAAGCCCGAAACCATCGCACAGATCGCCCCAGGCGTGTGGTTCCGCGAGGGAGACCTCACCAACCTCGGCCACTGCAACAACATCGTGATCGAGATGAAGGACTACCTCATCGTCGTGGATGCCAACTTCCCGAGCGGCGCGCGCGCCACCATGGCCGATGTCCAGCGCGTCTCCTCGAAGCCGGTGAGATACGTCTTCGACACGCACCATCACGGCGACCATTCCTACGGCAACGCCGTGTGGACCGGCGCGGGCGCCACCACGCTCGCCTATCGCGGCGTCGCCGAAGAAATGCGCCGCTATGAGCCCGCCCGCTGGCAGCAAGCCGCCAAAGAGCGCAAGGACGTGGCCGCTATGAACAGCGCAAGCGTGGAGCCGCCCAAACAGACTTTCGACGAGAACCTGTTCGTTCTCGACGATGGCGCGCGCAAGGTGGAGTTCCATTTCTTCGGCTGGGCGCACACCCGCGGCGACGGCTTCGTCTACCTGCCCAAGGAGCAGATCCTTTGCACCGGCGACGCGGTTGCTAACGGTCCCTTCAATTACACCGGCGACGGCAACATCGGCAACTGGCCGGACGTTATCCACGCGGCGCAAAAGCTGAAGGTGAAAACCGTGCTGCCCGGCCACGGCGTGCCCGGCGGTCCCGAATTGCTGGCGGGACAGGCCCTGTTCATGGTGGAGCTGCGCAAAGCCGTAAAGGCGGCGATGGATCAAGGCGCCAAGCCCGCGGATTTGGCCAAGCTCCAACTCCCGGACAGCGTCAAAAATTGGGTCGGCGATGGCCTCGCCGCGCAGGCCAAGGACGCCTACGAAGAGATTACGCAGGGCAAGCCGCACGGAGAGATTCTGGGCGGGAAGTAGGCATCCGCCAGACGCTGCCCCTTAATTGCCTGATTTGACGCCCCCCCTGCCCTTCCGCTATCCTGGATCTTTCCCGATAGAGGCGCGGCGGCCATCAGTAGCCGGACGGGCAACTCCGAGAGCTTCGGATGTCCGGCCAAAGGGGCCGATTGCAGTTCCGCCGAAACCGGCGCGGATGGCTCACGGCCGCGGCGGTTGGGGGGTAAGGCCAACACCTACCCACTGTCACCCGATCCTAAACATGCGGGTGGAGCGCTATCGGAAGCGACGACGCGCCGTACCTTTCCGCGTCTTTTCTTCCGCCTTCGTCTCCCACCCGCGCGCAGGCAATATGGAGCTTTTCGAGCTAACGCGGGCGCTGATCGATACCGAATCCATTACCGGCAATGAGGAGCGCGTCGGCATTCAATTGCTGGACTACGTCTCCACGCTGGCCGCGCGCTATGGCGGTCGCGCCGAGCGCTCCGAAGTGGACGGGCGCCGCGCGAATATCTTCGCCTGCTGGGGGGGCCAGCCCACCGTCACACTCTCCACCCACATCGATACGGTGCCGCCGTTTATCCCTTCCCGCGAGGATGACGAGCACATCTGGGGTCGCGGCGCCTGCGATACCAAGGGCATCATTGCCGCCATGCTCAAGGCCGCCGAAGGGCTGCTCGAAAGCGGCGTGCGAGACTTCGGACTGCTGTTCGTGGTCGGCGAGGAGCGCAACAGCGCGGGTGCGTATTACGCGGCGGCCCGGCCCCAAGGCGCGCGCTACCTGATCAACGGAGAGCCTACCGGGAACAAATTGGCGCTGGGCTCGAAAGGCGCGTTACGCTATGAAATCGCAGCCACAGGCAGGATGGCGCACTCGGCCTATCCGGAGCTGGGCGAATCCGCCATCGACAAATTGCTCGATGCGCTCGCCCGCATCCGCGCCATCCCGCTGCCTGTCGATGATCTGCTGGGCGCCAGCACGTTGAACATCGGGACCATCGCCGGCGGGCGCGCGCCGAACGTCATCGCCGACCAGGCTAGCGCCGAAATCTTCGTGCGGCTGGTCGGAGACTCCACCGCCACGAAGGGCGCCATCGCCGCAGCCGTCGCCGGTAAAGCCGAGGCCCGGGAAATGATCGAGATTCCTGCGCTGCGGCTGGGCTCACTGCCGGGAATCGAAACCACGGTGGTCGCCTTTACCACGGACATCCCGGCATTCGGCGATGCCTGGGGGATTCCGTATCTGATCGGGCCGGGCTCCATCCACGTGGCCCACACACTGGACGAACGCATCCCCAAACGCCAATTGATAGATGCGGTCGGAATCTACCAAAGTATGGTCAGGCAACTGCTTACGAAAGGAGGGCGGTCTTGAATTCAGCCGCCTCACAGTTTATGCAAACCAGAATCGAAGTCGGCATCCTCGGCGCCACCGGCATGGTGGGCCAGCATTTCGTCAAATTCCTGCAGAATCATCCCTGGTTCGATTTGAAGTGGCTGGGCGCCAGCGACCGCTCCGCGGGCAAGCGCTACCAGGATGCTACCGCCTGGCGCCTCGGCGGAGCCATGCCCGATACGGTCCCCGGCCTGGTCGTCGAAGAGTGCAAGCCCGGCAACGCGCCACGCCTGCTCTTCTCCGCGATGGACGCCTCCGTCGCCACGGAAATAGAGCGCGCCTTCGCGCAAGCCGGCCACATTGTAGTCTCCAACTCCAAGAACCACCGCATGGATGCGGATGTTCCGCTCCTGGTTCCCGAAGTCAATCCGGACCACCTCCGGATCATTCCTATCCAGCAGCGCAACCGAAGCTGGAAAGGCCAAATTGCCACCAATCCCAATTGCTCCACCGTGGTCCTCACCATGGCGCTCGGCCCGTTGAAGCCGTTTGGCATCACCCGTGTCATTGCCACCACAATGCAGGCGATCTCCGGCGCCGGCTATCCGGGCGTGCCGTCCATGGACATTACTGCCAATGTCATTCCCTTTATCGGCGGAGAAGAGGAGAAGATGCAGCAGGAAACCCAGAAAATCCTGGGCCATTTCCGCGGCGATCGTATCGAGCCGTTGGACGCCAAAGTCAGCGCACACTGCAATCGCGTCCCCGTGGTCGACGGCCACACCGTGACGGTTTCGGTGGAATTCTCGGCGAAGCCCACCGCGTCCGATCTGCGCCACGCCTTCGATCGCTTCCGCAGTGTGCCGCAGGAGCGTCACCTTCCCAGTGCGCCCCCACGGCCGGTCATCTACATGGACGAAAATGACCGCCCCCAGCCGCGCCGCGATGCCGAGCGGGAAAACGGAATGGCGGCGTTCATTGGCCGTCTTCGCCCCTGCCCAGTGCTGGATTACAAGTTCGTGGCCCTTGGCCACAACACCGTGCGCGGCGCGGCAGGCGCGGCCGTACTCAACGCCGAGCTGATGCACTCGGAAGGAATGCTCGACTGATGATCGTCATGAAATTCGGCGGCACGTCGGTGGAATCGGCGGCCGCCATCGAGCGTGTCGCCGCGATCGTGAAAGCCCGCGCCAACCGCCATCCCGTCGTCGTCGTTTCCGCCATGGGCAAGACCACCAACAAGCTGCTGGCCATTGCCGCGGCCGCGATTGAAGGCGCGCGCGAGGAATACATTCGCCAGATCCACGATCTGCGGGACTTCCATTCGCGCGAGGCGCGCCGGGTGGTCCCTCTGGCCGACCGCGCCGAGCTGGACCGCCTCCTCGACGAGCACTTCCAGGAGCTCACCGAACTGGTGAAAGGACTGGCCGTGCTGGGCGAACTGACGCCGCGCTCCATTGACGCCATCTCCAGTTACGGGGAGCGGCTCTCCAGCTACATCGTTTCGCTGGCGTTCCGCCATTTCGGGATGGACACGGCGCACCTGGATTCCCGCCAGGTGATCGTCACCGATCGCCGCCACACGCAGGCCGCGCCGCTCTACGCGGAAACTTACGCGCGCCTCGCCGCGGTGGTGCCGGCGCTCGCGGGCCATGACGCGGACCATAAAATCGTCGTCATGGGCGGATTTATCGCGGCTACGGAAGATGGCGTCACCACCACGCTGGGCCGCGGTGGGTCGGATTTCACGGCCTCCATCGTAGGCGCCGGCATCGGCGCTGAAGAGATCCAGATCTGGACCGACGTGGACGGCATGCTCACGGCCGATCCCACGATTCTGCCCGGCGGCCACCGCGTAAAGACCATCTCCTTCGCGGAGGCCGCCGAGTTGGCCTATTTCGGCGCGAAAGTCCTGCATCCGGCGACCGTGGTGCCGGCGGTCGAAAAGAACATTCCGGTGCTGATTCTGAACTCGCGCCGCCCGGAGGTGTCGGGGACGCGCATCGTGGCCGAAGCCGTGCCGTGCGGCAACGTAGTGAAGTCCATCGCCTGCAAGCGCAAGATCACGCTGGTGAACGTACACTCCACACGCATGCTGATGGCGCACGGATTTCTGCGCCGCATCTTCGAAGTCTTCGACCGCCATGAAACCGCCGTCGATATGGTTTCCACGTCCGAAGTGAGCGTTTCGCTGACCATCGACAGCACCAGCGGGCTGGATGCCATCTGTACGGAACTGAGCCAGTTTTCCGAAGTGTCCATCGAGGACGGGCAAGCCATCGTGTGCCTGGTGGGAGATAATATACGCTACACGCCGGGCGTGGCCATGCGGGTTTTTGGAGCACTCGACGCCATCAATATTCGCATGATCTCGCAAGGTGCGTCGCTGCTGAACCTGAGTTTCGTAGTGGCCGAAAAAGATCTGCACGCGGCATTGAAAGCGCTGCACACCGAGTTCTT
>Ga0187871_10003545_pt1 | contig 12061 bp, 10 predicted proteins | sample June2016WEW_16_1_FD_132988 | JGI IMG/M metagenome (GOLD analysis project Ga0187871, IMG submission 132988) | Peatland microbial communities from SPRUCE experiment site at the Marcell Experimental Forest, Minnesota, USA - June2016WEW_16_10 | ecosystem: Environmental > Terrestrial > Soil >... | reverse complement strand
GGCAAGCTGATCATCTTCGGCAACGGCGGATCGGCCACCGACGCAAATGACTGGGCCATCGACTGTGTCATGCCGCCAGACGGCTACGTGCCTATCCCCGCCATTTCGCTCTCCATGGAGCCGGCGAATCTGTCCGCAATTGCCAACGATGTCGGCACCGAATTGATTTTCCAGCGCCAGTTGATCGCCCAGGCTCGCCCCCACGACGTCGCCGTCGCCATCTCCACCAGCGGCGGCTCGAAAAACATAGTGATGGCCCTCGAAGAGGCGAAAAAGAGAAAGCTGCTGAGCGTGGCGCTCCTCGGTTATGACGGAGGAGAAGTCCTGCGTCGCGGCCTGGCCGACTTTCCTTTGATCGTCCGCTCCGACTACATCCCTCGTATTCAGGAAATTCAGGCGTCCATCTACCACGTCATTCGTGAAGCCTTGGAGGACTTCAGCCGTGCCTAACTTGGCGCTCTTCGGAACCTCAAGTTGTCCCTACACCAGCGAGATGCGCGAGTGGCTTGAATGGAAGGGTCGCGAGTTCACCGAATACGACGTGGAAGCCGACAGCAGTGCGCGCGAGCGCATGCGCTCGCTGGCGCAAGCACCTTTCACCGTGCCGCTCCTCGTCGAAGACGGGAAAGTGATCCAGGTCGGTTGGCAGGGCCGTGGCTGCGTGGTCGCAAAATAACACGATGCTAAAGGCCTACTCGATTAAGGTAAGCGGCGTGGTACAAGGAGTCGGTTTCCGCCCGTTCGTCTACCGCCTCGCGCGTGCAAACGGCCTAAACGGCTGGGTTCTAAACGCCGCGGAAGGGGTCGAGATTCATCTAGAGGGAGAAGAGGCCCCGCTCCAATCTTTCCTCCGGGAGATGAAGACGCAACCTCCGCAAGCCGCCGCGGTTGCGGCCGTGTCCATCGAACCCATCGAAGCAGAAGGTCTTGCCGAATTCACGATTCACGAAAGCTCCCGTAAGCGACGGCCTACCGTGCGGATCTCGCCCGACCTACCGGTTTGCGAGAACTGCATGCAAGAGATCTTCACCCGGCAGGATCGTCGTTATCACTACCCGTACATCAACTGCACGAACTGCGGTCCACGCTACACCGTCATTCGAAGTTTGCCGTACGACCGTCCCAACACCACGATGGCCCGCTGGGTCTTGGACGATCCGTGTGCCAACGAGTACAGGGATCCTGCAAACCGGCGCTTCCACGCGCAACCGGTCGCCTGCCCCGCGTGCGGCCCGCATTATTATTTTCGAGCAGGCGAAAAGCTTATACCCGGCGACGACGAGGCGATCCAAAACACAGTGCATTACCTTCGAACAGGCAAAATCGTCGCGATCAAGGGTCTCGGAGGCTACCATCTGGCCTGCGACGCGAAGAATGCAGAAGCGGTCGGCGCGCTGCGTGTTAGAAAATATCGCAAAGAGAAGCCCTTCGCCGTAATGGCCAGAAATCTCGAAGTCGCTCGCACCTTGATCGTTCTTTCACGCGAAGCCGAAGCATTGATGAACTCCGTCGCGAGGCCCATCGTCCTTGCGCCGGCGAAGATCAACCTGCCTGAGCTCGCCCCGGATAATGACGAGCGCGGCGTCATGTTGCCCTACACGCCGTTGCATCATCTGCTCTTTGCCGCGGGCGCTCCCGAAATTCTGGTTATGACCAGCGCGAATCGCTCCAGCGAGCCAATCGCCTATCGGGATGAACACGCACTGCAACAACTCTCCGGCATCGCGGACGGTTTCCTGATCGGAGAGCGGGCCATAGCTCGCCGCGTGGACGATTCCGTCGCTCGCGTGGGAGCTTTCGGCCCCACAATCCTTCGCCGCGCGCGCGGGTACGCCCCCAGCGCCGTCGCCACCATTCCAACCGCTCGCCCCATCCTAGCTCTAGGTGCGGACCTAAAAAACACGATCACCCTCGTCGTCGACGGCCAAGCCTTCGTCAGTCAGCACATCGGAGATTTGGATCATTACGAATCGCTTTGCGCCTTCCGCGAAACCATCCACGATTTGCTTTCGATGTACGAAGTCGATCCGGATGAACTAATACTCGTGCACGACGCGCATCCTCAATATGCATCGACGAGGTACGCCGCTGACGTTCCTTCAGCGGCAAAAACCGCCGTCCAGCATCATCGCGCTCACATCGCGTCCGTACTGGCCGAGCACGGCGCATGGGACAAACGCGTCGTCGGCGTCAGTTTCGACGGCACCGGCTACGGCGACGACGGCGCCATCTGGGGTGGCGAGATCTTTGTCGGCAGCGTACGCGACGGCTTCGACCTAATCGCGCATCTGCGCCCCGCGGCTCTACCCGGCGGCGATGCCGCCGCTTCGAATCCAGTGCAGGCGGCGGCCGGGTTTCTCGCCCAACTCGATCCCCTTCCGGATTTGACCGCTCCTCCGTTCCTATTTCCTGCCCGCTATCGAGAGGCTTCATTGCTGGTGCACAAAGGTCTTCGCTCGTTCTCCACCATTTCTGTTGGCCGCCTCTTCGACACCGCCGCAGCCCTGCTGGGCTTTACGCGCGAAATCACCTTCGAAGGGCAGGCCGCTATGTGGCTAGAGCGGCTGGCCACCCACTCATCGACAACCGGCGCTTATCCTTTCCCATTTGTCGACAACGAATTGGATTTCCGTCCGCTGCTCGAAAGCGCCATCCGCGACAGGCTCCGCGGCCGGAACCAAGCCGAAATCGCGCGTTGCTTCCAGCAGGGCATTGCCGAAGGCCTGAGCACAGCCGTCACAGCGTTGTGCACCGCGCACGAAGTCGACACTGTGGCGATGTCCGGCGGCGTTTTTCAAAACGATCTCCTTTTGCGCGATCTCAAAAATCTCTTAAAGGCCGAACCGCTGCAGATTTGGACAAATCACGTGGTTCCTGCAAACGATGGCGGAATCAGCCTCGGCCAAGCAGCACTTGCTGCTTTCGCGACGTCGCGTTCACGCGCGGCAGTGAAGGAAGCGGGTCTTCGGGTCTGAACTGAGGCGAGCAAATGCATGAACTCTCGATTGCCATGAGCATCGTCGAAATGGCCCAGGAAGAAGCTGAACGCCGCGGGTCGGCGCGAGTGCAAGTTGTACACCTACGTCTCGGGCTTTTGTCCGGCGTCGTCAAGCAAGCGCTGCTTTCTTCCTACGAGATGGCGTGCGAGGCCACGCCGCTCGAAGGTTCCCATCTCCTGATCGAGGAAATCCCAGTGGAGGTCTTCTGTCCCCAGTGTGACGCGCCGCGGCAAGTTTCCTCGATTCAGTGGTTTTGCTGCCCCGAATGTGGCACTCCGACTCCCACCGTGCTGCACGGAAAGGAATTGGAAGTAGTAGCGCTGGAGATCATCGAATGAGCTCCGATTCGCTGCAGACGCCGCGCCTGGTGGAAGTGCGAAAAAATGTCTTGAAGTACAACGATGTGATCGCTCGCGCTCTGCGTGAGCGCTTCCGCCAAGCGGGCGTGCTGGCCGTCAGTCTCGTGTCTAGCCCGGGTTCGGGCAAGACTGCCTTCCTCGAAAAAACTCTGACTCTTCTTTATCCCCGTTACAGGGTAGCCGCCCTGGTCGGTGATCTGGCCACCGAAAATGACGCCGCTCGCTTGGCCCGCAGCCGCGCCCCAGTGAAGCAAATCATCACCGGCACGGTCTGCCATCTCGAAGCCGCCATGATCCAGAGTGCTCTCGAAGGCTGGGATCTAAACAATCTGGATCTGCTCTTTATTGAAAATGTCGGGAATCTCGTCTGCCCCTCCTCCTACGATCTCGGCGAAGACCTGCGTTTTGTGCTCCTCTCCGTAACCGAAGGCGAAGACAAACCCCTCAAGTATCCGACTATATTTAATAGCGCGGACGTCGCCATCATCACCAAATCCGATCTCGCCGCCGCCGTCGAATTCGACGAAACCGCGGCAAAACACAACATCCAAGCCGTCCGCCCTGGCATGCAAGTCTTCAAGCTCTCCGCCAAGACTGGAGAAGGCATGACCGAGTTGCTCGACTTCCTCGAAAGCCACCGCGCGCGCCACCGCGCCGCCGGCGCGAAGAACTCTGACTTTGCTGGCTCGACTTCCTCAGACTCTCCCATCGCGACGGGAAATTAATGCAGCCACGAGGGTAGACTGCGAGCAGTTCCATGTGACCCCACGGTTTTCTCCTAGACGTCTCTCTTATGACCCATAGGCAGCGACCAAGCTAACCAACAATCGCGGCGCTGATCGTTGCTATGGGGATTTGATTCCGCTTCTTCGATGACACTGATCTTACGCGATATGATTGTCAATAGACCGATCTATACTTTGGTTTCCAGTCATAAACCAGCTTCTCGAACTCTCCAGAAACCAGGGCGGGGCTGAATAAGAATCCCTGCGCGTCATCACAGCGTTGCACGCGCAGTATTTCCAATTGCTCCTTCGTCTGCACTCCTTCGGCGATCACCTTGAGCTTCAGACTTTGTGCGAGGCTGATGACCGCGGTTACAATGCTCGCAGCGCTCTCGCTCTGTGTCACGTCGGACACGAATGACCGATCGATCTTGATCTTGTCGATGGGGAATCGACGGAGATAGTTCAGCGAAGAAAATCCGGTGCCGAAGTCATCGATTGACAACTGAAATCCTATCTCATGTAGCCTTTCGAGTATTTTAATTGTCGTTTCTGCATCGCGCATGATGATGCCCTCGGTCAGTTCGAGCTCAATGCGGCTCGGTGTTATTCCATGCTTTCTCACGCTGTTCGCGAGCTGCTCGACAAAATCCTTTTGGCGGAATTGGACCGCAGAAACATTCACGGCTATAGGGATGGATATCCCAGCGTTTTGCCAGACACCAGCTTGACGTGTCGCTTCCTCTATGACCCAGTTGCCGATGGGAACGATCAGTCCACGTTCCTCGGCAATGGAGATGAATTTACCAGGCATGACCAGACCTAGCTCAGGATGGTTCCACCGGATTAGCGCCTCAGCCCCAACGATAGCACCGGAACCGATGTTGATCTGGGGTTGATAGTGCAGCACGAACTCTTGGCGTTCAATAGCTCGGCGTAAAGCGTTCTCCATCGACAGTAATTCTAGAGCGCGATCGTTCAGATCGCTCGTGTAGAAGTGAAAGGCGTTGCGCCCGGCGCCTTTCGCTTGGTACATCGCGGCATCGGCGTTGCGTATCATCCCTTGTCCATCGGCTGCATCGTCCGGATAAAGAGAGATGCCCAAACTCGCTGTGACTGTGAGCTCATAGCCGTTCAGTGTTACGGGCAGTACGAGGCAGGAAAGCAGCTTTTGCGCAAGCAAAGTAACCTCTTGTGCCTCGTGAAGTCCTTGGAAAACCACCACAAACTCATCACCCCCCAATCGGGCCACCGTGTCCTCATCTCGCACCGCATCAGAGAGCCGCTTGGCTAGCGTCTTGAGGAGGAGGTCACCGGCATCGTGGCCCAAGGAATCATTCACTTCCTTGAACCGATCGAGATCGATAAAAACAACCGCGACCTTGGATTTCCTCCGTTGGGCGGCCTTAGTAAGCTGGTTAAGCCGGTCCATGAGGAGAACTCGGTTTGGCAGGTCCGTCAGCGCGTCGTAGTTGGCTAGATGTACTATTCGCTCTTCTGCTTGCTTGCGAACCGTAACGTCAGAAAAGATCCCGACGTAATGTGTCACAGTGCCTTTGTGATCGTAGACAGCGCTGATCGACAACCACTCGACATAGAACTCCCCGTTCTTGCGACGATTCCACATCTCGCCGCGCCACGCCCCCGTCTCCAAAACACTCTTCCACATGTTTGAATAGAAGGCGCGGTCCTGACGTCCAGACTGAAGTATCCGTGGTGTTTTACCGAGAACCTCGCCCGTCGAGAAGCCGGTCAATTGCTCGAAGGCAGTGTTGGCGAGCAGAATTCGCTCTTGTGGGTCGCATACGAAGATGCCCTCGGTACTCTGAGCCAGGACCCGGGACCACAATCGCAAGCGCTCTTCGGATTTGACTCGTTCCGTAATATCGCGAGCAATCGTCGAGACACCCACCACCCCTCCCGACGCATCGTAGATGGGTGATACGGTAAGATCGATTTGGATTTGCTTGCCGCCCTTTTTCTCACGGACGGTCTTAAAGTGCATGACTATTTCGTCCCGCTTTACTTTTTCCAGGTTTGTTGAAATCTCGTCTGGTTGCCCGTGAGGAAAGAGAATGCTGATAGGTTTTCCAATTACCTCTGCTGCCGAGTACTCGTACATCCGCTCCGCACCACCGTTCCAGGTCTGGATGGTTCCGTCCAATGCCTTGCCGATGATCGCGTCGTCAGAGGATTCGACGATGGCAGCGAGTCGGCGGAGTCTGTCCTCCATTCTCTTTTGTTCTGTAATGTCGCGAAAATACCAGATTCTGCCCCAATATCGTCTCGTCGAGTCTACGAGAGGCGCTGAGTATCGGTCGAACGTCTTCCCATTCTTGAATCTGAGCTCCTCCCTGCTCTTCTCATCCCTATGGCTGTTGAGATATTTGACCGTCTTGAGGAAGGCGTCGGGGTCCGCGACTTTGTCGGTGACAAACTTGCGGACACTAACATCGTCTCCTGCGCTCAGCAGTTCATCAGGTACTCCGAAGTTAAGCCCAAATTGCTTGTTTGCAAGAACAATACGATCGGCTTCGTCGACGACTAGGATGCCATCAATTGTTGTCTCCGTTTGAGCTTCCAGTAACGCAGTTTTAAACAAGAGCGCTTCCTCAATTCGAGTACTCTCGGTGAGGTCCCGGGAGATACCAAGGACTCGAGTGACGTTCGCGTGCTCATCGAGCACCACTTTTCCCACCGCCGATACATTTCGAACAGCACCGTCTGCCAAGACGATGCGGAATTCCGTAGATCCCTGACCCTTTTCGTCGATTAATTTCCGCAATACTGCTTCGACTACAGGCAGATCCTCGGGATAGACTGCTGCAGCCCATTTTTCATACGGGAGCGAAACAACAGGCTGGAAATCGTAGATTTCAAATGTCGTAGCATCCCATGTAAACGCATTGCTGGCCAGATCCAACTCCCACACACCTGCCTTTGCAACTGCGGTAGCAAGCGACAGCCGTTCGGTCAGCAAGAGATGCTTGGCCTCAGCTTGCCTGCGCATAGAAATATCCAGTTTGATTGCGATGAAGTGAGTGATTTCTCCGCCGCCATCGTGTACGGGGGTAATGGTCATTTCTTCGTCGTAAAGACTACCGTCCTTGCGCCGATTTTTGAGTTCTCCGCGCCATGCCCCTCCCCCAAGAATGGTTCGCCACATCTCTTCATATAGCGCTTGGGAGTTCTGGCCCGATTTGAATACACGCGTGCTTTGTCCCAGGATTTCCGCACTCGTGTAACCGGTCAATTGTTGGAAGGCAGAGTTGACCCAGATGACCGTTCCAGTCTGATCGGTGATCACTACAGCGTTAGCTGTCGCCTCTAGCGCCGCGGCCTGCAAATCAACGAGGTTTCCGCTACCACACCCCTCGACCGGAAAGAAATCGATACGATTCTTGCTCTTCATTTGTTGAGCCGCGCGATGAAAACCTGGTACGGAAGGGAAAGTTGCTTAAACCCACGTCGTCGAAATAGCCGATAACCTGAGGGGGAAATGCAGGAGGCACTCGACTGAGCTAAGATACTGCGGTAAGACTGCTGAAGGCCATGAAATCATTCCTCTGTGTTCAACAGCGCACCCCGGCATCCAGCGTGGGAACATTCAGAGATCTTTGTTGAGTACTTCCTAGGGCCGAAGGTTGTGCCAGAGGGTCAACGAGAACCGCCGCCTTGACAGAAACGCCGGCTCGCGAGTTTCTTGTGCAATTGGTCGGGGCCTTCAGATTTAACCCCGGTCACGTCACTTTTCGTCCGCATCCGACTTCTCAATGTCTTCCGATAGACTCAAGCCGCAGCACGCCATCTGTCTCAGTTCGGAACAGGTCCAACGGGGCGACACCCGGGCGACTTGGACTTGTCGGGCTCGGCGGATGCGGCTGGCTAGGTCAGCCCGTAGTTCATCCCGGGCGGTTAACCATTACCGGATATCTAAGGCGTCAGTCGAACGGTATACCTGTTTTCTTAGAGATGCCGCGCAGCTCTTTGACGACAGACAACACAAGGGGCACGCCTTTCTCGCGTCGGATTCGTTCCGCTTCGCGCTCGGGGTCGCCCGGAATCAGGGGACCGCTGGTACCCGGTGCGGGTTTCGTGGCGCGGAAAACGCGGATGTATTCGTCCACCTGCGACTTGAACGCCTCGGCATCAATGAAGCCGTCGATCCTCATGGCGCCAAAGAAGTGTCCGATTCCTTTGCCGACACTGCGCGTCGGAATTGTCTGCCGAAGAGCGAATGGCGGAGCGAACGGGCCCCAATTTGCGCCACTCAACGCGCCGCTCAAAAGGTCGACCATCACTGCTAGGCCGTAACCCTTGTGCCCACCTCGCTCGCGATCCGAACCTAGCGGCAATAGCGCTCCGCCTGCAAGAACGTCGGCCGGTTCTGTGGTGACGCGCCCCTGGTTGTCGATCGCCCAACCAGAGGGGATTTTCTCTCCCTTTCGCTGGGCTATTTCGATTTTTCCGAACGCAGCCGTGCACGTGGCCATGTCAATTACGATGGCTGGCTCGTTCTTGCCTGGGAACGCGACCGCAATCGGGTTAGTGCCGAGCATGCGCTCCACGCCCCACAACGGCGCGACGAGCGCCGTGGAGTTGGTCATCGCCCAGCCGATCATATTGCAGGCGACCGCCTTGAGAACGTAATAGCCGGCGATGCCGAAATGGTTGGTGTTCATCACCGAGACCCAACCAGACCCGACGTTCTCCGCTATATCGATCGCCATCTGATTCGCGCGCGGGCCTACGACCAAACCAAGGCCGTTATCGCCATCAACGTTCGCAGTGCTCGGCGTCGACCTCACCAACTTGATCTGCGGTTTGGGATTGATTAGCCCCTCGCCGAGCAGGTCGACATAGCTGCTCATGCGTGCCACGCCGTGCGAGTCGATGCCTCTCAAGTCCGCAGCGGCGAGTACATCGCCGGCTTGCATGGCATCGCTTTCGGGCACATGAAAATGCATGAACACGCGAGCGGAGAATTCGCGCAGCACTTCGATCGGAAAGACTTTGGCCTCCACATTAGTCATGGGTCATCGCGTCACTCGACTCGGCTCAGGTTTCGCACTCGCCTCTTGAGCGCTGAAAGAGATTATTCACTTCTGGTTCGGAACGAGCAAATTCTCCTCGCCCATACATGCTGTCACGGCCGCGGCGTAGAGCTGGAGACACTGCAAGTGAACTTCGCAACTGCACTGATTTTCATTGCGGGTGCTCGTCGGCGTTCCTTCGATGCTCATCAGACCAATTTGCGCCTGGTAAAGCCGAGATTCGGCCGGCAACATCTTGAGCGGAACCACGGGAGCCGTCCTATGAAATCAGCAGAGCAGGTCCGCTGCTCGCAATCCATCCATCACGGCTCACCCGACAATCCGCAACGCAATATACGGCACAAGGAAGAACAGGATGTTGCCGACTTTGTAGAGAACGATTCCCGTGAGGTTGATCATGTCACAGTGTTCGGCCGATACCCGGAACCATTTCAGTATGATTCCGTTCAGCCATCCCTTCGCAACCAAAACCAGAATGGACCACACGGTCACAAGACCAATGTTGAGGATCACGCACCAAAGCAGTGCCTCGCGAATCTGTGCGATGTTCATAGAGGATTCTCCTTGATGTCGAAAATACGGCCGCTCACAGCTTTTCGCCTATGGGAAAAGGCTGCGCGTAACCGTGGCCAAAGGTCGTTCCCCCCAAACGCGCATTGAGGAAGGTATTGCGAATGGCGTTTTTGAGCCGATCATTTTGCCCCCTTAATTCCGGAAAGTTTTCATATGGTCGATGACGAGCACTTTATGTTTGCCACGGGCGCCCGCGAAGCGGGATATGCTTTCAAGATGATCCACCCTTCCGAATCCGAAGTCAGGCCGGCCACTATCCTTGTAGATGTACAGCTGCACAAGACGGCCGCCGAAGAGCACGGTGCGTCCCTGCAGGAATTGAGGCAACTCGTTGAGACACTTGGGTGGGATATCGTCGGAACGCTTACGCAAAAGTTGCAATCCCCTACGGCTGCGTCTCTCATCGGGCCGGGAAAACTGAATGAGCTAAGTGTACTCGTGAAGGCGCCCAGCATGGCCGAAAGCGTGGTGTTCGATCACGAACTAACCCCCACACAAGTGAGAAACATTCGAGAAGCGACCGGTGTCGAGGTTTACGATCGGCCGGCCATCATCCTCGAGATTTTTCATCGGCATGCTCGCACCAAAGAAGCGCAACTTCAAGTGGAGTTGGCAAGGCTCAAGTACCTCGCGCCCCGCGAGCGCGTTTCCGGGGCCAAAGAGCGAAGGGGTGGAGGACGTGGCGCAAGAGGGGTCAGCGAGTCCTTTCATGAGATCGAGCGCCGGAAAGTGCGGGACCGCACCAGCGAGCTGCAACGAGAGCTCAAAGCGGTCCATCGAGAGCAAGTCGAGCGCCGTCGTCATCGCGAAGGCTTGCCCAAGGTCGCCATCGTCGGCTACACCAATGCCGGAAAGTCTTCACTCATGCGGGCGCTCACTTTGAGCGAAGTGCTCGTGGCCGACCGGCTTTTTGCTACCCTGGATACCACCGTGCGAGCGTTGCACCCCGAGACGCAACCCCGGATTCTCGTTTCCGACACGGTTGGTTTCATTCGAAATCTTCCCCACGATCTGGTGGCCTCATTCCGGTCGACTCTCGACGAAGCGCTGGACGCCTCCCTTCTGCTCCACGTAGTGGATGCGGCCGATCCGGCGTTCCGCTCTCACATTCAGGTGACGAAAGAGGTGCTCGAAGAGATTGGGGCGGGAAAGCTCCCGTCTCTGGTGATCCTAAACAAGATCGACATCGTCGATTCTTCGCGAAAGGCCTTGCTGGAGAAAGAGTTCCCCGAGGCCATTGCGATGTCCGCGCTCAACCCCGAGGACATCGAGGCACTTCACTCTCGTCTCGTCACTTTCTTTCTCGATACCATGACTGAGGTGGAGCTCGTCGTTCCCTACGGCAAGGAAGGTGTGCTCGCCGACATTCGCAAGAACGTCCATGTGCTCAGCGAGTCGTACGAGGAAAAGGGTGTTTGTCTCAAGGTCAAGGCGAACCCTGGCACCCTTACCGCCTTGAAGCAACGGCTCGCTTCGTAAGAACTCCCTCAGCGGCGCCCCCATTTTGCGGGCCGCGCTCGGCATTTTGGCGGTCACCGAGACCTGCCTTCCGAGGTCCCGCGGGAGCTGAAACCTCCAAACACGCCAAGCGAAATGGCCATTCGTGGTAGGTCTTCGTCAGCGCTTGCACCTCTCCGATCCGGCCCGGCAGTACATCCCCTTTCGTGCTCGATCGCACCTTCAAAGGTCACTCGAGTTGGGTCACTGGCGTGGCATTTAGCTCCCACGGCCAGTTCGCTTCGGGAAGCCAAGACCAGTCCATAAAGCTTTGGGATGTGAGGACGGGACAGGAAATGAGGACTCTCGGGGGTAAAGTGCTGGAAATCGAGGCCTCCGCTAGGCACCCTGTGGCGCCGACACCTCTCCGAGAGGTCCCCACTCCTAATGTCTCCCTGCACGATCTGCCACCTCTTCCGGGGATCGACCGACGTGGGGCTTGGCTGGAGCCTCGTCGGAGCTATGCGCCTGTAAATCAAAGGTTTGCAAGGACTTAGTAGAAAATTCGAGTTCCCCAAAAATAATAAGACCACAAATTCAATTTAGTCCGTATTTATGCATAACGCCGTCAGCTAACACCAGGCGACGTATTCTCGGAGATAGGGGAAAAATTATGAACGCACCAATGGAATCACAAATCGCTGTTTTTTTCTGCAAGGACTTTTCTGCTGTCGTGGACAAGGTCCGCCGCAACGTGCCAGTATTTCTTAACACTAGGCATGTTTTCGTGCCTGGATCGCTGCATCCCATGGAGGGGCCGCATCCCGTGGAGGGGGTGGATCCCGAAGAGGGGCCGCATCCCGTGGAGGGGGTGGATCCCGAAGAGGGGCTGCATCCCGTGGAGCGGGTGGATC
>Ga0187871_10003544_pt1 | contig 12062 bp, 14 predicted proteins | sample June2016WEW_16_1_FD_132988 | JGI IMG/M metagenome (GOLD analysis project Ga0187871, IMG submission 132988) | Peatland microbial communities from SPRUCE experiment site at the Marcell Experimental Forest, Minnesota, USA - June2016WEW_16_10 | ecosystem: Environmental > Terrestrial > Soil >... | reverse complement strand
GCGGGAGGTGCGGATTGAGCCTTCCACAATTCCGGTTGCTGAGGCCAAGAGCGCTCGACGAAGCAGTTATCTTTCTCTCTGAACATGCGAGTAACACTCGCGTTCTCGCGGGTGGCACCGACCTGATTCCGTCGATGCGGCAAAAACTATTTGAGCCGGAATATGTGCTGGATTTGCGCAGTGTGAATGAGTTGCGCGGAATTCGGCCCCATGCCGGCGGAGGGGTTGAAATCGGAGCCCTCACTGCGCTGAGCGCGATCGAGAAATCGCCGTATCTGCGCCAGCATTTCCCGGTGCTCACTGAAGCGGCGGCGACCGTGGCATCGCCGGTACTGCGCAATATGGGCACGCTCGGCGGCAATATTTGTCTCGATACCCGTTGCCTCTGGTACAACCAATCACTGACCTGGCGCAAGGGTTGCGGTTTCTGCATTAAGAAAGATGGCAATCTCTGTCACGTCGCTCCGGGCGGAACGAAGTGCTGGGCAGCGTTTTCGGGAGATACGCCCCCTGCTCTACTTTGCCTGAATGCGGAAATTGAAATTGTGAAGCCGACTGGTACGCGGCGCATCCGGTTACAAGATTTCTATACCGGAGACGGTGAGAATTACCGCAAGCTGCAGGCGAACGAACTGGTCACGCGTGTATTTCTGCCGGCAGAATCGGCGGATTATCGCGGCGTTTATCGCAAGCTGCGGGTTCGCGGATCGATCGATTATCCTCTGGCCGGCGTCGCTGTCGTGATGAAGCGGTCGAACGGGCACGTTGCTGACGCGCGCATTGCGGTGACTGCGGTGAATCCCGCGCCAATCTTGGTGCACCGGGCTGGGGAGATGCTGATCGGAACGGTCGTTGACGAGACTCTAGCCGAGGCGGCCGGCGATGTTGCCGCGCGCACTGCCAAGCCTCTGACCACATCGGCGTTGACGCCCGAGTACCGGCGCGAGATGATTCGGGTCTTCACCAAACGCGCGGTGCTGGCGGCCGCGAGCAATTGAGATCCCTCGAATGATCACGGATTGCCATATCCACATCCAGCCGATGGAAATGTTCAAGCCCCACGCGCTGGAACTGATGAAAAAGAAGCGTCCCAACTTCGAGCAGATTGCCGAGTTCTGCCGTTCGCCCAAGGCCTTCCTGAAATATCTCGATGCCTGCGGCATCGACCGTGCTGTCCTTATCAACTACGTGGCGCCGGAGGTGATCGGGTTCACCAACGGTGTCAATCAATTCGTCGCGGACTATGTCAAGGAAGACCCCAAGCGGCTGCTTTCGTGCGGCAGCATCCATCCGCGGCACACCACGAACGTCCTCGCCGATATGGAGCAGATTCTGCGGTTGGGAATTCGCATGATCAAGATCCATCCGCCGCATCAGCTTTTATTTCCTAACGACTACCTGAACGGCGTGAAGGAGTTGGAAATTATTTACCGGGCTGCCGAGGCGAACGGTGTGCCAGTCATGTTTCACACGGGAACGTCTATTTTTCCGGGAGCGCGAAACAAATACGGCGATCCCATGTATGTGGACGACGTAGCTGTTGATTTCCCGAAGCTGAAGATATTGCTGGCGCACGGCGGCCGTCCGCTCTGGATGCAAACCGCGTTTTTCCTCATCCGACGCCACGCCAACGTCTATCTCGACATCAGCGGCATCCCGCCCACGGCCTTGCTCAGATACTTTCCGCGCCTCGAGGAGATCGCGCACAAGACTTTATTCGGTACGGATTGGCCGGGGCCGGGCGTGCCAGACATCAAAACAAATCTCGACGAATTCTGCGCACTACCGCTGGAAAAACGACTTCAGCAGCAGATTCTGAGCAAGACGGCGCTAAGCATCTGGCCTGCTTAATCTTCAATTTATCGATCTTTAGCCGTTTGAATACTGGTCTTATTTCGGCTTCCACAATCCGATCGTGTTGCCGTCCGGATCGGCAAACCAGGCGAAGGTTCCTGTGGGAATCTCAACCGGCGGCACGACCGTCTTGCCGCCCAGTTTGCCAGCCTTATCCAGGTAGCCCTGCACATCGTCCACTTGCACGTAGAAGGTGGTGTAATGGTGCGGTTCATGGCCAAGCACAGTGATGTGCCCATGAATGCCGCTGTCGGCGCCTGTGTTGATCATGGTTGCCGGACCCATCGATTGCATATTCCAGCCAAAGAGGCCGGAGAAAAAGTTCGCGGCTCTGGCGCTGTCCTGGCAGCCGATTTCGAAATGAACTACTGGTTGTCCCATCCGAATCTCCTTTTACGAAACGGCGAAAATAATAGCACGGATGGCACGACTGATTGTTAAGAGGCCGTGAAATCGCCGCGCGGCACTCTGCTCAGAAAAAAAGCCCACGCCGAAGCGCAGGCCTATATCACTTCTTTGTTTGTTATTTGCCAGCCTTGGCGGCCTCTCCTTTGACTCCGGAGAGTTCGTCGGCCAGAGCACTGGCGCCATAGATATTGCGCAGCGCTTCCTGAATTCCGCGAGAATCAACGGACACGGCCCGGCTCTGCACATCGCTGTAGGCAAAGTTCGCCGAAAGCGACTCGATGTTGCCATCGAAAATAATGCCCACCACTTCGCCCTGCGTGTTGACCGTGGGCGAGCCCGAGTTGCCGCCGATAATGTCGGCAGTCGACACGAAGTTCAGCGGCGTCTTTAACGCCAGTTTCGACTTTGCGTTCATCCAGCTTTCGGGCAGCTTATACGGTGGTTCGTTGTTGTGCTCAGCCGCGTGCTCATAGGCGCCACCCATGGTCGTGAAGTAAGGAATATCCTTTCCATTTTCTTTGTAGCCCTTCACCACGCCATAACTCAGGCGAAGTGTAAAGGTCGCATCGGGCGGCTGGCTGAAGCCGCTTTGGGCAAATCGGGCTTTTGCGATGATTGTGCCGTCGCGGCGCACGACCGAATCAATCTTGTCGTCAAACTGTTTGCGGACTGCCAAAGCATCAGGCTCGATCGCTCGGATTGCAACGATCAGTGGATCGTTGCTGGCTTCGATTGCGGCTTCGCCGCCTTCATAAAGTTGTTTGCGCACAGCGACGTCATCAAGCTTTGTGCCTGCAATCATGTCTCTCGCCGCGTCGGCGGGAGTTTTCCCATTCAGCACCTTTTGCACATTGGGGTTATCTTTTCCCATTGCGGCTTGCATCTCGGCCAGCGAATCTGCCAGAAGAGCGGTATCGAGGTTCTTGTAAACCGGCGCGGGAGAGAACAACTGCTGTTCGAGCGATGGCAGGCCGGAATCGCGGAACTCTCGCAGTCGGTCGCCGTTTGGTTTCGGTTTTTCTTCTGCCGCCCGCACCAGCACGCGCGCGATCTGCGGCAGGCCTGAGGCAAATCCGCGGAGGCGTTCAAGATAGCTTAGTTGAAGATAGATGGTGCGCTGCAGCTTCATGGCCTGGGCGATTTCATCCCAGGGGTCGGGCGTGCTGGCGTTCTTCGTGTCCGCTTTGTACGCGGCCCGGAGCTTAGCCTCATCCGCGGCCTTGGCATCCATGATCGATTTATCCATGAGGCCAGCTTCGTATCCCGTAATCGCCTTTTGCCCATTTTGCAGGCCGAAGATGTCTTCCTTCGCGATACGCGCATTCTCTTCCGACTGCTTGCTGAAATCCTGCAGCAGGGCGATGCGACGTTTCAGCAAGGCCAGCACTGATGGATAATTCACGTCGCGCGTGAACTCCAGTTGCGCCAGCGTCTGCTGGCGGCTGGTGCTGCCGGGATGGCCGGAAACGAAGACTAACTCATCATCCTTCACACCCGTGCGCGACCAGCGCAGATAGTTGTCGAGGTGCGCGGGGTGACCGTCTTCGTACACGCGAAAGAAAGTGATGTCGAGATCGTAGCGGGGATAGGTAAAGTTGTCGGGATCGCCGCCGAAGAACGCGGAGTCAAACTCAGGCGCGAAGACCAGGCGCACATCAGTGTACTTCTTATACTTGTACAGGTTATAAACCTGCCCGGAGTAGAACGTGACCACATCACAGCGCAGCCCGGTCGAAGTCGAGCAGTCCTTCTCGATCTGTGACATGGAGGCGCGCTGCGCCTGTCCCGCATCGGCGGCCGACATGCCTGATTTGACTCCGGCATTCACTTTGTCGGTTACGTCTTCGATCCCGATCAGTTGGTTCAGCTCCAGATTCGGGCACTTCGCCTCTTCAGCCTGGGTCTTAGCGTAGAAGCCGGTCTTGATGAAGTCATGGCCCTCGCTCGAAAGCTGCTGCACGCAAGCCGCGCCCACGTGGTGGTTGGTGAAGGTCAATCCGTCGGCGGAAACAAACGAACCCGAGCCACCGTTGTTGAACCGCACGGAAGACAGCCGCACATGATCCAGCCACTGCTGCGTCAGCTCGAAACCGAACTTGGCCTTGATCTTGTCCTTGGGAGCTTCGTTGTAGAGCCACATGCCCTCGTCGGCCGAAGCCACAGTAGAAAAGAAAAAGGACAGGGCAAGGCAAAGTGAGAACAAACGCTTCATCAAGATTCCTCCGATAGGGTTTGAGGCGCGACTGCAGGGGTTTCGGCGCGTCATGAACGAACCCTCCACTATACGCCGCCAGAGAAGATCGTGGCAAAGATGCGGCCGGTTCGCGCACGGCTCTAGCCACAGCGCTTTCGCCGGTTCGCGTCTGTCATCGCTCCTCTCGCACCGAAGTCACGCGGCCCGTCTGGAATGTGCGCCTTTTTTGGGGTATAAAAGAAAGTTGCATTCCCCGCGACCTCCTCACGCGGCTCCGGCAACGTGTAATCAATCTAGTTAAGCGAGAAACTATGTCGAGCGTGACCAGCACACCTGCCCCGAAAGGCCTGGAAGGCATTGTTGCTACCAACTCCAGTATCTGCTACATCGATGGCGACCTCGGCGTTCTCGCCTACCGCGGCATCGACATTCATGAACTCGCCGACCACTCCACTTTTGAAGAGACTTGCTATCTGCTTTGGTTCGGGCGCTTGCCGAATCAAAGCGAGCTGAAAGATCTGCGGGAACGTCTGGCGCAAGAGCGTCAGCTCGACCCAGCGATCATTCAGTTTCTGCGCACAGCGCCCAAGACCGCGTTGCCCATGGATGTGCTGCGCACGGCGGTTTCGGCGCTTGCTTTCTACGATGCGGATGAAAAGAATAATGATCACGATGCCAATGTCCGCAAAGCCATTCGGCTGACTTCTCAGATTGCGATGATCGTCGCCGCCTATGATCGGATTCGCAAACACAAGCCGGTTGTCGATCCCGACCGCTCGCTCTCGCACGCCGCCAACTTTTTGCTGCAGTTGAATGGCACAAAGCCTTCTTCCACGGCCGAGCGCGCGCTTGATATCGCCCTGATTCTGCACGCGGACCACGAACTGAACGCGTCCACGTTCGCAGCCCGCGTGACCGCCGCGACTTTGTCGGACATGCACTCCGCGATCACCTCCGCCATCGGCGCGCTAAAGGTCCGTTGCATGGAGGAGCGAACGAGGCTGTGTTCCGCATTCTGGAATCGATTGACCACGAAAAATCTGATCCGGTCGCTTATGTCCGCAACATGCTGGCGCAAAAGAAAAAAATTCCGGGCTTCGGCCATCGTGTGTACCACACCGAAGATCCGCGAGCCACGCACCTCCGCGTAATGTCGCGGGATTTGGGACGTTCCAGCGGCCAGCCGCAGTGGTACGAGATGTCTGACAAAATTGAGAAGCTCGTGAAAGCGGAAAAGAAGCTGAACGCCAACGTAGATTTTTACTCCGCTTCCACTTACCACGTGCTGGGCATCGATGAAGATCTATTTACTCCTGTATTTGCCGTCTCGCGCATCAGCGGCTGGGCAGCGCACGTCATCGAGCAACTCGACGATAACCGCCTGATTCGCCCGCGTGCCGAATATGTTGGGCCGGAGTATCCCAACCACTACGTGCCGACGGAAAAGCGCTAAACCCCCTCGGGGGCTTCCAGAGATGCATATGTGGGACGGGGCGCCTCGGCCTTCCCGTCGAGCGAAGCGAGTCGCTTCCCCGGCAGAGGCCGGTAAAACTGAGGCAGTAGCCGAAGCCTGATTCCCGCAGTCGACGATGGGAAAGCAGGTAGAATAAAAGAGGCCATGCCTCGTATTTACCTCGACAATAACGCCACCACGCCGGTTTTGCCGGAAGTGCTCGAAGCCATGCGTCCGTACTTTGGCGATCACTTTGGCAACGCGTCGTCGATCCATCACCACGGGCAGGAAACGCGCGCCGCGGTGGAGCGGGCGCGCGATTCCGTGGCGTCGTTGCTGGGTTGCGGGCCCGCGGAAATCGTCTTCACCAGCGGGGGTACTGAGGGCGACAATCTGGCTATCGCGGGATTGACCAACTCGGGCGACCACGTCATCACTTCGAGCATCGAGCATCACGCCGTACTGATGACATGCAAGCATCTGGAGGAAAGCGGTTGCGAAGTAACGTATGTGCCAGTGGATGGCCGTGGACTGGTCGATCCCGACGACGTGCGCCGGGCTCTGCGGTCTAACACCACTTTGATTTCGATCATGATGGCGAACAATGAAACCGGAGTGCTCCAGCCAGTCGAGGACATAGGAAAAATTGCCGCCGAAACTGACGTTTACTTCCATACCGACGCAGTGCAGGCCGCGGGCAAGGTCCGGCTTAATGTGAATCGCATCGGCTGTGACGCGCTGTCGATCTCCGGCCACAAGATGCATGCGCCGCAAGGTGTGGGCGCACTTTACGTGCGCAAGGGAACGCGCCTTCAACCTCTGTTTTTCGGTGGACGGCACGAACGCTCGCGCCGCGCCGGAACTGAGAATGTTCCGGGAATCGTGGCTCTAGGCAAGGCCGCGGAGTTGGCGATGCAAGGCTTCGCGCGCGGCGATGATAAGAAAATGTCGGCGCTCCGCGATCGGCTGCAGCAGGGAATTCTCGCCCAGGCAGAAGAAGCAGGCGTGAACGGCCAGGGCGCGCCGCGCGTTCCTAATACATCGAACATTTATTTCGATCACATCGAAAGCGAGTCGATGGTGATCTCTCTCGACCTCAAGGGGCTGGCGGTTTCCACAGGCGCCGCGTGTTCGTCGGGTGCGATTGAGCCATCCCACGTGCTCGTAGCCATGGGATTGCGGACTGATCGGGCGCGAGCCAGCATCCGCTTTAGCCTGGGCAAGCAGAACACGGAAGAAGAAATAGACATCGCACTAGCGTTGGTGCCGGAGACCGTAGCGTGGCTGCGGGAATTGTCGCCGATGCCTCGGACGCAAAGTGTTAACCATTAGCATGAAGAACCTCAAAACCATCGCCGTAGCCATGTCGGGCGGAGTCGATTCCTCTACCGTCGCGGCCATGCTGCGCGCCGAGGGCCACAACATCATCGGCCTGACCATGCAGCTCTGGAACCAGCGCCGCCTGGCTGGACGCGAGGGCATGCCCGAACAGGTAACCGGCCGCTGCTGCTCGCTCGACGACGTCTACGACGCCCGCCGCGTGGCCGAGCACCTCGGCATTCCTTATTACGTCGTCAATCACGAAGAGCGTTTCGAGCGCGACGTGGTGCGCCCGTTCGTGGCAGAGTATCTCTCGGGACGGACGCCCATCCCCTGCAGCCTTTGCAACAATCATCTGAAGTTTGATCAGCTATTAGTCGTTGCGCAGCAGATCGGCGCTGACTGTATCGCTACCGGCCACTACGCCCGCGTGGAATATGACGATGCTCGCGCACGCTGGCTGCTAAAGCGTCCCGCCGACCGCAGCAAGGACCAGACCTATTTCCTCTTCGGCCTCACGCAAGATCAGCTCAGCCGCACGCTCTTTCCGCTCGGAGGAATGACCAAGCCCGAGGTGCGTGACCTGGCCCGCGAGCAGGGCCTGGCTCTCGCCGAGAAGCCGGACTCGCAGGAGATTTGCTTTGTTCCCGGAGGTGACTACAAGCGTTTCATCGACGCCTATCTAGCCGAGAGCGGCGAAGCTCTGCCTGATACTGCCGGCGAGTTGGTGACCGCAAACGGCGAAGTGATCGGCGAGCATGGCGGCATTCACAACTTCACCGTCGGCCAACGCAAGGGTTTGGGCGTGGCGACGGGGTCGGCGCTCTACGTGATCCAGATTAACGGTGCCGACAAGCAGGTGGTCGTCGGCGGCGACGAGCATCTCTATTCGCGGACGCTGCGCGCGCGTCGCGTGAACCTCATCTCCCTGGACGGCCTGCGCGAGTCCATGCGCGTCTCTGTGAAGATTCGCCACCGACACGAACCCGCTCCAGCCGTGCTCGAAAAGATTGCCACCGATGAAGTTCTCGTCAACTTCGATCAGCCGCAGCGTGCCATCACTCCTGGCCAGGCTGCCGTGTTCTACGACGACGATATCGTCGTCGGCGGCGCCTGGATTGCGTGAGTCAGCACCGCATAAATCTGGGTCGCGCAAATAAAGACAGGCTACGCGCGATTCGGCCATACCTCCGATAAGCCGAGCGCCACCGCGATACCCACCGAAACTTCCACAAAGCGATGGGAGGCCACGATCCATGCCGGACGGGTGTGAGCGATCAACAAAATGATGCTCAGCGTGATCGCGGCAAAGCGGTATGCGCCGCGTATTCGAAGAAACGCGCAGAGCACTCCGCATAAGAAAATTGCGCCTGCGTACACTAACGCGCTGGAGGGAAAGAATGTCATGATCAACGCTCCCAACACCGCGCCCACTGCAGTTCCCGCGAAACGCTGCCACGCCAGGGTTCTCGGGTCGATGGTCGACTGAATAATCACGATGGCGGAAATAGGCGCCCAGTAAAACTCGGGAAGCTTCAGGAGGCGAACCAGCAGCAGTGAAGCCACCGCCGCTACCGTAGTTCGTGCTGCGTCCAGAATTGTGTTTCGCGTCAGCGTGGAGGGAGTTGCCATGGTCGACGAGGGGATTTACTCTCCCGAACCAGTTCGCAATACATCAAGGAAAGGCGCGCCGGCAACCTTGAGTTTCTGCTCCAGTCGCGCGGTGCAATCGCAATCCCCGCAAGCCCAGGGCTCGCTCCCAATCTCGTCACGGCAGGTGCGCCGGTCGTGAGCATCCTGCACTTTCGTAAGGTCGAAGTATTTTTCCCAGTAAGGCCGTTCTTCTTGGAGCGGCGTGGGACAGTAGCAGACTTCTACCCAACGCACGCTCTGGTCGGCGCAAAGCCGCGCCGCATTCATGTTGCGCAGGTATTCGCCTTCGGCAACCGAACCCTGGCCGAGCGTCTCCTGCTCAACGGCTTGGATAAGATTGCTTTCGCGGCCGGGCTTTACACGGGCTCGAACTAGATAACGCATGGAGGAAATTGTTGATTGATGATTCTTGATTACCGATTAGAAGGTAGGACGTGATGGCAGAGGCTTGATTTCTGAATCACTAATCAACAACCAAAAACTCCAATAAGATTCAGATGAACATCTCGTCCTGCGGCACCGGACGCCGCGTCTCGCGGCTGCCGCCGTTTCTGCGGCCACGCCCACCCAGCAAAAACTCAATGCCGGCGGTGACACCCTGGATCAAGCCGGAGAACTGTCTCACCGGCGAGACCACAGTCTTATGTACCATATCCGAAGTTTCTTCGACGCGGTCGAGCGTACGGCTCAGCAATTCGTCGGCACGGATCACCTGCAGACGCGCTCGATCCACGGCATCAGTCACCGTTGCATCCACGCGCTCCACCTGCGCGCGCACGGAGTGGGTCGTCTCCGTCAGATTATCGGCAATCACGGCAAGCTGGGGGCGAAGTTCGGTAAGCATCTCTTGCGCCGTTTCAAGCGTGGGCAAGGCCTTGGTTTTGACTTCGACGGCCAGCGCCTCCATGCGGGCGCTGCTCTTGCGCACGGCCAAATACAACGCCGTCAGAATGCCCGCTTGCAGAAGCACGGCAGCTGCCGTCACCGCGATGAACACCATGGTTAGGTTTTCCATAAGGCACGCCCGCTCTCCTGAGCCGAACTGGCTGCAAGAGAAAAGAGATAAAGACGATTACAGGTTCTTCGGCGCTCCCGCTTCCGTCGTAGCCTCTTGATAGGCTTGCCGCCCGGCCTCGTAAGCGGCGCGGAACTGGTCCTTCTGCTGATTCACGACTTCGCGGCCGCGATCGACCCATTCTGAAGCCTGCCCGCGTGCCTCGCGCGCGCGCGTGCGCACATAATCGCGTCCTTCTTCCGCTCGAGCGCGCAGAACATCCCGCGTTTCGCTTCCCGATCTGGGCGCATACAGAACTCCAGCCAACGCTCCCAAACCCATTCCGGCCAGGAACCACACAAAACTATTGTTGCTGCTGTTTTCCGACATCGCAGATACCTCCCGGCTATAAGCGCCGATGTTCGGATGTTAGCACCCGCATCAGGGAAATACAATTACAGCGAAATCCCTACACACACATATGGATTGCCGCAGCTGCGCCTTCGTAGAACTTCAACCTGGAAATTGAGCTTACTTCTGGGTCGGAGGATTCGCCGGAGTCGGCGCTGGCGTCGCCGGCGGGGTCTTGGCGGGAGCCGATTTCACACCCTGCAACACTGAACCCGAACTAGCCGAGCCATGTTTGATGGCGTTAATGGAGAGCGTCACCGAGGTCAACATGAACAGAACCGCCGAAATCGTAGTAGCCCGGGAGAGCGTGGTGGCTGCGCCGCGCGGCCCAAAAGCGGCCTGGCTGCCTTGTCCGCCGAAGGCCGCCGAAATGTCCCCAGCCTTCCCGCTCTGCAGCAGAACAACAACAATCAGAAACAGACAAACGATTACGTGGATGATGGTGACAAGAATGATCAGCATGGAATCAAAAGATCCTTAAACTCTTCAGAATGAATGCAATGGTGCGGAAGGGGGGATTTGAACTACTCCATCACGTTGATAACACGTAACTTATTGATTTTGCATTCGGCCTAAAGACCCAAATGCCCCACAATCCCGCTTCCATTGTACGTTTATTGTACGGCGAACGCACTGCACTGCGGAAGAGAACCGAAATGCTTTCTCTCCTCGGCAACAGTTTGACACCCAGCCCTCCCATCGGTCAAGGCCGCCCCAGCAGACCGTAGTGTCTGACATCCCCAATGGGTGAATTCAGCGTGTCATAGCATCGACGCAAAGTCGGAGATTATGTTGTCAACAACCTTCGCCATACCCTCTATCGTTTCGAGGACCGGCTGACGCTGGATGACCCCAGGCTCGTTGAACGCCACCTGAAAATGGATGCGATACTGGTAGTTTATTTCAGTATCTGTGCGCCCCCGGACAAGCTCGTCCCCTGCCTTCAAAGGGAAGCCCTTCAGGGCCATCCATTCGCCCCCAGTTAGGGGGAATGGTTCAGAGCCATGACTTCCGGTCCATATTTTCCGCATCATCTCCAAATCTTGCGGACCCATGTTACGAAATCCTGTGTTGCCTGCCGCAACAAGCAAACGGTGCTTGTCGATAATGTTGAGTCGATGCAAATGCCAGAGCGGCCAATTCCCACCTTTGTATGGTTTGACCGCCCTGATCGCATCTTTAGCTTCTGGCCTCGCACCCTTGAGTTTTCGCTGAATGGCGTCTTCGAGCTCAAGTGCGCTCTCAGAGATTGGAAAATAAACATTTGCAAACGGACCGGGACTTCCGCTTCCAACACGCACAAGTTGATAAGCAAGATAATCGAGGGCGCTGCGGATATTGTGGATAGCGTCTCCGGCGATGATGGAGACACGCAACGGGACATCCTTGCAAACACTCAGATAGCAAACGCGCTCTCCGGTTTGCGGGTCGTCCTTGATAGCACGTGCATATGGTTCGGTTGCGAAAAAGCGACCGATCTCACTCTTAAGATCGGCGACGTGTTCGCCGGCTCTTTCAACTTTTGAGCGAATATCGTCAATCGGAGCCACGCTGAGACTAGAATACCTCTCCCCAGGGGGTTGAATGTCGAGAGGTTCTCGACAAGAAGTTGCCGACCGAATCACTCTAAGTCTTCCCAGCCATTCCGGCCAGGAATAGCTGTCCGCCGAACATTCATTGGACAGCGGGATTAAGTGAGGTTAGCTTTGCGCCAAAAGCAGCGATTTTGAGGTGCTGCTGGAGGTGCATATGCCACGAAGGTTCCAACTCCATCG
>Ga0187871_10003535_pt1 | contig 12081 bp, 10 predicted proteins | sample June2016WEW_16_1_FD_132988 | JGI IMG/M metagenome (GOLD analysis project Ga0187871, IMG submission 132988) | Peatland microbial communities from SPRUCE experiment site at the Marcell Experimental Forest, Minnesota, USA - June2016WEW_16_10 | ecosystem: Environmental > Terrestrial > Soil >... | reverse complement strand
CCGAAGTCGTCCGTCTCGCCGTAGGCAAAGCCGCCTTTCACGCCGCCTCCTGCCATGAAGAGCGAGTAACCGTAAGGATTGTGGTCGCGGCCGTTGCCGCTTTCCGACACCGGTGTGCGCCCGAACTCGCCCGACCAGATGACCAGCGTGTCTTTCAGCAGGTCGCGGGCTTTGAGATCTTTCAGCAGGCCGGCGATGGGTTGATCGACCTCGGCCGCGTTTTCGTTGTGCTTCTCGAAAAGATCGGAGTGCTGATCCCACTTGTAGCTGTGGGTGCACTGGATGAAGCGGACGTCAGCCTCGGCCAAACGGCGGGCCAGCAGGCACTGCCAGCCGAAATCGGCGGTCTTCGGTTCGTCCAGGCCATAGAGTTTCCTGGTGGCTGCCGATTCGCCGGAGACATCGAACACGCGCGCGGCTTCGGCCTGCATACGGAAACCCATCTCGAAAGACTGGATGCGGGTTTCGAGTTCGTCGTCCTGCTTCCAAAGCTCCTGGTGCTTGCGATTGATGGCCTGGATCATGTCGAGCTCATACCGCTGCTGTTCGCGGTTGAGCCCCTGGTTGACCAGGTACTCGATCGGCTCCTTTTGGATTTCGCTAACCTGCATGCCGGCGTTGCCGATGGCCGTGCCCTGCACCGATCCGGGCAGGAAACCGGAGGCCCAGTTCTTGGCGCCGCCGTGCGCGAGCGCCGGTTTGATGGTGATGTAGCCGGGGAGATTGCGATTCTGCGAGCCGAGTCCGTAGAGCACCCACGAACCCACGCTGGGACGGGTGAAGGTGAACGTGCCGGTGAAAGTCTGGAGGAGTGCGGCGCCGTGGTCCACTCCTTCGCCGACCATGGAGCGCACCACGCAAAGGTCGTCGGCGCACTCACGGATCTTCGGGAAGAGGTCGCTGATGGGCAAGCCGCTCTGCCCGCAGTTCTTGAACTTCCAGGGCGATTTCATCAAGCCGCCGGTCTTGGCGGCGAAAGTGAGCGGCTGTTTAATGGGCAGGGGCTTGCCATCGTTGGCGTCGAGGTAAGGCTTCGGGTCGAAGGTGTCGATGGACGACGGGCCGCCATGCATGAACAGGAAGATCACGCGCTTGGCGCGGGCCGGAAACATGGGCGACTTGGGGACCAGCGGGTCGTCGGAAGGCGCGGCCGTTGCGATGTCCGCCAGGAGGGACTGGAGGCCCATGTAGCCGAAGCCGCATCCGGCGGCGCGTAGCATGCCGCGGCGCGAAAGCTGCGATGTTTTCGGCGGCGGCGTGAGGAATGAGCGGATATCCATTTCTAAGATCCTCTTAATAGAGCTGAGTTTAATAAACAAAGATGAACTCGTTGGACGCCATGAGCACGTGAGTAAGACTGGTCCACGCCTGCTCTTCGTCGATCTGATTCCACTTCTTACGGAAGTTAGTCAGGTAAGTGAGCCCCTGATCGATCTCATTGGCGTCCGGACGCCGGTCGAGAACCTGCAGGTAGATTTCCTCCACCCGGCGCTTGTCCTGCCGTTCCTGCTTCAATACGGAATCCGCCACGTTTTTGGCTTCGCGAATCACCAGCGGGCTGTTCATCGCGAAAAGCGCCTGGGTAGCCACCGTCGTCGGGTTGCGATGGCCTTCGGGAGTGGTGGCGTCGCCGAAGTCGAACAAGGTGTAAAGGGTGGGTAAGTTGGACCGCCGCAGCGGCAGGTAGATGCTGCGGCGATTGGTCTTCTCGGGATTCATGCTGATGCGGCCGGTGCTGGTTTCGCCGTCGGTGCCGACGCCGGGGTCGAGCGTGCCGCCCATGGTCAAATCGAGATCGCCGCCCATGGCGAGGTAGGCGTCGCGGATTTCCTCGATGCTGAGGCGCTGCCGCGGGAAGTGCGCGAGCCAGCGGTTCTCCGGGTCCTTCGCCTTGGTCTCTACATCGTACGCCGCGCTCATCTGGTAAGTCTTCGACAGCATGATCAGGCGATGCATCTTCTTAATGGACCAGCCGCCATCGATGAATGTCTCGGCCAGGTAATCGAGCAGTTCGGGATTGCTGGGCCGTTCGCCCAAGCGGCCGTAGTTATCCGGCGTGCGCACGATTCCGTCGCCGAAGTGGCCCTGCCAGATGCGGTTGGCCATCACGCGGGCGGGAAGCGGGTTGGCGGGATCGACAATCCAGTCGGCCAGTTCCAGGCGGCCGCTTTTGGTCTTGACGGCGGGGGCGGCCGCGCTGAGGCGAAGGATCGCCGGCACGGTGCGCTCCACCGGGTCGCCCGGATTGTGATAATCGCCGCGGACGAAGATTTTCTGGTCCATGGTGTCGCCTTCTTTGACGGCGCACGCCATGGGGATTTCCTTGGTGGGGAGCGTCTTCTCCATTTCGGAGGCTTGTGCCACCAGTGCTTCGGCCTCCCTGGCTTTTTCAGGTGGGAGCGATGCTAACTGCTCTTCTCGGGAACGATGCAAAGGACCGCCGTCCTGCCAGACGGCGACGAAGAATCCGTCTTTGTCCGCGCTCATGCGGGGACGGGGGCCGGCAACCTTGCCAGCTTTGGGGAAACTGCCGCGCGCCTCCTTCCACCAGTTCAGATCCTGATCGTATTGGTAGGCGCTGCGTCGGAACTCCTCCTGGTACTCGGCGGCGACAGCCTTACGGTTGTCGTCGGTGGCAGCGCGCCACTTCGCCAGCTCAGGACGGCTGGGGTCTTTGAGGTAATCCACCCAGCGTGAGACTGCGTCGAGCTTCGTTTCGGCGGCCACCGCAAGTGCGTCTGCCCCTATGGCGTAGACGCGATATGCGGCCAGCATGGAGTCGGCGATTTTCGACGCTTCCAAGTCGCGCTGCTTCCGGGCGTCCTGATCGAAATCGATGATCTCCGCGAGTTTCGCATGGAGCGCGTTGAATTCCTTCCACTGTTTGAAGAAGTCCTCGAACTCACCCGCCGGAGCCAGCGGGGTCTGGATAGGATCGCCCGTCTCGCCACCGGCGTAGCTGAGTGTGGAAGCAAAGATGGCGGCCAGCTGATAGTAATCTCTCGTAGCGATAGGGTCGAACTTATGATCGTGGCAGCGGGCGCAGGTGACGGTCAGGCCGAGGAAAGCCTTCGCGGTCACGTCGATTTGATCGTCGACTACGTCGTACCGCTTCAGCGGGAGATCCTTTTGCGCGAGGGCTTTCTTGCCAAGCGCCAGGAATCCGGTGGCGACGATGCCGCGATAGCCCACGCCGGAGTTGGGGTCGGCCGCCAGGATGTCGCCGGCCAGTTGCTCACGCACGAACTGGTTGTACGGCATATCGCGATTGAAGGCCTCGACGACATAATCGCGATAGCGCCAGGCGTGGGGGTAGCGATGGTCTTCGTCGCTGCCGGTGGAGTCGGCATAGCGCATCACATCGAGCCAGTGCCGCCCCCAGCGTTCTCCGTAGCGGGGCGATGCGAGCAGGCGTTCGACCACCTTTTCGAAAGCCTGAGGGGACTTGTCGGCGAGGAAATCCTGCAGCTCTTTTTCGGTGGGCGGGAGGCCGGTGAGATCGAAGGTGGCGCGGCGCAGCAGGGTGGTCTTATCGGCCGGTGGGGCGGGTTTGAGCCCGTTCTTTTCGAGGTTGGCGAGAATGAACTCGTCGATCGGGTTGACGGCCCAATCCTTCTGTATCGGGGTGGGCGGCGTGGCGCGCGAAATGGGCTTGAACGACCAGAAGTTCTTATCGAAGTCGGTGATGACTCCACGCAGGGCGACGGGCCTCACACCGGTTCCCTCCAAGGAGTTCCCGGCGGCTGGCGTGACGGCGGGCGTCGGAGCGCCGGCGGCCACCCATTCGCGAACCGCGGCGATGGTTTCGGCGGGCAACTTGCCTTGCGGCGGCATCTTGATCTGGCTTTCATAGCTGAGAGCCTCGATGATGACGCTCTTTTCAGGCTCGGCGGGGCTGCCGAAAATGCCCATAGACGCAGCTTCTTTAATGGAAGCGGGAGAGCTGAAATCGATGCCGCCGCTCTTCAATTTCGCGTTGTGACAGCCCTGGCACTTTTCGGCGAACAACGGGCGCGCGTTCTTCTCGAAGAGCTCGATCTGCGCGGGAGTCTGCGCCCTCCCCGCGACGGGACTCAGAGCGAGTACGGGCAGCAGGGTGAGGAATAGGCGCATAGTGGACCGCGAAGGTATTATATTATGTTCGCCTTCGACCGTGGTTTTTTTCACGTCCAACCTCATTTGTGCATCCCTAATTTTGGCATTGATATAGTTGATGACACCAGATCGGCAGTTGACGACACCGCCGGGCATTGCGCTCGTGGATCAACACCCGGCAACATTGAAGGCGGCTGTATGAGTACACGGCGACATGAAGGAAAGTGATCTACTCATCATCGCTACCTTCATGGAGCCGAATCCAAAACGGACTTTGCCGCTGCTAATGAATGGGTTTGAGGGCAGCGATGGCGTCTTCGGTGTACTCGATATCGCCGTCCCAATATTTGACAATGACATCCAGGTTCACTTCGACCCATTTCTTGAGAAGGTTCAAATCGTGTGCCGTGATTTTGCCGCTGCCAACCACACGAACCTCTGGTCGGAGCGCCACCGAGATCAGTTCGGAACTGTGAACTTTCGGCCCTTCAGACACCTTTACGCGAACATCGTGCGGAGCGCCAGCTTTGGGCGAAATCCATACAACGAAAGGCAAGCCGGTACGTTTCGGAGAGATGTTGGCCATTTCAAAAAGCCCGTCGCTTTGTGGTTCTGCTACGAATTCGTTGAATGTCTCCACTCCTGTCTCCCTGTTATTTACTATATAGTCGGCGCTTCTTTTGGTTCTGGCCCAACGTGCCCGGACTGCTTTGCGGGCGCTCTCGCTACGCTCTTCCGGCGTCATGTTGGCGGCTCTCGTGAGACCACCTTTTCTGCCGCCTTTGCGCCCCAACTTGACGGCGGCAGGATCTTTCGCTTTGGTACCTGGCATTGACCCATTATACGTGAACGCCTACGAATTGACAAATACGTAGTCGGCTACGCATGATGGAATTGCGTGTAGTGGGGTTGTTATGAAGGGATTTCAAGAATTCACGGACTTATACAGATTTTCAAAGGGTTCGCTCTATCGCCTAATCCTTGACGAAAACATCGGAAAATTGGAAGCGGCGCTGGAAGACGAAGGATACACGGTTCACGTTCTGGCCGCTGGCTTGACGGATGACCAAATCAAGAAAAATCCGGGGAGCGGCGTTCGTCACGAACAACTCGAAACATTTTCTCACTGATGCGGTTGCGTTCGACTACGACATTATCGCTTTAGAGGATTTACAACGTTCAGAAGATCGCCAAGGCGCTACGTCGAAGCAATCTGGCGGGGGTCAAGGGCAACTTTTGTTGAAGATCCACAGCGACGGCTCCTTTACCATGCGGCAATTGACGACCAAAGGGTTTATGCCGGAAGCTGCCGACGAAAAAATAGGTTGAGGGATTGTACCGTGCCGTGCGGCGTACCAGGTTTTCGGCCGCTTGAAAGAGTGCGTTTGGTGGCCAAGCTCGCAGCCAGCAATTTTGCGGTCGAACTTCCAGGCGCGGCCGCGCCTATTTGGTCTCTTCCACGCTGCGAAGAATCTCGCGAGCTTCGGCTTCCCGTTCGCCCGACACACGAACGCTCCACCAGTTGAGAATATTGCCGCTTTCCTGACGCGCGGTTACGTTGCGGTCCATGACGAAGAAAGGTATGCCGGCCTCACGCAGCAGAGTTTGGGCCAATCCGATCGCAATCGGGTCTTTGATGCCAGTTCGGATGAGGGCACCGAGGTCGGTTTCGTCTGTTTGTTGATGAGACATCGCACGTCTCCCTGCCCCAGTTTACCGTAGCAGCAGATTCGCCGGCCTGCCAGGGGCACTTTGCTATAGAATGACAATCGCATGCAAGCGAATACCAGGCCGAAAACGTACGATGTGGTGATTGTCGGTTCGGGAGCGGGCGGCGGTGTGGCGGCGCACGTTCTGGCGCTGGCCGGGGCCAAGATCTGCATGCTCGAGGCGGGTGCCTGGTACGACCAGGCCAAACAGTCGGACATGTTCAAGTGGCCGTATAACGCGCCTCATCGCGCCGCGGGCACCAGGGAGAAGCCGTTCGGCTATTACGACGCCACGCTCTTGGGCGGCTGGGAAGTCCCCGGCGAACCGTATACCAACGCGCACGGCACCAACTTCATGTGGTATCGCGCGCGCATGCTGGGCGGCCGCACCAATCACTACGGCCGCATCTCGCTACGCATGGGGCCGTACGATTTCAAGCCGTACAGCCGCGACGGCAAGGGCTTCGACTGGCCGATCTCGTACGAAGACCTGGCGCCGTATTACGACAAGGCTGAGGAACTGATCGGCGTATTCGGCAGCGCCGAGGGTTTGGAGAACACGCCCGACGGCAAGTTCCTGCCGCCGCCGGCGCCGCGCGGCTACGAGCGGGTGATCCAGCGCGCCTGCCAGCACCTGCACATTCCGTGCGTGCCCTCGCGCCTCGCCATCCTCACCAAATCGATTCACGGACGCCCCGCGTGCCACTACTGCGGGGAGTGCGGGCGGGCGTGCGCGGTGAATGCCAATTTCAATTCGCCGGGCGTTCACCTGCAGCCCGCCATGAAGACGGGCAATCTGGAGATCCGCACTGGCGCCATGGCGCGCGAAGTGGTGCTGGGCGCGGATGGCCGCGCACGCGGCGTTTCCTACGTCGATAAGAAAGACGGCAGCGAGCAAACCGTGTACGGCAAGGTGGTGGTGTTGGCGGCCAGTTGCTGCGAGACGGCGCGCATTCTGCTCAACTCGAAGAGCAGCCGCGCGCCTGACGGCGTGGCGAATTCGAGCGGCCTGGTGGGACGCTACCTGATGGACACGGTGGGGTCGGCCGTGGGCGGGTTCCTGCCGGTCCTGGAAGACCTGCCGCCGCAGAACGAAGACGGCGTGGGCGGCATGCACTTGTACATGCCCTGGTGGAATTATCAGGCGCAGAAGGCCGGCAAGATGCCGTTTGCGCGCGGCTACCACATCGAAATCGGCGGGGGACGATCGATGCCTGGCGCCGGCATTCTGGGCGGGTCGGAACGCATTCTCGGCGGCGGCTACGGCGTCGAGTTGAAGCGCGGGCTGCGCAAGATCTACGGCTCCAACGTCCATTTCGCAGGGCGCGGGGAGATGATCCCCAACGAGAAGAGCTATTGCGACATCGACCCCAACACCGTCGATCGGTGGGGCATTCCGGTGCTGCGCTTCCATTTCGAATGGAGCCAGGACGAGATTCTGCAGGCCAAGCACATGCAGGAGACGTTTCAGGAGATCATCGCTACCGCGGGCGGCAAGGTGCTTTACAGCTCGGGCGCGGAGAACAACTGGGGAATTGCGCGCGGCGGGGAAATCATCCACGAAGTGGGCGCCACTCGCATGGGCGACAATGCCAGGACCTCGGTGTTGAACTCCTACTGCCAGGCTTGGGATTGCAAGAATCTGTTCGTGGCCGACGCGGCGCCGTTCATCAGCAACGCCGACAAGAACCCCACGCTCACCATCACGGCGCTGGGATGGCGGACCTCGGACTATATCGTGGACCAGATGAAGAAGGGAAATCTCTGAGATGGCACAGACGAATGAGCCGCAGAGCGTAAGCCGGCGGGCAATCCTGCACGCGATCGGGTCGGCCCCGGCGCTGGCCGCGGCGACGGCAGCCGAGGCTTCCGCACAGACCGGGGCCAAGGCGCCCTATCGCCGCAAGGTCTTCGACGCTCACCAGTGGCACTCGGTGGAAGTACTGTGCGACCTGATTCTGCCGGCCGATGAACGCAGCGTGAGCGCGACGAAGGCCGGCGTTCTGGAGTTCATCGACGACTGGCTCGATTTCCGCCAGCGCGAAGATGGCAACGACATGCTGGCGTCGCAGATACTGGGAGGGCTATCGTGGCTCGACCAGGAATCGAACCGCAAGTTCGGCAAGGATTTCGCGGCGGCCGCGTCGGCCGAGCAGAAAGAGCTGCTGGATCGCATCGCCTGGCCCGAGAAGGCCGCGCCGGAGGACCATCGCTGGGTAGCGTTCTTCAATCGCTTTCGCGACCTCACGGTGAGCGGTTTCTTTTCGAGCGAGGCGGGCGTCGCCGACCTGCCCTATCTCGGCAACAAAGCCGTCGCCGAGTGGAAGGGGTGCGACCCGGCGGTGTGGGCGATCATCGAAAAACGGCTGGGTGGCTAGGCGAGGAGGTCGCGCCGCGCGCCTTAGGTGTTCTAGCTCCTTTCACTTCGTGTATATGGCAGATATATACTCGGAGGTGTGGCGGGACACACCGATCCCCTGGTTGGCTGTTCCGGTTTTGAATGGGACGAAGCAAATGCTCACAAGAACTGGGAGCGGCATCGAGCCACCCCCGAAGAAGCCGAGGACGCCTTCTTCAACGAGCCGCTGGTCGCACGCAGCGATATCCGGCACTCCCGGCGGGAAAAAAGATACTACGCGCTCGGGCAGACCAGCAGCGGGCGATACCTGTTCGTGGCGTTCACCATCCGCAAATCCCTGGTGCGCGTGATCTCCGTGCGGGACATGAATCGACGGGAAAGGGGTGCCTATGCCAAGCACGAAAATGAAGCCGGTGCCTGAGTTTCGCTCCGAAGATGAGGAACGCGAGTTCTGGGCGACCCACGATTCGACGGAGTTCATCGATTGGCGGTCTGCCGGGCGTCGCAAGTTTCCAAACCTGAAGCCCTCCCTGCGGACGATTTCTCTGCGGCTGCCGGTCCACATGATTGAGGATCTCAAGATCCTGGCAAACAAGCGGGACGTACCATACCAGTCCTTGCTAAAGGTGTTCCTCGCAGAAAGACTGGAGAAGGAACGGCGGCGGGCGTAGACGAGCAGGGCTGTCTGCGGTCACCACTAGCCACAATCCGAGGGGCCCTGCGGGATGCCGACGGGATTGTTCCAAGCGGAAAACGGATCCGGGGGGACCCGCGCAGACCGGGCGCAGACCAGGGGGCTGCCCCACCGTGCCGGATCTCGCGTCATCCTTTCACGGCTCCAACAATTGATCGCGCCGGTCGGAGACGGGACTCATTGTCACTCGATGTCCGCTGCTTTGATCTCCTTCTGCGAGCCGCTGGCGGCCCACCGGAGAAAGCCTACGATGTCTGCCAATTCTTGGGATGAATATTCAGCCTGGGTCGGCGGGTGTTTCCAGTGCTGGTCGCGGTTCATGGAGAGAATCTCCTTCGAAGTGAGCTTGCGGAGCACGGGAGGAGTCTGGCTCAGGTCCCAGATCTCGAAGTCGTCGCCCTGTTTCTGCTTTTGAATTCCCGGGAAAGTTCCCGCGGCTGTCTTGATCTCCTGGACGTTCTCGGTGGATTCCATCTGGATCACCGCGACCAGTCCGCGCGGTGTTGCCAGCGACGCCATTCTGGCCAGGTCCGGTCCGACGGCCGTTCCCACCCCTGCCATGGTATGGCAAGTGCCGCACGCGATCCCTTTCGGGGACTTCAGGAACAGATCGCGCCCCCGCCGGGTTTGCGCCGTTGGGGGCTGCTTCTCTTGAGCCACCGCCAACTGCGCGATTGCCGCACACGCGAGTGCTGCGAATGCGAAAAAGAAATCCTGTCGTCTCATCACCATCCCCCAGCGATCACCACAACGCAACGCCAGACTGAAGCCCCACCGGCGGCCGGTAGGGAACTTCACCCCCATTCTAGTCCCGAAACAGATGAATTGTACCTTTTTATCTTCAGTTTTTCGGGACGCCCGTGCAGGTTCAGGGATTCTGCCGCCTGAACCAGCCGGAGAGTGCCTGGCCGCCGGCGCGGGACGGCGTCTGCGAAGCATCTGCGCTGCCCACCGCCATTTGAGTCACGCGCCCGGCAGCCCACATCGAACGGCCCAATAGTCTGCCTTTGCGCAGTCCATAGAACTGCGCCCGGCGAGCGTATTCCTGCAGGGCGCCCATCGGGCCGAACTCCTGACGATAAAGCTTGCTGTGCTTGTGAATCACGCGGAAGTGCGAGCGCCAGGTTTCTTGCCACTGGAGGCTGAGTTCGTCCCGGCCGCCGTGACGGTAGGTGACCAATGGCTCCGGCAGAATCTCCATTTGGCATCCCGCGGCAAGCAGCCGGATGCCGAATTCCAGATCTCCCAAGTGGCGGAAAGTGGCGTCCATACAGCCTGCCTTGCGGTAGGCGCTCTTGTGAATAAACATGGTGCACATGGAAGAGGCCGTGTTCAGGAGGGCATCCCGCAGTTGCAGCTGCCGCTGCTCGCGGTGGCCCCAAATCTGCGACGAGCCATCGGGAGTGACGTGCAATAGTGGACCGCCCAGGACTTCGCAGTTGGGATGCCGGCTCAAATACGCGCTTTGCAACTCCAGCTTCCGGGGGTGATACAGATCGTCGTCATCCAGGAATGCAATCCAGTCATTGCTCGCCAATTCCACGCCAATATTGCGACTCTCACTCACTCCTAGGTTGACGGAGTTCGCGTGAATTTTCGAAATGTGCCTGAATTTTTGCAGTTCGTCACGGGCCACTGCGGTGGAACAATCGTCAACCACAATGATTTCGGCAGGCGGCAAGGTCTGCGATCGAATGGAATCTAAGGCTTCCTGGAGGAATTGCGGGCGGTTGTAATGGGGAATGATGACGGAAATCGGCAAAGTTCGCATGAGCATTCGTCTGAGCACGCAAGATCTTCTAGGAAAGATCTATCGAGCAATCCCGTTTTCCGGCCTTGAGTCGATGGTATCATTTACCACGTTTGCCCGAAAGCACCTGGCGCAGAAATTCAAGATAACGAAAGTGATCGAAAGATAGTACTTACTCTTCGCGAAGGGCGTTCATGGGGTCCAGCCGGGAAGCGCGGCGCGCGGGTAGAAATCCGGCCAACGCCGCCGCCAGTGCAAGCATCGCAGCAGCGGCGGCGAGCGTCCAGGGGTCGTTGGCCTTCATCCCGTAGAGAAAGCTCTCGACGAACCGCGTGGTTCCGAGGGCCGCAAGCAGACCGATGGCGAGGCCCATGGCGATCAGCAAGGCGACTTCGCGAAGAACCATGCGGAGTACGCGCGATTGCGCCGCCCCCAGCGCCATGCGGATGCCGATTTCATTTCGGCGGCGGGCGATGTTGTAGGACATGACGCCATACAACCCGATCGTGGCCAGGGCCAGCGCCAGTATTCCGAAAAAACCGGAGAGCGTGGCAAGCAGCCGCTCGCGCGCCAGCGATTCCTCCACCTGGACGGCGAGAGTCTTGAATTGCAGAGAGGCGTCGCGATTGACTTCCGCAATGGCCGATTTCGCTGCCGGGATCAGGGCGGATGGCCGTCCGGCGGAGCGCAATTCGAAATCGAAGCCGAGCATTTGGTCTTCGTTCTGGTCCGCCGAAACGAAGGCGCTGGGGAGAATCTTCTCCCTCAACGACCCGTATTTCGAGTCCCGGACCACGCCCACGATTTCGGTCCATGGGCCCATTTCCTTGCCTTCCTCCGCGCGATAGCGCTTGCCGATGGGATTCTGCCCGGCGAAATACTTCTTCGCCATAGTCTGGTTGACGATGGCGACCCTGGGCGACTCCGCCGTGTCGTGGCTATTGAAATCGCGTCCGGCAACCAGGTCCATGCCGAGGGTTTCGAAATAGCGCTCGCTGACTGCATTGAAATAGACCAGCGTGTCGTCCCGTCCTTTCGCCCTGTATCCTTCGATTTCCAGGTCCTCATTCCAGAAGCTCCCGCTGACCGGCGTCATATTGGAAGCGCTGGCAGAGCGCACGCCGGGCAGCGCGCGCAGACGGTCCAGCATGTCGCGCAGCGCAGCGGCGCGCTGTTCCTTGGCAAGTCTTGCGGCGCGCACATCGACGCCGATAATCAGGACATGCTCGCGGTCAAAGCCCGCGTCCAGGGTTTCGAGCCTGAAGAAAGTCGAAAGCATCAATCCCGCGCCCACCAACAGGAGGAGAGAGAGCGCCACCTGCGCAACGACGAGAGCCTTGCCGATCCCGAACTTCGCGCCCTCGATAACTCCGCGCGCATTCGCCTTCATCGCGGATTGCGGATTCACGGCGCTGCTTCTCCACGCCGGCGCCAGGCCGAACAGGAGCGCGGTAAGAATCGATGCCCCGGCCGT
>Ga0187871_10003530_pt1 | contig 12097 bp, 8 predicted proteins | sample June2016WEW_16_1_FD_132988 | JGI IMG/M metagenome (GOLD analysis project Ga0187871, IMG submission 132988) | Peatland microbial communities from SPRUCE experiment site at the Marcell Experimental Forest, Minnesota, USA - June2016WEW_16_10 | ecosystem: Environmental > Terrestrial > Soil >... | reverse complement strand
TGCAGCAGCGTCTCCTGCAGGTAAAGCCAAAGTTCCGCCCCGCGCGGCGGAGTCACCGCCAGCGCCGGAAGCTCCTGCTCGATGCGGTGCTCCGTGGTCGCGCTCAATCTCAGCCCGTGATGCGCCATAAAGTGAAACAGCCGCAGCAGCATCTCGGGGTCGCGCAACGAAGAAGATTGCTGCAGAAAAATCATTCCATCGACCACAGAAAAATCAGGACTCGAGGGCCGCGACCGCCAACTCTGAAACTGCCGCCGCAGCGAAGACCAGGCCTCCGGAATTTCCTCCTGCAACTGCATCACAGTGCGCTGCACGGCGCGCGCATGTCCAAAGTAGATCCGCATCCAATCGGCCGCCGTCAGCTCCGCCGCGTCCCCAGCGCCAATCCTTCGCGCCGCCGCTTCGTCCTGCGCCTCCCAGCTCAGCGCATTATCATCGCGCCCATGGCTGAAGTGAAGGAAACAACGCGCCGCCATCAGAAACTCTAAAGCTGCATCCAGTTGCTTGCGCACTGGCGCCCGCAGGGAACTGGCGTGCGGCCAATCGCCCAGCTTGCCCATGGCGGAGATCAGCGCGAGCCAGCAAGCCACGTTGTAATCGCGCAACCCGCCCGGACTCTCCTTCACATTCGGTTCCAGGTGAAATACAGTGTGCCCGAATTTCGCATGCCGCTCGCGCGTCACCTCGGCCAGCCCTTGCAGCAAGGGCTTCGCTTCCCGCATCACCAGCTTAGGGATCACTTTGTCATGCAGCCGCGCGAATAACTCTGCATCGCCCGCCAGATAGCGGCAATCGAGAAGGGAAGTTGTGAATTCGGTATTGTTCGGATCGAAGCGATCGCATTCCGCCAGCGTCCGCGAGGCCGGGCTCAACTTGAGCTTCAGGTCCCACAGCTCTTGCGAGAATCGCCGCACCGCCTGTTTGTTAGTTTCTTCACCGCGGCGATCGGCAAACAAAAACAGGAGATCAATATCGGAATAAGGAAATAACCAGCCGCGGCCGAATCCTCCGGTAGCCACCAACGCGAAATCCCGCAGCCCCTGTTCGTCGGCTGAAATCAGGTCCCGCCACAGGCGTTTAAGAACGTCTTCGATAAGCCGGGTTCGGGTTGCAACCGCGGCGCGACCGTCTCCCGTCGCCGCGAAGTCCAGCGCCATTTGCGCCGACTCTTCGGCCAGAGAACCCCGAAGTTCACTGATCAGTAAAGACGCCGCCGTCATGACGATGGATCATGAATCAACGCTCTCTAAAATCCGTGCGAGGACAGCCACCTGCCACAACTCGTGTGGGACGGGCGCCCGTCAAGGCGAACAAAAGCGAGCCGCACCCATCAATCAGCCGGCGGACTTACAACGCGCCCTCGCCCCGTTCCTCATTACGGATGCGAATCGCTTCGTCCACGCGCGTCAGAAAAATCTTTCCGTCACCAATCTTGCCCGTGCGCGCCGCCACCAGAATAGCCTGCACTGCCTTCTCCACCATCGCATCCACGAGCACTACCTCGAGCTTGGTTTTGGGGATCAGATCCACGCTGTATTCACGGCCCCGGTAAACCTCAGTGTGCCCCTTCTGCCGCCCATGCCCGCGCACTTCGAGCACCGTCATGCCCTCGACGCCAATCTCGTGCAGCGCATTTTTTACCGCTTCCAGCTTGGAGTTCTGAATGACCGCTTCAACCTTCGTCATGATGTCGTTCTCATGTTCTTGCTTCCGCGAGCGACTCCAAGCAAGCACAATCCCGCACGCTCACTGTATCGTCTGCTGCCGCTCCACGGAAATCGAATCTATTTATCACTCCCATCAGGATTTATTATTGCAGACTTGTTGTAGGACGAGAAACGCGACACTACCGGATCCTCCGCCCCTCACTTAGCCTTGCAAAAATCCTCTACTGCAAATAGCTGCCCGCCGCGCTCCACCACTCCAATGCCAATCGAGTCCATGTCCGAATCCAGTATATTCGCGCGGTGGTTCGCAGATTTAAGAAACGCCTCTTGAATTTCTGAAGCGCTGGTGCCCCGGATCACGTTTTCTGCCACCCAGACGAAATGCACTCCGGCCTGCGTGACCCGGGAAGCCAGCCTGGGCTCGCCAGAAAACCCATGTTCCGCTGAACCATGCTGCGCCATCAGCGCCGCATGCCGCCTCGCCGCCGTCGCCAGAGCTTCATTCCATTTCAAAACCGGCAGCCCCTGGGCTCGGCGCGTGCGATTCACGCTGGCGAACAATTGCTGCTCCGCCGCGCTCGCCCCAGTTGGCGCTTGCGCCGTCAACAGCACGGAAGCGCCAACCACCACAAGCGCCGCCAGCCGGATCATACCTTGCACGCGGATATTCACTTTCCCGCGCCCTTCTTTTCTTCCCGAGGCGCCGGCTTGGCGAACTTCGCGTCATCCACGGGAACGTTCTCCTTGACCTCGCTTATCTGAATCGTGAATCGCCCGCCCGGCCGCGCCAGAGTCCAGCGGAATGGAATCTTCACCCCGCCCGCTTCACGATAATCCGCATAATCGATCTGCGTGGGCAAGCGTCCCAGCGGCGTTTCACCATACCGAACCAGCCGCACCAGCAATCCCGACTGCTCGTCAAAATACAATCGCAGCGGAGCCTTCCCCTCGCGCCGTCCAATCACCACGTAAGCATCGTGCTCGCCAATCTTCTCCGTTCCTCGCACCTGCGCCTCGCTGAACATCCCCTTCAAGTTTGCCGCGAAGTGAAGGTCCGCATCCATGGCCGCCGCATCAATGTCGGGCCCATGCATCTCCCGCGACGGGCGTCCCGGAAAACCCATCCAGCCCTCGCGTCCGTCAAAAGCGGTCACACTATCTCCATCGGGCGTGTGCGTGAACGATATCCGCTTGTCCGGATCCTTGGAGTAAATGTCGATCGGGACATTCCTGTCTCCGAAAGTGATCGTGCCCTTCATCACCCGGCTCGTAATCTTTTCGATCGCGGCGGCTCCGCCCACCGCCTGCAGATACTTGTCGAGCAACTGATTGGCGGTCGGCCTGCTTGCTTCCTTCGCATCGCCGCCTTCGGCCTTCTCAGGTTTTGTGGCTTCGCCCATCGCCGGTTTTGGCTCTTCCGTCATCACCAGGGGCGTCCCCACCGGATCGGTGCTGCCCCGGTGGCACGAATAGCAAGTCACCTCGCGATGCCCGTCGAAGTTATCTTTATTAATGGCGAACATCATCTCCATCATTTTTCGCGCCGTCTCTTTGGGCTTCTTGTCGTCCTTCTCGAAGGCGCCCTCCACGTGGCAGAACTGGCACTCCACGCCCAGCGACGCCGTAATGAACTGCATCGCCGGAATCAATTGGTCCGCCGGAATGCCCTTAAGCACCTGGATATTCTTGAACTGTTCCTCTGCCTTCTTGGGTCCGGCAGGCGTAGCCTGCGGAGGCGGAGCCGACTGCGCCTTCGCAACTCCCATCACAACCACACCGGCAGCCAGAACCGCAACAATCCCCAAAGCAAAAGCAACTTGCCTCTTCATTGATCGAAACCTCACTTAGGATCAGAATTTTGTCATTTCGGGCGAAGCGAGAATCTCGGTTTCGCCGTCATCACTGCGTGCCCGCCCTCAAAACGAATGCAGGAATGCCCTCTTCTCAGCGGACTCCGCGGATTTTCTCCACGCTCTCCGCGATCAAAGCGCCAGCAGTCAAGGCCGATTACTGTAAACGTTCTTATCTGAAACCTGCGCCACAACAAACTTCTCCGGCAAGAGTCGATCGACTCGAGCTTTTTCGTAAGACGGCACAAACAAGAATACCCGCCCGCTCCCCGCCCAGTCCCGCTGCAAGTCCTCGTCGGTCAAATAAATCTTCGGAGCATCTTCAAATGTCGAGCCGAACCACATCGAAGTAGTCCGTCCTTCCACCAGATCGATGGGCCGTCGCAGATAAAACAGCAGTGATGACCCGAACGCCTGATCGCCATAAATCATCACCTGGTCCTCCGGCCGCGCCCGCGCCGCAATCTCCCGCGCCAGCTGCTTCGACGAAAGATACGGACCAAATCGTCCTAAAGCAATGTGCGCCGCCACCAGGAACACCGCCAATCCCGCCGCCAGCGCCCACGTCGCCGCATAATGCCGCCGCCGTAAACGCAGAATAAGCGACGTCAACGGAGCCACCAGCAGTGCCACCGCAGCCAGCGCCGCCGGCAACCGCAGTGCCGAAAACGAAGCGTAACTTAAATCCAGCATGTGCGAAGTCGAAAGCGTATAAGCGTTGATGTCCTGCTCGCTCAGCAAACGTCCAATGTCCGGCTCAAACGGCAGGTTCCGCGACTTCCACAATCCCACTATCAACATGGCGCTGGCTGCAATCCCAATCACGGCCAGCAAACTGGCTGAAGTCGTCAGCCAACCCGCGCGCACCCCGCCTTCACTCTCCATCCACTCGCATCGCGCCACACCGTCGGCCAGCAACAGGAGAAGCGGCAGGTACGCCGGGAAAGTGTAGTACTCCTGGTTGGTCGAGACGGCAAAAAAGATCAGCACCACCCCCGCCCAAATCCAGCACAGCAAACGAGTCCGCGAAGCAAAATCGCTTGCGCGCCGAGCGTCTCCAACCGCGAGGGAATTCCGCGACCTTCGCGACTCCTGCACCGCAACCGTAACCGCAGCCGGCAAGTAAAGACTCCACGGGAAGAGCCACACCAGGTGCAGCGTCCAATAAAGCGTGGCGGGAAGCTTGTTGTAATCCTGGGGATATCTTTTCCCCAGGAATCTCAAAAAGTGTTCATTCACAAAATAAAACCAAAAGAAGCCGTGATGCGCCGCCGTGCCCGGATTCCGCAAGCCCGCCAGAATGTGCCAGGGCGCGGCGATCGCCAAGAACAACGCCAATCCTGAAATCAGCCGGAACTCCCTCCACCGACGCCACTCTCCCGTAACCAGCAGAAAGAAGAATGCCGCCCCACAGGGAAACACCAGCGCGATCAACCCCTTGGTCAGCACTCCCAACGCCATCATTACGTAACCCGCGTACCATCGCCAAGCCCCGGCTTCCGGCTCCAGCGCAGTCAGAAAAAAATACAGCGCCGCCGCAATCAGCAGACTCAACAGCACTTCTGGAATCAAAACCCGCGTGAACAAGTAGATGCCTGCGCACGTGTAGACAAACAACCCTGCATAGATCCCCGTCCGTTGGCTGAACGCCCGCCGGCCCCACAACAATCCCAACACCCCCAGCAGCATTACCGAAAGCACCATCGGCAATCGAGTGCTGAATTCGTTCACTCCCAAGACTTTGTAGCTGCACGCAACCAACCAGTAAGGCAGCGGAGCCTTCTCCAAATACCGGACACCATTCACATGCAGCGTGACATAATCTCCCGTCGCCACCATCTCACGCGCCGCCTCAGCATGCGTGCTGTCGGCATCATCCAGCAACCCGAGCGTAAACATCGACCCCACGTAAACGGCCGCAAACACCAAGGCCACAGCCCAATAAGCAACTCTGGACTCATGCGGGCACGAGAGCAGCGAGCCAGTCACTGAGTTTTTGCTCCCGCGTCATGCCGAATAAAAAACTTCCACTTATCCATCCCTGCCGGCACCGCCACATCAAAAAATCCAACCATCATTTCCTCAGAAGTCTGGTCGCCCCAGGTCACAGTCTTCTCCGGATCGGGATTATGCGGATTATTCTTCGAATTGTCATACCACGCCACCGCCCGCAACCTTGTCCCCGCCTTCAACTCGCGCGGCTCCGCCAGTTTGTAACTCAACTGCCAGTGAAAGTGATAATTCACCCGCAACAAAATTTCCACGCTTCCGTCGTCATGCACAATGTCATATTCAAACCTCTTCCCCCTCAGATGCATATGCGGAAAGAGGCTGAGCAGCGTAGCGTCGTTCGGCAATGTCCCCTGCACTTCCACGCGAAACTCATCCGCCCCCGGCGGAATAATCAGCGCATGATTGTTCAATTGCAAAGTGATCACGCGCTGCTTGGGCGGACTCTTCGCAAACACCAACCCCACGCGAGTCTCGTCGCTCGCTGTCTCGCCGTTGGTGGTGTAGTGCATCTGAAATACCAGATCCGATCCCGCCGGCACAAACTTCGCCATCCCGTCCGCCCAGTGGTCCGGCGCGCTCCCCGGCGCATAGACCAGCAGCAGATCGCTGGTGGTTTCGTGCGCCTGCCGTCGCTCCTCTGGATCAGTCAACGTCGACGCCGTGAACGGCTCTCCCACCGGCGCATGCCGCAGCCACGGCGAATCTGGAGGCCGGATGTACACCACCGCATGGTGCACATGCGCCACGCTCGAAGGCCGTACCTCGACCATCTGCACCCACTTATCTTCGGCAAATTGCGTGCGCACAATCTCGTACGTATATCCCACCTCGCCGCGCGCCGGAATCTCCACCGGCTTAGGCATCTTCACGACGAAATCCGGCTGAGGAATATTCCAGCCCGCACTCCAAGTCCGCGGAGCAGGTGCATCGCTCGCATTCCCCGCCGGCGCTCCAGCTCTGGCCCATGCTGCAATCGTCGCAATCTCCAGCTCACTCAACGACGGATCATTTTCAAAATGTCCGTAACGTGGATCGGCGAACCACGGCGGCATCATCCTCATCTCTGCCGCATCCGCCATCTTCCCCGCCCACGGCCGCGTCTCGTCGTACGTTACCAGCGGCATCGGCGCAGCTTCTCCACTTCGGTGGCAACTCTGGCACTTATTCTGGAGAATCGGAAGCACATCCTTATAGAAGGTAGGCGAAGAAGTATTTTCGCTCCGCTTCGGAGAAACCCCCTGCTGCCGCCCTGCTGCTTCCACAATAACGAGAGAGACCGCCGGGAGTACGATGACCGAAGAAACGATCGCCGCAGAAAAGATCCCCGAAGAAAAAACCTTCCCCAGTTTCATCACGAGCGCAGAAACTCCAACGTCAACGCCCACGCCTGACGCGCCGAGTGCGGTTCATACGCTGCCCTCTCGTCGCAGAAGAATCCATGGTCGGCCCGTGAGAACTCTGCATTCACATAAATTTTCTGCTGCGCGCTCAGAGCCTCGGTCACTGCCCTTCGGTGCTCTGCCGTGATGCGTTTGTCCAAACCACCCCAGATGAGCAGCATAGGCGCTTGTAACTTCGCCGCCCGATCCAGCAGCCCGGGAGCGATTCCTCCTCCATAAAACGACACCGCGGCCCGCAGCGCGACCACGCTGTTGGCAAGAAACGAAACCCGCCCACCCATGCAGAATCCAACGCTGGAAATTTCATTCGGTTTCACTTCCGCGTTCGAACCCAGCCACGCATAAGCCGCCCGCAGGTCCGCCTCCGCCGTCTCCGTTGTCACCGCCTGGAAGTGCGGCGCGAACGAGGCAAAATCCGTATAGCTGCCCTCAAAGCCCGCCGGCGCCGTGCGATGGAACAGCTCCGGAGCGATCACCACATATCCCTCCGCCGCAAAACAATCACACACCCTGCGGATGTAACCGTTAACCCCAAACGCCTCCTGAAACAGAAGTAGCCCTGGATGCGGTCCACCCTGCGCGGGTCGAGCCACGTACACGCCCATGCGTGTTCCATCCGTAACGGCCAGCTCCGCGTTCTCTTTCGCAATTGCTGCTCCGCTCATTCCATTAGTCTCGCACAATCGCAAGCGCGCGGCGTTCCAGAATTTTCCTCCGCAGCCGTTCTCAGACACCTCCGCGATTTAAGGTGCCCACACACACCAGCCCCGCGCAGCCCGCCCCGCAAAAATGCTACATTGAAACGTCCATGTCCGCGCCCAACTCCCTCTTCGTTCGCGCCTGCAAATCCCAGCCCGCCGGTCGCACCCCGGTCTGGTTCATGCGCCAGGCCGGACGCTACATGCCCGAGTATCGCGCCATTCGCAAGCAACATTCCCTGCTCGAGATCTGCAAGAAGCCAGCCCTAGCCGCCGAAGTCACCATCACCGCCGCCGAGTTTCTCGGCGTCGACGCCGCCATCATCTTCGCCGATCTCCTGCTTCCTCTCGAGGTCATGGGCTTGCCCTTTCATTTCTCCGCCGGAGAAGGCCCCGTAATTGAGAAGCCGATCCGCACCCAAGAAGACGTAGCCCAGCTCCGGACCGACCGCGCTGCTGACCTTGCCTATGTCTCCGAAGCAGTGAGCCAGGTAGCAAAACATTTCGCCGGAAAACTTCCCGTCATAGGATTCTGCGGAGCGCCCTTCACCCTGGCCAGCTACATGATCGAAGGTGGAGGCTCCCGCCACTACCTCAACACCAAGAAGATGATGTACAACTCTCCCGCAGCCTGGGACGAATTGATGCGCAAGCTGGTCGAAGTCACCGCCAACTACTCCGGTGCCCAGGTGCGCGCTGGCGCCGACGTAATCCAAATCTTTGACAGCTGGGTCGGTTGCCTGAGCGTGGAAGACTATCGCCGCTACGCGCTGCCTCACGTAACCAACCTGGTCAAGCGCCTGCAACAGACAGCCGCGCCCGTAATTTATTTCGGCACCGACAGTGCCACGCTGCTGCCCGCCATGAACGAAACCGGAGCAGAAGTAATCGGCCTCGACTGGCGCATTTCGCTAGACAAAGGCTGGAGCGATCTGAACCATCGCTGCGCCGTGCAGGGAAATCTAGACCCCGCCCTGCTCTTCGCCGATTGGAAAAAATTGAAGTCCAGCGCCGAACAAATTCTACAACTCGCCGCCGGACGCCCCGGCCACATCTTCAATCTAGGCCACGGCATCCTTCCCGAAACTCCAGTAGAAAACGTGAAGAACCTAACCCGATTGGTACAAGAGCATTCGCCAATAAAACCGGCAACCCGGAGCCGGAAAGCCGAAGCCCGAAGCCCGCGGTCATGACACGCATCGCCATCATCGGCGGCGGCATCTCCGGACTCACCGCCGCCTTCGCCCTAGAAGAACACCGCCGCGCCGGAACCCTCGAATACACTTTGTACGAGTCCTCGCCCCAGCTAGGTGGTGTCCTCCGCACCGAGCACATCCACGGCTGCACAATCGAAGCCGGGCCCGATTCCTTCCTCACCGAAAAGCCCTGGGCCGCCGATCTCTGCCGCACCCTCGGCCTGGGCGACCAGTTGATCGGTTCCAATGACGCCTATCGCAAAACTTTCATCTTAGTCCGCGGCCAACTTATCCCCCTGCCCGACGGCCTGATGTTCATGGTCCCAACAAAAATCCTGCCCACGGGACTTTCACCGCTTTTTTCCTGGACCACCAAGCTTCGCATGCTCCGCGAACTACTCCATCCTCCGCGCGCCGCTCAAGCCGACGAAAGCATAGCCTCGCTGGTTGAGCGCCACTACGGCGTCGAGATGGTCGATCGCCTCGCCGACCCGCTCCTCTCCGGCATCTACGGCGGCGAAGCCGCCAGCCTCAGCGTGCGCGCCGTCCTTCCCCGCTTCGCCGAAATGGCGCGCACCCACTGCAGCCTCGGCCGCGCCATGCTAGCCGCGCGAAAAAAATCCTCCAACAAATCCGCGCCTCCGCTCTTCACTTCCCTCAAGAACGGCATGCACCAGCTCGTCGAAGCTCTAGTCGCGCGGCTCAACCAACCTTCCTTACGAACCAAAACTTCCGTGAAGTCAATTCAACGCGAAGCCGCAGGCTGGACCGTCGAAGTCGATCGTCAGGAAGAAAACATTGGACCGAACTCCGAGAGCTTCGACGCAGTAATTCTAGCCGTCTCAGCGGCGGCTGCCGCGCAGCTTCTCTCCGCGAGCAGTCCCGAACTTTCCTCCGAGCTGGCCGCAATCCGCTACAGCTCTTCCATCACCGTAGGCCTGGGCTATGATCGCGACGTCCGCCAGTCGCTCCCGCCCGGCTTCGGATTTCTCGTCCCCCGCAGCGAAGGCAAGCGCCTCCTGGCCACAACCTTCGTGCACAACAAGTTCCCTCACCGCGCACCCAACGATCGAGCCTTGCTGCGCTGCTTCTTCGCCGGGTCGAACGCGGAAAACATCTGGCAACTCTCCGACGATGCCATCATCGCCGCAGTCCGCAACGAACTGCACCAGATTCTCCGCCTCCGCGCCGCACCTCTCTTCGCCCGCGTCTATAAATGGAAGTCCGCCATGGCCCAGTACGGAGTGGGCCACCTCGAACGCATGGACCGCATCGACCGCCTCCGCCAACAACTACCGTCTCTCGCGCTGGCTGGCAACGCCTACCGCGGCATCGGCATTCCCGACTGCATCCGCTCCGGCCAGGAAGCAGCAAAACAAGTTCTGTTGGATACTCGTGTGGGAACGACCGCCTCGCCCTAAAATACTCGCACAGAGGCAGTCGCCTCGAACAAAGATGCCGGTGTGGGGACGGGCGGCCTCGCCCGTCCAGCCGAGCGCAGCGAGGCGCTCCGACCCAGCCCTAGTGCGCCTTTAGGTAGCGCAGCGCTTCAGCGCTGCGATTAAGTGCCCCTGAGCAAACCGGCTTTAGCCGCTGAGGTAAGACCCTTATCCAGCCCTGACGACCGCTTGCAGCGCCGCGTAAAGCTGCTAAAAATAACAGCGGGTTCAGCCGCCAAAGGATCACTCCAAACTACGCCGGAACATCCACCTTACGAACCTTCAACTCCCGCCGCATCCGCGCCACCACCAGCCGGATCTCGTCGTAAGTAATCTCCGGAGGCAAAGCATCCTTCAAAGGCTTCAACCCATTGATCCCCAACCGCGCGCAAGCCGCCTCAATCACCGCCTGCTTGTTCCGATCAATCCACGCCGGTTGAAACTCCAAATCGCCCCGCTCCACCAGATTAGCCACAGCATTCACCACAGTACTCAACTGCCGTCCGCGGATTTTCGCAATGTCCTCGAAACTATTTCCCGCAATCAGCAAACGCATGGTCTCCAGCGCAGGTGCGGTCTTTTTCTCAGGAACCGAGGAAGCGCGAGCCCCACCACGGTAGCACTCCAGAGCACTCAGAATTCCCTTCCCGTACACTTCAGCTTTCCGCTCACCAATCCCCGTGATGCCCAGCAGTTCGGCCGTCGACGAAGGCCGTCTCCGGCAAATCTCCTCCAAAGTAGTGTCGTGCAAAACAACAAATGCCGGACAATTCTGCTCCTTCGCCGTAATCCGCCGCCACTCCCTTAAATATTCGCTAAGCTCCGCATCCGCACTCGAAGGCCCAGCCGTAACCGTCTGCCGCGATTCCTTCCCCGCATAGCTCACACCGCGAACCGGAGCAGTCATCCAATCCGCCGCGCTCCCGCACACATCACAAGCATCGCAAGTCTCCCACTTCGGAGCCTCTCCAAAATGCCCACAAATCTGCCGATGCCGGCACCGCCGCGACTCCACAAACTCACGAATGATCCGGTACCGCTCCCAGGCCCGCTCCCGCTCCGCGGCATCCGTAATCTGATTCGCAAAAAATCCCAGCAGCCCCGCGTCTTTCTTCTGCCACAGCAAAACGCAATCCGCGCTCGCCCCGTCGCGTCCCGCCCGTCCCGCCTCCTGGTAATACTGCTCGATCGACTTCGGCAGCGACAAGTGAATCACCGCCCGCACCGCCGCCTTGTTAATCCCCAATCCAAACGCAATCGTCCCCACGAGCACCCGCACTTCGTCTGACATCCACCGTTCCTGATTCCGCCTCCGGTCATCGCTTCCCATCTTGCCGTGATATCCCACCGCGGCAATGTCCTGATCCCCCAGAAAGTCGACCGTCTCCTCCACCCGATTAATCGTAGGAGAATAAACAATCACATTACTGCCCGCGTAGCTGCGCAAAGCCCGCACCAGCAATTCCATCTGCTCCTGTCCCTCGCACTCGCGCACCAGATAGCGCAGGTTCGGCCGGTAAAAGCTCGCAATATATTTATCGGGAGAGCGCAACTGAAGTTGCGCCAGAATGTCATGCCGCACGTGCCGCGTAGCGCTGGCCGTAAAAGCTGCAATAGGACGATCGGGAAACTTCCCGCGCAACTTATTCAGCTGCCGGTATTCCGGACGAAACTCATGCCCCCACTCCGAAATGCAGTGCGCCTCATCAATCGCAAAAAACGCAATCGGCACCTGCTGCAGCCATCCCATCGTGTCGCCGCGCGCGATGCGCTCCGGAGAAACATAAAGCAGCCGGTAAGCCCCGTCCCGCGCCCGGCTCATCACCTTAGACTG